>JACCDL010397254.1_pt1 | contig 11825 bp, 13 predicted proteins | sample 7441931 | NCBI WGS metagenome assembly JACCDL01 (sample SAMN15323437, study PRJNA562643) | freshwater metagenome | isolation source: river surface water | place: USA:Blue River Watershed | collected 2017-08-16 | reverse complement strand
GGTCGTCGATGAAATCGAGACGGCGCTCGAGCGTTCGACGACGAATGGCGCCCAGGCCGTGGTGCTGCAGGTCAATTCACGCGGCGCGATCGTGTCACCTGAGCGATTCGCCGAACTGTTGAAGAACGTCGCAGACGCGACGATCCCCGTTGCTGTCTGGGTCGGGCCGACTGGAGCCCGTGCATATGGACTGTCGGCACAGTTGCTCACCGTCGCTGACGTCAGTGCGATGGCGCCGGGTTCGCGCATTGGGTTCACCGGAAAGTTGCTCGCGGTGAATGGGAACGAAGTCTCCTTCGGCGATGCTGACGCAACGCTGCGCACGTCCAGCCTCGGATTCACGGAGGCGCGTGAGCGTGGAGCGCTGAAGTACGCCAAGGAAGACGAGGGCGTCCCGGTGGTGCGCAACATGCTGTACGCACTCGACGGTTTGACGATCGAGGGCAAGGTGTTGAACACCACGGTCGAGACACTCGATGACTCCGGTCAGATCGTTCTCGATGCGGCGACTGCGCGATTCTTCAAGTTGGGTCTGATCGGTCAGCTGATGCACACGGTGGCGAGCGTGCCGGTGGCGTATCTGTTGTTCGCCATCGGTTTGTCGCTCCTCGTCTTTGAATTCTTCACCGCAGGTATCGGCATCGCCGGTTCGGTCGGCGCGATCTGCGCAGCCTTCGGAACCTATGGGCTCAGCGAACTTCCTGCCCGGGGTTGGGCGGTCGCCTTGCTCGTTGCCGCGGTCGTCGCGTTCGCGATCGACGTGCAGGTCGGTGTTCCGCGACTGTGGACCGGCATCGGATTGGCGATGTTCACCGTTGCCTCGCTGTTCCTCTATCAGCCGATTGACGGTTCTTCGATGCGACTGTCGTGGCTGACGTTTGGCAGCGGCATCGCGATGATGGCCCTCGCATTCATCGTCGGCATGCCGTCGATGGTGCGCACGCGATTCGCGACCCCGACCATCGGACGTCAGTGGATGATCGGACTCGAGGGTGTCGTCTTGCGCGACGTGTCGCCCGATGGTCTCGTTGAATTACAGGGTGCACAGTGGCGTGCGCGCACCAACAGGTCGACGCCGCTCGTTGCAGGATCACCTTGCCGAGTTGCGGCAATCGATGGCGTCACGCTCGAGGTCGAGCCACTCGAGGGTGCGGCCCGCGACTATCGCGAGATGCGCAAAGACAAGCGTGACTGACGTCAACGCCCAGCGCCGACAGGCGGCAGAGGTGGCGCAGCTCGAGCCGATCGACTGGTTGTTGCTGGTCGTTCCTGGGCTCGTGTGGGGAAGCTCCTTTTATTTCATCGCGGTCGGTCTTGAATCGTTTGCTCCTGGTTTGATCACGCCGATGCGGGTGTTGTTCGGGTGCATCACACTCACCTTCATCCCGCAGTCGCGACGTCCAGTCGAACGCGCGGCGTGGCCGATGATTGCACTGCTGTCGATCGTGTGGATGGCCGTGCCGCTCACGGTGTTTCCCTTCGCCGAGCAACACGTGTCCAGCAGCGTGACGGGGATGTTGAATGGTGCGACACCGATCTTCGCAGCCATGGTCGCAGCGGTGATCGCCCGCTCGTTCCCACCCGGTGGTCAGATTCTCGGTCTTGCAATCGGAACCTTCGGAGTCGTCTTGATTGCACTTCCGACCGTGCGTGAAGGCTCATCAAGTGCCTTTGGAGTCGCGCTCATCGTGCTCGCGCTCGTGATGTATGGATTCGCGCTGAACATCGCCTCGCCGCTCCAGCAGCGTTACGGATCGCTTGCAGTGCTGTGGCGAGCAGAGATCATTGCGGTCGTCCTGCTTGCTCCGCTCGGCATCTACTCGCTTTCCAACAACGATCGTCCGTTTGCGTGGCACGCGTTTGCTGCGATGGTCGCGCTCGGTGTGCTCGGCACCGCGCTTGCGCACTATGCGATGGTGACACTGGCCGGCAGGATTGGCTCCACGCGAGCGTCTGCGAGTTTGTATCTCATGCCCGCCGTGTCGCTGGCACTTGGCGTGTTCGTGAACGACGAAGATGTCGCTCCGCTTGCGATCGTCGGCAGTGTGGTCGCAGTTCTCGGGGCGTGGGTGCTCTCGCGCAGTCGTCGACAGGCATCATGAGCGAGCCGTTCGACCCGCTCACCGTTCCGGTTCGTCCGGCAGCGACGGTGATGCTGGTGCGAGACCATCCGTTGAATGGCCTCGAAGTGTTCATGCTGCAGCGAACGATGAGCGCGGTGTTCGCCAAGGGGATGTATGTGTTTCCCGGTGGGCGAGTGGACGCCGCAGATGACACATCAGAGCTGCAGTCGGTGTGTGATGACCTCAGCGACGAACGGGCGAGTGCGATCCTCGGGGTGAAGTCGGGCGGACTCGCGTATTGGATCGCTGCGATCAGGGAATGCTTCGAGGAGGCGGGCGTGCTGCTGGCACGACCCGAGAACGGCCAGCATCCGTTGCGGTTCGATGATGAAACGGTCGCCGAACGATTCGCGCATGCCCGCCATCACGTGCACGATGCGTCGCTGTCACTCGTCGAGTTGTGCCGACGTGAGCGACTACGGCTGATCACGGACACGATGCACTACGTGAGCCACTGGATCACCCCGGTTGGCGAACCTCGACGGTTCGACACCCGTTTCTTTCTCGCGCAGATGCCCGAAGGACAGGAACCCTTGCACGACGATCGAGAGACGATCAACAGTCTGTGGGTGACTCCCGAGAGTGCCCTCGAGCGAAGCGCACGTGGTGAACTCGTGATGCTGCCGCCGACCACGCGCAACCTCGAGTTCCTCGCGCCACATGCGACAACGGCATCCGTGCTCGACGCGGCACGCGCACTCGGAACGCCCAAGGCGATCCTTCCTCAACTGCGGGTGGATGCAGAGGGAAAAGTGATCGGTGTGGCGATGCCGGGCGACGCCGACTATCGAGACTGACCGCGGACTGCGACTGCCACGACGGATTCGTCGCGCGCAGAACATCCACTCAGTTCCGACATGCTCACCGTCGTCGACTCGATGTGCGCTGCGATGTCGGCAAAGATCCGTGCGGCAGCTGACGATCCACTGATCGCGATCGGCTCACCAACGTCACCGCCGTGAGCGACTGCGGGTTCGAGCGGAATCTGGCCGAGGAGTTCCGCGCCGATGTCGTTTGCCAGTGCGCGACCACCGCCCTCGCCGAAGAGCGGGTACGAAGAGCCGTGTTCGCACGTGAACGAGGACATGTTCTCGATCACACCCGCCACGCGAAGGAAACTGCGACGTGCCATGTCAGCGGCTCGTATCGCAACCTTCTGCGCCGACACTGCAGGAGTCGTGACGATGATGAGGTCCGTGCGCGGAAGCATTCGCGCAAGTCCCATCTGCACGTCGCCGGTTCCAGGTGGCATGTCGATCAAGAGATAGTCGAGCTCACCCCAGTGGACGTCGTTCAAGAACTGCTCGACAGCCTTCGTGAGCATCAATCCGCGCCACATCAGCGCGGTTTCTTCGTCGTCGACGAGCATGCCGGTCGAGACCACCTTGAGGGTGCCCGATCCGATCTTGCGCTCGTTCGGAATGATCTTGGGCTTCTCGGAGTCGCCGACTCGTTGTGCTTCCAGTCGGTCGGACATGTTCAGCATGCGGGGAACGGAAAAGCCCCAGATGTCTGCGTCCAACACACCAACCACGTGACCACGTGCAGCAAGTGCACAGGCGAGATTGACGGTCACCGAGCTCTTGCCGACGCCGCCCTTGCCGCTCGCGATTGCGAGCACTCTCGCGTTCATCGGAACTTGTGTATCCCCGGCCTGCTCGCGAGCGTTCCAGCGGGCACGTGTCATCACGGCGCTGCGTTCCTCGCTCGTCATCTCACCCCAGTCGATGGTGACCTTGGAGACTCCTGGGTGGGTGAGGAGGCGGGACTCGATGTCGTTGCGGATCTGCACCCTGAGTGGGCAGCCACGAATCGTGAGCTTCATGGCGATCGAGATGACACCGTCTGGGCCGACGCCGATGTCTCCAGCCATCCCGAGGTCGACGATGTTGTCGCCGAGTTCGGGGTCCATCACGGCCCGCAGAAGTGTGCGCACTTCGTCTGCGGTGGGGGGCGGCACGACTCGGCCGGTCATGTCCCAAAACCTACCGTTGAAATCAGCCTTTCGCCTTGCAGTGCTTGGCAAATCGCGATGTCCTCGCTGTAGTCTGAGTTCATGATCACTCTCACCGATACAGCTGCAGCCAAGGTCAAGGAATTGCTTCAGGCGGAAGGCGCGACGGATCTCGCACTGCGCGTCGCCGTGCGCCCAGGTGGATGCTCGGGATTCTCGTACGAGATGTTCTTCGACGGTGACATCGCTCAGGATGACCAGACGCTCAGCTTCGGCGAAGTGAAGGTCGTCGTCGATCAGGCTTCTTCGCAGCTCCTCGTCGGAGCAAGCCTCGACTATCAGGACGGACTCACCGACGCGGGTTTCAAGATCAACAACCCGAACGCAACCCGCACCTGCGGTTGCGGCAACAGCTTCAGCTGAGCAACAACTCTCGTAGTTCGACTTCGTCGAACACCGCATCGAGCCGTTCGACAATCGTTCCTTCGGCATTGGTGATGAACAGTGCCGGCTCGTACGTCATCGCGTAGTTCGTAACTGCAGGCGCAACCGTCGTCGCGGTGTCGTCGGTGTACACCTCGGCGTGGACGACCACGTAGCGATCGGCGAGTTCATCCTTCAGCGCAAGCAACCCGTCAAGCGCGGGGGCACACGATCCCGTCGAGCAGTGCGCTGGAGTCCCGATGAGATACACGACGGGAAGTGAGCTAGCGAGTGCTTCGGTGAGCGTGACGTCGTGGAACGGGCATGGTTCTGGCGTACGCGTACACAGAGGATCGACACCACGTGGGTCATCGAGTGTCGGCGTGTCGAATGGTGGCAGCGGTGAACCCACAAGCGGAACTCCGACCGTTGCAGGGTCGACGACTTGTACTCCTGCTCCATCAGCGGGTCCACCTTCAACGACGAGTGAGTAGACGCCGATCTCGCTGACCTCCACTCGAAATGGCCAGTACGGAATCGACATTCCGGCGTCGTGACGGGGAGCGGTGAGGTTCTCGGCCACGACGGCGCCCGTTTCGGCGTTCACCAATGACGCGGTCAACGTGTCGGGCAGGTCGGCCCCGGAGAGCAGCCCCGCTTGGTCGGCGAGTGAGATCGGCAGGCGCACGCGACCGGGAACTTGGATCTGGGGGAAGCGCTGCACGATCTGCCAGCGTTCCGTCGTCGAATCGGACGATGACGACGAGCAAGACGAGATGAGTGGCGAGAGAGACGCAAATCCGACTGCGCCGAGTCCAGTCGTGAGGAACGTGCGGCGCGTGATCACGCGATCATCGTAGGTTGCGAGGGAGCGTCTACGCTTGTCGCATGGCAGCAAAGAAGAAGTCAGCACCGAAGAAGAAGGCAAAGCCAGCACGCAAAGTAGCGAAGAAGGCTGCAGCAAAGTCACCGAGCGCAAAGCCACTTGGGCCCTACACGCCCGTCGTACGCGCAGGTGACTGGATCATCGTGTCGGGTCAGCTTGGCGTGCACGACGGCAAGATCGTGTCGGGTGGCGTTGCTGCGCAGACCACGAAGGCCGTCGAGAACTTGAAGGCCCAGCTTGCCTCCGTCGGTGCGAACATCAACGATGTGAAAAAGACGCTGTGCTTCCTCACCGACATGGACACCTTCGCCACGTTCAACACCGCGTATGTCGCTGGGTTCGGCAACTCGCGCCCGGCCCGCAGCACCATCGGTGTTGCCTCGTTGCCGTTCGGTGGTGCGGTGGAGATCGAAGCCTGGGCGTTCAAGCCACTACGGTAGGAACCATGCCAGGTGCAGTAATCATCGTCGTCGTACTTCTTGCATTCCCGGTCGTCGTCGGGCTCACCACGGCCGGTCTCGCCGCGCTCATCGGCTTCTTCCTTCACCGTGACGCCGAGATCCGCCATGAGGGCAGCGAACTCGTCGAGCTCAACGGCTGAACACGCGAGCAGACCTCCTCGTTCGCAACGCAACGCTCGTTGCGACGGTTGACGAACAGCGACGAGAGATCCCTGGTGGATTCGTCGCCGTCACCAACGGACTGATCTCCCACATCGGCAAGGCTGGCGATGAGCCATTGGCTGACGTCGTCATCGACGCAACCGACTGTCTCGTCACTCCGGGACTCGTCAACACTCACCATCACCTGTATCAGAACCTCACGCGCGCATTTCCCCCGATGACGAATGCCGCGTTGTTCGGATGGCTGAAGACGCTGTATCCGCTGTGGAGCACATTGGATGAAGAAGCGGCACATGTGTCGGCGTGGGTCGGCCTCGCAGAACTCGCATTGTCCGGATGCACGACATCGACCGACCACCTCTACGTACATCCGGCGGGAGCAGGCGACTTGCTCTCCGCGGAAATCGCAGCCGCACGTGATCTTGGTGTGCGCTTCCATCCAACGCGTGGATCGATGTCACTGTCAGTGAAGGACGGTGGTTTGCCACCGGACTCCGTCGTTCAAGACCACGACGTGATCCTCGACGAGTCCAAGCGGGCGGTCGAGCGCCATCACGATCGCTCGCACGGCGCGATGGTGAGGATTGCGCTTGCTCCGTGCAGTCCTTTCAGCGTGACCAAGCAATTGATGATCGACTCGGCACGTTTGGCCGAGGAACTCGACGTTCGTCTGCACACACACTTTGCAGAGAACGCCGAGGACGATGACTTTTCGCTTGCCACCTTCGGATGTCGTCCGACTGACTATCTCGAAGAGACGGGATGGTGCACGGACCGCGCGTGGGTCGCGCACTGTGTGATGCCGAACGCGGATGAAGTGCAGCGACTCGGTCGCGCACGCATCGGCGTCGCCCACTGTCCGAGTAGCAACCTCATCCTGTCTTCGGGGATCGCGCCCGTCGTCGATCTTCGTGCGGCAGGCGTGCACGTGGGGCTGGGTGTGGATGGCTCGTCTTCTGCCGATTCTGCATCGATGTGGCTGGAAGCCCGTCAGGCGATGCTGCTCGCCAAGCTTCGCAATGGCGCCGATCAAGGCACTGCCCGAATGGCCCTTGAGGTTGCGACGCGCGGCGGTGCCGGATGTCTTGGTCGAATCGGCGAGATCGGCGAGCTGAGCATTGGTGCCGTCGGAGACATCGCCGTGTGGTCGCTCACTGGACCGCTGTTCGCCGGTGCGATCGCGGACCCGATCGAGGCGTGGCTGCGTTGTGGACCGACTTCGGCTCACCACACCATCGTGAACGGCAAGCCGGTCGTGCGCAACGGCCAGTTGGTGAGCACTCGCGTGGAGGAGATGCTCTCGACTCATCGCAAGATCGCCACACGAATGCAGTCGGTGGCGACCGGTCGCTGATGCTTCGTCATGGGCTCGTCACGTTCGTAGCAATCTTTTTTGCCGAGCTCCCCGACAAGACGATGTTTGCGACCTTGTTGTTGTCGACGCGGTTCAAGCGCAAGCTTCCGGTGTGGATCGGCGTCAGTGCCGGTTACGGATTGCACGTCGTCATCGCCGTCCTCCTTGGATCTGCGCTCTCCAACCTTCCAGAACGACCGATTCAACTTGCAGTTGGTGCGCTGTTCACCATTGGTGGAATCATCACATGGCGCTCGGGTGCAGATGACGACGATGAAGTGCGCGAGACTGCCGCGGCTCGCACCTTCATGAGCATTGCCTGGACTGCTGCCAGTGTGATTGCCGTCGCCGAGTTTGCGGACCTTACACAGCTCGCCACCGCGGGGTTCGCTGCACGTTTTGCCGATCCAGTCGGAGTCGGTCTCGGTGCATTCCTTGCGTTGTCGAGCGTGTCGGGATGTGCGGTGTTGTTGGGATCGTGGTTGCAGCGTGTGGTGCCGTTGCGACTGATTCAGAAAGTTGCAGCGGTGCTGTTCTTGACGATCGGTGTCGTGACGATCGTCGGCGCGATCAGCTGATCAGCGCGACCACTTCGATTGACCGAAGCGGTAACCGACACTTCGCACGGTCTGGATCAGGTTCGCGTGCTCTTCGCCGAGCTTTGCGCGAAGTCGACGAATGTGGACGTCGACGGTTCGCGCTCCGCCGAAGTACTCATAGCCCCACACTCGCGAGAGCAGGGTCTCTCGAGAGAACACCTTGCCGGGATTCTGGGCGAGGAACTTGAGCAGTTCATATTCCATGTACGTGAGGTCGAGTGGGTTGCCGCCGAACGAGGCCTGGTAGGTCTCGAGGTTCAACACGAGACCCGCATATTCCACGAAGGAGTGATGCCCTGCCACATGGTGCGTGAAGAAGAGGTGTCTCAGGCGGGCCTCGAGTTCGCGCGGATGGAATGGTGCGAGACAGAAGTCGTCGAACAAGTCATCACGCAATTCAAGATCGGGGAGTTGTGCACCCGTCACGAGGACGAGGATGCGACCGACGGGGATCTCTCGTTTGCGCAGGCTTCGGCAAATCGCCCAGCCACCCTCGGGGTCTGAGTCGCACGCAATCACGGCGCCGGCCCAGCCGTCCGCCGGTTCGCTCTTGGCAACGTCATCAGGTGTGGCAACGGCCTTCCAGCGATATCCAGCGAGGTCGAGTGTGCGGGCGAGGTCGACCGGAGCAGGGGACGGGAACACTGCCACGAGGTGGCTCATCGGGTCGGTCGGCTGGTCGCTGCGGCGGTTCATAGCTGCTTCAGGTAGCGGTCGAGTTCGAATTGGCTGATGTGCGTCTTGTATCGACGCCACTCGTCACGCTTGTTGCGCAGGAACCACTCGAAGATGTACTCGCCGAGAGCGTCAGCAACGAGTGATGAGGATTCCATCGTGCGCAAGGCGTCCGAGAGTGATTGCGGAAGCTGCTGGATGCCGAGCTTCTCGACGAGATCGTCGTCCATCTCGAACAGGTTGGCGTCGGCCTCCGCTGGCAATTCGTATTGCTCCTCGATGCCACGAAGTCCTGCCGCGAGGATCACGGAGAACGCAAGGTATGGATTGCACGCAGGATCCGGTGATCGATACTCGATACGCGTCGCGCTCTCGTTGCTGCGCTTCGGGATCGGTACACGAATGAGTCCGCTGCGATTGTTGCGTGCCCACGAGATGTGCACGGGAGCCTCGAAGCCGGGGACGAGTCGCTTGTAACTGTTCACGGTCTGGTTGGTGACGGCGGTGATCTCGGCTGCGTGGCGAAGGAGTCCTGCCATGAAGTGCTTGGCGGTCGGCGACAAGTTGTACGGATCGTCATCGCTGTGGAAAGCGTTCTGCTCGCCCGAAAAGAGCGAGAGGTGCAGGTGCATGCCGGAGCCCTGGATCGACTCGAGTGGCTTGGGCATGAACGTCGCGTGCACGTCGTGCATCGCGGCAATTTCCTTCACGACGAAGCGGAAGGTCATCACGCTGTCGGCCATGGTCAGTGCGTCCGTGTGGCGCAGGTCGATCTCGTGCTGGCTGGGCGCATCCTCGTGGAAGCTGTACTCGACGGGGATGCTCATCGTCTCGAGCGTGCGGATGGTCTCCTTGCGCAGCGAACTTGCGATATCCGTGCTCGTGAGGTCGAAGAAACCGCCTTGGTCGAGGAGCACTGGCGTGGTCGACGAGTTCGGTGGTGCGAAGTAGAAGTATTCGATGTCTGGGGCGATGTAGAAGTCGAATCCCATGTCGCGAGCACGACGCAGGTTGCGTCGCAGGACTTGGCGTGGGTCGCCGTGGAACGGAGTGCCATCGAGCTTGGCGATGTCGCAGAACACGCGCGCCTCGGCGCCCTTCGGGTCGACCCACGGGAGGACTTCGAAGGTGTTGGCGTCGGGGAGTGCGAGCACGTCGCTTTCCTGGATGCGGCTGTAGCCATCGATCGAGGACCCGTCGAAGGTCATGCCGGCGTTGAGCGCGTTCTCCATCTCCGCCGGGCTGATGGCGAAGGACTTCAAGTTCCCGAGCACGTCGGTGAACCACAGGCGAACGAGACGGATCCCTCGTTCCTCGACGGTGCGCAGGACGTAGTCCCGCTGCTGTTCCTGCATCGACGTCATCGTTACAGTCTGCCCCTGAAATGAAACAACGGCACCGAGGAACCGGATCCTCGGTGCCGTTGCGAAGTGGACGAACTACTTCTTTTTCTTGGCCTTCTTGGTCGTCCTTCCACCAGAGGACTTCTTGCCCGCTGGCTTGGCCTTGACCGGAGTCTTTTCGTTCGAGCACACGGCGTCGAGCAACAACTGGGTGACCACGTATGGATCACAGTTGGCGTTCGGGCGACGGTCCTCGGCGTAACCCTTGCGGTCGCGAGCGACCTGCCACGGGATGCGCACGGATGCTCCGCGATTGGAGACGCCGTAGCTGAACTTGTTGTACGGAGCGGTCTCGTGCTTGCCAGTGAGGCGGCTCTCGATGTCGTGGCCGTAGTTGCTCACGTGCAGATCGACACGCTTGCTCAACGACTCACACGCGGCTTCGATCGCTTCGTAACTCGAGCGCATGGCCTTCGTCGAGAAGTTGGTGTGTGCACCTGCACCGTTCCAGTCACCCTTCTGCGGCTTGGCGGCAAGCGAGATGACGACGTCGTGATCCTCGGCGATGCGCTCGAGCAACCAGCGACCGACCATCAAGTGGTCGCTCACGGTGAGAGCGTCGGCGGCACCGATTTGGAACTCCCACTGACCGGGCATCACTTCAGCGTTCGTGCCTTCGATCATGAGGCCTGCTTCGATGCACGCCCACGTGTGCTCTTCGATGATCTCGCGACCCATCACGCGGCCTGCGCCGACTCCGCAGTAGTAGGGACCCTGCGGACCGGGCTCACCGTCGGTCTCGGGGAAACCGTACGGACGGCCGTTCGTGCGCATCATCGTGTATTCCTGCTCGATGCCGAAGATCATTTGGTGAGCAGCGAACTTCTTCGCGGTCTCTGCACACTTGGCACGAGTGTTGGTCGGGTGCGGCTCACCGGTCTGGGCGAGGCGAACCTCACACAGCACGAGGATGTTCTTGCCGCCGCGAAGTGGATCTGGACAGCTGAAGACCGGCAGCAACATGCAGTCCGAGCGATCGCCCGTGGCCTGTTCCGTCGAGGATCCGTCGAATCCCCAGATCGGTGGGGTCTTCACGGAGTTGTCCAAGATCTTCGTCTTGGAGCGCAGCATCGGTGTCGGCTTGTGTCCGTCCACCCAGATGTATTCGGCCTGATAGGGCATGGTGTTCCTTCCGGTTGAGAGCCAGGCACTGACCTGGCTCAGGTACGCGACAAGTCAAACAGAGCGCCGTTTCACCGCCGTTGCCCGATTGTGAACGGCGTGTGAAGTTCCACTCGAGCCCTTCGGCGTCGGTCGTAGCCTGATGACGTGGCGTCCACGACCCCTCGCACTTTGTCGATCTGCCTTGCCCAGATCAATCCGACAGTGGGTGACGTGCAGGGCAACGCGGCCAAGGCCCTCGAGGCCTATCGCAGCGCAGACGATGCCGGTTGCGATCTCGTGGCGTTCCCCGAACTCACGCTGACCGGTTATCCACCTGAAGACCTCGTGCTGAAGGCGGGATTCGTCGCCGACAATCAGACTTGGCTCGAAGATTTCGCCGCGCGCACGGGCGAGTGCGTAGCCGTGGTCGGCTTCGTCGATGGCGAGGACGGCGTGTTGTACAACGCGGCGGCGATCTGCCACCGGGGCCGCGTCGTGCATCGCTATTACAAGAACTTGTTGCCGAACTACAGCGTGTTCGACGAAGAGCGGTACTTCACACCGGGTGATGACGCGCGTGATGCGGCCACCATCTATCGAATCGGTGGCGCGCTCGTGGGTGTGACCATCTGCGAAGACATTTGGAGCCCCGTCGGCCCGGTTGCCGCATAGGCACGAGCT
>JACCDL010613184.1_pt1 | contig 11835 bp, 9 predicted proteins | sample 7441931 | NCBI WGS metagenome assembly JACCDL01 (sample SAMN15323437, study PRJNA562643) | freshwater metagenome | isolation source: river surface water | place: USA:Blue River Watershed | collected 2017-08-16 | reverse complement strand
TCGGTCGTCATATTTGGTTCAGGGCCACAAGCTATTTCCCATGTGCAAACTCTGACCGCGATTGCGCCGCAAAATCTCTCAATAAATAGCATCACATTTGTGGTGCGAGATCAGGAAAAGGCCGCAAAGAAAATCCCAGATAATTCTCAATTGGGGTTAGCTCTTGATTGCCAGATTCAGATTTTAGGTGAGGGGGATGCTGAAGTAAGCAATCACCTCAAAGTCGCAGATTTAGTAATAGCTGCGACAACAGCACGCGCGCCGCTTTTTGATTCGAGCCTCTTGAAGGAAAACGTTGTCGTAATAGCTGTTGGTTCTCATGAAGCAAATGTGCGTGAAATTGATTCTGCCTTTTTGGCACGCGCTCAGGTTGTTGTTGAAACCCGTGCAAGTGCCCTTCGTGAAGCAGGTGATGTGATTATGGCTATCGCTGAAGGCGCAATCAGCGCTGAATCGCTCATTGAGCTATCCGAAGTTGTCTGCGGGCGAAAGTTACTTAAACCTGAGTCCCCAGTCTTCTTTAAGAGCTCTGGAATGTCCTGGGAGGATTTAGTTATCGCTCGTGCGGTTGAGCGCACGCTTGAGTAATCGGCGATAAAAGAGAAAAAGTAGACCAACTGCCGTAACGGCAGTTTCAATAACTGTCACAACAACAGGTAATCCAGGATCATCCGCGTTACTCAAGAGCAGAACGAGTCCGCAGGCTATTACTAGCCAAAAGTACGAAAGTGCACCTATCGCGTAGTTAACGTATTTGAGTTGAGTTTCCTTGCCGAGTTCTTTCTCAAGCGCATCAACAATTTTCCAAATGCTCACCACAATGATTTGCACCGCCAAAATCATGGTGAAAGCCAGAGCGGTTAAGGGCCAACGCAAGTGCGCATTCTCTGGTTCTTGTTCAGCCATGTAACGGAATTGACCCGGAAATGAGAGAAATTGCAACATAAGCGACAGAGCGAAGAAAATAGCAAGAACTAACTTAAGTAGCTTCGCAGATGTAATCATTTAACCGAGTCTAGTCATTTATTGAACTAGCTCTACGACTGCGAGTTAAAAGGTGCATTAACCACTCAAGTGGGCCTTGTCTAAAGCGTTTGAGCCACAGAGTGGAGAACCACACTAGCGATAACCAAATTCCTATTGCGACTAGTGCGACTGCCCAAATTTCTAACTCTTGAAATAGTCCTAACCCCCAAGGTCCAAATATGAGTGACGCGAAAATGGATTCACCAATATAGACAGTGAGCGACATTTTTCCAGCGGGCGCCATCCAACTGACTAGATGAGGTCGATTTTCAATACATTTAAGAATGGCTCCTACATAAGCCATTGAAAGTAGCGGAGCCGCCATAAAAGCAAGAAAGAGCGTAATGAGATGCATTGCCTCTGACACATCGGCAGATTGTTCATTGCGAATTGCGAAAGTGGCTAAAAGCAATTGAATCGGAAGGCCAAGGATGAGCCCAGTCTTTATCATCTTCGAGGCACGCGGTAAATCAAAGGGCGCAGAGAGCAATCCAGTTCTTTGCGCTCGTAATCCATAGAGAAAAGCTGCAAATGCAAAGCCACCCTGAAGGAGGAGTCCAGCGCCCAACGAACCCCAAACCCAGAGATCTACTCGAGGCGCGATTGATTCCAAGAAGGTACTGTTACGAAGTACCTCATCAAGTCCAGAATCTGGAAGTGAAGCGTTAGATTGTTCTGGAAAATATCTTTCGCCAATATAAATCAGTGAACCTAGAGCTACCAGAATAAGGCAGGAAATTGTATAGATAATCCGTGTCCAAATTTGAAGAGTACGGTCAGTCCTGAACAGAAATGCAATCAGTACTATTCCTAAGATTCCATAGAAAAAGAGAATGTCGCCATGCCATAAAAATGTGAAGTGAAGCGCGCCAAAAGCCATCAGCGCAAAACAACGACGGATCCACCTTGCCCGGTTCTTCCGTTCATTTTGGATGATGTAACTAGAGCTATAGCCGAATAAAAATGAAAACAGTAAATAAAACTTTCCGGCAAAGAGCGCCAACATTACGAGGGCAACAGAGCCATTAAGTGCACCTTGGACATATTCGCCCCGCGCCCCATTTTCACTACTCAGAGCCATAAATGGAATATTGACAACTAAAATGCCGAAGAGAGCGAAACCACGTAATACATCGGGAGCAAGATCTCGTGAACGCTTAGACACCATGAGGCTCCCGTATTTTTACTCAGTAAAACTAGTGAGGCGGGTCGGGCTCGAACCGACGACGACCGAATTATGAGTTCGGGGCTCTAACCAACTGAGCTACCGCCTCGTCAGCGGCAATCTTATAGATTAAAGTCACCAAACCGAAAACTTACTCCTCGTGCTTCGTGCACAACCTCACACCATCAGGCCTGACCACTAAGTGTTTACAGTCAATTCCCAATTTATCAAGTGCCTGATCCCCAAAGTGCGAACGATAAGCCAAAGCCAGGAGTACTCGTACATTCACTTCATTACTTGATTTGATCCCGAAAGCCTTGGCAATTCTGGAAACCGAATTTTCGACAACCTTTTCAGTGTGAGCCGTTTCCTGCGCAATGGCGAGGTTGGTTAATCCATCACAAAGATGCTTACAGATCAAATGCTCAAACGGGGTTAACTCCCGGAGCAGGTCTTTTCCAGTCAAAACACTCTCCAATGTGTTGCTGTCTACATAGTATGCCCTTAAGCGGGCGATACCGCAAACTACTACAAAACACCCATTTCAAATCGTCTCTAAACTTAATATTTAACGTCTTAATATCAGGATTTCACCCTAATTTCAGAAATTCACGAAACCTCAAAAAGTTAGTGGGATTAGTCTTGTAGTTTTGTCAAGCAATCAGTTAGATATTTGAAAGTAAACAATCTGGAATGAGTGCTAGCCCTCAAGCCAGATTATTCAAACAAATATTGAATATGAGTTAAGCGCTAAATTCGTGATTAGATGCACAGGTTCTGTGCTAAAAAGTAATGAAAATTCTGCAAGAATTAACCAGGCTTAAAAATTGTATTAAGTATAGGAGTGAAATGAATTCACTAGATTTGGCGAGATGGCAATTCGCTATTACAACCGTATACCACTTCATATTCGTGCCCATCACAATCGGTATGGGTTTTCTAGTAGCTGGTTTGCAAAGTGCTTGGTATCGGACTGGGAATGCTAAGTACTTAAAAGCCACAAAATTTTTTGGGAAACTTTTCTTGATTAACTTCGCAATGGGAGTTGTAACAGGAATTGTGCAGGAGTTTCAGTTTGGCATGAACTGGTCGTCATACAGTCGTTTCGTTGGTGACATATTTGGCGCACCACTTGCTATGGAAGGCTTGTTGGCATTTTTCTTAGAGTCAACGTTTCTAGGTATGTGGATTTTTGGATGGGATCGACTGCCTAAGAAAATTCATCTAGCATCCATTTGGGCTGCCGCAACGGGCACGGTTTTCTCTGCGTACTTTATTCTTGCGGCGAACGCTTGGATGCAGCATCCAGTTGGATACACAGTAAACGAAGAACGTGGTCGAGCTGAGTTAACGGATATTTTCGCGGTCCTATTTCAAAATACTGCAGTTTCCAGCTTTGCTCACACAATATCTTTCGCATTCTTCACAGGTGGCGCATTACTAGTTGGGGTGTCAGCCTGGCTGTTGGTTAAGAATCGTGAAAAAGCTATGGCCACCGCCACGCTCAAACTAGGCCTAGTAACAGTGATAATTACATTTGCAATGATCGCTGTTACCGGCGATTGGACCGCTCGTATTATGACCCAGCAACAGCCAATGAAGATGGCTGCTGCTGAAGCGCTCTATGAGACAACGGAAGGCGCCCCATTCTCACTGCTTACGATTGGTACTTTGGATCAAAGTCGTCCAGTATTTCAAATTGATATTCCGGGCGTACTTTCGTTCATGTCTACAGGCGATGTGAACGGTGTTGTTGAAGGAATTAATGATTTACAAGATCAATATGAGAAGCAGTTCGGCCCTGGCGATTACACACCAAATGTTCCTCTGGCTTATTGGGGCTTCCGCTTAATGATCGGTTTCGGTGCGTTGGCAACTCTCTTTGCCCTCGTCACTTTGTGGCGCTTGCGGAAGAATGAACTTCCAAAAGGTCGTTGGTTCTTGCCTGCCATGGTTTCAATGCCATTCCTACCCATCATTGCAAACTCTTTCGGTTGGATCTTCACTGAAACTGCCCGTCAGCCTTGGGCGGTCTTCGGATTATTCAAGACTGAGGATGGAGTCAGCCCATCCGTTGGAACAGCAAGTGTTGCTTTCACAATGATTGTATTCACGCTTCTCTACGGAGTGCTAGCAGTGATTGAATTCAAATTAATCATTAGAGCTATTCAAATCGGACCTGAAGTTATCGACACCTCAGAGCTCCATGAAGCGGTTGAATTCGGTGGAGACTCCACCAAGAAGTTAACCATGGCGTATTAGGAGAAAATTATGGAACTAACTACATTCTGGTTTGTCATAATCGCTGTACTTTGGGTTGGATATTTTGTGCTGGAAGGCTTCGATTTTGGAGTGGGTATTCTGCTAAAGACTGTTGCCAAGACCCAAGCAGAGAGACGAGCCGTCCTCACAACACTGGGACCGCTGTGGGATGGGAACGAGGTTTGGCTATTAGTTGCAGGCGGAGCAACTTTTGCCGCCTTTCCTGAATGGTATGCGACGCTCTTTAGTGGTTTTTATCTTCCATTGTTTTTGATTCTGATTGCACTAATCGTGCGTGGTGTAGCGATGGAATATCGCAGCAAATATGGCGATGAAAAGTGGCGTGCTCGTTGGGATAACGCCATCGTGATCTCAAGTTTTATTCCTGCGTTGCTATGGGGAGTGGCATTTTCCAACATCGTGCGTGGAGTGCCGCTTGAGATTCAAAACAATCTAATTGAATACACGGGCGGCTTCTTTAATCTACTCAATCCTTATGGGTTACTAGGTGGTTTGGTAACTCTCTCAGTCTTCGTGACACATGGGGCTTTCTTCCTCGCTTTAAAGACTGATGGAACAATTCGCGAGCGAGCTCGAGCAATCGCAACCAAAGTAGGACTGTTTGCTGCAGTGGTCACAGTTGCCTTCTTATCTATAACCGTGACTGAATATAATGACAAGCTTGAAGTATATGGTTTGGCTGGAATTGTTGCGGTTGCTTGGTTAGCGGCTTTAAGTGCGAATCTACGCGCACGTGAAGGCTACGCATTCTTATACTCTTCCATTGCTCTTGCATTTGCAGTCATTACTCTTTATTCGGCTCTGTATCCAAACGTGATGCCAAGCTCTTTGTCGGAGTCTGCTTCACTAACTATCAGTAATGCATCTTCAACCCCATACACCTTGAAAGTCATGACGTATGTAGCTGTTGTATTAACACCATTAGTTCTGATCTATCAAGGTTGGACTTACTGGATATTCAGAAAACGCATCAGCGCAGAACAGATTCCTTCTCCAGAATCAGGAGTTTTGGACTTTAGTAAACTACCTAAGTGAAATTTCTAGATCCGCGACTATTTCGTGTTTCACGGAATAGTCGCGGTTTGATAGTCCTTGTGGTTTTCTTAGCAATATTTGTGACCATAGCGACAATTTTGCAAGCATTTCTGTTGGCCGATGTAATTACAGGCGCGTTTCAGCGAGAGTTAAATTTTTCAGCACTCCAAAATTCAATATATTTATTGTGCGCAGTTTTTGCGGCTAGAGTTATGCTCACTTTTGTAGGCGAAAGTTTCACAAGTCGGATATCTCATCGCATTAGAGTTGATTTGCGTCAGGCAATTTTTAACAAAATACTGACTAGTGGTTCTGAATTAAATGTGACTTTTGGACCAACTCGCATTTCACTGATTTCGACAAAGGCTATTACGAATCTAGAGCCGTACTTCACACGTTTTGTTCCACAAATATTCATAGCGGGAGCTGTTCCACTCTTTGTAGGTGCAGTCATAGCGTACCTGGATATAACAAGTGGTTTGATTGTCTTGCTGACCATCCCACTGATTCCATTTTTTGGTGTCTTGATTGGCAAGTACACCTCAGAAGCGATGAGAAGGAGGTGGCAAACCTTAGGGATACTTTCAGGGTTTGTGCTTGACCTCTTATCTGGTTTAACCACCCTAAGACTTTTTGGCCGTGATGCAGACCAGGGCGAAAAAATAGAAAAGGTTGGAGATCGCTACCGAATAGAAACCATGAGAGTCTTGAAAATTTCATTCTTAAGCTCCTTGGCACTTGAGATTATTGCAACTTTGTCAGTGGCTTTGATTGCCGTGGCCATCGGACTTCGTTTAGTGGGTGGAGACATTGAATTATGGCGGGGTTTGGTGATCTTGATTTTGGCGCCAGAGGTTTATTGGCCAATCAGAAATTTGTCAGCACAGTTTCATGCCTCTGCAGATGGTATGCAGTCAGCTACGGATATATTTGAGATTATTGATTTTGCCACACCAGTGCATACTGGCAAAATCAAATTGAGCGGGGTTAAAAAAATCTTTTGGAGCAATTTACAAGTAAGTCACAGAGATAGAGAGTCAATCTCCTTTCCGGATGGTGAGTTTGAGGTCGGGAAACTTAATTTGATAACAGGCCCATCTGGAGGCGGGAAAACTTCTCTGATCAACATATTAATGGGATTGCTTAAGCAAGAACGCGGGTCTATTCAATTCACCGATTCAATGGGTACATATGACTCAAGTGACATCGATCTGGATAGTTGGTTGAAGAATATTTCCTGGGTGCCACAAGACTCACACTTCCCATCTGGCACAATTTTAGATTTATTTAAATTGAGCTCACCCGAAGCCACACATTTTGAGATTGTTGAGGTGTTGCAGAGTGTGGGTTTACATGGAATCCGACTGGATCAACTTCTCACTTTGTCAGTGGGTCAAAAGCGTCGCCTCGCTATTGCCAGAGCGTTGCTACATCCCCATGAAGTTCTAATCATGGATGAACCTAGCGCCGCCCTAGATCCAGAGTCAGAATCTTTGATTATTGGGTTACTAAGAGCACAAGCTGCAGCGGGCAAGTTAGTCATCGTTATCTCACATCGCACCGAGTTGATATCCAATGCTGACCATGTGTTTCAACTAGACAAGGTTTCATCGTGAATTTGATGCTGAGATTCCTCTTCGCTGCCTTGTTAGGTGGCGTTTCACTTTCTATGGCAGTTGGGTTATTGGCGGCCAGCGCTTGGTTGATTTCTATGGCGTCAACCCAACCACCTATTCTTACTTTGCAGGTGGCGGTGGTTTCAGTTCGTTTCTTTGGATTAGGTAGAGGTGTCTTTAGATACGGTGAGCGGATTTATGGACACGATGCGATTTTACGTGCGGCAACATTTTTGCAGTTACAGATCTATAATTCCTTGTTAAATCGTGAGCCCATAAGTACTCAGGCAATGCGACAGGGTAAGTTATTGCAGCAAATTTCTAGTGACATTGAATTTGTACAAGATCGATGGATACGAATATACATCCCAGGAATTAGTGCTGCTATTTCTGCCTGGGCTGGTTTAGGCATAATTTATTGGCTCTCTCATGATGTTTCATATGTTGTGCTTTCTATTTATTTGGTGACTGCGGTATCGATTGTGATAGTAAGTGCCTGGTTCTCCAAACGACATAGTAAGAGTATTTTTCAGAATGAAAATGAATTGGCAGATGTGATTGCGGATACTACGCGCGGACATTTAGAGGCACGGATTTATGGATATCGGGATAGGCTGCGAAATACCTTAGCCAATAGTGAACTAGCAATAATTGACGCGGAAAAACGGGTTATTTCCAATGCAGGCGGCAGCGCCTCAATTCTGCAAGTCGGTATGTATAGTGCAATTCTGATTGCATTCTTGATGGCGCTTCCAAAACTCGGTAATGATTTAGCTGGCATCAATCTCGCTGTGATAACACTATTACCACTAGCAATCTTTGACGGGTTGTCTCCCTTGATTGCGCCACTGGCGAACTTTGGGAAGATGGAAGCTGCCCAAAAAAGCATTAATGACACATTGAAAACAGCTCCTATTTCAAAGTCCCCTGTGAAAGTCAAAACTGGAGCTACCACGTTGAAAATTGAATCTGGTCGAGCTATTTGGAGCGAAAAATCTTTGTCCCATAATCCTGTTAATTTCACAATTGCACGCGGGGAAACATTATTGATGCAGGGTGAATCAGGTATTGGAAAATCTTCGCTCGCACTTGCTATATCCGGATTAATCGATTACGAGGGCTCTTTTCGTGTTGATGGGATTGAGATAAGAGATTTGGAGAATCAATATCTACGTGATCAGATGACCATTTCATTGCAGGAAGATCATTTGTTTGCAAGTTCGATTTATGAGAACTTAAGATTGGCTAATCCAAGTGCGACCGATGGAGATATCGCTGCGGCGTTAGAATCTGTTGAATTAGATGGTTTGATTAGCTCGTTGCCAGACAAAGTAGATACGCACATTGGAGCCTTTGGCAGGAATTTTTCTGGAGGCGAGCTTCAGCGAATTCGATTGGCTAGAGTTTTTTTGCGTAAAACTTCACTTTATTTATTAGATGAACCTTTTGAACATTTGGAAAAGGAGTTAGCGATACGGGTATTTGAAAGGTTGAAGCAGCACACCGAGGGAGCGATAGTCATCTACATAAGCCATGAAGAAATCGCAGGAATCGAGAACCGACTTCTTATTACTCCAGCTTTAAACCATTCAAGTTAATCTAAAGCCGTCGCCAGAATGTGTCCGACTAACTGCTCGGGCTTGATATCTAATGGCCACGAAGGATTTTCAGTACCTATGCCATGGCCAAGTACAAAAGATGCTCGTTCTTGTGCGCTATCGCCACCGTGACCACCTTCATCTCGATGGCCGTGATCAGTTGTAATCACCAAGAGCCACTTTTCGGCTAATTCTTTAGCCCTTAAAAGTACTGCTTGATACAAATCTTCAACCAATAAATCTATACGTTCTATCGCATCAAAATATTTGCCATCCACCGTCCCAGAGGTATGGCCAGCTTCATCAGCGCCACAAAAATAAACAAAACTGATGTCAGGTCCAACTTCTTTGATGGTTTGAACTGCATGTTGTGCAACTTCGGGATCAATAGTCTCATAGCCAAGAGTTTCACCATCACGCACAAAGATTTGGTGTTTACCTCTTGCTTGATCTTCAATTCGACTGGCAATGACAGGGCCAACATCTTGAGGATCAATTAAAGGTGGCCAGCCTGCTGCAGCATAGGTGAGTATTTCTGAAAAGTTTTCTGCTGCCTGTGTTAGTAGATCAGGTGCGCTGGCCAAGTTATGGTTTTTGAAATCGTTATCTACGACTTTATGAATATCTTGAGTCTGGCCAGTAAGCAATGTGGTCCAGCTTGGCCCAGAGACAGTTGGCATGGCTACCATCATTTCTGCAAAAAATGATTTTTCTTTGAGTGCGCTCAACGTCTTTGCTCGACCTGAAGCAACAGCCCGGTCAATCATTAGTCCATCTATTCCGATAAGAAGGACTTTGGTCTGAGAAGCCATTGAAAAAGAGTAGGACATAACTATGTTTTCACTCCAGCGCTATCGGTAGGATTCACCCATGATTCACCTCAGCCAATCGCGCTCTTCAATAATTTTTGAACGAGAAGGTGATGCTCTCTCCATTCTGTATTGGGGAAAGAAGATTGGCGAATCCACCCCTAAGTTTGATGGAGCAATTAGTAGCGCGCTAACTAAGGCAACTGCACATGGCGGTTTAGATAACGCAGTCGGCAATCTTGTTCTGCGCGAACATGCGCGTGGGTGGACAGGTCATCCTGCGCTACGCGGTCATCGTGGTGGCGTTAGCGCCTCAAATGCTTTTGTAATCAAGAACCTTTCTCAGAAGGATCAAACGCTCAACGTTGAATTTTTTGACGAGCTTGCTGGTCTTGAAATTTCTATGGCTTACACCCTGACGGAATCAGATGTCTTACTGATTGATGCTGAAGTGAGAAATGTGGCAGAGGGAGATTACTTTTTAGAGCATTTTCTCTATTGGTTACCATTAGCTGAACAAGCCAATGAAGTTCTAGATTTTTATGGTCACTGGACCAAAGAACGACAACCGCAGCGACGCACAATTGGATATGGACTTACTAGTCGAGAAGGATTTGAAGGTCGTTCTGGGCATGATTACACAATTACTCAAGTAGCACTCAATCATGGAACTGGTTTTCGCCACGGAGAAGCCTGGTCGCTTGGCATGGCCTGGAGCGGTAACAATGTGGCACACGTGGAACGCTTGATTGACGGACATAAGTCGCTAGGTGCAGGCGAATATCTCTTGCCAGGAGAAATAATTTTGAAGAAAGGTGATAGCTATAAAGCACCACGTGCGGTCGCAACATTTAGCGATCGCGGTTTAGATGGACTTACCAATAACCATTACACATGGATTAGATCCCGCGCCAACCACATCACCAAGAAGAAGCCACGTCCGCTAACTCTAAACATGTGGGAAGCTGTCTACTTTGATCACAATGAAGCGGGCATTCGAAAAATAGTAGATAAAGCTGCGGAAATCGGAGTCGAGAGAGTCGTACTTGATGATGGCTGGTTTGGTTCTCGCCGCAACGATAAATCGGGCTTGGGGGATTGGGTAGTCTCCAAAGAAGCCTGGCCAAATGGTTTAGGCCCAATCATTCAATACATCAACGATAAGGGAATTGAATTCGGTCTCTGGTTTGAGGGCGAAATGGTCAATCGCGATTCGGATATATACCGCGCCCATCCTGATTGGATTCTGCAAGAGCCAGGAAGAATCCCCGTCGAAGGTCGCACACAGCAAGTACTCGATCTCACCAAAGAGGGCGCTTACAACCACGTGCTCTCTCAGGTTGATGCCGTTCTTAGCGAAAATAACATCGCCTACATCAAATGGGATCACAATCGTCATATCACAGATCCAATTTCAGATGGGCGCCCCGTCGTACATAAACAGACTGAAGCTATTTATCGTCTCTTTGATGAACTCAAGCGCCGCCATCCTGGATTAGAAATTGAGTCATGCTCTTCCGGTGGGGGCCGCGTTGATTTCGGCATGGTTGAACATGCAGATCGTTTCTGGACGTCGGACCAAAACGATGCTTTGGAGCGACAACAGATTCAACGCTGGACTGGCTTGGTGATTCCGCCAGAGTTCCTGGGAACTCACATCGGTCCAACGGTTAGCCATCAAACGAACCGCACACATTCAATTAGTTTTAGGGCTCTTAACGCGCTCTTCGGACATGCTGGAATCGAATGGAATATCAGTGAAGCAACTGATCAAGAGACTCAAGTTTTGAAGGCATTTGTAGATTTCTACAAGAAACATCGTGGGTTGTTGCATTCGGGAAACGTGGTCCGTAGCGATGAGATAGTTGAAAACGCATATTTGTATGGAACGGTTTCACAAGATAAAAAAGAAGCAATCTTTACCTATATGCAACTGTCTACTATCGACGGTTTTGCACCAGCCTTGGCCACTTTTGATGGACTTGATAAAGAAACTGTCTATCAATTCACAGTAGTAGAAGAACTTAGCTCTAGTGATTTTATGCAAAAGCGCGGACCTGGCTGGTGGCCAAGCGTCACCATGACTGGTGATCACTTCGCACATATAGGGTTGCAACTACCTATTCTCAAACCTGAAAGCGGTCTTCTTTTTCATTTTCGCGCAATCTAGGAGTAACATCAGGTAAGTCCAAAGCAGTCAACGTCGACGCGATCTAGGAGCTTATTGTGCTTGTCGGTATTCCAAAAGAAGTAAAAAATAATGAATTTCGAGTTTCAACCACACCGGCAGGAGTTCACTCCCT
>JACCDL011009616.1_pt1 | contig 11838 bp, 13 predicted proteins | sample 7441931 | NCBI WGS metagenome assembly JACCDL01 (sample SAMN15323437, study PRJNA562643) | freshwater metagenome | isolation source: river surface water | place: USA:Blue River Watershed | collected 2017-08-16 | reverse complement strand
CCAGAGAGAATTGCGGCAATAGTTTCTGGAATTGCAAAGGGGTGTATCAAGGCAGGTACTGCACTTGTCGGTGGCGAAACCGCCGAGCACCCCGGTCTATTGGCAGAAGATGAATTTGATATTGCAGGAGCAGCAACAGGAGTTGTCGATGCAGATCTTCAACTTGGTGCTCACCGAGTAAAGGCGGGAGATGTAATTATTGCAATGCCAGCAAGCGGAATTCACGCCAATGGTTTCTCGCTTGTTCGACACATCATTGCCACCCAAGAGCTCGATATCTATCGAAACTATGATTTCGAGAAGTCTCTCGGTGAAGTGTTACTGACACCTACCGAGATTTACACCTTAGATTGTTTAGCTCTCATCAAGGCACAACAAGAGAATATTCGAACCTTTAGCCACATCACCGGTGGCGGGTTAGCTGATAACACCGCTCGTGTTATTCCTGATGGATTAGTTGCAATCTACGATCGCTCGACCTGGTCCTTGCCGCTAGAGATGAAATTCTTAGCCGATATTGCCGGTGTGCCGCAGGCAGATTTAGAGCGCACGTGGAATGTTGGAATTGGAATGAGTGCGATTGTCAATCCTTCGGTGGCCGACCTAATTATTCGCTCACTTGCTGCCCGAGGAATGAAGGCATGGATTGCCGGAAAGGTCGAAAAAGCAGCGGAATTGGGCGCTCCTCGCTCATACTTAGTCTCTGATTATCAATAGTGAGTAAGAAGAGGAATTAGGTAATGGCCAGTAAGTCAAAGCAGTCCAAGTCTTTACAGAATAAGAAGGATCAACGTCTTGGCTATTGGATTATCGCAATTCCGGTCATCGCATTTCTCATCAAGTTAATCACCTTGAGCAATATCCCAGGTGGTGCCTGGGCTGGTGCAGATGCTGAGAACTACCTCCAGGGTGTCGATGGAATTCTTAAAGATGGATTCTTCTCACCGCATACCCTCTTAGGTTATTGGCCAGCTGGATATCCAATTCTCATCTGGTTGCTAACGAAGATTTCACTCACACATATTTTATTGTTGCTCTCAATTGTTCAGAGCGCTTTCTACGGGTACGCCTCTTATTACTTCGTACGACAATTGCGAGATACCAAGGTAAAGCCATATCTCTTTTGGATCTCAATACTCTTGGCAGCAAATCCAACGCTCTCACTGAGCTCTTTAGCAATCGGTTATGAGAGCCCAATTGCCGCCTGCATGTTGATGATTACTGGACTCATTGTTAAGTCTCAACTCAACCCGATAGATCGCAGATATTGGATTCGAGTTGCTGCCGTTGGTGGCTTCTTTGCACTTGCTGCATTTATGCAACCACGCTGGGTACTTACAACTTTAATCGTCGCCATTATCTGGGCTCTTGCGTATAAAAACCGTAAGCACCAAGCACTTATCTTGATTGGTGTTATGGCAATTATGGCAATCGCACCGATTACTTTGATCGCTCGTAATAATGGCGCAGGAAATGGAAATGTCATCTCGACCAACCTCGGTGTAACGATGCGTATCGGTGCCGGTGACGAGACATCTGGTGGATATAAGCGAACAGGTCCAGAAGTTCCATGCGATCCAGTTCCACCTGCAACAACAGTTACAGATAATGAAATCGTTAAATGTGTCATCAAGTGGTATGCCGGTAACCCAGTCAAGGCAGTGAAGTTATTTATCAATAAGGGCTTTTACTATTGGTCTCCTTGGTCTGGCCCATTGGGTAACGGAACCATGGCGCGAAACCCATGGTTGAAGATAGATCCGATTCTCAATATTGCTCGAGGAAGCCAACAAGGCAATGACCTCGTCTATGGCACCTTCGGAAAGTTGATCTCATGGGCCTGGATGCTGGCCGGGATTTCGCTCTTCTTTATCGGCTTCTTCTGGCTCCGATCCTTTAAGGGCATTTACAGCCAGCTCGCCTGGCTGACCTTCTTGCCGGTTGTGGCCTCCTGGTTGGTTGGCATGGGAACTATCGGTGATCACCGATTCCGAGTCCCAACGATGTCTCTGAGCCTTGTCCTGCAGGCGATTGGCTTCGCAGCGCTACGCCATAGAGCCAAGAAGGGCTCATTTAAGGTCGATTGAGCGGCCTAATCCCCATCCAGAGCGCTCGCTTTGGTGGGAGGGGCTTGGGCGCGATAACCTACCCCCCTGAAACACACAAATTTCCGATGAGGAGGTCTCGCCCATGGGTCGCGGCCGTGCAAAAGCAAAGCAGACAAAAGTCGCTCGTGATTTGAAGTACAACTCCCAAGAGATGGATATTGAACGTCTCGCAAAGGAGCTCCACAGCGACGCCCCCCTTCAGCCAGAGCGAGATGACGATGATCCCTTTGCTGAAGGAAATTACATTCCTCGCGCATAACGTATCGCTCACATGAGCTCCACTCCTTATGTCGCATCACTGCGAATCTACGAACCCATCTCAGCTTTTCCTGCTGCAGATCGCCTTCGTTGGGAGAAACTTGATCCATCAATCGATACTCGTGAAGAGGAACAAGCGCTCGCACTTCGACGTGTAGTTCTTCCAGAATCTCCGGCGCTCCGTCCTGATGGTGTGCACCTTCTCGATATCGATGGAGTCCGTTACATATCTCCATGGTCGACCGCAACGAGATCATGGGCAGCGCTCGATAACTTTAAGGAATCACTTCCATCAACTGTTGTTCCATTTTTCTTACCGCCAGCTCTAGAAGAGGTCATCACCTCTGGGATGGAATCTGTTGAAGATCGAGTCCCTCACATCATCACCGAAACTTGGATGGTTCCACCTCGTTGGCTAGCGCTCTTTATTCCAGAAGAACGTAAACGTGGATATCGAGATGGCCTCGCCTTCACCACAGCGCTGACCACAATTACTAAGGCGATAGAGCGATCACAGAACTCTCACGAGATAGTTCTGCAATCTTTTGGTCAAGGCGTTGTGGAACAAGAGATTGAAGAACTCATCGAGTGGTTAGAGATGTTCCACCCTCTCTCCATGGTGGAGCTCGATTACGGAGGGTTAGCTCATTACCTGGATCAGACCTTGAAGGCAGATGGACTTTCTGGAATTGACGATGATGGCTCGATTGAAGATGTGATCTTCAGCCTTGCTGGCCTCGCCTCTCAAGATGGCGCAGTAGCGGGCGAGGGCTATAACCGTCTCGTTGCTCGTTGGCGTCCAGTTCAGGCTATTGAATCAGCGATGTAGCGCTCGAACTCCGATATTTCTCACCGCCCGTATTGCCAACTCACCCCTTTCTCCCCGATACTTCCCGACATAACGGAGCAATTCGGACATTGCTCCTTGCCTTCTAGCAAGAGATATGGAGAACCCCAGTGATGAATCGCATCCCTGAAGCAGAAGTTCTCCTCACCCCTCGCGAAGTTGCCGATCTCTTCGGTGTTGATCCCAAGACGGTTACTCGCTGGGCAAAGGCTGGAAAGCTGACATCCATTAGAACCTTGGGTGGTCACCGTCGCTATCGTAAATCTGAAGTTGATGATCTCCGAGCGAATTATTTTAAGAGTAATAACCAGTAATTAATTTTATGAATTATTCAATTGCACAGTTTGCCTTGCTTGGCTTTCTCACATTTACCTTTGTAGGCCTCATCACACCGCAGATGAGAAAAGTGGCAATCCGTTACAACGCAGTTGATGCCCCTAATCTCGAACGCAAAGTTCAGAAGGAACCAATCCCTTATCTAGGTGGAGTAGCGATTGCAATCGGTGTTGTTGCGGCATCGTATGGATCGATGTTGGCAGTTGATTTTTCTTGGGAGACGATTCGACTAGCGAGCACAGTTCTAGTTCCTGCAATTGCAATCTCAGCGATGGGTCTTTGGGATGATCTCCGCGGTTTGCAACCATGGCCACGACTTATCGCGCAGACCGTCACCGGCGTGGCAGTCTCCTTTATCTTGATTGCTGGCGATACCAGTGGAGTGGCATTTCCAAATACCTTCCTCAATTACGCAATTACCACGCTCTGGATAGTCGGCGTCTGTAATTCCATTAACTTCTTTGATAATCACGACGGTGGCGCTGCCGGCACAGTTGCAGTGATTACCTTCTTCCTCTTCTTCATCGCTTATGACCGCCAGCAAGTGCTGGTCAGCGCCCTCGCAGTTGTCACCGCTGGCGCTACAGCTGGTTTTCTCATCTGGAATCGCCATCCAGCAAAGATTTACATGGGAGATGCGGGATCGCTCTTTCTGGGAATCATTATCTCGGTGCTCACCATCCGCCTGAGCCCAGGTGTGGTTCCTAGCTATAAATCAATCGCTATTCCAGTCATTTTGATGGCGATACCAATTTTGGATACAACAGTTGCCGTGGTTTCGCGTCTCTATCGAGGCATCTCACCATTTCAAGGCGGTCGTGATCATCTCTCCCATCGCCTTATGCGACTTGGTCTACAACGCAAGGCAACGGCAATCACTCTCTGGGCCTTGGCAGCTTTCTATGCAGGCCTTGCCCTTGCTCTCTACACCTGGCCAGATACATGGGGCACTCAGATTCTCGTGCTGGCGGCAATTGCATGGATTACAAAATTGATTGGTTTCCTTCGTATTCCATCTGAGGGGTAAACTAGCCCTATGACTAACTCGCCAGCAGATGATGTAAAGGCAAAGATGCTTGCCGCCCTTGAAGCGAAGAAGAATAAGAAGGGCGCTCCGGGCACACAGAACCATGCTGAGGGCGGATCAAAGATTAAGGGTGGTCAGCGTTCTGGCGGTGCGCCTCAGGTTCAGCGCAAGGCAGGGCCTTCAGGTTCTGGTTCAGCAGGCTAAATCTTTCTTACTTCGTGTCATTCCTGCTTGAAATTCGCGTTCGTCCAAACTCCTCGCGTAACAAAGTTGGCGGAAGTGTCGGTGATCCACCACGCCTTGTCGTAGCGGTTCAAGCACCAGCAGTTGATGGGAAAGCTAACCAAGCAGTTATCAAAGAGTTGGCTGCTGCATTTAATCTTCGTCCTCGAGATTTCACGATTGTCTTCGGTGAACTCGGCCGCGATAAAAGATTATTGATTGAAGGGCTTTCGCCTGAAAAAGAGAAAACTCTCCAAGCTCAGCTTGAAGAGTTAATGGGCGAGAACCCTAAACTTTTATAGATTCTTACTTGTGGCTCGGGACAGGATCGAACTGTCGACCTCACGATTTTCAGTCGCGCGCTCGTACCAACTGAGCTACCGAGCCATTATTTATTTGTCTATCAATTTCAGATGGCAAGCCATTGAAACTTTTTACTTTAAGTAAGAAGAAGAGAGCGTGTGGACACTCTCTTCTTCTAGCGACCCGGACGGGACTTGAACCCGCGACCTCCGCCGTGACAGGGCGGCGCGCTAACCAACTGCGCTACCGGGCCTTGATAAATCAAAGCCGTTACTGCTCTTCCTTGCTTCCTTACTTGCTTTCTTACTGGTACTGCGTGCCCCCAACGGGATTCGAACCCGTGTTACCGCCGTGAAAGGGCGATGTCCTAGGCCCCTAGACGATGGGGACGTATGAGGCTGGGAAAGAATACAGGCTTGGCACCCATGCTCCAAACCCGCTTCTGCGGGATAGAGGGGAGGGCAATTAAGAGCGCTGGGCTTTACGAATTGCCAACATCGAGGTGGTGATGAGAGCGATACCCGCAGTCAAGAGACCAAGGAGGGCGCCGAGTGAACCACCCAATGTGGCAGCTACAAATTCACCAGCGGTGAGAGTTGTGATTGCAACCGCTCCGAGTAAGAGCGGCCAACGACGATCAATTAAGAAGAGATATGCAAGCGCCGGTGCGATGGCAATAGCCAAGAGATATGAAAGTAATCGATGATCTGTCACAAATAAGAATTGGATCGCGATGAAGTACGTTGCAGCGCAAATTAAGTAGGCAAGAGTTTGATCAATCAATCGCAGATAGGCAACGTAGAGCCAGACGCTGGCGAGGATTACCCAATACATCGGATATGCCACGCTATCTTCTGGCTCAATTGATGTGAGCTCTCCCAAAATCATAAATCCAGTGATGAAGAGATAACCGTAAGCGCCAATATGCAAAATTTCATGGCGGTATTTGATAAATGAGTAGAGCGCGATTACTGCACCTGCGGTAAATGGTCCCCATGGTGCGCTATTACCTGACTCATAGGAAAATGCAATAGCAGCTGTGGCAGAGATTGCAGCAGCAAAGGAGAGCACGCTAGTTAGCCTTAAGCGCATCGCATTGACAGCGCCCAAGAAGTGCGAAATCACAAGAAGGAGAATCGACAGTGAAGCAAGTGCACCTACTCGTGCGGCACGGGGCGCTTCATCCCAGATAGTTGCGGCTAGAAAAATGGTGGAGATGACAATAAACGCTCCACCTAAGTAGGCGGCAATTTCAGCGAAGACGCTCTTCCGTGATTCTGCACCTTCCAGAGCCCCAAAGCGAGAACTCACCAACTCGGATTGCTCGCGAGTCAGTGAGTTCTCTTCAACGAGAGATCGAAGGACCTCTTGTAGACGCTTTGAACCTTCTTGCAATTAGAGCGCCCATTGAACGGTGATTGATACCGTCACATCTTGCTGACCGAGATCGACCACTGTTGCTGCATCTGCTTCAACCTTTGCGGTTGCAGCAAATACCGGTACAGAAATTGAAGGGCTGCCATTTTCTACCAGGTAATTCACTCGCCCTAACTTGGTTCCCAAAAGCTTTGCATATGAATTCGCCTTAGCCTTCGCATTCTTAACTGCTACAGCCCGAGCTGATTCGGTTGCCTTTGCCGCATCGAGAATAAATGGTGAGACAGAGTTAATCTGAACTGCATCTCCGCCTGCTTTAACGACATCGTCAACAATTGCACCTGCATTTGCTGCTGCACGAATTACAACAGAGAAGACCTGTGAGCCGCGGTAGCCGATTAATGTTGAACCGCCTGTATTTTCATAACGATATTCAGGGTATGCGGTTATGTTCTGAGTAGCAATATCCTTAGTTGAAACGCCAGCAGCAACAAGCGCCTTACGAACTGCAGCAGCGTTTGTTGAGGTTGCAGCGAGTGCCTCTTTATTTGTTGGTGCAACAACTGAGACAGTTGCAGTCAAACGCACTGCATCTGGTGCAACCTTAACCGTGCCTTCTGCGTTGACGGTGATGTAGCGAGTTGCGGTAGCTGCGTTGGCAGAGATCGGCGTGATTGCAGTCGCCAATAATGCGAGCGGTGCTACGAGGAGAAGTGACTTTTTAATAAGTGAAGTTGTCATACCCGTAGTATGGCTTATCGATTCTGTGAAACCTCATAGAGAGATGAATGGTCAGCTAGTGATTTTTCCAATGAGAAGTAACGCTGCGCATGCGCCTTTCCGAGTGATCCAAGTTCAAAACGTAGATCTTCATCAGTTACTAGCGCACTGAGCGCACTAGCCATTGCACCTGCTTGTGGGGCGGTCAAGAAACCTGTCTCGCCATCGACGACGATATCTGCAATCGAGCCAACCTTCGATGCAACTATGGGAATCCCCGCAAATGCCGCTTGAATTAGGGTCAGTGGAATACCTTCATTATCGCTCGTCAAAATCGCCATATCGCTCGCAGCAAAGAGCTGGTCGATATCGCTTCGCCACCCTAAAAATGTGATGGGAAGGCTCTCTCGTTCGGCTCGCGCTTTTGAGCTTTCGAAGAGCTCTCCTTCACCTGCAACCAAGAAGTGAAGATTGAGTCCGCGAGCCGCAGATGCTGCAGCGACATCTAATAAACGATCTGGACGTTTGATCTGTGTCAGGCGTCCAACAAAGGTGCAGTAAATACCATCTGGATCAAGCCCAAGTTCTCTACGTGCAACCTGCAGATCGATTTCTGCTGGTGCAGGAAGTCCAGGGAAGAAAACTTGGTATTGATCTTTGCGACCGATTCCAGCAGCTAGCAAATCATCCTTTACTTGATTACCAACGGCGATAAGAACATCTGTCTTTGTCGCTAAGAATTTCTCAATGGCAATTACCAACCGGACTTTCCATCCAGCGAAGTAACCGTGTAAGAGGTGGCCATGGAAGGTATGGATCCGGAGCGCTTTACTACCAGAGAGAATTACCGCTAGCCGTCCTAAGACTCCCGCCTTTGCGGTATGCGTGTGAACAACATCAGGGCCTTCACGGCGGATCGTCGCAATCAAGGTGAGGAATGCGCGTGCATCGGCCATAGGTGAGATAGAACGACCTAATCCGCCGATACGTGTCGCCTTTACATCTGTTGCAACGGTCTCCAAATAGTCAGCTTCGTTCTCATCGCAATATCCAGTAACAAGCACCTGGCTAAATCGCTGCGAATCTAGGCCGCGCATAAGGTCGGCAACAATGACGGCTGGACCGCCCACATTCATGCGGGCGATTATCTGCATCACCTTGATTCTGCCGCTAGATTCCATGTGGTTATCTTCTCGCAAAATAGAGGGATAATTGCACTTATGACTCAGGGGCAATTCATCTCACACTGCACCGCAGATGCCCTTGCCGGGGCCGCAGCGCAGTTAAAGGCCGGTCGCCTCGTAGCTTTTCCCACCGAGACCGTCTATGGCTTGGGGGCTGATGCCACCAATAGTGAGGCCGTTGCACGTATCTATGAAGTCAAAGGACGCCCAGCTGATCATCCTTTAATTGTTCACGTGGCAGATGCGCAAGATATATCTGAGTGGGCGGAGGAGATCTCTGATTACGCAATCGATTTAGCGCGCTCGTTCTGGCCAGGTCCGATGACTTTGATTCTCAAACGAAGTGAGTTAGCGAAAGACTTCATTACAGGCGGCCAAGAGACCGTCGGTATTCGGGTTCCGGACCACACATTAGCCCTCGCTTTCCTAAATGAGTTCAAGAAGATTGGCGGCAAAGGTGTTGCAGCTCCGAGTGCTAATCGCTTTGGACATGTTTCTCCCACAACCTCTCAAGCCGTTGTCGAAGAGCTCAGCGAATATTTAGATGCGGATGATTTGATTCTTGATGGCGGTCCTTCACAAGTGGGAGTTGAATCAACAATTATTGATTGCACGGGCGCTGCGCCACGAATCTTGCGCCCTGGTGCAATCACAGTTGAAATGATTGAAGCGGTGACTGGAGCGAGTGTGGTCAATCGCGATGATGTTATTCGAGTCAGTGGTTCGCTCGAACATCACTACGCGCCATCTGCTGTTGTTGTACTCGATGGCTATCCACGACCAGGAGATGGATTAATCGCCTTGAGCACAACACCAACACCTGAAGGTGTAGTTCGCCTTGCATCACCAATTAACAATGCAGATTTCGCTCGCCAGCTTTATGGTGCGCTCCGCGAGGCAGATGCCCAGGGCATTGATCAAGTAGTTGTAATTCAGCCGGAGGGCGAGGGAATTGCCATTGCGATTCGTGATCGCCTCAAGCGCGCATCTGCTTGAGGGCTAGCACTCAATAGAGATAAATTCGGACATTTCGCACCTGGTTACTTTTTGGTACCTATTCCAAATTGAATTCCGCAGGACTACTTTGAAGAACGAGAGCGACAGCCCTCATATATCAAAGGAGATATTTCTTATGACCGATTATGTAGCACCTGGTCTGCCTGGTAGTAAGGCAACATTTAAAGCACGTTATGACCACTGGATTGGTGGCGAGTATGTAAAGCCGCAATCAGGTCAGTACTTTGAAAATGTAACACCAGTGACAGGAAAGGTTTTCTGCGAAATCGCTCGTGGAAATGCTGCTGACATTGATAAGGCGCTCGATGCAGCGCACAAGGCAGCTCCAGCTTGGGGAAAGACCTCTGCAACAGAGCGTGCAATCATTCTCAATAAAATTGCGGATCGCATGGAGGCAAACCTTGAAGCGATTGCAGTTGCTGAGACTTGGGATAACGGAAAGCCGATTCGTGAGACGCTCAATGCCGATATTCCATTAGCAATTGATCACTTCCGTTACTTTGCAGGCGCAATTCGCGCTCAGGAAGGATCACTCGGCGAGCTTGATCACGACACAGTTGCGTATCACTTCCACGAACCACTCGGTGTTGTCGGACAGATCATTCCTTGGAACTTCCCAATCTTGATGGCGGTATGGAAGCTAGCACCGGCACTTGCTGCGGGTAACTGCGTTGTGCTGAAGCCAGCAGAGCAAACTCCGGCCTCCATCATGTTCTTGATGGAGATCATCGCTGATCTTCTACCAGCAGGCGTTGTCAATATCGTTAACGGCTTTGGTATCGAAGCAGGTAAGCCACTTGCTTCATCACCACGCATCGCAAAGATTGCATTTACCGGTGAGACATCAACAGGTCGCTTGATCATGCAGTACGCATCAGAGAACATCATTCCGGTCACTCTCGAGCTCGGCGGAAAGTCACCAAATATCTTCTTCGCAGATGTTGCAGCTGAAAATGACGCTTTCTACGACAAGGCGCTTGAAGGCTTCACCCTCTTTGCGCTCAACCAAGGTGAAGTATGTACATGTCCTTCACGTGGCTTGATCGATAAGAAGATCTACGACAAGTTCTTGGGCGATGTCACAAAGCGCACCCAGGCTATTGTTCAAGGCCACCCACTCGATGTTGCAACCATGATTGGTGCACAGGCATCAAATGATCAGCTAGAGAAGATCCTTTCCTATATTGATATCGGAAAGAAGGAAGGCGCAAAGTTGATCACCGGTGGTGAGCGCGCAGATCTAGGTGGCGAGCTATCAGGTGGTTATTATGTAACGCCAACTATCTTCGAAGGCAACAACAAGATGCGCATCTTCCAGGAAGAAATCTTTGGACCTGTCGTGTCTGTTACATCTTTCGATGGTTATGACGATGCGATGGAGATCGCGAACGACACCTTGTACGGATTAGGTGCCGGCGTTTGGTCACGCGATATGAATACCGCCTATCGTGCAGGTCGCGAGATTCAGGCTGGTCGTGTTTGGACCAACTGCTATCACGCATATCCAGCAGGAGCTGCCTTCGGTGGTTACAAATCATCAGGTATCGGTCGCGAGACACACAAGATGATGCTCGATCACTACCAGCAGACCAAGAACCTTCTTGTTTCTTATAACCCAAACAAGCTCGGTTTCTTCTAAGCCGTAATACGCTAAAGATATGGAGATTCCATTACGTGTTGAGTTGACCGAGGCAGCTGAAGAGCTGTTACGGAAACTCACTGCAACCCACGGGCCGCTGATGTTTCATCAATCCGGCGGATGTTGTGATGGATCATCTCCAATGTGTTACCTAGCTGGCGAGTTCCGCGTTGGTGGAGCTGATGTAAAGCTGGGAGATTTGAAGGTGGCTGGCATCCAGGATCCGATTGGGTTCTGGATGTCAGCTTCTCAATTTGAGTATTGGAAGCACACCCATCTCACAGTTGATGTTGTCGATGGAAGAGGAGGTGGATTCTCGCTTGAATCGCCCGAAGGAAAGAGATTCTTAATTCGCTCGCGACTCTTTACAGATCAAGAGTGGGCAATTCTTGAAGAACATCCAGTACCAACAGGCGCAAACCTTTAACTCTGTAAGACCTCAGCCAATACCTTTGTAATTTCGCGATGACGTGCCATACCGTCTGCAACCATCGGAATCCAATTGGTGCAATAACCAAAACCAATTTTGTGCTCTTGATCTGCAAAACCTTGCTGCCCACCTAATCCATCGTGGCCAAAAGTTGTCTCACTTAAGACAGGGGAGTGAACTGGGTTTGCGACGATGAAACCGAGTGAGTGAATCGGATACGGCGCTGGATCACCAAAAATATTTGGACCGATATTAGGTCGCGAAATCGCTTTCTTCACCGTCTCATCGCTGAGTAAGCGGACCCCATCAGTCTTGTGAACGAGCGCAGAGTATGTCTTTGCGATTGCACGAGCGTTCATGACGCCACCTG
>JACCDL010226971.1_pt1 | contig 11843 bp, 11 predicted proteins | sample 7441931 | NCBI WGS metagenome assembly JACCDL01 (sample SAMN15323437, study PRJNA562643) | freshwater metagenome | isolation source: river surface water | place: USA:Blue River Watershed | collected 2017-08-16 | reverse complement strand
TTTGACCAAGTCTTTGTATAAGCCTTCTGGGCTGCGATAACTGCTTTATCAACATCGCTTGCGCTACCTAGTGCGATTTGGCTCAGTACTTCTTCGGTCGCAGGGTTGATTGTTGCAAAGTGGTTTCGCCCATTTACAAATTTGCCATCTATAAAATGTCCGTACTTCGGTTTAATCGAAACGATAGAGCGAGACTCGGGTGCTGGTGCATATTCGAAATCCATGACTTTTCCTTGGCGCCTTCTCTTAATCGATTGTTACGTAGTTAGGGCTAGCGTAGTAGCCATCATCCATTTTCATACGTTGCATCAAAAGATCGTTCAGTAGTGCGCTGGCTCCGATGCGGAAGAACTCGGGTGTTAACCATTCTGGGCCAGCGGTTTCATTGACTAGCACTAACTGTTTAATGGCATCTTTAGTATTTCGAATTCCGCCAGCTGGCTTTACCCCAATGCGACGATTGGTCAGCACATAGAAATCACGTACCGCTTCCAACATCACAAGTACAACTGGGGGAGTAGCAGCAGGTGCGACTTTGCCAGTTGAAGTCTTGATGAAATCGGCCCCCGCCAACATCGCCAGGTATGAGGCTTTGCGAACATTGTCATAGGTAACTAGCTCGCCTGTTTCGAAGATAACCTTCAAATGAGCCCGTTCTCCGCAAACTTCACGGATCTTCACAATCTCATCGAAAACCAAGCCAAATTTTCCAGATAAGAATGCACCGCGATCGATAACCATATCGATTTCAGCAGCGCCAGCATCGATTGCATCCTGGGTGTCTTGAATCTTAACTTCCATGGAAGCGCGACCAGATGGAAATGCAGTTGAGACTGCCGCAACTGGAACGTGTTTGCCGCCGATAGCATCTAGATGAGTTCGCGCAATCGAAACCATATCGTTGTAAACGCAGACCGCGCCAACGCTAGGAATTGTTAAATCAGTTGGATCAGGGCGCACTGCCTTTGTGCAAAGCGCACGAACTTTTCCTGGGGTATCGGCTCCTTCTAGAGTTGTTAAATCAACCATAGAAATTGCGGTATCAATCGCCCAACGCTTACTTGTTGTCTTAATGCTGCGAGTTGCCAGCATCGCAGCGCGCGCTTCAGCGCCAACTTGATCTACGCCAGGAAGCTGGGACAGAAAATTCTTGAGAGAACTTTCTGAGCCATCGACTATTCCGTAGAAGTTCATGCGAGAAAATCCTTTAGCGGTTTGCGCAATTGGCTTAAGAGCTCAGTTGCAGACTTTTCATCTTTGGTAATCACTTCGATATAACACTTCATCTTCGCTTCAGTTCCGCTCGGACGGATGATCACGCGAACACCCCCATCAAGCCAGATTCGTATGCCATCTGTTGGTGGAAGTCCATCCTTCGGCGCTGCCAAATCATCGATTGACGATACCGCACGGCCTGCAATTTTTGCAGGAGGGTTTTTCCGTAAACCTGCGAGAAGCTCAGTAATTCGCGACATATCGCTAACTCGAATCGAGATCTGTTCTGTGCCATGGAATCCGTGACGTGCCCAAACCTCATTTAAGAGATCCACGAGAGTTTTGCTATCGGCCTTTAGATCGGTTGCAATCTGCGCCAAGAAAAGCGCCGCAGAAATTCCATCCTTATCATTTACGGTCTTAGAATCCACGGCGTAACCGATCGCCTCTTCATAACCGAAGGCGAGATCTTCGATTTTGGCTAGCCATTTAAAGCCAGTTAAGACTTCTTTAAAATCAATTACATAGTGAGCAGCGATCTTGCGCAGCGCTGATGAAGAAACGATGGAGTTTCCGAAACTTCCGCTCGGATGAGAACGCGCAATCCATTCTCCGAAGATTATTCCGAGCTCATCACCGCGCAACATTCGCCAGCCACTGATTGGATCATTTACCGCAGCGGCACAGCGATCGGCATCGGGGTCATTGGCTATAACCAAATCGGCCCCAACTTCGCGCGCCTTTGCTAATGCTAGGTCGATAGCGCCAGGCTCTTCTGGGTTTGGAAATGCCACTGTAGGAAAATCTGGATCAGGTTCTGCTTGCTCACTTACTAAAATCAAATTTGGGAAACCAGCTTTTGCAAATACCTTTTTTATCGTTTCGGTACCAACGCCATGCATTGCGGTGTAAACAATCTTTAGCGAACCGGGACGCGGTGCCAAGGCTGCGGTACGAGAGATGTACTTTTCAACCACCGCATCATCCAAAACGCTCCAACTTTTTCCTCTTGGAACTACTCGCAGCGAACTTACCAAATCTATTTCTTTCGCAATAAAACCATCAGTTGGGTTGATGATCTGTGATGCCGCGTATTCAATGCCATCAGCTGTTGGTCCGATATAAACCTTGTAGCCGTTATCTTGTGGCGGATTATGGCTAGCAGTCACCATGACCCCAAGGTCACAGTTGAGTTCGCGGGTAGCAAAGGCCAGTACTGGAGTCGGAAGTGGACGCGGCAGAACAAATACCTCAAACCCGGCACCTGAAAATATCTGGGCAGATTCTTCGGTGAAATCTTCAGATCCATAACGCGCATCGCGACCGATAACCACGCGCTTCATTCCGCGCTCTTTCATATACGCAACCAATCCTGCTGCAGTACGGCCAACAACCGCGCGATTCATACATGATGGCCCCGGGCCAATTGGCCCGCGCAACCCTGCGGTTCCAAATTGCAGAAAACCTGCAAAGTACTTATTTAAGGTCGATTCATCTCCGGCTGCGACAAGTTTTGTTAACTCCGCTGCAGTCTTTGGATCTGGATCATCGGCGATCCAGGCTTGCACCTCGGCCAAAAGCTGCGCGTTCATAGCCCCAGCCTAACTGGATTAAATCAACTTGTGAATTGCGATTTAGAAATGAAAATCAAGCATCAAGAATGTCGCATAAGACTGTGCCACTTGAAACGATTTCACCAATAACCGCCTTTAGATTGGCGATTTTGCCGGCTTTGTGGGCAACTAGTGGTTGTTCCATCTTCATCGCCTCTAAAACAATTACTAGATCACCGATTTCTACATAAGCGCCTTCTTCAACTGCAACTTTCACAACTGTTCCTTGCATTGGGCTTGCTAATCCTGAACCGCCTGCACCACTTACCTTGGATTCTTTTGCGCGATGGCGCTTAACAACCGGTTCTGGAGTATGCAGTTTTACCTCAAAGCGCTTCCCATTTACTTCAGCGATCAAATGTTCTGCAGCGATCTTGGTTGTGATTGGTGCAGGAGTTGCAGTGAATGCAGGTATCTCGTTCTTAAATTCATTTTCAATATAGCTTGTGTAGACCTTAAATTCTTCGGTGTAAGCGGGATCTTCCAAAATCGCACGGTGGAAAGGAATCGCAGTCGCAAGTCCACCAACTTCAAATTCTGCAAGTGCACGACGCGCTCTTTCGATCGCTTGCTTACGCGTTGCACCGGTGACTATCAACTTCGCTAGAAGTGAATCAAAGTTGCCACCGATCGTGTCACCTTTCTTAAATCCCGCATCAACGCGCACTCCTGGACCAGTAGGCAAGTTCCATTCTGTGATCTGACCTGGAGCCGGCAGGAAAGAACGGCCTGGATCTTCGCCGTTAATACGAAATTCCAGTGAGTGGCCCCGAATTTCTGGATCACTGAAACCAAGTTTCTCGCCCATCGCAATTCTAAATTGCTCACGTACTAAATCGATTCCAGTTACTTCTTCGCTGACTGGGTGCTCAACTTGCAGGCGAGTGTTTACCTCTAGGAATGAGATAGTTCCATCTGCGCCAACTAAGAATTCACATGTGCCCGCACCTATATAACCAGCTTCTTTCATAATCGCTTTACTAGAGCGGTAGAGCTCTTCATTTTGCGCATCTGTTAAGAACGGAGCGGGCGCTTCTTCAACCAGCTTTTGATGGCGGCGCTGCAGTGAGCAATCACGCGTACTAACAACCACTGCGCTTCCGTGTTGATCAACTAAAACTTGGGTTTCTACGTGACGAGGCTTATCTAAGTAGCGTTCTACAAAGCATTCACCGCGTCCAAATCCAGCAATAGCTTCGCGAACAGCAGATGCAAAGAGTTCAGGAATCTCTTCCATGGTGTGCGCAACCTTTAGCCCGCGACCTCCACCCCCGAACGCTGCCTTAATTGCAACCGGTAAACCATGTTCTTTTGCAAAAGCCGTGACTTCTTCTGCACCTGCTACGGGATCTTTAGTTCCAGCAACTAGGGGTGCACCAGCTTTAGCAGCGATCCGGCGCGCTGAAACCTTGTCACCCAACGCGCTAATAGCGGCAGGTGGTGGGCCGATCCAAATTAAACCAGCATCGATCACTGCTTGCGCAAAGTCTGCTCGCTCTGAAAGAAATCCATATCCTGGATGAACCGCATCAGCGCCAGAAGCTTTTGCTGCAGCAATAATCTTTGAGATATCCAAGTAAGTCTGGGTAGCAGTTACGCCATTTAGTGAGAAAGCAAAATCTGCGCTCTTGACGTGTATTGCATCTCGATCTTCCTCAGCGTACACGGCGACACTCTCGATTCCATGATCACGACAAGCGCGAATAACACGCAGCGCAATCTCGCCGCGGTTAGCAATCAGAACGCGTTTCATCGCATCTCCTTAACTTCAGGCCAAGAGTAGCCAAGTTGTGACATTGCAGATCGCAAGAATGGCATTGATAGCCCGACCACATTTGTGTAATCGCCTTCAATAACTGGAATAAATGGAGAACCAAACCCATCTAAAGTAAATCCACCCGCAACATGAAGCGGTTCTTCCGATGCAATGTAATCTTCGATCTCTTGATCGGTTAATTCAGAGAAAGTTACTTTGGTAGTTACGCGATCTGCAATCTCTCTTCCTTGTGCTGTATCTATGATGCAGTGGCCGGTATGAAGCAAACCTGATCGTCCACTAATTTTCTTCGCACGCTCGCGAGCGATATCGGGAGTACCAGGCTTCCCGAATGAGATGCCATCAACATCAAAAGTTGAATCACATCCGATAATCAGCGCTGGGAAATCAATCTGCTCACGAACGGTGTGAGCCTTCATGACCGCAAGCGCTATAACCATGTCTGCTGGTGACATTGCGTTAAAGAAATCAGTGTCCTCATCGACGTTGCTAACTATGACCGTAGGAGTTATTCCAGCTCCCTCGAGCAAACGTCGGCGAGAATTTGATTGTGAGGCGAGAACAATCTTTGGCATTAGTGAGAATTTCTACGTGCGCCAAAGGTGATTTGATGCGGAAGTGGTTGGCGCAATTGCGGCAGACCAAAGACGCTGCGCTTAGTCACCGGAACCAAATTCTGCATCTTGTGATGATCAATAGCTGCTTTTATTGCAAGCAATTCCTCTTCAGACGGATTGCCCGATGTGATCGTAAATTTCATTACAGTGGAATATTTCCATGCTTACGCGCTGGCAAAGTATCGCGCTTAGTCTTTAAGGTACGAAATGCCTTTGTTATGTAGGCACGTGATTGGTGAGGCTCAATGACGCTATCAATCGTGCCGCGTTCTGCTGCTGCGTATGGATTAGAGAGCGTCTCGGTGTAATCCGAAACTAGCTCTGCACGAACTTTCTCTGGGTCTTTGGCATCGGAAATCTCTTTTCGGTACAAGATATTTACGGCACCTTGTGCTCCCATAACTGCGATCTCCGCGCTTGGCCAAGCAAAGTTAATATCGCTCCCCAAATACTTTGAGCCCATCACGATAAATGCTCCACCGTAGGCTTTACGGGTAATTAAGGTAACTAGTGGAACAGATGCTTCAGCGTATGCGTAAAGCAGCTTTGCGCCACGACGAATAATTCCGTTCCATTCTTGTTCAGTACCAGGTAAGAATCCAGGAACATCCACTAGGGTCAGAATTGGAATGTTAAAGGCATCGCAGAAACGTAAGAAGCGCGCCGCTTTTTCACTGGAATTGATATCTAAAGTTCCGGCAAGTTGCGATGGTTGGTTTGCAATAATGCCAACTGATTCGCCCTCAATGCGAGCAAAGCCAACGATAATATTTGGCGCATATAACGCATGTACTTCTAAGAATTCTCCTTCATCGACCAACGTTGTAATCAACGTCTTCATATCATATGGCTGATTCGGGCTATCTGGAATCAAAGTATTTAGCGCTGCATCCGCCGCGTTTTCATCTAAGTTCTGAGTTGGAGGAAGGTGAGGAGAGCCATCCATGTTATTTGACGGCAGGTATGAAAGTAGCGCCTTCACATAATCAATGGCATCGGCTTCGCTATCAGCCAGGTAGTGAGCATTTCCAGAGCGCGTATTGTGAGTAAATGCGCCACCAAGTTCTTCCATGCCAACATCTTCACCAGTTACAGTCTTTATAACATCTGGGCCAGTAATAAACATATGGGAAGTTTCATTCACCATGACAGTAAAATCAGTTAAGGCCGGTGAATAGGCCGAACCCCCGGCGCAAGGTCCGAGAATCAAAGAGATCTGGGGGATTACACCTGATGATCGAGTATTTAAGCGAAAAATTTTTCCATATCCATTTAGCGATGCAACGCCCTCTTGAATGCGAGCGCCACCTGAGTCATTTATTCCAATCAATGGAATACCACTCTTAAGTGCAAACTCTGCGATCTTTACAATTTTCTCTGCATGAACTTCACCGAGACTTCCACCCATTACGGTGAAATCTTGGGAGTAGAGGGCAATTGGGCGCCCATCAACTGTGGCAGTTCCGATTACAACGCCATCTCCGTAAGGTCGGTTCTTTTCCATTCCAAATTGCGTGGAGCGGTGGCGAGCAAACTCGTCGATCTCCGTAAATGAGTCAGCATCAACCAATAGATCAATTCGCTCGCGCGCAGTTAACTTTCCCTTAGCATGCTGCTTTTCAACGGCACGCGCTGATCCAGCATGGATAGCTTCCTCGACACGAAGTCGTAGATCTTCAATTTTTCCTGAAGTTGTATGCAGATCTGGGCTCATGGCTCTACGGTACTAGTCGTGGGTAGCCAAGCGCCAAGAGCGCCACTAGATAAGTCGATCATCGACAGAAAAATTTCGCAGTACTGGCGGGTAAGCGTGGTTGATCTCACTGCATCCACACAAAGTGATCTAGCAGAGTTAGTTAACTCTTCAGTAGCAAAATCAGGTGAAGTAATCGCTGCGGAATATCAAAGTAATGGACGTGGTCGCCTTGATAGAACATTCGAAGCACCGCCGCAGAGCGCGCTCTTGTTTTCTTTTTTCATCAAACCCAAGCAAGAGCGGAGTAATTGGAGTTTCATCTCTTTCTTGGCTGCCCTTGTTATGCACGAAGTTATTTCAGAAAGTTTAAAAGAAAGTTTAGAAGAAAATGTGAGCCTGAAGTGGCCAAACGATATTTTAATTGGTGATAAGAAAGTTGCAGGTCTCCTTGCTCAACAAATCGGTGAGGGTGTAATTGTTGGGATGGGGTTAAATGTTGCAATGAGCGCTGATGAACTTCCGGTGCCAACGGCAACATCGCTAGCGCTAACTCGATCAAATAATTTAGATCGCAATTTATTGCTTTGTGCTTTTTTGAATCGCTTTGAAATCATGTTTAATGAGTGGGAATCCGGAAGTGACTTTCTGGAAAAGTATCGCCAGGTAAGTTCGACTCTTGGCCGCCAAGTACGAGTTGAAGTACTTGGGCGAGATCCAATTGAAGCCAAAGCGGTATCAATCACCGCACAAGGTGCTCTAATTCTTAGCGATGGCACCGAAGTTAACGTAGGAGATGTAGTTCATCTACGATAGTGGGGTGAACGAGCGCTTCCCGACTGTCGGCATTATTGGCGCTGGCCAACTCGCGCGGATGACAGTTGCTCCAGCGCAAGCCCTTGGTATCAACCTCTTACTCTTTGCTGAAAGCCCTTCGGATAGTGCAGCACAGATCGCACCACATCGTGTTGGCGATTATCACGACCTCGAAGCGCTAAAAGATTTTGCTAAGCAATGCGACTTCGTAACTTTTGAACATGAGTTAGTGCCACTAGCAGTAATCAAAGGTTTAGAAGCTGCAGGCGTGAAGGTTTTCCCTACTTCTGATTCGTTTCAGTATTCACAAAACAAAGCGCTCATGCGAGATCGACTTTCTAGATATCCAGCGCCGAAGTGGAAGGTAATTGACGATAGCGATGACTTATTAGATTTCCCGTTTATTGCCAAGCGAATTAGTGGGGGATATGACGGCCGCGGGGTTTGGAAGGTAAATAACCACGATGAGTTAGATGAAGTATTTAATGAGATTCCGCAAGTGTTGATTGAAGAGCTAATCAATTTTGATTTTGAAATTGCAGTTATGGTAGCCAGGTCTGCGCACGGTCAAGCAGTAACCTGGGCGCCGACCCAAACCATCCAATCCGATGGCATATGCACCAGCACTATTTCGCCAGCCCCTAAACTTTCTCCAGAACTTGCTGAAAAAGCACAGCACCTAGCGCTCTCAATCGCGCATGACCTCAACTTGATTGGCGTTATGGCAGTTGAGATGTTTGTAAAAGGTGGCGAATTGTTTATCAACGAACTTGCGATGCGCCCGCATAACTCAGGCCACTGGACAATTGAGGGAGCAAAGACCAGCCAATTTGAACAACACTTGCGCGCAATTCTTGATCTTCCACTCGGTGATCCGGCGATCGTTGCGCCATACGCGGTTATGGGAAATATCTTAGGCGGAGACAAGACTGATATGTATCGCCCCTACCTGCATTTAATGGCGCGCAATCCAAATTTAAAGTTTCATCAATATAAAAAGGAGATTCGCAAGGGGAGAAAGGTTGGCCACGTTACCGTTGTGGGCGAAAACCTTCTAGAATTAACTGAAGTCATTGCCCATGCGCGCGACTATATGAGCGGAGAAATTGATGAGTGATGTAGCGATCGTCATGGGATCAGATTCTGATTGGCCGGTTATGGAAGAAGCAGCGAAAGCGCTTGAATCTTTCGGTATCACTTTCACCGCAGATGTAGTTTCTGCACATCGCATGCCGGATGAAATGGTTGAGTTTGCAAAGACTGCTGCAACCAAGGGTTACAAAGTGATCATTGCTGGTGCCGGTGGAGCTGCACATTTGCCCGGGATGGTAGCTTCACTTACGACCTTGCCAGTCATCGGCGTTCCAATATCGCTTAAGAATTTAGACGGAATGGACTCACTTCTCTCAATCGTTCAGATGCCAGCAGGAATTCCAGTGGCAACTGTAGGAATAGATAATGCTAAGAACGCCGGAATTCTTGCCGCGCGCATAATCGGATCTTCTGATGCGAACGTGGCAACAAAAGTGCAAGAGCACTTAGCACAAATTCGCGAAGAAGCGAAAGCAAAGGGCGCAAATTTAAGTGCCCGTCGCAATCAGAAAACGGGTTTTAGTTCTTAATCAGTGCGGCCGAGTGCGTGAACGCGCCAACCCGCTGAACGCCATTTATCGCGATCAAGCATATTGCGACCATCAATTAAGAATCTTGATTTAACCAACTGACCGATCACTGATGGATCGAGTTCGCGGTATTCCTTCCACTCAGTTAAGTGCAAGATGGCATCGGCTCCCTTTACACAATCAGTAACTTTTTCAGCGAAGTCAAGGTTTGGGAAACGTTTACGTGCTGGCTCAATACCCTTTGGGTCATGGACAACGACAGTTGCACCTGCGGCTTGCAGTTGCGCTGCGATATCCAGCGCTGGGGAATCACGCACATCATCACTATCTGGCTTAAATGTTGCACCAAGAACTGCGATTTTATATTGAGTTAAATCTTCAGACAGATCTGCACGCACAACATCAATTACGCGTTGACGAGCACGTAAGTTAATGGCATCAATTTCGCGCAGAAACTCGAGCGCTTGATCAGCGCCAAGTTCTTGAGCGCGAGCCATAAATGCTCGGATATCTTTCGGTAAACATCCGCCACCAAAACCAATACCTGCCTGCAAGAAGCGATTTCCGATTCGGGGATCATAACCAATTGCCTTGGCAAGAACGGTGACATCTCCGCCAGCCGCTTCACAAACTTCAGCCATCGCATTAATAAATGAAATCTTCGTTGCAAGAAATGAATTTGCTGCAACCTTTACAAGTTCAGCAGTTGGGAGATCGGCGCGAATCCATGGAGTACCAAGATCGATGATCGGCTTATAAACCGCTTTTAGAATCTCTTCGGCACGATCATTGACCACGCCGACAACTAGGCGGTTAGGGGTCAAGGTATCTTCAACTGCAAAACCTTCACGTAGGAATTCTGGGTTCCAGGCTAAATCTGCCTGAGGTGCAGAAGTTGCCAAAATATCGCGGAGCGCTTGGGCGGTGCCGACTGGAACTGTTGATTTACCAACAACGAGTGCGCCATCTTTTAGGTGTGGTGCGATCGCTGCGACAGACGATTTCACATATGTTAAATCTGCAGCTAAGCCATCTTTACTCTGCGGTGTGCCAACACATATGAAATGAACATCGGCATCAGCAACTGCAGAAAAATCAGTAGTAAATGAAAGTCGGCCAGTCTTCATTTCTGCCGCGAGCAAGGTATCTAACCCAGGTTCGTAGAATGGAAGCTCTCCGTGGGAGAGTAGATCAACTTTTTGTTGATCGGTATCAACTCCGATAACTTCAAACCCAAGTGATGACATGCATGCTGCGTGAGTGGCTCCAAGATAGCCACAACCAATAACGGATAGTTTCATAGGGTTTTAGTCTAAAGCACCTTCTATTTGATTTCCCCGCACGGATTTTCCGCCGCGGTACGCGTCTTAAATTTATCGACAATAACTGGTTTAGCTGATGCCGATGTAGATGAACTTGCTGATGGTGATGGCGTTACTTCATCGACCAAAGCTTGATCCTCACGGATTCTTGTCCATAAATCAGCGCTCAGCACTGGATCCCAAATTACAACTGAGCCGGCGGTGGGATGTCGTCCATTTGCTGTCTTTAACGGAACTGTCAAAGTACGAACATTTCCCGATGAAAGCCCGCGCATCTGCTTGGCTAGATCCAATAGATCATTTTTGCTCAAAGTTTCATCCATTTTTACGGTAGAAATCGCCGCATTTAAAAAATTGGTTAATTTAATTGGATTTAACAATACGCCAGTGCTAGTTGCCTTCTTGATTACAGAACTCATGAATTGTTGCTGACGTTGCATACGTCCGATATCGCCACGTCCATCAAAGTCACGGCTGCGAACGTATTTAAGTGCTTCGATTCCGTCAAGAGTATGTGTGCCAGCGCTAAGCACTAAGTGACTCTTTGGGTCATCAATATCCACTTTGGTACAGACTTCGATTCCACCAAGTGCATCTACGATTCCAGCAAAACCGGCAAAGCTTACTTCAATGTAATGATCCATCTTTAAATTGGTCGCACGTTCGATGGTTTCAATAAGTAGAGGTGCACCACCGAAAGCAAATGCGGCATTTAATTTGTTTTCACGATCAGGAATCTGGGTTTTTCCATCTGTACTTAAATGTGCCGGAATAGTTACCAGCGAATCACGCGGAAGTGAGACTAGAAATGCTTTATCGCGCTTCTTACTGATGTGGACTAAGAGCATGGTGTCAGATCTACCACCAGCAGCGGTTTTGGTACTTCCAACTCGAAGCGCCTTCATTTCTTCTTTTGTTAAGCCTTCGCGGGTGTCTGAGCCAACCAGCAAATAGTTAAGCGCTTTTGAAGTTTTCTCGGGGCGATTGTCTAGCCCTGCGAATACGCTGATGCGATCTATCCTGCCACTTACTTGGCCTAATCCGATCCAAGATAGCGATGCGAGAGCAACTACACCCACAGAAAGTGATGTAATAACCTTTATTGCTCGCGTCGATTTCACATACGAACTCTACTTGGGCGATAGCGTAGAGGGGTTATGTCGACATC
>JACCDL011194837.1_pt1 | contig 11845 bp, 14 predicted proteins | sample 7441931 | NCBI WGS metagenome assembly JACCDL01 (sample SAMN15323437, study PRJNA562643) | freshwater metagenome | isolation source: river surface water | place: USA:Blue River Watershed | collected 2017-08-16 | reverse complement strand
TGGGTTCTGATTTCCATCGGACTTGTCGCATTCATGACACCAGGACTCGCGTTCTTCTATGGCGGCATGGTCCGCTCGAAGAACATTCTTGGCATGTTGATGCAGAACATTTTTGCGATGGGACTCATCAGCGTGTTGTGGGCCGTCGTTGGCTTCAGCCTTGCCTTTGGTGGCACCGGTAAGTACATCGGCAACTTTGATTTCGCATTCATGAAGGACTTGTCAACAATCGCCGAGTTGCCTGGATACACCGGCGACTTTGGTCTCGTCATCCCAATCATGGCGTTCTTCGCATTCCAGATGATGTTCGCTGTCATCACGCCCGCACTGATTACAGGTGCAACTGCAGATCGCTTGAAGTTCTCCGCATACGCAATCCTCATCGGTGTGTGGGCCGTCATCGTCTACCCCACCGTTGCGCACTGGGTGTTCAGCCCGAACGGTTGGTTGTTCCAACTGGGTGCACTCGACTTCGCAGGTGGTGCAGTTATTCACGTGAACGCTGGTGTTGCAGCTCTTGCCATTGTTCTTGTTCTTGGAAATCGCAAGGGTTGGCCACGTGAGGCAATGCCTCCACACAACTTGCCATTCACAGTGTTAGGCACTGGCATCTTGTGGTTCGGTTGGTTTGGTTTCAACGCCGGCTCTGCACTGGCAGCAAATGGCTTGGCCGCACAAGCACTCGTCAACACACACCTCGCTGCTGCGGCAGCAATGTGCGGTTGGCTTGTTGTTGAAAAGCTGAAGGCCGGACATGCAACAACACTGGGTGCAGCATCTGGTGCAGTTGCTGGCCTCGTTGCCATCACACCATGTGCAGGTTTTGTTGGCGGTATGTCCCCCATCATCATCGGACTCATTGCAGGCGTGGTGTGTTATCTCGCTCTCGGACTCAAGACAAAGTTCGGATTCGACGACAGCCTCGATGTCATCGCAGTCCACCTCGTGGGTGGCATCCTCGGTGCAGTCCTTCTCGGCTTCTTCGCTGACGTGAAGGTCAACTCACTCGGATTCGACGGCGTGTTCTTCGGTGGCGGTACAGAACTACTGCAAGATCAGTTGGTTGCACTTGGTGCCACCATCGTGTTCTCATTCGTCATCACCTGGGTGGTGGCCAAGGTTCTTGATGCCACCATTGGTTTGCGCGTCTCTGCAGAGGATGAACTTGTAGGCCTCGACCAGAGCCAGCACGCAGAATCCGCATACCAGTGACCACTACTTCTCTAGATAAGGCAGAATGAAACTATGAAGCTCATTACAGCAATCATCAAGCCGTTCAAAGTGGACGACGTCAAAGAGGCTTTGAAGGCTGCAGGCGTACAAGGCATGACCGTGTCGGAAGTGCGCGGCTTTGGTCGCCAAGGTGGCCACACCGAGACCTACCGCGGCTCTGAGTATCAGATCGACTTTGTCCCCAAGGCGAAGATGGAACTTGTCGTTGATGACAGCAATGTTGACCAGGTCATCGATGTCATCGTGAAGGCTGCAAACACGGGCAAAATCGGTGATGGCAAGGTGTGGGTCACCAATGCCGAGCAGATCATCCGCATCCGCACGGGCGAACATGGAGCAGACGCCATCTAGCCCCTAGTGTCATGGAATGACCATGACACCTGATGCCCCTGCCAAGGCCGAGCGCTGGACTGCGCAATGGAAAGAACTCTACGAAGAGGTCATCAACACGGGACTCTGCACCGGTTGTGCCGGCTGTGTTGTGACATGTCCGCATGACGTCATCGGATACGAGCACGAGGAAGGCAAATACAAGCCTTTCCATATCGAAGAAGAACTCGGTCTCGACAACTGCCTCCATGGCGAAAAGGGTTGCACCACATGCACCCGTGCATGCCCACGTTTCCGTACATGGGAGTCATCTGCAAACAAGCACCTCTTTGGTCGCGATCGTGAAGACGACGAGATGGCGGGCATCTGGGAACAATTGCTTCTCACACGCGCCGTCGACAAGACGCAATTCGAAAAGGGTCAAGACGGTGGCTTTGTTACCGCAATGCTCTCCTGGTTGATGGACAACAACTACATCGAAGGCGCATTGGTCAGTGGCGTCGAAGCCGATGACAAGTGGAAGGCAAAGCCTGTCCTCGTGCAGACGAAGGAAGAAGTTCTTGCAACTGCAGGCTCGCGTTACACCTACTGTGCAAACCCGCTTGCTCTTCCCGAAGCAAAAGAAAAAGGCCTCACCAAGCTTGCTCTTGTTGGCATGGGTTGCCAAGTGTCTTCACCACCAGTGATGTGGGATCGCAAGGCTGGCAAAGTATCGAAGCCATTCCAGTTCAACATTGGTTTGTTGTGCAGCAAGACATTCGACGATGCCATCTTCCCTGAATTGTTTGAAGCCAAGTACGGCTTGAAGAAGCAAGACATGGTGAAGATGAACATCAAGGGCGCCTTCCAGATCTGGATGAACGATGGTTCATTCCATGAGATCGATTTGAAGGAATGCCATCAGTGGACACGCGAAGGCTGCAAGAACTGTCCTGACTTCGCTGCAGAACACGCAGACATCTCCACCGGCGGTATCGGCAAGGACAACGACTGGACTCTCACCATCGTGCGCACCAAGGTTGGTGTTGAAGTCATCAACCGCATGATCGCCGAAGGCGTGATTGAGTCGAAGCCTGCGCAAGAAGATGAAGTGGCAATGAAGTTGCTGCGCACACTCTCCATCGTGAGCCGTCGTCGTTGGCCAGACTGGGCAGAGACCACCGTCAAGGTAGGAACACCTGCATTGAAGAAGAAGGCTCCTGCACCTGCTGCAGATGCGACACCAGCCGACGCTGCGGCACCAGTTGCAGATGCTCCTGCTGCCGACACCAAACCTGCGGAGTAATTCGTATGGCCCTGCATCCTCAAGCAGCCGGCATTGTTGCGTTGATGCAATCACGCGGCAATCAAGGATTTGCAGAATCTGATCCAATTCAGGCACGTATTGCTCGCGCGGCGACTGATTACGTTTCCAATGAACACGTACACGAAATACGTGACATTGATGCCGCAGGTGTTCCTGTGCGTCTGTATCGGCCAACGGCCGACACGAACCTTGGTTTGCTCGTGTATTTCCATGGTGGCGGTTGGGTTCTCGGCAGTGTCAATTCACATGACGGAACATGTCGCTCCATTGCGAATCAAAGTGGTTGCGCAGTTCTGTCCGTCGAATATCGCTTAGCGCCGGAAGACCCCTTCCCCGCAGGTCTTGAAGATTCTCTAAAGGCAACGGCGTGGGCTGCAGCTAATGCTGAATCACTCGGCATTGATGCAACTCGTATCGCAGTAGGTGGCGACAGTGCAGGCGGAAATCTCGCAGCTGTTGTTGCGCAACTACAGCCAGTGCCCATTGCATTCCAGATGTTGATTTACCCCGTCACCGATTGCCGCATGAGCAGTGATTCATATGTTGAAAATGCAGCCGGACCTTTCTTGCGCGCCGTTGATATGGATGCATTCATCAATCTCTATCTCGATGGCAAAACATCGACCAACGACCCACGTGTGTCACCTATCTGTGCAGATTCTGCAGTCCTCGCATCATGCCCACCAGCAATTGTGATTACAGCAGAGCATGACCCATTGCGTGATGAAGGCGAAGAATACGGACGCGCGCTCCTTGCAGCCGGAGTCCCCACCAGCATCGTTCGTTACTTCGGCATGATCCACGGCTTCCTCGGAATGGCGCCATGGATTGACGACGGCAAGCACGCCATTACACACGTGTCGACCGCGCTCAGCATGGCGCTCGCACCTCGTCCATAACAACGTCGCACAACTCATTGCTGCCGTGCATGCACGGTTACTCTTGGCTCACCACAACCAGGGGGCTCCATGGCACTGCATCCACAAGCACAAGTAATTCTTCAAATGATGGCTGCCGCAGGTGGTCCTGTCATTCAAGACTCTGAGGCAGCGGCCTTTCGTGAGTACTACAACTCGCGCCAACTTCCTTCCACCGAAGAAATCTTCGAGATACGTGACATCAGCGCTGGTGGCGTGCCTTCACGTTTGTATCGCCCGAATGCCGACAAAAACCTTGGCCTGTTGGTGTTCTACCACGGCGGTGGTTGGGTCATTGGCGGACTCGATTCACACGATTCCGTGTGTCGATCACTTGCGAATCGCATGGGTCACGCAGTGTTGAGTGTTGACTATCGCTTGGCACCAGAGAACCCATTCCCTGCTGCAGTAGAAGATGCAATGTGCTCATTGCGCTGGGCGTACGAGAACGCAGCCGAGTTAGGCATTAACCCCGACCGCATTGCGGTGGGAGGCGACAGCGCAGGCGGAAACCTTGCAGCGATTGTGAGCCAACAACGCCCGGTACCACTGGTGTTCCAGATGTTGATTTATCCCGCCACCGACATGACCGCATCGTTCCCATCACACGTAGAGAATGCTGCTGGCCCAGTGTTGACGAAGCAAGCTATGGAATGGTTCACAAATCACTACATGCCTGCAAGTGCCGACAAAAAAGATCCGCTTGCATCACCACACTTCGCACCAGATTCATTGTTGAAGGGTGCACCACCTGCGCTCATCATCACTGCAGAGCTTGATCCGCTTCGTGATGAAGGCGAAGAGTACGGTCGTCGTCTCATTGCAAACGGCGTCACAGCCAGTGTGGTGCGTTACAACGGAATGTTCCACAGCTTCTTCCAGATGCACCAACTTCTGGATGACGCAAACAGCGCACACACTCTCGCTGCCTCGATGGTGGCAAAGGCTTTGAACGCGTAACTATTTCGTCAACAAAGCGGCGCGGGAAAAAACCGCGTCAATCATTGGCTCTGTCAGCTTGCCCGTAAAGGTGTTCTGCTGGCTGGGATGAAATGAACAAATGATGACCGTGCCATCAGGTGCGATTGCTTCCACACCATGGCCAAACTTTGGCCGTGGCTTCACGCCCCATTCTTTGCACACTGCTTCATACGCAAAGCTGCCAAGACACACCACCACTCGCACTTTCTTCAACAGTTGTCGTTCGCGTTGTAAGTACGTCACACACGTATCGCGTTCAGTATTCGTTGGCTTGTTGTCGGGCGGTGCACATCGCACGGCACTCGACACCCATGCGCCAGTCAACTTCAATCCATCATCTGCGCCAACGCTTTCGGCTTGCGTTGCAAAGCCCGCTTTGTGCATCGCTCGATACAACCAATCACCACTGCGATCGCCGGTGAACATGCGACCCGTACGATTCGCACCATGTGCAGCGGGTGCAAGACCCATCACCCAGAGACCAGCTTTCGGGTCACCGAACCCGGGAACGCCCTTGCCCCAATATTCCTGATCTCGAAATGATGCGCGCTTTTCGGCAGCAACTGATTCGCGCCATTCCACTAAACGAGGACATGCAACACATGCGGTGATGTCATCACACACACGCTTCAATGAATCCACAGAACTACTTCTTTGGTTCATGGGCGAGAACCTTCAACAACTCGCCAATGCGATGATGACGTTCTGCAGGATGACGCAGTGGCAGGTCACGCAGCACCACGTATTCATTACGTCGGCCCACCTTCGTCACCTTCAGGTATCCAGCCTCTTCCAAATCGGCCACGATGCGATGAGCGGCGCGTTCCGTGATGCCCACTTCCGATGCAATGTCCCGAATACGAATCTCGGGCTCTGCCGCAATGGTCAAAAGGACGTGGGCGTGGTTCGTCAGGAAGGTCCATGAGGGTTCTGGAGCCGACTTCATGGTCTCATTTTGGCACATTTCCTGTCATTTGATACATGACACCAATTTCATGTATTATCAGACATATGAACTCCCTCGACCTAGCTATCGAAAACCTCACCTCGCCACCCGTCCTGGCGTTTGTGCTCGGTGCTCTGGCCGTCATCCTGCGAAGCGACCTGCGTCTCCCCGACCCCATCCACACATGGATCTCCACATACCTCCTTCTTGCCATCGGTTTAAAGGGTGGACACAGCCTGAAGGGAACCGACATCTCCAGTCTGGCGTCACCGACTCTTCTCACACTGGCGTTCGGAGTAGCCATCCCCGTTGTTGCCTTCTTCGTAACCACCAAGTTCTTACGCGTCTCTGCTGTTGATGGCGGATCGATTGCAGCGCACTATGGCTCCGTCTCTGTCGTGACGTTTACTGCGGCCATGGTGTTTGCTGCCGAAGCAGATTTCATTACTGAACCATTCATGACATCACTCGTTGCGATTCTGGAAATTCCAGGAATCGTTGTTGCACTTGTTCTTGCAAGCATGAAGAGCGACGACGTCAATTGGAAGACCGCTGCACATGAAGTTCTCACCGGACGCAGCGTGTTGCTTCTTGTCGGCGGTCTCATCATTGGTGCAGTGAGTAGTGCAAAGTCCTATGGACGTGTGGAGCCATTCTTCGTGGGAATGTTCTCCGGACTCCTCACACTCTTCTTGCTCGACATGGGCGCAACAGTGGCAACACGATTCAAAACTTTTGGACGCATCCCACTACGACTTGTGGTTTTTGCACTCACCGCACCACTCGTCTTTGGCTCGCTCGGCATCATCGCTGCCCACGCCATCGGACTCTCCATCGGTGGTGCTGCAGTCTTTGGAATCATGGTCGCCAGTGCCTCCTACATCGCAGCCCCTGCTGCAGTGCGAATTGCACTTCCACAAGCAGATTCAGGACTTTCTCTGGGCCTGGCGCTCGGCGTTACCTTCCCCTTCAATCTCATCTTGGGAATTCCTCTGGCATTCATGCTCTCCGACGCGCTCGGATGACGAATACCCCCACTCTTGGGGCATAGAAGCACCGAGAACTAGGTTGAAGGATGCATGGCATCCGCAAAGAAAACTGCTCCCCCATCGTCCACCGTCATCTTGATGGTGCGTCATGGCCAAACACCCACCACGGGCAAAATTCTTCCTGGTCGGGCTGCAGGTTTGCACCTCGCTGAAGCAGGCGTTGCTCAAGCTCACCGCGTTGCGGAACGTATTGCAGAACTTCCAAAGATTGATGCCATCTATGCATCGCCACTTGAGCGTGCACGCGAAACGGCTGCACCCATTGCGAAGGCACTCAAGCAGCGCGTGAAGATCGACAAGGGACTTCTGGAATGTGACTTTGGTGATTGGACCGGCGCAGAACTCAGCAAGTTGATGAAGCTGCCCGAATGGTCCACAGTGCAGAAGTCGCCAAGCACTTTCCGTTTCCCCAATGGTGAGTCATTCACCGAGATGCAAACACGCATGGTCACCGCACTTGATCGCATTCGTGCGGCACACCCTGGTGGAACTGTTGTGTGCGTGTCACATGCCGACCCCATCAAAGCAGCCGTTGCGCACGCCATGGGTACACACATCGATCTCTTCCAGCGCATCGTGATTGGTACATGTTCTGTGAGTGCTGTTGCATACTCTGCTCATGGACCCATCGTTCTCACGGTCAACTCCACAGGCGGCTCGTTGGCCGACCTGCGCCCGTCCTGATTTCACTGGCACACTGGTAGTCACATGGGTTTCTATTTCGACTTCGAAGATGCAGACGGCTTCGCCACCGGCGCCATTGGGCAACCTGGTGATCGCACGTTCTATGTGCAAGTACGTGGCGATGGTCGCACGGTGTCCATCAAGTGCGAGAAGCAACAAGTAGCGGCGCTTGCTGAATACTTGCGCGGCATGTTGGCCGATATGCCCGATACTGGCACCGCAGTCGACACCACTTCTGCATCACTGGTGAACCCTGTGGAACAAGATTTCGTTTTGGGTTCTGTTGGTCTCGGCGTTGATCGCCCCAACATGCGCATGGTGGTGCAGTTGGAAGAAATGGTGTTGGTCGACGAGGACGAAGAAGACATCTTTGACCTTCTTGATGAAGACGAAGAAGACGAAGAAAGCACTGTGGTGCGCGTGATGCTCACACCGTCGCAGGCGCGGGCATTCTGCGACACCGCCGATCTGTTCATCAATGCCGGTCGCGCTATCTGTAAGTGGTGCAGTTCTCCCGTCGATCCAGCCGGCCACGCCTGCCCGAAGTTCAACTAATCCACCGGAACCGTCATGATCCACGGGCCCGAAGTGCTGCAGGTTCTCACTGAAGGACACATCGAGATTGAAGGGCGCATGCCCAACTCTTCGAATGCAACATTTCTCTGCACACTGGGCGACGACGGCACGCAAGGCATTTACAAACCACTGACGGGCGAACGTCCATTGTGGGATTTCGAGCCAGGACTCTACAAGCGTGAAGTTGCGGCGTATCGCTTAAGTGTCGCATTGGGTTACGACAACATTCCACCCACTGTTGTCCGCGAGGGACCACTGGGCGAAGGCTCCATGCAGTTGTTCATTGCACACGACCCGTCATTGCATTACTTCACATTCCTCGATGGTCGCCCTGATTTGCACGATCAGTTGCGCAAGATGGCCGTGTTGGACATTGTTGCGAACAACACCGATCGCAAAGGTGGTCACATCGTTGTTGATGCCGATGATCATCTGTGGGGCATCGACCATGGCGTGTGTTTCAGTGATGAATTCAAACTCCGCACAGTGATTTGGGACTTTGCCGGCGAGAACATTGCCGAGGACCTTCTCGCACCACTCGAAGTATTGATGAATGATGTTCCTACGAATCTCATCTCATTGCTGACGGAAGATGAAATTGATGCGATGCTGGAGCGCACCGAATGGCTTCTGACCAACAGAGTCTTTCCCGCGCCCGAGAGTCGATATCAATACCCATGGCCACTTCTTTAGACGATCTCATCCGCAGTGCCGACCTCGATGGTCTTGTGCGCCATGTGGATGACACGTGTTCAGATCGTGATTGGGATCATCTCGTTCGTATTCGCAACGAGGCTCGCAGTGCTGTAAACACGGGCCGTCAGTTGTGGCCCATTGCCACGCTGGCCAACTATCGCCTTGCCTTGTGGGCACCTGCAGAATTTGCTGTGCGCGCACTTGATGACACTGCCCGCACATTCATGCCGGGGCCCGTCAGTGAAATTCTCTCAGTGCATCATCGCTGGGAAGACATGGACGAGCATCTCGCACCCGGACATGATCGTTCACTTGTCGCATATGAACGCGCACTGCGTGGCGATGAGATTGATTCCGACGAGATTGCGGTGTTGGATGTTCCCATCACGCCGCAATGGTGGGAGCCGCTGTATTCACTCGCCATCTATACCGATGACGGATTGCAGTTCGACCCAGTCGAGATCGCCTCAACGGATGTGATTCTCACGGCTGCACACGCTTCGGCTATTTCGGACAACACCGTCGATGTGTTCCGCCGAATGATGGAACCCTGGACCGCGCAGTCGAACGGAACAGCACACGCTGCTGTGGTGGAAGGTGGCGTGGAAGAAGCGCTTGGAGCACTGGGGCTCACGAGCGCGGGCATCACCGACATCACACATCTGGAAGCTCTGCAGTTGTTGGGGTGGGCTGCATCGAGTGGCGGGGCCCACGGGAAGCGCCGTGGCGCTGCAACGGGCCGAAGTGAGGCATGGTGGCTATTGGCCACGTTCACAGGCTTAGACGAGGACTGGCCGTGCGATGCGGAAGAGTTGGGCGAAGTGATTGAGACACTGAACTTCTCCGTGTTCCGCAATGAGGAAGTGCCCACCACCGGCTGGGGACTTCACATGATTATTGAGGACCCAGAAGAAGGCCTCACGGTTGCGCTGAGCGCCACCGACCACGCCTAACCATTTTGCCCTTTCAGAGGGCTTCTAAGGAATCTTGTAAATAATCAACGCCATTTGCCCGAGCATTATCGATGCAGTGATACCCAGGGAGCTCCAGATGGAATTTCTAAGACTCGTGGTGCTTGACTTCAAGTCAGCCTCAACACGAGCAATGTCTTTTTGAAGTTGTTCAACATCTGACTTCATTGCTGCCTGGGCATGTTCTAAGTCCCCGCGGACTAATGCAATATCGGATTGACGCGCGACATCAGACCAGCCGGATGGCGGTAAGTGCTCCATCATTGTGTTTGCCACTTCTTCTCCCATGAGACCTCTCAAACATGTATGCATTTCAAAGCGTTGCGCTTCTGTGATCACTGCGGCCATTACTTCTCCTTCATCAATTGGTTTCAGAGGATGTGTTCCGCTCATGAACTACTAAGGCATCTCATTACGAAGCTTGTCTAGTGCTATCGAAGAATTAGAACCAAGATGCCTAGATAATTAATGAATGTAAATATGCCGACCACAATCACTCCACAATGGACATTGGACATTTCCATTTTTCCTGAATACAACTCTTTGTGTAGCGAATTGAATCTGTCTTCTACTCGGCGCATTTCATAATCAGTCATCGACATGTGCAACTTCTTTCTCTGGTGATTGAGAAGATTGTGCATGAGATTGCGGTTGTGTTTCAACTGCCGATTAAGCGAACACAATCGACTGAACGCAAAACAAAACACCTTGTTCACTAAAGAAAACAACTCGCAACAACAAGTGTCGCAATAATCAAAAAGACCCCCGCCGCAATGGCGAGGGTCTTTTTGTAAACAACTACTGACCAAACGGTCAGAGAGATTTAACGAGCCTTGAGGGCTGCGATGATCTGTGGGAGAACCTTGTGAACGTCACCCACGATGCCAAGGTCGGCAACACCAAAGATTGGTGCTTCCTTGTCCTTGTTGATCGCGATGATGTTCTTGGAACCCTTCATACCCACCATGTGCTGTGTTGCACCGGAGATACCAGCTGCGATGTAGATCGTTGGCTTTACAACCTTGCCGGTCTGGCCGACCTGGTAGCTGTAAGGAACCCAACCAGCGTCAACGATTGCGCGTGATGCACCAGGTGCACCCTTGAGCAATGTTGCAAGCTCTTCGACCATTGCGTAGCTAGGTGCTTCGCCAAGACCGCGACCACCAGCAACAACGATGTCTGCTTCGTCAAGCTTTGGACCAGTTGTCTCTTCAACGTGAACAGCAACAACCTGTGCTGAACCTGTTGCGCCAAGGTCTGGAACTGCAACTGCGGTGACCGCTGCTGCTGCGCCGCCTGCTGATTCCGCTGCGAATGACTTCGGACGGAATGCTGCGAGGTATGGACCTGCACCGGTGAAAGTGGTGCTGACAAGTGTGTTGCCACCGAAGATCGGTGTCACGACTGTGACGCCATCGCCTGCATCGGCAATGTCGATGTTGTTGGTGATGACTGTCTTGTCCAACTTCACGGAGAGGCGAGACATGATGTCGCGGCCTTCGGTGTTCTGCGGGAACATGATGAGGTCAGGTGTGTTGCCACCGTCGATGACGCTCTTCAAAGCGGATGCGATTGCAACGCCAGGAAGGTTCTTGCCGATTTCAACTGCGAGAACTGCAGTTGCGCCGTACTCACCGAGTGTTGCTGCTTCTGCACCGCTACCTGCGATGAACGCAGTGACGTTGGAAGAAAGCGAACGTGCCTTGGTGAGCAATTCGAGTGTGGCCGACGTTGGAACGCCATTGGCGCCCTGTGCGAAGACCCAGATGTTGTTCAATGCCATTGTGTAACTCCTCTAGATACTTCGACTCAGATGACCTTCAGGTTCTCAAGGAACCCAACGATCTTGCCGAATGATTCACCGTCATCTTCGATGACTTCGCCAGCTTGACGAGCTTCTGCCTGTGCGACATTGCTGATCTTCTGACCTGCTCCTGCCCAACCGACTGGCGTGACGTTGAGGTCAGCTGCGGTGATTTCTTCCACTGGCTTTGACTTTGCAGCCATGATGCCCTTGAAGGATGGGTAGCGAGGCTCCACCACACCAGCGGTCACGCTGATGAGTGCAGGAAGTGCGCAGGTGACTTCGTCGTAACCGGCTTCGGTCTGACGATCAACCTTCAATGCACCACCTTCAACAGAAACTTTCTTTGCGA
>JACCDL011469330.1_pt1 | contig 11847 bp, 15 predicted proteins | sample 7441931 | NCBI WGS metagenome assembly JACCDL01 (sample SAMN15323437, study PRJNA562643) | freshwater metagenome | isolation source: river surface water | place: USA:Blue River Watershed | collected 2017-08-16 | reverse complement strand
CACCAAAACAATTATTAAAAGTTTTGGAAGAAGTAGGTGAAACTGCAGGAGCATTATTAAAATCAAAAGATGCTGAAATTAAAGATGGTATTGGTGATTCATTTGTAACACTAATCATTTTGGCTAAGCAGTTAGGATTGGAGCCGGCTGATTGTTTGGAAGCAGCATGGAATGAAATCAAAGATAGAACTGGTAAAACTATAAACGGAGTATTTGTAAAAAATTAATTATGAGCAAACCATTTTTATTATATCAGGCTCCTGTTGCAACTAGAAGCGGATATGGGGATCACTCTAGAGATTTGCTAAAATCTCTAAGAGATTTAGATAAATTTGATATTAAGATAGTTTCAACTCGTTGGGGTAATACACCTATGGATCAATTGAATCCAAACGAAGAATTTGATAATTGGATTATACAAAATGTTGTAACTGAAATTCATCAACAACCCGATGTTTATATGCAGGTTACAGTTCCAAATGAATTTAGACAAGTTGGAAAAATTAACATTGGTGTAACTGCGGGTATCGAAACAACTGTCATACCAAAAGATTGGATAGATGGGTGTAATAGAATGGATATGGTAATTACTACATCAGAACATTCTAAAGAAGGATTGATAAGAACTATTTATCAAGAAAAGAAAAGAGATACCGGTCAAATAATTGCAGAACATAAAATTGAAAAACCCGTTGAAGTTTTATTTGAGGGAACTGATTATGTTAATACAATTGGTTTAGAAAAAATAGATGAAATCGAAGAAGATTTTGCATATTTATTCGTAGGTCATTGGTTGCCAGGTGATTTATATCATGATAGAAAAGATATTGGCGGAATGATTCAAACTTTTTTAACATCATTTTCTAAAACAAAAGGAAAGAAACCTGCATTGATTATAAAAACATCTTCAGCTGGATTTTCAGTAAGAGATAGAGAAGAGATGTTGAAGAGAATTGAAAAGGTTACATCTCAGGTAAAGAGTGATGCATCAATTTATTTATTGCATGGTGATTTATCTACTGAAGATGTATGGAAGTTATATAATCATGATAAAGTTAAGGCTATGATTTCTTTTGCACATGGAGAAGGATTCGGAAGACCTTTATTAGAATTCAGTTTGACTGGAAAGCCCGTAATTGCAAGTGGATGGAGTGGTCAAATGGATTTTCTAAATCCAAATGGAGCCGTTTTATTAGGCGGTCAATTACAAAATGTACATCCATCAGCTTCAAATCAATTCTTATTACAAGAATCACAATGGTTTTATGTGAATTACTCGGATGCATCTCTTAAATTAATAGATGTGTATAATAATTACGATAAGTACTTAGTTGAATCTAAGAAATTGGGTAACCAAAATAAAATTAAATTCTCACATTCAAAAATGACAGAAGCACTAAAAACAATTATTGATAAGCATGTTAAAATTGCTAAACATGTTGATTTGGTGTTACCTGAATTCTAAATATTATGGCAGTTAATAGAGTATTTACTAAGCAATGGGAAAATATAATTACCGATTTAAAAACTATACCACATGGTATGATGAAGCCTGGTAATTTTTATAAAGTAGTTGTTTATAAATACGCTGACCCAGCCAAAACAAAAGTATTAAGAGGATTGGATACTTCTTATATATTTTTGATAGGAAGATTTACTGATAAAAAAGTTTTCTTTCCATCTATAAAATTAAAGCATGTTAATCCGGAATTATTTTTTAATGGTATAAGAACTGTGTTTGATAATGTAACTGAAGAAAGTATAAACGAAAGTGATGAATTTAGAATGTTACTTCGAACATTTCCAACTGATGGAAAACCTTTATTTAATATAATAAAAACTAAACCCATCATATATGAAGGAAATTATAGAGAATATAAAATGACATCTATTAAAAGTGTTGAACTAGTAACAATAGATAAAGAATACCTTAAAGATAAATTACTTCCTGGATATAACAGATCGGCAAAACAGGCTGAGAGAAGAGAAAATTTAAATGATTAAAAGTTATGAATTCAAAAGAATATGTTATATGGCTAAGAGGATTTGTAGCAGCATCTAATAACTACAATCTAACTCCATCTGCTTGGCAAGAATTAAAAGATAGGTTAGGTGAGGTTGTTGATAATGATTCTATAAAACCATATAGTGATTATGTAAATCCATATGGTAATTGGAAAACAACAAGTACCTTTAATCCTCCTTACACAACCGGTGGGGATGATGAATATATAAAAAAAGAAGAAAATGAAAATTAGTTATGCTATAACAGTATGTAATGAGTTGAAAGAAGTGACTTCTTTAATTAACTTTTTACTTGTGCGTGTAGATACCGAAGATGAAATTATTATACAATACGATAGTGATTCGGTTACAAAAGAAGTAAAAGACTATCTTGCTATAATATCTGATTTACAAAAACAAATAAAGGTTATATCATTTCCTCTTAACAAAGATTTTGCATCGTTTAAAAACAATTTAAAACAAAATTGTAATGGAGATTATATTTTCCAAATTGATGCGGATGAAGAACCATCTGAAATACTATTGGAAAGATTAAAACAAATATTAACTACAAATGATGTTGATATTATATTCGTTCCTAGAGTTAATACAGTTGAAGGATTAACCGATTCTCATATTCAAAAATGGGGATGGAAAGTTGATGAAAAGGGTTGGGTAAATTGGCCAGATTATCAAACCCGTATTTACAAAAATACGGAAGATGTTAAATGGTTTGGTAAAGTGCATGAGAGAATAAGTGGATATGATACCTTTACTAATTTCCCAGCTGATGAAAAGTATTCATTATATCATCACAAACAAATAGATAGACAGGAAAGACAAAACGATTTTTACGATAAAATTTAAAAATATGAAAAAGGAAATACCTTTATTTAAAGTTTTTATGGCCGATACCGCAGCCGATAAAGTTGCTAAAGTTTTAAATAGCGGATTTATTGGGCAAGGGCCGGTAGTTGATGAGTTTGAAAGTATGTTGGGTAATTATTTCCAACATCCATATATCTCTACTCTGAATGCAGCTACATCAGCAGAACACTTAGCATTACATTTAATTAAAAAACCTGCTATATTCACTAAAGTAGATGGATATGGTATTAGAGAAAATATATGGAATGGTATGGAAGATGGAGATGAAGTATTAACAACTCCATTGACATGTACTGCTACCAATTGGCCAATTTTAGCTAACAATTTTAAAATCAAATGGGTAGATATTGATTCTAATACATTGAATATGGATTTGGATGATTTGGAAAGAAAAATCACACCAAAGACAAAAGCTATTATGGTAGTTCATTGGGGAGGATATCCTGTTGATTTAGAAAGATTGAGACAGATACAAGAAAAGGCAATGAGATTATATGGTTTCAAACCTGCGGTAATTGAAGATTGTGCTCATGCTATGGGTAGTAAATACAAAGGTAAGTTGATTGGAACACATGGAAATATTTGTACATTCTCTTTACAGGCAATCAAACATATTACATCAGTAGATGGTGGATTATTATTTTTACCACATGAAGAATTAAATAGAAGAGCTCGTTTATTGAGATGGTATGGTATTGATAGAGATTCACCTAGAAAGGATTTTCGTTGTGAAGCAGATATTGAAGAGTGGGGTTTCAAATTCCATATGAATGATGTAAATGCGGCAATCGGAATGGAAAACTTTAAACATATAGATGAAATCATAGGAAAGCATAAAGATAATGCTAAATTCTATGATGAGAATCTAAAAGATGTAAATGGAGTTACTTTATTAGAACGAAATCCAGATATGGAAAGTTCGTTTTGGATATATTCCTTAAAAGTGGAAAGAAAGAGTGATTTTATGAAGTATATGAAGGATTGTGGTATAGCAGTATCACAAGTGCATGAGAGAAATGATATTCATAGTTGTGTAAAAGAACATCGTTCTTTATTACCTAATTTGGATAGAACAATTGGACAAGTTATTTCTATTCCTATTGGTTGGTGGGTTAGTAAAGAAGACAGAAAATATATCGTAGATTGTATTAAAAAAGGATGGTAATTAATAAGCTACAAAATGAAATTATACCTAATGCAAGAATAACTGAATTTGCATTAGGTTATGATGGTGTTAAACATCATAGTTGGTATGATAATTTAAACTATCTAACAAATGTTTCCAAAGAAATGTTTAATAATGATAGTTTGATAATGGATTATTCTTGTGGAACTGGAATATATAGTGAGAGATTAAATTTAGCAGGGTGTAACCCAAATATAATAATGATGGATGCTTCTTTAAAATATTTGAGATTATCATATGAAAAGTTTAAAGATAATGATAAATATTCTTTCAGATTATTAGATTTAAAAAAAGGAATAGAGGAATCATTGGTAGATAATTTAGATAGTAAGATGGATGGTATTGTGTGTTCAAATGCAATTCATTTGTATCCAACAATTGATGAAACAATTAAAAGTTGGAACAGATTATTAAAAAAAGGTGGAAAGTTGTTAATAAACTCAGGCAATATCAACAATCCTAAAATGAAAACACCTACTTCAGTTTTAATTGATCAGACTGTAAATCAAATATTCAATCTATCAATTGATATAGTAAAAAGTAATAATGCTTATACACAATATAGACATAAATTTTCAGATATTTCTTATTTTGAAAAATATGTTGAATTAAAAGATAGATATTTTTTACCAATACGGAACATTGATTATTATACAAATAGTTTATATGAAAATGGATTTGTGATAAAAGAAATTAAAACTATTGATGTTAAAGCAAATGTTAAAGAATGGTTCGATTTTCTGAATGTATATGATGAAGGCATATTAGGATGGATAGGTGGTGTTAAAAAAATTAGTGGAGAAGATGCTAATTTAACCGATATTCAAAATAGATTGGATATAATGGAAGAGGCTCTGAATAGAATATTTAATAACCAAAAAGATTTCAATGCAAGTTGGAATTATATAATTTGTGAAAAGGTATGATAGGTTGGAATGAGGAAATAAAAAAAGAATTAGGATATTGTGGTAATAATGTAGTTATTGGTCACAATGTAGTATTTACAAATCCTAAAAATGTTATTTTGGGTGATAATGTTAGAATTGACCCATTTTGTTTAATAACTACTGCATTAGAGGTTGGTAGTTATGCACAAATTTGTTCTCATGCCGTATTAGGTGGAGGGGCAAATCATAAGATTACATTAGGTAAATGGAATTTTATAGGATATGGTTCTAAATTATTTTGTGCATCCGAAGATTATAGTGGAGAATATGGACCTGTAAATGAATATTGGGGTAATAACAAAATATTCAGAGGAGATATTACATTCAAAGATTATTCAGGAATTGCTTCAGATGTTATGGTATTTCCGGGTGTTACTATTCCAGAAGGATGTACAATCGGTGCAAAAAGTTTAATTTATTCTAAAAATGATCTAAAAGAATGGTCAATTTATTTGGGAAATCCATTAAATTTTCATAAATTTAGGAATAAAGAAAATGTTATTAAATTTTCAAATGATGAAAATTTTTTAAAGAGTAGATGAGACAAAAAGCTGTAAAAATATTTTGTACATACTTTGGGCATAGAAGGGGTGATTTCAATACACCTGATGATATGAAATCATTTTTTGATACTAATATTGATAATGAAATAAGTATTGATAATGGTATAGATACCGATGTTATAATTGTTAATAATAAATGTGGTGTAGTAGAAAGTGATCAGTTTGTATTAAAATATAAAAATTTAAAAACAAAAAATGGTTCTATAATTGTTGAAGAAAGAGATAATATAGGAGGTTCATTTGGTGCGTATTTTGAAATGTTTTTAAAGTATAAAAATGATTATGATTATTGGTTTTTTTGTGAAGATGATGTTCTAATTTTTAAACAAAATTATATGAAAGATTTTATAGATTTCATAGATTCTGATGAAAAATTAGGATTTGTATGTTTAGCACCAATATCAGAAAGAAACATAGAAAAAATACATTCAGGAGGAGGAATTGGGTTATCCACTACTGAAAAATTTAAAATAGTTTATAATGATAATAAAATTGTAGATATTTTAAATAATATGGTAGCAAACCCTTCATATGGTAGATTGCAAAAAGATGAAGAGTTATTTACTACTAACTTTATCTTAAATGAAATGAATATTAAAAATCATCCAAATTATTCATCATTGGCTGAAAATTATACAAAACATTCAACTCAGCCTGGATTTGCAACTCCGGAAAATTTAGAAAAAGAATTCATATACAAAGTAGGATTCTAAAATATTTATGAATATGAGAAATTTTAAAGAAAATCACAACGAAACAAATTGGCCGTGGGTAGAATCTCCTTTTTTTAAAGAGTTAATTAAACATCAAAATCTTACTGAAACTGAAAGAGAATTTGCAGAAAAATTCAACGAAGATGGGTATGTAATTTTTGATTTGGGGCTGAGTGATGAGCAAATCAAAAGTTTTAAAGATGAAATAGATTTTCTTAATTCAAAAGATGATACTAAAACACAGGAAGGTGGGTATCATTATTCTAAGGGAAAGAGAATATTTGAAGGTTGGAAGGATAGTAAGATGTTACAATCTTTATCTCTAAACGAAGGTGTGATAAATTTATTAAAATTATTATACAAAAGAGAACCAAAACCTTTTCAAACTATTACATTTAATTATGGTTCTAATCAACCGCTTCATAGTGATTTGATACACTTCGATTCTCTACCTCATAGATGGCTTACTGCGGTATGGGTTGCATTAGAAGATATGACTGACCAAAATGGTTCATTATTATATGTTCCTAAATCACACAAGTTGCCTATATTTGATTTTTATGATATGAAGGTTAAAGTACCTGAATATGGAAAGCAATTCGATTCTTATTCAGAGTATGAAGAATTTATAAGACATTTAGTTGAAGTACAAGAATTGGAAGTTAAACCACTTGTATGTAAAAGAGGTCAGGCATTAGTATGGTCTGCTAATTTAATTCATGGAGGTGATATAATTAGAGACCCTAATAGCACTAGATATTCACAGGTTACTCATTATTATTACGATGATTGTGATGTATATTATTCTCCAATGTTTTCGGAAGCATGGAAAGGTGAATTCAAAGAAAAGGATTTAACAACAAAAAATATTAGAGAATATAAACACTCAAAATAATGTCTATAAGAATAGTTGGAATTGGTTCATATTTACCTGAAAAAATATTAACTAACTCAAATATAGATGAGTTAGGTATAGGTACAAATGATGAATGGACTTATAAAAATTTAGGAATACTAGAAAGAAGAATAAGCGGAGAATCGGAATTAAGTTCAGATTTAGCAGTTAATTCTTCATTAAAAGCTATTAAAGATGCGGGATTAAAAGTTGAAGATATTGATTTCATCATAATGGCAACTTCCACACCCGATAGAATATCCCCATCTACCGCATGTTTATTACAAGAAAAGATAGGAGCATTTAATGCAGCATGTGTAGATGTAAATGCGGTTTGTCCTGGATTTCTTTATGGGTTACAAATCGCTAAAGGATTATTATCAATCGGACAATACAAAAATATTTTATTAGTAGCAGCAGAAACATATTCTAAAATAACCGATTGGAGTAGAAGAGATTGTGTATTTTTTGGTGATGGTTCGGGTGCAGTTGTTTTACAAAGTGATGCTCAAAATTATTGTGAAATTGATTTATATGCAGATGGTAGAGGCAAAGAAGCATTTACTGTTAAACATGGTGAAAAATTCTCAATGATTGGAAAAGAAATTTATAATGGTGGTACAACAAAGCTACCACAATCAATTATAGATTTATTGAATAGAACAGGTATAGATAAATCTGAAATTAATCATATAGTTCCACACCAACCGAGTATAAATATTTTGAAAAAAACTGCTGAAATATTAGATGTGGATTTTTCTAAATTTGCTTTAACAATGGATAAATATGCTAACACAGCCGGTGCATCTATACCAGTAACTTTGGATGATTTATATAAACAAAATAAATTAAATAATGGAGATTTATTACTTTTAACAACAATCGGTTCAGGTTGGGTGTGGGGTAGTGGATTGATAAAATGGAGTAAATAATGAAAAAGGTTTTGTTGTTCGGTGGAACAGGTGGGTTGGGGAAACAATTAGTTAGAGAACTTAGTTGTGAATATGAATGTATATCAGTTGGTTCAAAAGATTGTGATGTTACTGATGAAAATGTAGTTAAAAATGTGATAGAAACTTATGATGTTGATATAATCATTTATCTATCTGCTAAAAATATAGATGGGTTAATTCATAATCAAACATCCGAAACAATATCTTCTCAGATAAATGTAAATCTCAATGGATTTTTAAATGTATTAAGATATAGTACAAAACCAATGAGAGCTAAAGAATATGGTAGAGTTATTTACATATCATCGGTATTATCAAAAACTCCAATAAGAGGAACTGGTATTTATTCAGCATCAAAAGCGTTTTGTGATAATTTAATCAAAACATATTCTTTGGAAAATTCAAAATATGGAATAACTGCAAACTCTATACAATTGGGATACTTTGAAGGTGGATTAACTGAAAGAGTACCATCTGATATATTAGAAGGAGTTATTTCTGAAATCCCATTAAAAAGATTTGGAAGAGTATCAGAAATGGCGGAAATAATAAAAACAATAATTAAAACCGAATATATAAACGGAACAAATATATCAATTACAGGAGGTTATGAAAATGAATAAATTTTTAATTATCTTAGCGTATTATGAAAGACCTAAGATTGTACTTAATGCTTTAAATTCTATATTGGATATAAACTATCCAAATTTTGAAGTACATTTTATAGATGATGGTTCAACTCATAAAGGAGAGCCAATTGTAAGAGAGGTATGTAATTCTATTATTGATAAATTTACATTTCACTATATAGATAATACCTTAGAACAAAAAAAGGCACAAGGCGGTAGTATTCATGGAGAATATTTGAATAAAGCTATTAGAGAAAGTGATGCTGATCATGTTATCATATTATGCGATGATGATGCATTATATCCTAATTTTTTAAATAATTTAAATGATTTTTTAAATTTACCTGAAAATTCAGATAAAAAATATTTCTATCACAACATCTTATTATATAATTGTCTTATAGAAACTTATAAAGATGGTATTGAAAGAGGTGATATGAGTTATTTTACAAATATTTGGAAAAATCCTATTGCATGTGCCGGTAAAGTAGATTCAACACAGGTTACTTATGATAGACTGGCATTTTTACAAAACGGATTACTATATCCATCTCCTCAGACATCTGGGTTAGATTATGCAATTTATAATCAAATGTTTGATAAATGGGGTGAGGCATATTATAGTGGATTGATATCACAATTGAAATCAAATAATGAAGATAATTTAATTCACAAAGACCATACCGAAGGCATGTGGGTAACAAAAGATATGAACAAAAATTCAAACATTATAAAAGGTACATTAGAGTTATGAGAATATCAACATTAGTAGGATTAAAAAACAATTTAGATTATTCACAAAAATTTTATAAAAGATTTAGAGAAATATATCCTACCGAAGAATTATGTTTTGTTAGTTATGGTTCTAATGATGGAACACATGAATGGTTGGATAGTTTAAATGATGAAAATCTAAAATACTTTTATTCTGAAGAAAAGAAAACATTTTCAGATACATTTAATAAATGTGCTGAAATAGCTACAAAGGAATATATTGTATTTTGTCACAATGATATTGTAGTATTAAGTGGTTGGTTAGAAAATATAGATAAACATTTAGATAGAGGAACTGTTGTCAGTTATACTACCATCGAACCTCCTATTTTTGCAGGTCATACTAGACCTGGAAAGATTGTAAAAGATTTTGGTTTAGAATTTGATGATGTTAAATATGCTGAATTAGAAAGATTTAATTTAGAAACACAACATTTAAATAAGGATAAAACTATAAATGGTTCTGCTTTCTTTATGGCTCAGCATAGAGGAATATATTTGGGAATTGGTGGTATGGATAATCTATATAATCCAATGTTTTGTGAGGATGATGATATAATGTTTAGATTGCATCTGATAGGAGCTAAATTGATAGTTAGTTTAGATAGTTTAGCGTATCATTTTGTATCAAAAACATCTCGTTTCTCAGAAGAGCATATGAATAATACTAGAGAAATTGAATATAAATCAAACTTAAATAGAATTAGAAAGTGGGGTATAGGAGTTAATACTTCTAATAAACAATCTTTTGATATTGGATTCATACTAAAAAATTGTATTCCAGAAGTACTGCAAACATTAGAACCATTTGCTAATAATTTATATGTTGATTGTGAATTCATTTCTTATATAAATTCAGAACAACCTAATACTAAAATAAATTTATCTAAAAAGATTAAACCAATTAATAGTGTTAGAGAAAATGATATAATTGTTAGTGTTGGTGATTCTACTAAATTAACGGAGAACGATATTAAAATATTAACAAATATTCCAGACTTTATAAAGGATACAAATCCTACTAAAGGTTCTACATTTACTATTGGTAATTTAAGTTTTACCATAAAGGCCATTAACACCTATCAGCATAAATTTATTAGTAATAATTCAGATTTTTACAAAGACAAATGTATCTAATATCACTTAGAGGAAATATATTAGGGATTGATGATAAAAAGGAAAATAAACCTTTTCAAGTGCAAGAGGTTATTCGAATGGGATTTCATTGTTGGGTAGATGTATGGTGGTATAATGACCAATTTTATTTGGGAACAACTGAACCATATTACCCAATAAAACCATCATTCTTAAATATGTTTGCATTGTGGTCTAACGCAATGGATTTTAATACTTTAATGAAACTGAGAGAAATAAATTCTCCTCATTTCTTTTATTATAAAGGAGAGCCAATTTTAACTCATAGTAATCATATCATTTCAGAACATCTTATAGAAGGAGTTGAATCCGATACATTATTATTTACGGATGAATATGAATATATAGAATTACCTTTAAAAGGTATCATATCAGATAACATAGCTTCCTTTAAAGATATGTAAAAAACGATATACATATACTTATATAGATAGAAGAAACTATAAATGATGGATAATTTAGAAGAAGGAATACTTGATAATGCTAAACAAAAAGTTGTAGCATGGATTGATAAATCCGTTAAATTCTTACATTCTAATTGGGATAAGATGAAGGATGTAACCATCAGAGAAAAAAAAGAAACAGTTGTTGCTGCACACATATTACAAAAAATGATATTAGGTGATGATGTTTCTGAATCCGAAAAAAGATTCTTAAAAGCACAATCAGGAGATTTAATTAAAATATTATTCCTTATTTCATTAAAGTTTATACCTGCTCCTATTCCTTTTACACCTATTGCAATATTTTTGGGAAAAAAGGTTGGTATTAATATATTACCATCCTCACATGAATTACCAGTTAGAGAAGACCTTCGTAAGTGGTTTGGTAAAGGTAAATGGGGAGGTAAAGGCGGAGGAGGCTGGGATAGATACAACACTAAAGGAGAAAGAATTGGTAAGTGTGGTGCAGGAGAAGAAGGTGAAGCATATGCAGCGTGTTTAAGTTCTCATGCAGCTGAAAAATTAGGAAAAGCAGGTAGAGCTAATTTCGTTAAGAGAAAGAGAGCTGCACAAAAAGCAGGTGGTGATGCTAAAAAAGGTGGTGAAAAAACTGATGGTGATAAACCAATCAGAGTTAGTTGGGATAAAAGTGGTAAAAAAGACTTTAATCCACCATCTTAAACAAAAAAACATATAT
>JACCDL010719142.1_pt1 | contig 11847 bp, 11 predicted proteins | sample 7441931 | NCBI WGS metagenome assembly JACCDL01 (sample SAMN15323437, study PRJNA562643) | freshwater metagenome | isolation source: river surface water | place: USA:Blue River Watershed | collected 2017-08-16 | reverse complement strand
GTCTGATGGCGACCTTGCGCGGGGACAGGGCAGAGGGCAAGACCCCCGGGCCCGCCCCGGCCGACCCGACAGCCCCCGCGCCCCTCGGCGCCACCGGCACGCCCGACGCCGAGCCGGCGGGCGGCGCCACCGGCCTGAGCAGCGCCATCCAGCAACGCATCGCCCAACTCAGGCAACGCAATGAAGCCGTCAGCGGCGAGCTCGCTCGCTTGCCGGCCGCGGGCCGACGCGCCCGCTGAATCCAGGAGAGACCGCCATGAATGCACCCGCGACCCCCGACAACGGCGAGACCGCCGCCCCCGAGGCTGCCCCCGCGGTCACGCCCAGCGACCCGGCCTTCCAGCCGCAGCCGCCAGTGCTGGCCGACGTGGTCGTCGACGTGGTCGAAACCGCGCCGGGCGCGATGCCGGCCGCAGAGGGCGTCACCAGCCCCGTGACGACTGCGGCCGCGGCATCGGCTGCGGCATCGGCTGCGCCTGCCAGTCCTGCGCCCTCCCCGGTGCCGGTGGCCGGGGTCTCCAGCGCCGAGCTCGATGCCCTGGCCAGCGTCGTGCTGGATGCCGCCGAACTCGCCAACCGCGGCGCGCAATCCGCCGCCACGGTCAGCGCCGACCTGCATCGCGCCACCGACTCGCTGCAGGCCACGCAGACCAGCGTGCGCAGGCAAAGCTATGTGGTCATGGGCGTTGTCTCCCTCATCACCCTGCTGGCACTGATGTTCATCGTCGTCACCGGCATCCGCATGAACAGCCGGATCAACCAGCTCGATGCCACGCTGCTCGCGGTGGCCCAGCGCGCCGTCGCCCTCAACGAGGGCCTGGGCTCGCTGGAGACCATCAACGAATCGGTGGGCAAGCTGGCGCAGCAGATCGAAGTCCTGGCCCGCACCACGGGCGAGGTCGGCACCCGCATCGACCAGACGGTCAAGCAATCCGAAACGCTGGCCAGCCAGATCCCGGCCAAGACCGCCGAACAGGTCGCAGCCGGCAACCAGAACCTGACTCGCCAGTTCGAGGGCATGAACACCCGCATGCAATCGCAGGCTGCCGCCGTGCAGGCGCTGTCCCGCGATGTGCAGGCCCTGAAGAATGCCGTCGGCAACGTCGACAAGCTCAATCGCGATGTGCAGGCGCTCGTGACCCTGCAGCGTGAGCGCTATCTGGAAGCCATGCAGCGCAACGCGCCACCCGCCGGGGCCGCTCCGGCAGCCGCGCCTGCGGCCGAACGTGATCGCGGCGTGCAGTACCCGCGCGTGCAGCCCCCGGTCAGTCCGAACGCCACGCCGTCGACGACGACCAACAACAATGGGGCGATCGTGGTGGTGCCCCGGTCCAACTGAAGGCCGGTAGGGGCGCGACGCTCAGTTGGTACGCAGCTCGCTCACGCGAAGCTCGTACTTCTGGATCTTCTCGATCAGCGTGGTGCGCTGCAAATGCAGCAGGCGCGCGGTCTGTGACACGTTGCCGTTCGTGCGCGCCAGCGCCTGCTCGATCAGGCTGCGCTCGATGCGCACCAGCTGCTGCTTCAGGGGCAGGCCATCGGGTGGCAGGCTGACGATGCCCTGCGCCAGGCAGACGATCTCCTCCACCACATTGGGCGTAGGCAACTCGTCCGCCGGGGCCTCCAGCCCGGGCGGCAATGACAGCTGCGGCGCCAGCAGCGTGTCGGCTTCGTCGGCCGCCGGGGCGGACATCGGCAGGAAGGCGGGCGCGTCACCCGGGCGGTCCAACAGGGACAGCAGCACGTCGTCGCCCTCCACCGCCACATCATGCAGGGGGGCGGTCGCGGCGGTGACGGAGACAGGCACCGGAGCCCGGGTCGCCATGCCGGCGGGCGCCACCGCGGCGCCCTTCGGGGCCAGTCCCGGCGGCAGCATGCTGACCGGGATGGCCCGCAGCTGCACGCACTGCCCGGGGAACAAGGTGGTGAACCGGTCCACCAGGTTGGACAGTTCGCGCACGTTGCCCGGCCAGGGGTAGTGCACCAGGGACTGCATCAATTCGTCGTCGAAGGTGATCGGCTCGCGCCCTTCACTGGCATGACGCTGCGCATAGAACATCAGCAGGTCGGGGATGTCCTCCTGCCGTTCGCGCAGGGGCGCGGTGTGGCAGGGCAGCACATTCAGGCGGTAGTACAGGTCTTCGCGGAAACGCGCCTGTGCCACATCCTGCGCCAGGTTCTTGTGGGTGGCGGCGATCACGCGCACGTCGATCGTCACCGGCCGGCTCGCGCCCACCGGCAGGACGCACCGCTCCTGCAGCACGCGCAGCAGCTTGACCTGCATGTCCAGCGGCAGGTCGCCGATCTCGTCCAGGAACAGCGTGCCGCCGTGGGCCATCTCGAAGCGGCCGGTGCGGTCGCTCACCGCGCCGGTGAACGCGCCCTTGCGGTGGCCGAACAGTTCGCTCTCCAGCAGGTCCTTGGGGATGGCGCCGCAGTTGATCGGGACGAACGGCGCCTGGCGCCGGCCGCTCTGGCGATGTAGCGCCTGCGCCACGAGTTCCTTGCCCGTGCCGCTCTCACCGGTGATCAGGACAGTGGAATTGGACCCCGCCAACACCTTGATCAGGTCCAGGAGCGTGCGCGTGTGGGCGCTCTTGCCAATGATCGGAGTGGGAGACGGGGCGAGCATGTCAGGCCGCAAGGGTCAGGGCGGGGGCGATGCGAAAGCAGACATTAACTGCCGCCTTGATCGCGAAATAGCCTGTTTGAACTACAAACCGCTCATTCATATTTTTGGAATCGTCACCGGCTCGCCAGTTGTCCGGGGCGAAAAGGGCAACTAACTTCTGTTTTAGCCGCCCGCTATTTCAAGGTCCGCAAGTACCTGCGGCGTGTCTATCCGCAATGGTTGTAACACAAATGAAGCCACCGGGCCATCGATGCCTGGCAAGGCAGGCGGCCAAGAAAAAGCCCGCCGGGAGGCGGGCTTCGAGGATCGCGGTTTCCGTGGTGGGTGCTGAGGGGTTCGAACCCCCGACCTACGCCTTGTAAGGGCGCCGCTCTACCAACTGAGCTAAGCACCCCACTGAAACGGTCAATCAGTTCAGGGCGTCCTTCAGGGCCTTGCCCGGACGGAACTTCGGCACTTTGGCGGCCTTGATCTTGATGGTGGCGCCGGTGCGCGGGTTGCGGCCGCTGCGGGCAGCGCGCTTGCCGACGGCGAAGGTGCCAAAGCCCACCAGAGACACCGAGCCGCCCTTTTTCAGGGTGGTCTTGACGGCACCGATCATGGACTCCAGGGAGCGGGTAGCGGCTGCCTTGGAGATGTCGGCGTGTTTTGCGATGTGCTCAATCAGTTCGGTTTTGTTCACAGGGGCCCCTCGGTGAGAGATAGGTTGATGTCCAGTTTTTCTTCAGTCGATCCCCGGACCTGGCGCGCTGTGCGTGCGCCCGGAGGGTCGGCGGGGGAGCGTCTGTCGTCGATCTCGTTGTTCCGGGACCGCGCTTTTGATTAAAGCGAGGGCACCAGAGGCTGTCAATACGGCTTGGGGCCTATACCGTCAGCGGGTGGCGATTGTAATCGCTTGCCAAAATCACAGCGCCTGCGCGATCGCGCGGCCCAGGTCGCCGGTGCCCGCCTTGCCGCCGATGTCCGGGGTGCGCGGTCCGCCGCTGCCGGGGTCGAGCACCTTCTCGATGGCCGCCAGCACCGCGTCATGCGCGTCCTTGTGCCCCAGAAACTCCAGCATCATCGCGCCGCACCAGATCTGTCCGATCGGGTTGGCGATGTGCTTGCCGGCGATGTCCGGGGCCGATCCATGCACCGGCTCGAACAGCGAGGGGAAAGTGCGATCCGGGTTCAGGTTGGCGCTCGGCGCGATGCCGATGGTGCCGGTGCAGGCGGGCCCCAGGTCCGACAGGATGTCGCCAAACAGGTTGCTGGCCACCACCACGTCGAAGAAATCGGGACGCTGCACGAAGTGCGCAGTCAGGATGTCGATGTGGAACTTGTCCAGCGTGATGCCCGGATAGGCCTTGGCCATTTCCGCCACCCGCTCGTCCCAGTAAGGCATGGTGATGGCGATGCCGTTGGACTTGGTGGCGCTGGTCAGATGCTTCTTGGGACGCGACTGCGCCAGCTCGAAGGCGAACTTGAGCACGCGGTCCACGCCCACGCGGGACATCACCGTCTCCTGCATCACGATCTCGCGCGGGGTGCCCGGGTACATGCGCCCGCCGATGCTGGAGTACTCGCCCTCGGTGTTCTCGCGCACGATGTACATGTCGATTTCGCCGGGTTCGCGTCGGCTGCCGTCGCGCCGCACCACCGGCGCCACGATGCCGGGCATCAGGCGGGCCGGGCGCAGGTTCACATACTGGTCGAACTCGCGGCGGAACAACAGCAGGGACCCCCACAGCGACACGTGGTCCGCAATCTTGTCGGGCCAGCCCACCGCGCCGAAATAGATGGCGTCGTGGCCGCCGATCTGGTCCTTCCAGTTGTCCGGCAGCATCTTGCCGTGCTTCTCGTAGTAGTCCCAGCTGGAGAAGTCGAAGTGGTCGAAGTGCAGGTCGATGCCGAAGCGGCTGGCCGCGGCCTCCATGACCCGGATGCCCTCGGGCATCACTTCCTTGCCGATGCCGTCGCCGGCGACCACGGCGATGCGCTTCTTGCTCATGTCATGTACTCCTGAAAAATCCGAAGGCCTCGTCCAGCACCGCCTGCGGCGCCTCCTCGGCCAGGTAATGCCCGCTGTCCACGGCGCGCCCGCTCACGTCGGCGGCGCGTTCGCGCCACAGGGCCAGCACGTCAAAGCACGCGCCCACGATGCCCTGGGCACCCCAGAGCACGCGCAGGGGCTGCACCAGCCGCCGGCCGGCCGCCACATCGGCACGGTCATGGACCAGGTCGATGCCGGCGCTGGCGCGGTAGTCACCGCAGATGCCCCGGGCCGACCCGGGCAGCGCGATGCAGCGCTCGTATTCAGCCATCGCGGCCGGGTCGAAGGCCGCCAGGCCCGCGTACCGCGCGCCCATCACGCTACGCACGTAGCGCACGGGGTCGTCCTCGATCAGGCCTTCCGGCAGGGGCGCGGGCTGGATCAGGAAGAACCAGTGCCAATAGGCGCGCGCAAAGGCCTCGCTCGTATGGGTGTACATGGCCAGCGTGGGCGCGATGTCCAGGAGCAGCAGCCGCTCCACGCGATCCGGGTGATCCGCCGCCAGCCGGTGCGCGACCCGCGCACCACGGTCATGCGCCAGCACCTGGAACCGCTCGAAGCCCTGCGACTGCATCACCGCCACCGCATCCAGGGCCATCTCGCGGCGCGAATACGCGGCGCTGTCCTCGCCCGGCTCGGGCCGCGAGGAATCGCCGTACCCGCGCAGGTCCATCATCACCACGGTGAAACGCTGCGCCAGCTGCGGCGCCACGCGGTGCCACATCGCCATGGTCTGCGGGTGACCGTGCATCAGGAGCAGCGGCTCGCCCCGCCCCGCGCGGCGGCACGCCAGGCGCACGTCGCCACGTCGCACTTCGAATGAATCCAGGCCTTCGAACATGGGGCGCCGATTGTGCCTGCAAGCCGCGCGGCGGCTCAGGAGGGGTGTCGCGCAGGAGGCACCGGGCTGCGCACCACCACGCTCACCCCCACCGCCGTCAGCACCACGCCGGCCAGCGTCAGGGCGGTGATCGGCTCGCCAAACAGCTGCCACGCCATCAGGGCCGTGGTGGGCGGCACGAGGTACATCAGGCTGGCCACACGCGTGGCCGCGCCTCTCTGGATCATCAGATACAGCAGGGAACTCGCGCCCAGCGTGAGCCCCAGCACCGACCAGGCCAGCGCGCCCACGAGTTCGCGATTGAGCGTGCCAGCGGCCGTGAACCAGCGCGGCGCCTCGGTCTCCAGCATCGCCAGCGGCAGGGTGACAGTGAAGGCGGCCAGCATCTGCACCAGGCCCGCGACGCGCACGTCGCCAGGCTGCACGAACCGCTTCTGGTACAGCGTACCGGCCGTGATGCCCCCCAGAGCCGCCACCGCGCAGAACAGGTTGAAGGGGTTCACTTCGCCCAGGCCGAGTTTTTGCCAGACGACCAGGACCAGTCCGCACAAGCCGAGCGCCAGGCCCAGCCACTGACGCCGGGTGACCACGCCCCCCACTGCGGACAACCACAGGCCGGTGAGTACCGGCTGCAGGCCCACCACCAGCGCCGACAGGCCGGCGCCCATGCCGTGCTTCACGGCAGCCCAGACCCCTCCGAGGTAGCACGCCTGCATCAGGATCCCGGTGACCGCCAGGTGCCCCCACTGCGCAGGCTCCCGTGGCCAGACGGCGCGGGCCGCCATCGCCCAGGCCAGCAGGCACAGGGCCGACAGCGCATAGCGAATTTCAAGGAAGGAAAAGGGCGGCGCGTGCGGCATGCCGTAGCGCGCCACGATGAAGCCGGTGCTCCAGATCAGGACGAACACGGCCGGCATGGCCCGCACCATCCAGGCCGTCTCGGGGGTCTCACGCATCGGTCAGTTCACGCGCTTGCGGATCTCGGGCAAGGCCTTGCGCAGGTAGTAGACCATGGACCAGACCGTCAGGACGGCGGCAGCCCAGATCAGTCCGGTGCCCCAGACCCGGGTGTCGATCAGCCCGAACAGGCGGCCATCGAACAGGAGGAAAGGAATGGCCACCATCTGCACGGTGGTCTTGACCTTGCCGATCATGTGCACCGCCACGCTGCGCGAGGCGCCGATCTGCGCCATCCATTCGCGCAGCGCCGAGATGGCGATCTCGCGGCCGATGATGATCAGGGCCACGAACACGTCGGCGCGTCCCAGGTGCACCAGCACCAGCAGCGAGGCGCAGACCAGGAACTTGTCGGCGACCGGGTCCAGGAAGGCGCCGAAGGAGGAGGTCTGGTTCAGGCGCCGGGCCAGGTAGCCGTCGAGCCAGTCGGTCAGGGCGAAGGCCACGAACATCACGGTGGCCACCAGGTTCTGGATGCGCGGCTCCAGCCCCAGGTAGAACACCCCCACGATCAGCGGGATGGCGACGATGCGCGTCCAGGTCAGGATCGTGGGGACGGTGAAGAACATGGGCGCGATTCTGGCACGGCCGCCGCCGGCTTCAGCGCAGCGCGCGGTAGATGGTTTCGGCCAGCTCGCGCGAGATGCCCTCCACCGTGGCCAGGTCGTCCACGCCCGCGTCCGCCACGCCGCGAATGCCGCCAAACCGTTGCAGCAGCTTGGCGCGTTTGCGGGCGCCCACGCCGGGGATGTCCTCCAGCCGGCTGCCGCCCACCCGCACCTTGTCGCGGCGCGCCCGCATGCCGGTGATGGCAAAGCGGTGGGCCTCGTCGCGGATCTGGGCCACCAGCATCAGGGCGGCGGAATCACGGCCCAGGTACACCTTCTCCCGGCCGTCGGCGAACACCAGTTCCTCCAGGCCGACCTTGCGCCCCTCACCCTTTTCCACGCCCACGATCACCGACAGGTCCAGGCCCAGCTCGGCGAACACCTCGCGCGCCATGCTCACCTGGCCCTTGCCGCCATCGACCAGCACCAGGTCCGGCAGGCGTGTCGCGGCACCACCTGCCGCGCGGGCGGCGCGCCGGCGCCCAGGCGCAGCCGCATCTGACGGCACCCCGGACGCGACCTGCTCCTGGAGGGCCTCAACGGCCGGGATCTCGGGCGGCGTGGCGTCCGGCGCGTCGCGGCCGGCCTGCGCCAGGGCGCTGTAACGCCGCAGCAGCACCTGCCGCATGGCGGCATAGTCGTCGCCCGGCGTGATGCCCTCGATGTTGTAGCGGCGGTACTCGGCGTTCTGCATCTGATGGTGGTGGAACACCACGCAGGACGCCTGCGTCGCCTCACCCGCCGTGTGCGAGATGTCGAAACACTCGATGCGCAAGGTGTCCAGGTCGTCGGGCACCAGGTCCAGGGCCTCGGCCAGGGCGCGCGTGCGCGCCTGTTGCGAGCCCTCCTGCGCCAGCAGCCGCGCCAGCTGGAGGGACGCGTTCTTCTGCGCCATCTCCAGCCACAGCCGCCGCTGCTCGCGCGGCTGGTGCACCAGGGTCACGCGCACGCCGGCCTGCTCGGACAGGGCCTTGACCAGGTCCTTGCGCACCGGGTGGCTGGCGACCAGGGCCGGCGGCACGGCGATACCGATGTAGTGCTGCGCGATGAAGGCCTCCAGCACCTGCACCTCCAGGGGCGCCGGTTCCGCGGCCTCATCGCCGCCATCGAAGCCGCGCACTGCCGCCGCATCCTCGACATGGCTCGGGAAGTAAGGCCGGTCGCCCAGGTGGCGGCCGCCGCGCACCATGGCCAGGTTCACGCAGGCCCGGCCGCCCTGCACTGTCACCGCCAGGATGTCGACGTCCTTGTCGTCGGCCGTTTCCACCGACTGCTGGTGCAGCACCCGCGACAGCGCGCTGATCTGGTTGCGGATCTCCGCCGCCTGCTCGAACTCCAGGCGCTCGGCATGGCCCATCATGCGCGCCTCGAGCTTGGCCATCACCTCCTGGGTATCGCCACGCAGGAAGGCCTGGGCGTTCTCCACATCGTGCTGGTAGTCCTCGCGGGCGATCTTGTCCACGCAGGGGCCCGAACAGCGCTTGATCTGATAGAGCAGGCAGGGCCGGGTCCGGTTGGCGAACACCGTGTCCTCGCAGGTGCGCAGACGGAACACCTTCTGCAGCAGCTGCACCGACTCCTTGACCGCCCAGGCGCTGGGGTAGGGGCCGAAATAGTGGTGCTTGCGGTCGACCGCTCCCCGGTAATAGGCCATGCGCGGAAACGGGTCCGAGGCGCCGGTGATCTTCAGGTAGGGGTAGCTCTTGTCGTCCCGGAACAGGATGTTGAACCGCGGGTTCAGCGCCTTGATCAGGTTGTTTTCCAGCAGCAGCGCCTCGGCCTCGGAGCGCACCACCGTCGTCTCCATGCGCACGATGCGGGTCACCATCAACCCGATGCGCGTGCCGGCGTGGTTCTTCTGGAAATAGCTGGAGACGCGTTTTTTCAGGTCGCGCGCCTTGCCCACGTACAGCACGCCACCCGCAGCGTCGAAGTAGCGGTAGACCCCGGGCAGGTGCGGCAGGGCCGCTACCTCGGCCAGCAAGGACTCGGGGTGCGCCCCGGACGGCAGGTCGGACATGCTCCGTATTATCCGGGGCCATGCGCTGGGACATCTTCTGCAAAGTCATCGACAACCATGGCGACCTCGGGGTGTGCTGGCGCCTGTCCGCCGAACTCGCTGCGCGGGGGGATGCCGTGCGCCTGTGGGTGGACGATGCCTCGGCCCTGGCCTGGATGGCGCCCGGCGGGCGCCAAGGGGTGCAGGTGCTGCCCTGGGACCCGCAGTCGCAGGCGCCTGCCCCCGAGCCGGGCGACGCGGTCATCGAAGCCTTTGGCTGCGACCCCCACCCCTCTTTCCTGGCGGCCCTGGCGCAGGCCGCGCGGGCGCGTGGACGGCAGCCGGCCTGGATCAATCTCGAATACCTCTCGGCCGAGCCGTATGTGGAGCGATGCCACGGCCTGGTCTCGCCCGTCCTGAGCGGCCCGGCCGCGGGCCTGGCCAAGCGCTTTTGCTACCCGGGTTTCACCGCGCGCACCGGCGGCCTGGTGCGCGAAGCCGATTTCGAAGTGCGGCGCGACGCCTTCGACCGCGCGGCCTGGCTCGCAGCCCTGGGCGTCCCCGCCGAGGGCGAGCACCTGGTCAGCCTCTTTTGCTACGAACCGCCCCTGCTGGGGGCCTTGCTGGAGCGCTGGCGCAGCGGCCCCGCGCGCACCCGACTGCTGGTCACGCCGGGCCGTGCGCGCGCAGCCCTCCAGGCGGCCGGGCCCGCAGGCGCTGCAGCGGGAAACCTCGCCATCACCCAGCTGCCGTACCTCACCCAGGGCGACTACGACCACCTGCTGTGGGCCTGCGACCTGAACTTCGTGCGAGGCGAGGACTCCCTGGTGCGAGCGCTGTGGGCCGGGCGTCCCTTCGTCTGGCAGGTCTACCCCCAGGACGACGGGGCGCACCACGCCAAGCTCGAGGCCTTCCTCGACTGGCAGCAGGCCCCCGTCCGATGGCGCGCCTGGCACCGGGCCTGGAACGGCCTTGACGCGGCGCTGCCTGAAGGCGATCCCGCCCGCGACACCTTCAACCCGCAGGACGCCACCCGCGCGCTCCTTGCGCGTCCCGACCTGGTCACTCACCTGCGCGAGATGGCCTCACGCGAGATGGCCCCCGGTAACCTGCGGCCGTGATAATCGCCCGCAACGCGCCTTGCTCCGGCCTAGCTTTGACACCCTCACCCGCCGAGCGCCCTGCTGCCCTGGCCACCGGATTGGGCCTGCTCGCGCTGGCCGCCTGGGAGGCCTCGGGGCTGGACCTCTGGCTCGCGGACCTTGCCGCTACACCCGAGGGCTTTTCCAGCCGGCACCACGTGCTGCTCGAACAGGTGCTGCATGACGGCGCACGCGCCGTGGTGGTACTGCTGTTCGCCGCTCTGGCCCTGAGCGTCTGGCGTCCTTTGGGCCCGCTGCGCGCCCTTGCCCCCAGGCGCCGGGCCTGGCTCCTGGTGGCCGTCACGGGTGCCTTGCTGTTGCCGGCGGCACTCAAGCGCCTGAGCGCCACCAGCTGCCCCTGGGACTTGCTTCAATTCGGCGGCAACCTGCCCTACGTCCCCCATTGGCAGTGGTGGCATACCGACGGGGGGCCGGGCCACTGTTTCCCGGCGGGCCATGCCTCGGCAGGCTTTGCCTGGCTCGCCGGGTACTTCGCCTGGCCGGCGGGTTCGGCCGCCGCCCGCCGTTGCCTCTGGGGTGCGCTGGCCATGGGGCTCGTCCTGGGCATCGCACAGCAGCTGCGTGGCGCGCACTTCATGAGCCATACCCTCTGGACCGCCTGGATCTGCTGGACCTGGGCCTGGTGCCTGTCCTTCCTGCAGCCCCGCGACACCCATGCGACTGCTGCTGATTGAGGACGACGCCATGATCGGGCGCGCCATGCAACAGGGGTTGGCGGATGCCGGCTTCGCCGTCGACTGGGTCAGCGACGGCCTGGCAGCCGAGGGCGCGCTCGCCGACGACGTCTACCAGATGGCCATCCTGGACCTGGGCCTGCCAGGCAAGGACGGCATGGCCTTGCTGCGTGGCCTGCGTGCCCGGGGCGCACAGTTGCCGGTCCTGGTCGTCACGGCACGAGATGCCGTGCCGGAACGCATTGCCGGCCTGAACGCCGGTGCCGACGACTACCTGGTCAAGCCTTTCGACCTCGATGAACTGATTGCCCGCCTGCACGCCTTGGCGCGCAGGCATGCGGGCAGCGGACAGCCGCTGATGGAATGCGGTGGCCTGGTCCTCGACCCCACACGCCGTGAATTGCGCCTGCATGGCGAGCCGGTCAGCCTCTCGGCGCGTGAATTCGTGCTGCTCCAGGCGCTGATGCAGCGACCCGGTGCGGTGCTGTCGCGCGAGCAGCTCGAAGACGCCGTCTATGGCTGGAACCAGGAAGTCGGCAGCAACGCCATCGAAGTCCACCTGCACCATCTGCGAAGGAAGCTGGGCGCCGCCACCATCCGCAATGTGCGCGGCGTGGGCTACAAGGTCGTGGCGCCTGCGACACCGACCCGGGAGGCTGCGCCATGACTCGGGTGCGCACCATCCATCAACGCATGCTGGCCTGGGTCTTGGGCGCCCTGATGGTCGGCGTGGTCCTGCTGATTGCTGCCACCTGGTGGCTGCTGCGGCAAGAAATGGAAGAAGTCTTCGAGGACAACCTCAAGCAGGTCGCCCTGGCCGTCGTCAACCACCGCGGCGACCCGGGAAAGGCGCCCACCCGCCTGGCCCAGGACCTGCCGAAGGTCTACGAGGAGTTCGGAAGCTTCGAATTCGTCACCGCCATCTGGTCCCGAGACGGCCT
>JACCDL010355024.1_pt1 | contig 11854 bp, 11 predicted proteins | sample 7441931 | NCBI WGS metagenome assembly JACCDL01 (sample SAMN15323437, study PRJNA562643) | freshwater metagenome | isolation source: river surface water | place: USA:Blue River Watershed | collected 2017-08-16 | reverse complement strand
TCTCGATGCCGCCTTCCTGATCGTCTACGTCGGCCAGGCCCGGACCATCGACTCGGCGACGATGGCGGCGGCCTACGACGCCGCGATGGAGAAGTTCGCGGCGATCCACCGCCTGACCGACACCCTCGCCCCAGCGCGCGTGGGGCTCGCCCGCACCGCCGCCGAAGCCCGCGCCATCGCGGCGAGCGGCCGGAAGGTGGTGTTCATCGGCATCGAGAACGGCTTCCCGGTCGGCACCGACCTCGGGCGCATCAAGCAGTTCGCCGACCTCGGCGGCCGCTATCTCTCGCTCGCCCACAATGGGCACAGCCAGCTCTCCGACTCGAACACCGGGGAGCGAGACGGCATCTGGCTGCATAACGGCCTGAGCCCGCTCGGGCGCGAGGCGGTCGCAGAACTCAACCGCCAAGGGGTGATGATCGACATCTCACACCCGAGCAAGGCGAGCATGCTGCAGACCATCGCGCTGACCCAGGCGCCGATCATCGCCTCGCACTCGGGGGTGCGCGCGATCTGCAATCACAGCCGCAACCTCGACGACGAGCAGCTGCGCGCGATGGGCCGGAACGGCGGGGTGGTGCAGCTCGTGGCCTTCAATAGCTATGTGAAGTGCGGCCCGTCGAGCAACGGAGCGCGAGCGACCGTTCGGGACTTCGTCGATCACATCGACTACACGGTGAAGCTCATCGGAATCGACCATGTGGGAATCAGCTCGGACTTCGACGGCGGGGGTGGCGTCGAGGGGTGGCGAGACGCGAGCGAGACCTTCAACGTGACCCTCGAGCTCGTCCGCCGCGGCTACACCGAGGCACAGATCGCCAAGATCTGGAGCGGCAACCTCCTCCGCGTGCTCGATGAGGTGCAGCAGGTGAGCGCCCGACTCCAACGCCAAGCCCGGTAACCCAATGCCCTACCTCACGATCTACCTCGCGAGCCTCGCCGCCTTCTTCGCGCTCGACCTCCTCTGGCTCGGTGTCGTCGCCAAGGGCTTCTATCAGGCGCAGCTCGGGCACCTGATGCGGCCCGACGTGCAATGGCCGGCGGCCCTCCTGTTCTATCTCATCTACGTCGGCGCGATCGTGATCCTCTGCGTCCTGCCCGCCGCGGAGAAGCAGTCGCTCGGACGGGCCCTGGCGCTCGGCGCGGTCTTCGGGCTGGCCGCCTACGCCGCGTTCGACCTCACGAGCCTCGCGCTGCTCAAGGACTTCCCGATGAAGGCCGTCGTCGTGGACCTGACCTGGGGCACGGTGCTCACCGCCTGCGTGAGCGCGGCCGGCTACTGGGTGGCGCGGCGCTGACGCCACCCCCACTTGGTTCGGGGATGTGAGACGAGGGGCCCCGCGGCGCGCTGCGGGGCCCCTCGTCGTCAGCGCTTCACCAGCGTCAGGATCGAGTAGGTAGCGACGGTCTCGTCGTGCTGGTTCCGCACGTCGACATCCCACTCCACGACTCCCTGCGGCACGCCGTCGGGCGGGGTGTCCTTGGCGGTCTTCTGCTTCACGGTGAGGCGCACCCGGATGGTGTCCCCAGGGTAGACGGGCTTCGTGAAGCGGAGCCGCTCGAGCCCGTAGTTCGCGAGCACCGGGCCGAGCGCCGGATCCACGAAGAGCCCCGCCGCCGCCGAGACGATGAAGTATCCGTGCGCCACGCGGCCCGTGAACACGCCGTGGGCCCGCGCCTCGGCGTCATCCATATGGGCATAGAAGGTGTCGCCGCTGAGACGCGCAAAAGCCTCGATGTCCTCGAGGGTGATCGTACGGGTGCCCGTCACGAGCGTGTCGCCGACGGCGAGCTCGTCGAAGGTGCGCCGGAACGGGTGCGGCCCCTCGGTGTGCTGGGCCGCGCCAGCGCTCCACTCGTGCGTGATCGCGGTGAGCATCGTCGGGCTCCCCTGCACCGCCGTGCGCTGCAGGTAGTGCAGCACGCCGCGCGCGCCCCCCATCTCCTCGCCGCCGCCGGCGCGTCCGGGGCCCCCGTGCACGAGGTTCGGGAGGGGCGAGCCGTGCCCAGTGCTCTCGCCGGCGCTCGTGCGATCGAGCACGAGGAGGCGCCCGTGGTACGGCGCGACGCCAAGCACCACCTGTCGCGCGATCGCCGCATCGGCCGTCACGATCGAGCCGCAGAGGGACCCGCGCCCACGCTTGGCGAGGGCGATGGCCTCGTCGACCGAGCCGTACGGCATCACCGTGTTCACGGGACCGAAGGCCTCGATGTCGTGCGGCGCGTCCTGCGCGAGAGGGCGGTCGCAGACCATCAGCATCGGCGTGAAGAATGCCCCGCGCTCACGGTCAGCGCCGACGATCGGCACCTCCTCGGCGCCGAACACCACCTCGCCCGCGGCGCGGATGTGCGCGGCCGCGGCGGCGACGTCGCGCACCTGTCCGCGCGAGGCGAGCGGTCCCATCCGGACACCCTCGACCGCCGGATCACCGACGGTCGTCTTCGCGAGCCGCGCGCGGAGCGCCGCCACCACCGCCTCCTCCATTCCCGCCGGCACGAGCGTGCGACGGATGGCGGTGCACTTCTGCCCCGCCTTCGTCGTCATCTCGCGCACGACCTCCTTGATGAAGAGGTCGAACTCCGGTGTGCCGGGCGCGGCGTCGGGACCGAGGATGCAGCAGTTGAGGGAGTCCGCCTCCATGTTGAAGCGCACCGCGTGCCGGACCACCGCCGGGCTCTCCTTCAGGGACTGGCCCGTCGCGGCACTCCCGGTGAAGGCCACCGCGTCCTGCTCCTCCACATGGCTGAGCAGGTCGCCTGCACTTCCGCAGATCAGCTGCAGCGCTCCGGCGGGGAAGACGCCTGCGGCGATGATCTCGCGGAACATCAACTCCGTGAGGTAGCTCGTGGCCGTGGCCGGCTTCACGATGCAGGGCACCCCGGCGAGGAGCGCCGGCGCGAGCTTCTCGAGCATCCCCCAGCAGGGGAAGTTGAAGGCGTTGATGTGGATCGCGACCCCCTCGAGCGGCACGCAGATGTGTCGCCCGGCGAAGGTGCCGCCCTTGGAGAGCACCTCCTGCGGCCCCTCCACGTGGTACGTCTCGTTAGGGAACTCGCGACGGCCGCGGCTCGCATACGCGAAGAAGGTGCCGATCCCGCCCTCGATATCGACCCAGCTATCGGTGCGCGTGGCGCCGGTGGCGGCGGAGAGGGCGTAGAACGCCTCCTTCCGCTCCATCAGGTACTTCGCCACCGCCTTGAGCATCGCCGCCCGCTCGTGGAAGGTGCGCTGCCGGAGCGCGGGGCCGCCGACGGCGCGCGCGTACCGCGCCATCGCCTGGAAGTCGAGGCCACCGCTCGAGGTCTCGGCCACCGGCTCACCGGTGACGGCGTGGAGCAGCGTGGCCTGAGCGCCCGTCCCGGCGACCCATTCGCCGAGGGCGTAGTTCTGCAGACGAGCGATGGTCACGTCGATGTACCCTCAGCGGAAGGGTCGGTGGCCGCCTGCGCCGGATCGGCCTCGGCCGGTGGCGTCACCAGGTGCGTCGATGTCTTCGTTTCGTGCCACGCGCGCAGGATCGCGGGCTGCGTCGATCGGTCGGCGGGGACCGCACGCAACGGCTCGGTCGGCTGCCAGCCGGTGCGCATCGCGGCCGGGAGGCGCTGATAGAGCGACGTCCCCTCGGTCTTCCACGCGAGCATCTCGTCGGAGACCTCCTTCACGATACGCGCCGGATTCCCGACGACCACGCGCCGGGGCGGGATTACCATCTTCGCCGGCACGAAGGTCAGGGCGCCGACGATGCTCCCGGCGCCCACCTCGGCCTCGTCCATGATCACCGCGTTCATCCCGATGAGCGCGTTGGCACCGATGCGCGCGCCGTGCACCACCGCCCCGTGTCCGATGTGCGCACCAGCCTCGAGCACCATCGTCACGCCGGGAAACATGTGCAGCGTGCAGTTCTCCTGGACGTTGCACCCGTGCTCGATCACGATGCCGCCCCAGTCTCCACGGATCGCGGCCCCAGGCCCCACGTACACGTCGCGGCCGATGATCACGTTGCCGGTGACGGCGGCCTGCGGATGCACGAAGGCGCTCTCGTGCACGACCGGGACGAACCCCTCGAAGGCGTAAATCACCGATCTCAGGCCCGCTCGAGGACCATCGCGTATCCCTGCCCCACACCGATGCACATCGTGCAGAGCGCGTACCGCCCGCCGCGACGCGCCAGCTCCCGCGCGGCGGTGAGCGCGAGGCGCGCCCCACTCATCCCGAGCGGGTGCCCGAGCGCGATGGCACCACCGTTCGGGTTCACGCGCGGATCATCCTCGGCGACGCCGAGCCCGCGCAGGCAGGCGAGTCCCTGCGCCGCGAAGGCTTCGTTGAGCTCGATCACATCGATCTGGTCGAGCGTGAGCCCCGCACGCTGGAGCACGAGCCGCGTGGCGGGCACCGGCCCCATCCCCATGATGCGAGGCTCCACCCCCGCCGCCGCGCTCGCCACCACACGCGCCATCGGCGTGAGTCCGTGCGCGCGGAGCCCCGCCTCCGAGGCGATCAGCAGCGCCGCCGCCCCGTCGTTGAGCCCAGACGCATTCCCCGCCGTCACCGAGCCCTGCCCATCCGTGCGGAACGCCGGCTTGAGCTTGGCGAGCGTCTCGAGCGTGGTGTCGGGCCGGAGGAACTCGTCCTCGCTCACGCGCACGCTCGCCCCCTTCTTCTGCGGCACCTCCACGGGGACAATCTCCTCGGCGTGCCGCCCCGCGGCACGCGCGGCGGCGGCCTTCTGCTGGGACCGCAGCGCGAAGGCATCCTGGTCCGCGCGACTCACCCTGTACTGCGCCGCGACGTGTTCCGCGGTCTCCCCCATCGAGTCGGTCCCGTGCGCCGCCTTCATCGCCGGGTTCACGAAGCGCCAGCCGAGGCTCGTGTCGAAGAGCTGCACGTCACGGGCGAACGGCGTCGCGCCCTTGGAGAGGACATACGGCGCGCGCGTCATGCTCTCGACCCCTCCCGCCACGTACACCTCGCCCTCCCCGGCCCGGATGGCGCGCGCAGCGTTCGCCACCGCGCTCAGCCCCGAGGCGCAGAGGCGGTTCACCGTCTCCCCCGGCACGGTGATCGGCAGGCCGGCGAGCAGGAGCGCCATCCGCGCGACGTTGCGATTGTCCTCACCGGCCTGATTCGCGCAGCCGAGGATCACGTCGGCGACGGCGGCGGGATCGAGCGCGGTGTGTCGCGCGAAGAGTGACCGGATGGCGTGGGCGGCGAGGTCATCGGCGCGGACGGCGCTCAGCGCGCCGCCGAGGTTACCGATGGGGGTGCGGACGCCGTCGACGAGGAACGCGTGGGTCATGGGCGGGTCAGGAGAGGCGCAGAGAGGAGCGGCGGTCAGCGCGGAAGTGGCTTGTGCGTCCGGTAGACGGTACCGCGGAAGTGGCCGACGACGACGTCATCCTGATTGCGCACGGTCACCGAGGCAAAGCCGATCTTGTTCGTGGTCGTCTCGCGGACGCCCGTGGCGATCAGCACGTCGCCGGGGCGCACCGCTGCCGGGTAGCTGATGGTGCAGTCGAGCGCGACGCTGATGGTCCCGTCGGAGTTGGTGCAGAAGGCGAGGGCGCTGTCGGCGAAGGCGAAGACGATCCCGCCGTGCCCCGTGCCGAAGCCGTTCACCATCTCCGGCCGCACGGTCATCCGGAGCACCGCACGCCCCACGGCCACCTCGAGCACTTCGACGCCGAGCCAGCGCGAGAAGGCGTCCGTGACCAGCAGTCGCTCCACGGTCTCGCGTGCGCGCAGATCGGCGTCGGCACTCAGTCCCGCGGTGGACTCGCTCATCCGAGGAGGCTCCCACCCTCGCGCACGAGGCGCCGGAGCCGGACGCTGGGGCGGTAGCGATCCTCCCCGTACTCCGCCTGCAGGAGCTCGAGCGTCGCGAGAATCGTCGCCGGCCCGATGGCGTCACCCCAGGCGAGCAGCCCCCGGGGATAATTGACCCCCTTCGTCATCGCGAGCTCCACGTCGGCGGCGGCGGCGATCCCCCAATGCACCGCCTCGACGGCCTCGTTCACGAGCATCGCGAGGATCCGGTGGAGGACCCGCTCGGCGAGGGCGAGATCCGTGGTCGGCGACGCGGCGGCGGCCCCGTCGCGGTAGTCGTGATAGCCGCGGCCGGATTTGCGGCCGAGGAGCCCTGCCTCAACGAGCCGCTGCTGCGTGACCGCCGGCCGATAGCGCGGATCCTGGAAGGTCGCGTCGAAGACCGAGCGCGTGACCGCGAAGTTGACGTCGTTGCCGATGAAGTCCATCAGCTCGAAGGGACCCATCTTGAAGCCGCCCCGCTCGCGCATCGCCCAGTCGATGGTCGCGGCGTCGGCGATCCCCTCCTCGAGGATCCGCAGCGCCTCGCCGTAGAACGGGCGCGCCACGCGATTCACGATGAACCCCGGGGTGTCCTTCGCACGGACGACGACCTTCCCCCACGCGGCCATCCGGGCGTGCGCCGCCTCGGTGACGGCCGCGTCGGTGACGATGGCCGGGATCACCTCGACCAACGGCATCACCGGGGCCGGGTTGAAGAAGTGGAGGCCGATCACCCGCGCCGGATGGGCGCTCGCGCCGGCGATCGCCGCGACGCTGAGCGACGAGGTGTTGGTCGCGATCACCGCGCTCGGGTCGAGGACCGCGTCGAGCGCACGCACGAGCGCACGCTTGGGCTCGAGCGCCTCGATGATCGCCTCGACCACGAGCCCACACGGCGCGAAGGGGGCGAAGCCGCTCGGTGCACCGCTGGCGTTCGCTGCCGTCCCCGCGCTGGCGGAACCTGTCGAACCACTCTGGGCGGCCGGGAGCGCGTGGTACTTCAGACGCCCGAGCACGGCGTCCGCGGCGGCCCGCTCCAGCCGACCCTTCTCCACCTCGCGCGCCAGCGCCTTCGCGTGACCCGCCTTCGCACGCTCGAGCGCGGCCGGGTGCGCGTCAGCGAGCACGACCGGATGGCCGTGCATCGCCGCGACCTGGGCGATCCCGGCGCCCATCGCGCCGGCCCCCACGACGCCGACGGTCATCCCGGCGGGCAGCAGGGTGGTCGTCATGCGCCGCGGTACACGGGAGTCCGCTTCTCGAGGAAGGCCCGCACCCCTTCCTCGTAATCCGCGGTGCGCCCCGCCTCCTGCATCAACGCGGCCTCCAGCTCGAGCTGCGCGTCGAGCCCGTTCGCCCACGACGCGTTCATCGCACGCTTGGTGAGCCCGAACCCACGCGTGGCCTGCTGCGCCAGCCGCTGCGCCAGTCCGCCCGCCACCTCGAGGAGCGACTCGGCGGGCGCCACGTCCCAGATGAGCCCCCACGCCTTGGCCTGTGCGGCCGACACCTTCTCCCCGAGGAAGAAGAGCCCCGTCGCCCGCTGCGGGCCCACGAGCCGTGGCACGAAGAAGGTCCCGCTCGTGTCGGGGATGAGCCCGAGCTTCGAGAAGCTCTGCACGAAGGTCGCCGACTCGGCGGCGATCGTGAGGTCGCAGGCGAAGGCGATGTTCGCGCCGGCCCCCGCCGCCACCCCGTTCACCGCGGCGATCACCGGCTTCTCGAGGGTACGGATGGCGCGAATGATCGGGTTGAAGCTCGCGCGCACGACCTCGCTGATGTCGGGCATCGGGCCTTCGCCCTCTGGGAGGACCTCGCTCAGGTCCTGACCGGCGCAGAAGCCACGGCCGGCGCCGGTGAGCAGAACGGCGCGGACGGCGTCATCCGCCGCGGCCGTCGCGAGCTCGGCCTGCAGGGCGGCCGCCATCGGCCGGGTGAACGAGTTGAGCACCTCGGGCCGGTGCAACGTCAGCACGAGGACCCCGTCGCGGAGCTCGCGGAGGATGAGCGGGCTGGCCATGCCGGAAAGATAGGGCCCGTTCCATGCCAACGGGCCCCCGCACAGATTCCTCGTATGGCGCGCTCCCCCCTCCCCGACCTCGACTGGCGTCGTATCGCCTTCCACGTCCTCGCCTCCAGGGCGATGGACGAGCTCGAGGAGGCCATCAACCGGGGCGAGCGGCTCGGCGCCCGCCCGGAATCCGGCGGACGGAAACAGGTCCCGCGCGAGCACCTGGTCCTCTACCAGTTCTCGGCCCGCGGACACGACGTCGCGCAGTGCATCCTCGGCGCGATGCTCGACGGCACGCGCGACGCCGCCGGGGCCTACTACCGCAGCCGCCCGCTCCTGCTCTCCCTCGGGCTCCCCTACGCGGATGCGCTCGGCTCCCCCCTCGGGCGGAGCGGTGGATTCTCCGACGGGCGCGACATCGGCGTCGTCTGCAATCTCCCGCGCCCAGACGGGCCCGTCGTCCTCCCGATGGCGGGGGACGTCGGCTCGCAGTACACGCCGGTCGCCGGGTGGGCGCAGGCGATCACCTACCATCGTGACGCGCTGCGCGACTCGCGATGGCAGGGCTCGATCGGCGTCGCCCTCGGCGGCGACGGCTCCGTCGCCACGAACGGCTTCTGGTCGGCGCTCACGATGGCAACGACACTCCGCCTCCCGATGCTCTTCTACATCGAGGACAACGGGCTCGGCATCTCCGTCGGCGGCGAGATGCAGACGCCGGGCGGGAACATCGCCGCGAACCTCGCGGCCTTCGGCGATCTCTTCGTGCGCGACGGAGACGGGTGCGACCCGATCGCCGCAGCGACGCTGCTGCAGGAGTGTGTCGCCCACGTGCGGAGTGGTGCGGGCCCGGCGCTTGTGCGGCTCACCGTGCCGCGCCTCTCCAGCCACTCCGGCCCCGACAACCAGAAGGGGTACCGCACCGAGGCCGAGATCGCGGCGGACCAGGCACGTGATCCGCTTCCGCGGTTGCAGGCCGCGCTCGTCCCCGCGGTGATGTCGCCCGCCGAGTGGCGCGCGCTCGAGGCCGAGGTGATGGACACCGTCGAGGCGGCGCTCGCGGAGGCGCGTGCGCGTCCCGCCCCCGACCCCGCCACCATCGGCCGGTACCTCCACGCCGACGTCGGCTCCGACGCCGCCGAGGCGATTCTCGGCGGGCTGTCGCGCAGCGAGCGTGACGCGCTCCGCGGCACGGACGAGCCGGCCCCCGAGGGGCCACCCCTCCGCTTCGCCGAGGCGGTGCGCCGCACGCTCCGGCGCGAACTCGAGGTGAATCCGAAGCTCGTCGTCTTCGGTGAGGACGTCGGCAAGAAGGGCGGCGTCCACCTCGTGACCGAGGGACTGCAGCGGGACTTCGGCCCCGCACGGGTCTTCGACACCAGCCTCTCCGAGGAGGGGATCATCGGTCGCGCGTCGGGGCTCGCGATGAGCGGCCTGATGCCGGTCGCCGAGATCCAGTTCCGGAAGTACGCCGATCCGGCGACGGAGCAGCTCAACAACACGGGGACGATGCGCTGGCGCACTGCGAACCGCTTCGCGGCGCCGATGGTCGTGCGGATGCCCGGCGGTTTCGGCAAGGATGTGGGTGATCCCTGGCATAGCCTCAGCGATGAGGTCCGCTTCGCCCACGCCTACGGGTGGCAGGTGGCGATCCCCTCGAACGCGGCGGACGCGGTGGGCCTCCTCCGCGCCGCGATGCGGAGCCCGAACCCGACGATCTTCTTCGAGCATCGCTCGCTGCTGATGACGGGCACCGGGAGTGCGCCGTACCCGGGTGACGACTACGTACTTCCCTTCGGCCGTGCCGCGGTCCGCCGGGTGGGCTCCGCCTGCACGTTGGTGACGTGGGGGGCGATGGTGCACCGCTGCCTCGAGGCGGCCGAGCGCTTCGGCAACCACGTCGAGGTCATTGATCTCCGCACCATCGCCCCGTGGGATCGCGAGACGGTGCTCACCTCGGTCACGAAGACGGGCCGCTGCGTGATCGTGCACGAGGACAACCGGACGGCCGGGTTCGGCGCCGAGATCGCGGGCGTGATTGCGGAGGCAGCGTTCTGGCGTCTCGACGCGCCGGTGCGGCGCGTGGCGCCGGCCGACATCCCGATGCCGTACCACGAGGTGCTGCTGGACGCGGTGCTCCCGGGGGTGGATCGGATCGCTGAGGCGCTCGAGGAGACGCTCTCGGCCTGACCCGCGCGCCGGCTCAGTGGAAGAGCACGTGCCAGACCACGTAGAGCCAGCCGAAGAGCCCGTGCACGATCGCCCAGAAGACCGACTCGTTGAGGTGGAACGAGATGGCCATCGCGAGGGCGGAGCCGAAGCCCACGCCAGCCTTGGTGATCTCGAAGCGGGTGGCGGTACCGTTCATCGCGCGCTCGGGAGTGAGGGGAGAGCTTCGGGGGTCGTGGCGGCGGAAGCTATCGACGCCTCGGCCACCGCCGCCACGACCTCATCATCGGTGACCTGTGGGAAGTCGCGATACCACTGCGCGACGGCGACGAATCCCTCCGGGCGACGAAGACAGAGACAGGCGTCGACCTCGTCTCGCAGCGCCTCGCAACACGCCGGCGGCCCGACCGGCACGGCAACGGTCAGCTGCGCCGCCCCGAGCTGCCGAGCCGCACGGACGGCGGCCCGCATCGTGGCGCCGGTCGCGAGGCCATCATCGACGAGCAGCACGCGCTGTCCGCGGCAGCTGAGCGGCGGCCGGCCAGCGCGGTAGGCGGCCTCACGGCGTGTGAGCTCCGCGGACTCGCGGGCGATCGTGGCTGCGACGATCGCCTCGGGGATCGCGAGCGTGGCGATGAGTGTGTGGTCCAAATACGTGACGCCGCCCGACGCGACAGCCCCCATCGCGAGCTCCTCCTGCCACAGCACACCGAGCTTCCGCACGCAGAGCACGTCGAGGGGGAGGCCGAGGGCCGAGGCGACTTCGACCCCGACGGGGACACCGCCGCGAGGGAGCGCGAGCACCAGCGTCTTCGGGGCGTGTGCGTGCGCGACGAGTGCCGCCGCGAGCGCCCGCCCCGCCTCCTGTCGATCCGTGAATCGCGCGCCGTCCGACACCGCACCTCCCGCCCTGCCGCCGCGATCAAATCGCCTTGAACTCGTCGAACGGTTGCCGACAGCTCGTGCAGACGTGGATCGCCTTGCAGGCGGTACTCCCGAACTCGCTGCGCAGTTCCGTCGCGGAGGAGCCACACCACGGACACGGTACGGGTGGGCGCGCGCGCGTGAGGGTGACGAGGGCCCCGCTGTCCGCCTTTCCCGGAGGAGCGATCCCATACTTGCGCAGCTTCTCGCGCGCCGACTCGGGGATCCAATCGGTCGTCCAGGCGGGGGAGAGCACGGTCCGAACCTCGACCGACGACGCACCGGCGGCCTCGAGCGCCGCGCGCACATCCTTCTCGATCTCGGACATCGCCGGGCAGCCGGAATACGTTGGCGTGATCGTCACGGTCACCGCACCGGCCTCCGTCACCTCCAGCCCTCGGACGATGCCGAGCTCGACCACGCTGATCACCGGGACCTCGGGATCGGGCACGCCCTCGAGCGCGCGCCAAGCGGCGTCGGCGGTCAGCACGGGATGTCGCCTTCGACCGGCACCGCCGCGGCCCGCCGTGCGACGCGCGGCCCGGTGCGCACCATCGCGCTCACCACGTCGCGCCGGGGTGCGACCGCGCCACGATCTGCATCACCGAGAGCAGGTGCCCGAGATGCTCCGTGTGTCGCCCCGCCCGCCCGCCGCGGCGCATCGGCCCGTCGACGGGACGCGTGAGCGTCGCGCGCTGCAGCACGTCGTCCACCACCTGATCCCAGCGCGAGCGAATCGCCCCCATGTCGAGGCGCACGCCCTGCTCGGCGACGGCGGCGTCGATGGCATCCTGGTCGAAGAGTTCGCCGGTGTAGCGCCAGCAGTCGTCGAGGGCGCGCTGCGCGCGCGCATGGCTCTCCGGGGTGCCATCCCCGAGGCGCACCACCCACTCGGCGGTGTGCCGGAGATGGTACTTCGCCTCCTTGAGCGCCTTCGCCGCGAC
>JACCDL010089331.1_pt1 | contig 11858 bp, 5 predicted proteins | sample 7441931 | NCBI WGS metagenome assembly JACCDL01 (sample SAMN15323437, study PRJNA562643) | freshwater metagenome | isolation source: river surface water | place: USA:Blue River Watershed | collected 2017-08-16 | reverse complement strand
CCGCATCCATCACGGCAGAATCCACAAAGGCATGCTGCAACGAGCCAATCACCAAAAAGGTATTGTTCAAGGTGATGGGTATAATTTGCTCCAACTTCATTGCGTATTGAACAGGGCTTCCCGAGACAAATGGTACGGGGAAATCGGCTTGATAGACTGGGCTAAGACCTACGGCCTCAAATTCGTTCACGCCATCCGGATATTTGGCACTTGTTTGGTGAGCTTGGGCAATTTGCCCTATAGCAATGTGGTTTATGGTGTAAAATTCGGTCGATTCAATGTTCCTTAGCGTATGTGGAGCTGCTTCCCGCGGCCGATTTACAAACGCGATCAAAGCTGGATCAGCCCCTAAATGCACAATGTTACTAAAGATTGCGAGGTTTAGATTTTGGTCTTTATCTTGCGAAGCAATCAATGAGGCGCTTTTGAAGCCAGAAAGCGAGTTCACAAAATTTGCACGCGTAAAGCGATCCCAAACCGCCAAATCCGCTAAAGAAAAATGTTTCATGTTGTCCTAACGCGTTCCGGCCCTTTTTGTTTACACTTTCACAGTCCATTTTAAATAGGTCAGCACACGCAAAATAGCGTACCAAATCACCAAATACACCACCGCTCCCGTCAAAGACGCAACGTATAGATTGGATACATGTCCCGCAATGGCTTGTTGGTACATCCAACCCGCAATCCCCTGATCGCCTATTTTAATCATATTCAATGCCCGTGGAATAATTCCAGAAAAGAAAAACACAAGCATCGGGTGCATACCAAATAACAAAATGGGGGCAATGAAAGCTGTTTGATTCTTTTCATCCACGAAGTAACGCAAAGCAGCTAAGCTCAGTAAAGCCCAACCTGCCGTCACGCAAACAAATGAACTTGTCCACAAGGCTTTATTCAGGGGAAAATTTAGACTCCAAACAAAACCAAGAATTAATAAGACAAGGCCTCCCCAGACTAAAAGCCTTGTTTTTCGAATCTGAGTACCCGCAAGCAACCCAATAATACCCGTCGCTATCGCTGGAATGGTACTTAAAATTCCTTCAGGATCCCATGTTTTAGACACGGCCCATAAATGTCCAGGAAGAACTAAATTATCAATATAAGCCGCCAAATTCGTTCCCTCATTCAAGTTGGCCGGCCCAACACCCGGTACCGGAATTAGCATCATCATCGCATAATAAGCCACCAGCAACAAAGCGGCAATGGAGGCAAGGGCAATTAACGATAGGCGTCCATACATAAAACCCACGATCAGATAAACCACTGCAATACGAGGTAATACGCCGGGAATACGAACCGTTTTAAAATCTTCCAGGCCACTAAATGCCAATCCAAACATGACGATTGCCAGAATAACCGCCACGGTTAACTGGTTCTTTGCGGCGTATTTCCCAAGGAGGGCGATGGTGACTAAGGCAGTGAATGCCAAACGAATGATTAATAAAGTTATTCCCTCCAGATCTCCTACATGTATCCGACTGAAGAAGCTGAGAAAAAATCCTAACAAAAATATACGCAGCGTACGGGTGATTAATTTGGCGACAGGGACTGGTTTTCCATCAGGTTTTGCGAGTACAATCGATACGCCTACGATGAACAAAAAGAAGGGGAATACAAGATCTGTGAGGGTACATCCATGCCATTTGGCATGCTCAAATGGCGCATATATATGGTCCCAGTCTCCCGGATTATTGACCAAAGTCATAAGCATAACAGTCAAACCTCGAAAAACATCTAGGGAGACAACGCGGTTTTGCATAGGTAAATAGGTTAATTTGCAGGTAAAGCTAAAAAAATGATTTTAATAAATATCGCCTTGGCCATGCTAAGCTATCAAAGTCCAGATACCTCCGCCGTCAACCTGCTCGTAGGTTCGTATACGCGCCAAGGAAATCCCGGGATTGAGATCATCGATCCACAAACCCGCAAAACATTACACGCAATTGCGCAGCCGCAAGCTTCCTTTCAAACCCTATCAAACGACCAGCGTTACTTGTTTTCGGTACATGAAGAAGTGGAGGGGAAAGGTGCAATTAGTTCCTACAAACAAGAGAATGGCATATTTACGCGGCTGAGTACCCAGTTGACCCAAGGCGACGCTCCCTGTTACGTCCTATTTCGCGAAGCTAGCCAAACTGTCTATGTCGCAAATTACATGGGTGGGAACCTCAGTGTTTTCCAAAGCCAAGGGGGGATCATGCAGCCAATCAGTCAAAATATCATTTATCCAAAACCAAGTCATGCACATATGGCGGCGATAATGCCAGATGGGGGCCAACTGGTCGTTACGGATTTGGCAGCGGATAAAATTCACGTACATGCGTTACAATCCAATGGTCTTGTGGCTACGCAATATGAAGATGTAGAATTACCGAAAGGAACGGGGCCGCGGCATATGGTATTTAATCAATCTGGAGACATCGCTTACGTACTCGGGGAATTAAGTGGAACAATCGATGTGTTTCGTATTTATGCCAATGAATTTACCCACCTGCAACGGATCGCGATAGACCAAAGTGCGGGCAATCCGAACCACGCTAGTGCCGATTTACACCTATCTCCGGACGGTAAATGGTTATTGGCCTCCAACCGAAAAACTCAAAATTCCATTCGCGTCTTAGCCGTTTTACCTTCCGGTGAATTGAGGGATCACAAAGAATATCTGGTAGGTAAGTTACCTCGAAACTTTCAGTTTGACCCGAGCGGACGATTTGTATATGTGGCGAGCCAAGGAGAAAATCGCATTCAAAAGTTTGCATTCAAAAATGGTGAACTAACAGACACCCAAGAAGACATTTCGGTTAAGCAGCCAGTGGCCATCTTGTTTTTGAAGAAATAAAAAAGCCCCGAGATTTCTCACGGGGCTTTTTTGATTATCATACTTGGTCTAGCCTTGGCTACGCTTTGAGCTTTTCCCAATAAAAATTACTTTCCAAATGCGTAGCGCAATGCAATCTCGTGCGATTGTACATTCACGCGGCTCAACTGAGAAGTAGGCATTTCAAACACATAACCTAAGTAAATATTTTTTGTTGCTTGAACACCGGCACGAACGCCCCAGCTATCTTGGTTACGGAAGTTAGCACCAATGTCAAACCTACCTGCTAAATTCATCAATACGTTTGCATCCCAACTCAATGGAACGCCTGACGCTGCACGAACTAAAGCACTTGGGTAAATCGTTACGTTTTTATTCGCCTTGATTTTTGTACCCACCATTCCGTAGAAATACGCTACATCTTTAAAGCCATCTCCTAAGTCATACTTTAATACACGAGGCTGTGATACACTCACAAAAAAACCGTCACCTTTGGCAATCTTTACTCCCCAACCTGTATTGAAGTTCATCGAAGAGCGATTCACAAACGTAGGATCTCCTTGGTGTACTAAACTCGTTTCGTCAAAGTTCAATGCTAAATTTGCGACTCCTGCACGAACACCACCTGAGAATGTCCATTCTTCGGCTAGTTTCGTGTGGTAAGCATAGTCCGCACTGAAGGTAGTGATTTTCATTGGACCAGCTTGGTCAAGCATGGCATTTACACCAAATCCTTTATTAGCACCGTACTTAAAGTTCCCTGAGAACACATACGTTTTTGGTGCTCCTTCAAATCCAAGCCATTGCTGGCGGTTCATTAAAGTCACATCACTTGTAGCTGTGCTACCCGAATGTGCAGGGGAGATAACTTGAGGGTTAAAACGATACATCGAATAACCTGCTTCCAACTGACCGTAAGTCGTCGTTGCTGTCAATACAAGTAGGGATACAAGAGCCAAAAGGCCCTTGCTCCACTTGAATTGATCTACTCTCTGTTTAAAATCTATGTTATTTTTCATGTCTTTGTTGCGTTTGATTTACGTGTTAGAACGTCAAATTATTTATCTAAACGGTTGATGTACAAATAAGCTTTCAAGTTCGTCTTACGGCCTTTGTAATCGATGATATAATAATATGTACCATCTGGCAAATCGCCACCGTTCCAGTCATTTAGATAATTTTCTTTTTCATAAACCAAATTACCCATACGGTTGTAGACATATAAGGTATATGGTGGCGGAGTTGCTAACAAACCTGGAATGATTAAGAAATCATTACGGCCATCTCCGTTTGGTGAAATACCTTGTGGAGCAAATACTGGACAGGTATCCGCATCTACCCGGTTCGATACGCCATCACCATCGCAATCCGCTAAACCACCTAAATTGATATTATCTTCGTTTATATCGGATGTGCCATCATTATCTGCATCGATATCACGGAAATCGAAAATACCATCTTTGTCTGTATCTAGAGGTGATCTTGGATCACTTCCTGCCTCTAATCTATCTACATAGGTATCATTATCTGAATCCAAATCACGGTAGTCTGGTGTTCTATCCAAATCCGTATCTACTGGAGTTCTTCCATCTCTACCTGCTTCAATTGAATCAGGAATACCATCACCATCGGAGTCAGTATCACGGTAATCCGCTGTGCCATCACCGTCTGTGTCAACAGGCTTAGTTAAAGTAATTGCTTCTACAGCATCTGGCATCGTATCATTATCTGAATCCAACTCGCGGAAGTCAAATATACCATCACCATCTGCATCAGCAGGCTTAGTCGCATCGGTGCCAACTTCAATTCGGTCAGTTAATCCATCTCCGTCTGAATCCAAATCACGGAAATCGGCCACACCATCTTTATCCGTATCTACCGGGTTTACAGCATCTCTGCCCGCCTCGATTGTATCTGAAATACTATCGCCATCAGAATCCAAATCGCGGAAGTCAAAGATTCCATCTGCATCTGTATCTACTGGGGCTTTTGCATTACTTCCTGCTTCTACCGCATCAGAAATACCATCTCCATCTGAATCTAAATCTTGTGTATCTGGCTTGCCATCTTTATCCGTGTCTACCGGAACTTGTGGATCTCTTCCCGCTTCAATCGCATCTGGGATACCATCATTGTCAATATCAATGTCGCGGTAATCTGGATCACCATCATTGTCTGTGTCAACTGGTTTCGTCGGATCAGCGCCCGCTTCTACTGAATCTGGTACTGTATCATTATCTGAATCCGTATCACGGAAGTCGAAAATTCCATCTCCGTCTGAATCCAACGGCTTAGTTACATCTTTACCAGCTTCATAAGCATCTGGAATTTTATCTCCATCTGAATCTAAATCACGGTAATCTGGTAACCCATCGCTATCTGTATCTACGGGCTTCGTAGGATCAGCTCCTGCCTCAATGGCATCAGAAATACCATCGCCATCTGAATCTAAATCTTCGTAATCGGCTCCTGTTACTGAACCATCATTATCTGTATTCACTGGAGTTCCACAGGTTACGGCTTCTACCGCATCTGGAATACCATCATTATCTGAATCTAAATCACGGAAGTTAGCAATACCATCACTGTCTCCATCACGACCTGATTCAACATTATCAGGAATACAGTCAGCATCTGAATCTAAATCCAAGAAATCTGGTGTCCCATCTTTGTCTGTATCGATTGGTGCAGGAGAGTTAAATTGCTTCCGATCATCAAAACCATCCGCATTGGCATCCTGTAATGTATTACAAGAAGCACATTTGTCAGCACCTTCCCACGAATCCACGATACCATCTCCATCAGAATCAGCATCTAAGTAATTAGGTACGCGGTCTCCATCATTATCATTTGTTCCCTCATATCCGTCGGCAACCCAGTCTCCATCGGCATCCTGATCACGGTAGTTGGCAATATTGTCCCCATCTGGATCACCTGCTCCTTCTACTGAATCTAAAATTCCATCGCCATCTGAATCACGATCTAAATAATCTGGCGTACCATCCCGATCAGAATCAGGCACACCTAATGGTAAACCACCGGCGCGAGGATCAATTCCGTCACCTAGTCCATTTGCATTAGCATCTGATGTAGCGCCGTCTAATAAACCATCGCCATTACGATCAAAACTAGCACGGAAATTTTCTAAACCTTCAATAACATCAAAAATACCATCCCCATCTGAATCTAAATCCTTGTAGTTTGGAATTCCATCGCCATCTATATCGCCTACTTTCTCACGAATATCTGTAATACCATCATTATCTGAATCTAAATCCAAATAATCCGCATCACCATCACGGTCCGTATCTACAGCCCTTTCAAAGCTGTCATTAATTCCGTCTTGATCGGAATCAATATCGAACATATTTAAGATGCCATCAAAATCAAAATCTGCGTTATTGGTTCCTCCATTTGTCTCAAGCAAGTTTGAGATGCCATCGTTATCACAATCCTGCGCTTTCCACTCTTCACTTACTAGTGCTAAATTCTGAGAACTTAATTTAAAATCACACCCGCTATTCACGTTCGTACCATCTATAACTTCTTGCGTAAACATAACGCCATCGCCGTCATAATCTGTATCAAAAACAACGTTATCAAAACGGTGATTGAATCGCGCACCTGATGGGATTGTAATAATCACACGATCTACATTCTTAAACGCATTGCTAAATGTTTCTGAAGGAACATCTGGATTAGGGTACTTGGTTAAAGACCCGGAAGCTATATCTGCTATGGAAACCTGAGCGACTTGAACACCGGCTCTAAAGGCAGTAAACTGCAAAACAGTACCAAACCCAGCACTACTCTTTGGCACAAATTCAAGGGATTTAAAATCAAACTGAGCCCCATACCGATCGACGATCGTCAGGGTATCTGCTACTCCAGTCGAACTTGAAACGATATCAAGAACATCTAGATTAGGTGTAGGTGCTGTGGCAAATGTCATCGCATTCGCACTGTTGAACCTAAAGGTGTAGTTTCGATTTCCGAATCCGCCATATGCGTGAAATTCAGACCCCGGGATAGAGATGAACTTGCCATCAAATCCGATTTTGCCTTGCGCAAAAACATGCTGACCACTTAAAAGGCCAAGGATAAGCAAGAAACAAGATAGAACTTGCCCTATTTTAAATAGCTTCATAAAATATTGTTTAAGAGTAGGTCGCTAAATTATAAAATAAAAATGAAAACAAAGTGATAAAAATCAGGTTGTCGGCATTAAATTCTATTAAGTGGTTGGTTATTACCTCTTAATAAACGATTTAGACGAAAATAGCCCCGGGAGATACCCCGAGGCTATTGTACTACATTAAATAGATATTTACGCTAGAATTGACTCCAGGTCATAATCCAGAAAAAATATGTTATTTCCTAAATGAATACCGCAAAGCAATCTCATGCGACTGCACACTTACACGACTTAATTGCGACGTCGGTAATTCAAAAACATATCCTATATAGACTTTTTGTGTCGCCTGAACACCTGCGCGAATTCCCCAGCTGTCTTCGTGACGGTAATTAAGTCCAACATCAAATTTGCTATTCAAATTTGCCATTACATTGGCATCCCAACTTAATGGCGCGTTGCCCGCGGTACGGAACAACACACTTGGGAAAAAGGTAATTTTATCTGAAGCTTTAAATTTAGTCCCTACCATTGAATAAAAATAAGCTACATCTTTAAAACCTGAGCCCAAATCGTATTTTAACACGCGGGGCTGTGAAACACTGACAAAAAAGCCATCGCCCTTAGAAACACGTAAGCCCCATCCGGTATTAAACTTTAGTCCGGATGAACGATTCGTCGTAAATAGTGCATCATCTGAATGTGTCAATGCCAATCCGGAAAAGTCTAAATTCAAACTCGCAAACCCTGCTCGAATACCACCTGAAAAATTCCAATCTTCATTGATTTTTGCATGGTAAGCATAGTCCCCGCTTACCGTCATGATCTTCAACGGCCCAGCTTGGTCCAACAAAACATTCACCCCTATTCCACTTTTTTCTTTTAACTTAAAATTCCCAGTCAAAACATAGGTTTTCGGAGCTCCCTCAATACCTAGCCACTGCTGCCGATTCATAAATGTTACCTCACTCGTAGGTGTACTACCTGCTTGGGCAGGTGTTACAATTTGTGGATTAAACCGATACATGGAATACATGGATTCGACTTGCCCAAACACTGTGTTTGTAAAGATCAGCAGGGATACAAGAGCCATTAGGCTCTTGCTCCACTTTAATTGATCTACTCTCTGATTAAACTGATTTACAGACTTCATATTCTTTATTTTTCGATGCGATTAATGTAAATGTAGGCTTTAAGCGTAGGCTTGCGATCCTGGTAATCTAATATGTAATAGTAGGTCCCGTCTGGTAATAAACCATCCGTCTCAAGCAACCCAAACGCGCGATCTGTTTGACCACCCCACGTGTTTTTATAATCCGCACTTTCATAGACAATATTGCCCCATCTATTATATATGGTCAATTTATTCGGGCCTGGAGTTGATAATAAGCCTGGAATAGCCAATACATCATTCTTACCATCACCATTTGGAGAAATTCCTTGTGGAGCAACGGAAGGACACGTATCCGGATCCAAGCGATTTGGAATGCCATCTTTATCACAATCCAAAATATTACCTAATCCTAAATCGTCCTCATTGATATCTAAAATACCATCATTGTCCGCATCTGTGTCACGGAAATCAAAAATTCCGTCTTTATCGGTGTCTAATGGGCTTGCGGCATTTGGGCCAGTTTCTTCACGATCTAGCATCCCATCATTATCGGAATCCAGATCACGGAAATCAGGTTTGCCATCACGATCCGTATCCACAGGGACGCTTGGGTTAGCTCCTGCTTCGATCTTGTCAGATAAACCATCATTATCAGAATCGATATCTAAATAATCTGGCTTCGCGTCTCCATCCGTATCGCTCGTTAACTCAACTGCATCAGGAATCGTATCATTATCTGAATCCAAATCACGGAAATCAAAGACACCATCCACATCCGTATCTACAGGATTCTTCGGATCAGCACCAGCCTCAATTTTATCTGATATACGATCGCCATCCGAATCAAGGTCTCTGAAATCATATATTCCATCTCCATCCGTATCCGTAGGATTAATTGCATCTTTCCCCGCTTCTATGGCATCAGGGATGCCATCATTATCTGAATCTAAATCCCGGAAGTCTGGAGTCCCGTCACCATCTGTATCCACTGGATTATTGGGATCTTTCCCAGCCTCTACGGCATCAGGAATTCCATCATTATCCGAATCTAAATCACGGTAGTCTGGCGTTCCGTCGCCATCCGTATCCACAGGATTTTGTGGATCTTTGCCAGCCTCTATGGCATCAGGAATTCCATCATTATCCGAATCTAAATCACGGTAATCCGGCGTCCCATCACCATCAGTATCCACTGGATTCGCACCATCTTTCCCCTTTTCAATAGAATCTGGAATACCATCATTGTCAGAATCTAGATCACGATAATCTGGTGTCCCGTCACCATCCGTATCTACCACGCCTTCAATAGCATCTGGTATACCATCATTATCTGAGTCCAAATCGCGGTAATCTGCCGTACCGTCACCATCTGTATCGAGTGGATTATTCCCATCAGCGCCTTTCTCCACGGAATCACTGATACCATCGTTATCAGCATCCAAATCCACATAGTCAGGCTTTCCATCTGAATCTGTATCGATTGGGGCATTGCAAACCACAGCCTCTATGCTATCCGGAATTCCATCGTTATCAGAATCCAAATCACGGAAATTTGGTTTGTTATCCGCATCCATATCTGCCCCTAACTCAACACGATCTAAAATACAATCATTATCTGAATCAAGGTCTAAGAAATCCGGTGTCCCGTCGCCGTCAGTATCGATTGCAAGCGGATTCGGGAATTGCTTGCGGTCATCCCAGCCATCAGCACGATCATCTTGCAAATTCGTACAGCTAACACAACGGTCAGCGCCTTCCCAGCTATCGATAATCGTATCGCCATCTGAATCCAGATCTAGGTAATTTGGAATACCATCTCCATCAGCATCATTTCTCCCTTCAATTCCATCGCCCAGCCAGTCTCCGTCTGCATCAAGATCACGGAAATTTGCTATATTATCCTTATCAGGATCCCCAGCTCCTTCAGTTGAATCCAAAATTCCATCGCCATCTGCATCCAAATCCAAGAAATCAGGTGCACCGTCGCGATCCGTATCAGGGACCGCTAAAGGTCTTGCCCCTATGAATGAATCGACAGCATCTGGCCAACCGTTTGCATTGGCATCGGTACGTGGGTTATCTACTTGGCCATCTCCATCACGGTCAACAGCTGCGCGGAAGTTTTCAGTAGCTTCAATTACATCTAGAATTCCATCGCCATCTGAATCATAATCCTTATAGTTTGGAATGCCATCTCGATCCATGTCGCCCACGCGCTCACGGCTATCCAAAATTCCATCGTTATCAGAATCAAGATCCAAATAATCTGCATCCCCATCCCGGTCCGTATCAACGTTCTTTTCGTAGCTATCATTAATTCCATCTTGATCAGAATCCGGATCAAACATGTTTAGAATTCCGTCATTGTCAAAATCAGCATTGTTGGTTCCCCCATTCGTTTCTAAAAAGTTCGAAATTCCATCATTATCACAATCTCCTCCCTTCCAAAATTCACTTACAGCTGCCAAATTCTGGCTCTGCTTCTTAAAATCACATCCACTCGTGGGCGATGTCCCATCAATACGCTCTTGCGCATCCGATACACCGTCTCCATCTGAATCCGAATTATCTACACCAACCGTTACTGTAAATGTTGATGTAGCAGTTAATCCGCCTCCATCAGTAACTGTTAATGTAATGGTAGCCGTACCTGTTTGGCCACTTGCTGCGCTTACTGAAATCGTCCGGTTTGCACCTGAACCTCCTAAAACAATATTTAAGGCAGGCACCAAGGTTACGTTACTAGATGATGCCGTCAAAGTCAAACTTCCTGCCGTAGTTTCTGTATCGCCAACCGTCACAGCGAGATCACCAGTTGAGTTTGTTCCTACAACATTTTGATCTGGAACCGTAGTGATTGTTGGTGGTGTGTTTGAGTTTATGTTTACCGTCGCAATGGCAACTGTACGCGCTAACGATAAGCAAGAAGTCGTTGTGTTACGAGCTTCAGCATAATAATCAGTTGTGCTGCTGATGCTTGGGGTCACGAATGATAAAGTGCCTGTTCCGTTTGTCAAAACTGTACCTCCCGTAGAGGCAGCATACCAATCTAAGGTAGCTCCGGACGAAGCCGTTCCAGTTAACGTAACTGTGCCAGTACCAGTTCTTGATCCACCTGTAGTGGACACGACCGTAGGATAAGCACTTACCGCAGCGGTTCCTGTCGCAATGTTTTGTTGGGTTGCTGGGGAAGAAACTGCCGTTACGTTTCCACCAGCTCCATTGATAGCCGAAGCTGTCAATCGAATATAGATGGTCGTATTCGCAACGCTTGACCCACTCATGGTTAATGTTAACGTTGAAGCAAATCCTGAACCTGATGTGGTTGAAATTTCATACCCAGTTGGTGCAGTTAAAACAATATCATTTGTTAAAGCTGAACCTTCCACAGTAAAGCTTTGCTCGGCTGAAGGAGCACCTGTACATGCCGTAAATGTATTTAATGTTCCACCTATAAACATATTAGGCGAGTCATTGTCCACAATGGTTAAAACACCGGTAGGGTCTAGAATCGCCGCCCCAACTGGATCTTGTAAAGTGATATTGACCGTTTCATTTGATTCCGTATCAACGTCATTTGTAATGGTAACCAAAAAAGTTTTCGATATTTCGCCAGCCGCAAAAGTCAGCGTACCAGCAGTTGTCACATAATCCGTACCTGCTGTAGCGGTTCCATTAGCTAATGTATAACCAACCGAGGTCGTGGCAGATGCTGCAGAACTTAATCGAACCGTTACAGTAGCGGTGCCCGCACCTTCGTTTACAGATAAATCTGCAACTGAGAACTTAGGTTG
>JACCDL011462857.1_pt1 | contig 11860 bp, 7 predicted proteins | sample 7441931 | NCBI WGS metagenome assembly JACCDL01 (sample SAMN15323437, study PRJNA562643) | freshwater metagenome | isolation source: river surface water | place: USA:Blue River Watershed | collected 2017-08-16 | reverse complement strand
CGGGGGTGGGGATGCCGGTCATTAGATCGGAACGGGATAAAGCGTGTTTCAAAAGTTCATGCCTAACTGCCGCGTGAAGGTTCGAATCCTTCCCCTACAGCATTTAAAAAGCAGCCAGATGGCTGCTTTTTTCGTATAAGGGATTAAGTTGGTATATTTCACTGTTATTACTTTTCTATGGTACCCAAGTCTGCTGCTCAGGAAAAACCCAAAAGGTCTGCCTCCAGAAAAAAATGGCTTAGGATCCTCGGAGTAGGCTTACTTACATTACTTACTCTTGAATTTGCCCTTTACTTTGGTTCAAATCTGCTTTTAGGGAGCTTACTCCGAAAGAAATTGAATGAATCATTCAATGGGGTCTATGGACTAGATTTCAATCGGGTACACCTTTCCCTAATTCGCCGCGGAATTTTTTTAGATGGGATTGTGATGAAACCCACGCATCCGGAAAAGGCAAGTGCAGACCAGGTATTGTTTGAGTTGACCTTGGATGAAATTGCCTTTAGTGGGCTTTGGATTTGGGATCAAGAACTTTTTGTTCGGCAGATTAGTCTGGACCGGCCCAATTTTCAAGTATTGACTTCCGCTATGGGTAAAGGTGCTGCTGCTTCATCTTCTGCCCAATCGCCAGTAATTCTTTTGGAGAATGAATTGAAGAAAAGCATTTCGAATCTTCCCCTGTCTGGAGTGAAGGTGGGGAGTCTCGTCGTGGACAATGCGCAAATTTTCTTTTTAAATTTTTTAAGCAAACACGAACTCCTGGCAAAAAATGCATCGTTTCAAGCCTTGGATATGCACTGGGTCCCCAACCAAGTTTGGAATACACCTTTCAATGCCCGTGGGTTTGAATTTGAATTGGAAAATGTGACCTTCTCACTTCCCGATGGAGTTCACCGAATCACAGCAGATAGGGTCCTACTTTCTTCTCTGGAAGAGTCGATAGACCTGCAGCAATTTAAACTGATCCCTGACCGGACTCGATCCAGTGATTCCTATTATTCCTTGGAATTGGATGAACTTCATGTAAAGCGGGTCAACCTGAACCAAGCGTTTAGAACTTCTACGCTCGAACTGGAAGAATTGGTCCTGGATGCTCCGCGAATTGAGGTAATTCAATCCAATACCTTGCCTTCAACATCCTCCCTTGAAGGGGATTTGCATGCATTTATTCGGGGAAAACTAGACCACTTTTCGATCAAAGAATTAAGCATTAGAGACGCAAGCTTTTTGAGAAGAGAAAAGGAAGATTCCCTTCGAAATCGAATTCAATTGGAGCAACTTGATCTGAAAATGGTGGATTTTTACCTAGGGGAAGATTCCCTTCGAAATCAGGAGCAATTCTTTTATGGATCAGACGCTTCCTTAGCGATTGGTCGGGCAGAACTCGTTTTGGGGGACGGGAATCACCTGTTGACAGGTGAAAATCTGAAAGCCTCAACCTTTAAAAATGAGTTGACAGGTACGCATGTCCAACTTATTCCAAGAGACTTAAAGCAACTTCAATCCACAAATCACCCGAGTTATCAATTGGATCTTGCGGAATTCACCTTTGAAAATGTGGACTTAAAGCAATGGTATTTTCTAGGCAATTTGGTGATTGATACCCTGTATTTGCAAAAACCCCAACTAACGGTAAATGAAACCAACCTGCCTCCTACAAAGGGAAAAAATGCTTCTTTCATTTCTCTTCTTTCCGGTTTAGTCAATGAGGTAGCCATTCATAACTTCCAAATTGAAGAGGGAACACTAGTTTTGAATGAGGAAACTGGTGCAAAAAGCACCGATTTGGACCTGGGTAAGTTTAGTCTTGAACTGGAAAAATTTCGGCTGCAGCCCAATGGCTCCCTTCCTTTTCAAGAGCAGCTTCAGTTTGATGAAGTCTTACTGACCTTGTACGATTACCGGCTAAAGCTCCGGGATAACCTGCATGAATTTTTGGCGCAAGAGCTTTCCATCGATTCTCGAAAGGAACTTCTTACCATTAAAAACCTCAGCATTCAACCCGCAGAACCAACTGAAGTTCCTCAGCAATTGCAAGCCCTTGGTAAAACTTCTGCAGTAGATTTTGTTATACCCCATTTTCAAGCGGAAGGAATTGGCATTCAGGAGGCCTTATTTGAGCAGCACTTGCGTCTAAACCACCTTCGAATGGATTCTCCCAGTTTTCATTGGACGACCTATCGACCTAAAGAAAGCAAGGCCTCTGAAAACGCTTTACGCTCGGCAGATGATTTGAAAGCTCTTTTATTAGGGTATTTTGAAAAAATTCAGGTAGACGATGTGGTTATTTCAGATGCCAAAATCCACTACGAAAACAAAGTGAAAGAAGCGGTGACCCAATTTGAAGAGGACCAACTTTTTTTCACACTCAAGAATTTCTCAATTCAGAAAAATGATACGCTTCCGGAGAACCGTGCGCTATTTTCAGATGAGGTCAATTTGACCTTCAACTCCTACTCCTTTAGTCTGGCTGGGGGAAAATATGTAGTGGATACGGATTACCTCAATTACAATTCACGTTCTAGGACCTTGGATTTTGAAAATTTGAGGCTACTTCCAGGTAAAGGAGGAGATCAACGTCTGTCTTTAGCCTTTAACTTTCCCAAAGTTGCCCTTCGCGGAGTCAATGTGGAAGAGTTTATTTTCGACAATGTGCTCAACCTTCAAAAACTTGAAATCGAAGGGGGAGAGATCGGCTTAGGCATCGATCGCCAAGTTCGTGCGCAGCCTAAAAATTCCTTGCGGGCTAGAACTCTAGCACTTCAACGGACCATAGAGCAAGTACATATAGACACGATTTCTACTTCCAATGCATCCTTGCAACTCAACTATTTGGATCAAAATCAGTCCAAAAAAGCCATCAAAACAGGCTTTGGACTCAACATCACTCAGTTTGACTTAGACAGCCTTCGGGTCCGTACCCAAGACCTGTCCAAGACGTATCGAGGAGTCAATTTGGGGTTAAGCAATTTTGAATTTGCACTTCCGGACAGTGTGCATACCCTAAAGTTTGAATCCTTTGGCTTTGGGGATGATCGGGAGGATTTGGTCTTCTCAGGATTGAGCATTCATCCTAAAAATCAGGTGGGAACGGATGGCATGCCTGTAGTGGAGGGGAAAATAAAGCGGGTAATCCTCAAAAAGAATAGTCTGTTGGATATGTTGACCACCAAAAAGGTGGACCTAAGGGAGGTGCGCATTCAAAATCCTATGTTCTCCATCTTCCTGGATAGTTTGGCTGGCTCCAGCGCACCTGGCTTGGGCAGGATCAATAAAACACCCGAGGGCGTAATTCACTCCATACTTCTTGGGGATTTGCTTGTGGAAAATGGGAGGGTTGATTTTTTCAAAAAAGGAGGAGCAGCACTTCCCAACCTAAGTTTTCCAAAAGTGGATGCCCGACTGGAGCAACTAGGGATCGACCTTTTGGCGATGGAGAAGTTCCCAACTTGGAAGGATTTGCTGACCAAAACTAAATCCTTAAGCTTGGCGAATTACCAGGCCTATGTTCAAGATAGCGCCTACCATTTACAAGTTGACAGTCTTCAGTTTTTAGACCAAAATCTTCAGGTGAGGGGCATCCAGTATGCTCCCGTTTTAGGGACATATGGGTATTTGAACAGCCTGCCCTTTCAGCAGGAAGCGGTCACTGCCCGAGTGGGGAAACTCGAAATTCCAGGGATTGAAGTCCAAAAATTAATTCAAGAAGGGGTGTTCAAAGGAGAATCGCTGCAAGTAGCTGGGGCTAGTGTTTTGCTTTTCCGAGATAAACGAAAGCCCATTGATCCGCTTGCCTACAAGCCATTGCCCCAATACTTGATGGAGCATGCGCCAGTCAATCTAGATCTTGCCTCCCTAAAATTCAGAGACAGTCGCTTGCAGTATTGGGAGTTTGGAGAAAAGTCGACCCTACCAGGAAGCATTGCCTTCCAGAATATTCAATTGGATGCCAGTCCATTTTACCTTAGAAAAAAAGGAGAGCCCTATCCGGTATCCTCGTTTCACTTGGATATTACCGGACAAGTAAGTGATAGCAGTCAACTGAATCTGACTAGTCAACTCTACTTTGAAAAAGACTATCCCATGGATGTGGACGTAACCTTAACAAACTTTGCCTTTGCGGAAGTGGAGGATTTGCTTTCCAAAACTGCCTTTGTGAGGCCTTTAGGTGGTGGAGTAACGAAGGGCACTTGGCAGTTTCGCTTGGATGAGCAAGAGTCCCGAGGAAGTATGGCTTTGGGCTATTCTGATCTAAAATTTCAATTTCTGGATAGCATGACCTTGGAGCCCGGTAAAGGGAAATTGAAGTTCTACAACTTTCTAGCCAACCTTTGGGCCAAAAAATCCAATCCCGGCGCAGGGTCAAATTCGTTGCGCAGGAGAGAATTTTATCGCCTTCGGGATATCCAAAGGTCTATGGCCAATGCCTGGTGGAAAGCGACCTACGTCGGATTAAAAAGTTCAATGGGATTCGGAAAATCCAAGGCCCCCAAAAATCTTCGCAGAGCCGAAGAAAATTAATCCGGGAGTAATTGCGTCTTTTTCTGTTGAAGGAGATCAAAAAAAGGGGCTCCGTTTGGAAGCCCCTTTTTAGTAAATATAGCTGAGTTGGCTTAGCCGTTCATGCTGATTAAGAACTCTGCATTGTCTCGAGTACCTTTCATTCGCTGAAGAAGGAACTCCATGGATTCTTGTGAGGTCATGTCGCTCATCAACTTTCTCAAAATCCAGACACGCTGCATTTCTTCCTTATCCATCAAGAGATCTTCTCTACGGGTTCCGGAGCTGAGGACGTCAATGGCAGGATAGATTCTTCTGTTGGCCAACTTACGATCTAGCGCCAATTCCATGTTGCCAGTACCTTTGAATTCTTCAAAGATTACTTCATCCCTTTTTGAACCGGTTTCTACCAAGGCAGTCGCGATGATGGTCAATGAACCGCCATTTTCCACATTACGAGCGGCACCAAAGAAGCGCTTCGGCTTGTGAAGGGCATTCGCATCCACCCCTCCAGAGAGAATTTTACCTGAACTAGGGACTACGGTGTTGTGTGCTCTTGCCAATCGGGTAATGGAATCCAAAAGGATCACCACATCATGCCCTACTTCCACCATACGTTTGGCTTTCTCAAGCACGATATTGGCCACTTTTACATGGCGTTCTGCTTGCTCGTCAAAGGTAGAAGAGATTACTTCCGCATTCACAGATCGAGCCATGTCGGTCACTTCCTCTGGACGTTCATCGATCAACAAGATCATGAGGTGCACCTCGGGGTGATTTTGCGTAATGGCGTTTGCGATTTGCTGTAAGAGAACGGTCTTACCCGTCTTAGGCTGTGCTACGATCATTCCGCGCTGGCCTTTCCCAATTGGGGCAAACAAATCCAGAATTCGGGTGGAATAGCCATCCGCCTTGGTAGATAGGTTTAAGCGCTCCTCAGGAAAAAGTGGAGTGAGGTATTCAAAAGGTACCCGGTCTCTGATTTCATCTGTGGTTTTGCCATTCACCGTGTTGATTTTAAGAAGGGCAAAGTACTTTTCTCCTTCTTTTGGGGGACGAATGGATCCTTTGATATGGTCACCTGTCTTCAAACCGAAGTGTTTGATTTGACTTGGAGAAACGTAAATATCGTCGGGAGAAGCGAGGTAGTTGTAGTCTAGGGAGCGTAAGAAAGCATAGCCATCTTGTACGATTTCCAATACTCCTTCATTTTCGATGACGCCATCAAATTCTCTAGGGCTGACATAGGGCTTTTTACGGGCATTTCCCGGAACCATTTCTGCTGTAGGAATGTGTGCGTCCTCTGGAGATTTGAAATTTTTTCGTCTTGGAAGTTCGGCCTCTACTCGGTAGGGATTTCCCTCTTCATGAGTAGCGGATACAGTTCCTTCTCCATTGCCTTCCTGTACACTTGGAGCGGATGGATCCTCGTCAAACACGCGTCTGCGTGGTTTGAAGGATTTAGGTTCCTCAGAAACTTCACCTTGCGGCCTTCGTTCAGGTCTAGGGGTAAATTCCCTTGCAGGCTTTACAAATGGTTTTGGAGCTCTTTCCTCTCTTGGAGCGGTTGGCGTTTCCTCTGAAGTAATGTTGGGAGTAACCTCTGGGATTTCAGTGACGTTTTGTCTTCTGAATTTGGGTTTGTATTCAGTGGGTTCTTCGGTAGTGGCTGCGACGGCAGGTGCAGGGGCTTCGGTTTTTTCTGCTTCGATGCTGCCTGATTCTACTACTGAAGGTTTTTTCTTGGGGAGTGCTTGTTCTGGGATGATGGCTTGTTGGTCAAGAATCGCATACACCAGTTCGTCTTTTTTCAAAGATTTGGAATTTTTCACTCCAAGTTCCTCAGCAATCTCCTTCAATTCAGATAAAAGTCTGATTCTGAGTTCTTCTATGTTGTACATAAAGAGGGGAAGAAATAATTAGATCGGTAAAATGTCGTTTTGGGATGGTGAATAATTTTCTGAGCGAAAAAGGTCTGCAGGAAAAGTTCAAGCCAAAGTGGGCCGAATGCTTTATTCACGTATTGACTACAATATTACTTGTTGAAGTTGGATTAAACAAATTTTTCTTTTTTGCATTACAGGCAGCACTTGGGTCGTACTCAGCCAATTAATTGGCGAATGATGGAAAGTGATTTGAGCGGATTGGGCTGAGCAAGGTGTTGCCCATGAAAAGCAACCAAGTGGTCCAAGAGTTTGCGGCGAAGTGACAAAGCTAAGGTGGTGCTAGGATGGTATCTTTTGACTAGGAGCTCTTTTAGGTAGGGGACTACTAGGTTAATTTCTTCTGAATTGAAGGGATGGTGCATGCTTTCTGCCAAAAATCCCTCTGCCTCCTCAGGCGCAAATCCCAGGTGCTTGGCATTTTCAAGCAGGAATACGAGTGGAAAATGGGCCAGACCTGTTACTGAATCGTCTAAGGTGGAAATGCTTTCGCACAAAAAATCAAAAAGCTCCTCATTTTGGTAGCCTTCAAGTATACTCCTGCCGATCACTTCTGTGGCAAAAAGTGCCAGGCTGGTGCGGGCCATATCAAAGGGAATGAGCTGTTGGGGGCAGTTGATTTTTGCTTCAGAGATGCGTTGCAATCCTGTGTTTTCCTTGTCATATACGACCAGGTCTAGCAGGGTGAGGGGTTGGTAGCGTGCAATCTTACTTCCTTTTCCAAGGCTCCTTACCCCATTGACGAGGTAGGCTTTCAGGCCGAGGTCTCGGGTAAAAATGCGGACAATGATACTCGTGTCCTTGTATTTGATATGGCTTAATACGATCCCCCTCGTCTTTTTAAGCATGGCTTAGTTCGATTAACCCTGGCCCTCCTGGAAGCACTTTCTGCATCGGGCTTCGTAGCTGTCTTTTTCACCCAGCATCACTTTTTCTTTTGCTGCGGAAAGGCGATAGGAGAATGCAGCCAAATCCCCGCATTTCATGCAGATGGCATGTACTTTGGTCACGTATTCGGCAATGGCCATGAGTTCGGGCATGGGATCAAAAGGTTTGCCTTCAAAGTCCATGTCCAATCCCGCCAAGATTACCCGTTTCCCTTGGTTGGCCAGGAGCTGCACCACCCGTACTATCTCCTGATCAAAAAATTGGGCTTCATCAATCCCCACCACATCGCAAGTGCCGCTTAGTAAAAGAATGTCTCCAGCAAAACTGACAGGGGTGGAACGAATGCTTGTTTCGTTATGGGATACCACATGGGTATCGTGGTACCGTGTATCTACGGTGGGTTTGAAGATCTCCACCTGCTGCTTGGCGAGGCGTGCACGTGTGAGGCGACGAATCAATTCTTCCGTTTTCCCAGAAAACATGGACCCGCAGATCACTTCAATCTGACCTTTTTGCTCGGCATGTTTTCTACTGATGGGTGAGGGTTCAATAAACATACTTATTCGGTGTAGGTCAAATGGGGGAATTTACTGGTTTCTGGGACGCGTATCGTCAATTCTCCTTGAAGGAGGTGCGTTTGACAAGCCAATCGCTCATTGGGAAGTAGTCTCTTCAAGTCTCTAAATTGGAGTTCTTGGGCTGTTTCTGGACTTAAATTCTCTTGTCCCGCTAAGATATGCATTTTGCAGGTGGTACATCTTCCTTTTTTACCACAAGCATGCATCCAATCTATTCCATTTTCATGAATTAATTCGATAACTTTACGTTCCGTGTTTTCTGTTTCAATAGATCGGTTTCCGAGATTTTGAATACGTATTCGGACCATACTTTTGTTTGTTTTTGAAAACAATTTCCTCCTATGAGCGCTCAAATTAACGGCAATTATTTAGAAAAATATGCCAGATCTTATGCAGAATTGGTTTGTGATCAATTTTTCAGTACAAGACAGTTTATTACTGGACAGGAAATCATTCAATTGACCCCCAGTGCGCAAGTGAATTTTTTTATCATCAAACGGTTATTTGAATTGTGGCAGGAAGAATTAGGCAAGCTGAAGGCGAGCCCCTACTTTGATTACCGAGATATTGCGGTACATGAGGCGCTTACCCAGTTTATGAATGTGCTCTCTCGACGGATCAAGGTGGAGAGACGCCATCTCGAAGTCATGCTACAGGATGCGGTGCAAGAAGCCATTCGAGTGGCTACCGATCCTGTTGCTTTTTATCAAATGGAGTTGGAAAAAGCACCAGCCGGAAAAATCAACGAGTACTTGAAAGAAAACAAAAAGTACTTCAAATGGAATGAGAAATTAGTGACTTCCTTAATTGATAAGGCAGGAATTGTTCAGGATTTGGGGAATTACCAGCAGGCAATTGCTGCCAATTTTCAAGCACTTGGAGGAAGTTTGGATGCTCCCAAAGAACTTTTGGCTACCATCAGTGGGACGCTTTTCTTTGATTTGGACCTGTATAGGGGTACAGAAGCAGCGCCCCTACCTGAAATCGAAGAAGAAGAGGAAGTAATTTTTGTTGAGCGGGTAACTGAACTTGTAGTGGAGTCGAATGACGACTTTCATGAGGAATCAGTGCCTGAATTTGACGAAGAGGAATTGGCTGAAGAACCTGCATGGACTCCACAAGTAGAGCGCGTTGTGTCCACTGGAGTGACTAGTTCTTTGGGGAAAGGTCTAGATGCGGCTCATTTGAAGGCATTGTTTGCTACAGAAACTTATAAAGGAATGAAGGGGATTTTGGGAGAGTTGGCAGAAAGCCTTGCCCTCAATCAGCGCTTTATGTTCACCAAAGAATTGTTTGATGGAAATGCAGATTTGCTTCGTCACGCTTTAAAATCAGTAGATGAGCTGAATACCTTTGAAGAGGCGGTGGAATTGATCAATTCGCGGTTTGTATTTGAACTGGGTTGGGATATTGAATCTGAAGAAGTTCGTGAGTTTATGCAGCAGGTCTACCGTAAATTTGTGAGGTAGTCACCACCATTTAAGACAAAGGGCGGCAAGGATTTTTCTTTGCCGCCCTTTTTTATAAGTAGGGTTATTGGTTTAGCTGATTCGACCCAACTGGGATGCTCTTGAAGAATCGAGCTTGATGAAGATAAATAGCAAAACGGTAAAGGACCAGAGTGAAGATCCCCCATAGCTGAAGAAAGGGAGCGGAATACCCACTACAGGAAAGAGTCCGATGGTCATCGCAATGTTGACCATAAAGTGAAAGAGTAGGATGGATACTACTCCATAGCCATAGATTCTGGAAAATCGAGTTTTCTGCCGTTCTGCCATGATAACCAAGCGGTAGAGTAAGCCTGCGAAAAGGCTGATCACAACAAAACTACCCAGCCAGCCAAACTCCTCACCTAGGGTACAAAAGATGAAGTCCGTGTCTTGTTCGGGGACGAAGTCAAACTTGGTTTGGGTGCCTTCCAGGTATCCTTTTCCCAGCAATCCTCCGGAGCCGATCGCAATTTTGGATTGGGTGACGTTCCAGCCCACCCCCAGCGGATCAATGTCTGGATTGAAGAGCACCATGATTCGATTTTGTTGGTGAGGAGGAAGTTTGGACACCACAAAATCTATCGAATAAATGTAGGTAATGAGCCCTATGCCGATCAGGGTGAAGGCAAGGATGCGCTGCCAGGATTTTTTCCCGAGGTAAATCAATCCCCCAATGACTAAGACAATAATTGCTGCAAGGTAAAGGTTGTTGTCCACGCCTAGGGCGAGTAGGGTGATGCTCACTGCTCCTAAGCCCAATACATAATACCATTGCGGGAGGCCCTCCCGGTAAAACATGATCAGCAATGAAAAGTACACCATGGCCGTTCCTGTATCGGGCTGCAGCAGGATGAGCGCTACAGGAACCAATAGCACCCCGAATGCGATGAATTGGTAATTCCGTTTGGATAGGTCAAAGGTGGGTCGTTCCATGACCTTAGCTAAGGCCAGGGCGGTGGCAAATTTTGCAAATTCCCCGGGTTGAATGCGGAATTCTCCGACGCCAATGGATAGGATCTGTCCATTGACCTCCTTTCCAAAAATTGGGGTCACCAAGAGTATGCCAAGAAAAATAAGGTAGATGACCAGGGATAGGTTTTCAAAAAAGCGGTAATCCGCCACCATGATCAAGGTAATCAGACCGATGGCAGTGCCAATCCACACCAGTTGTTTTCCAGAACTGATGGATAAGTCAAAAATGCTTTTTTCGACTTGGCTGTCGTAGACTACGGCATAGATGTTAAACCAGCCGATCATCACCAAGGCAAAATAGATGGATACTGCTATCCAGTCGACTCGATTGATTTGAACCTCTGATTCTTTCATTTAATTCATAAAATTACCTGCAATCACATATTCTTGAAGTTCAGGTCGGGAAATGGTTCTTCGGATGTATTTCTCAATCATCAAAGATGCCGTGCTTGCCGCTGCTCTTCCTCCCCAACCTGCATTTTCTACGTAGACCGCAATGGCAATTTTTGGATTCTCTTTGGGGGCAAAGGCAATGAAAACAGAGTGGTCTTCCCCATGTGGGTTTTGTGCTGTTCCTGTTTTCCCAGCAATCACTAGGTCTTTCATTACTGCTCGATTTGCAGTCCCATAAAGTGCTTCCGCCATCGCATCTTGGATTAGATCAAAATGGTGTGCATCTATCCCCACGGAATGTTTTTCTTGGAATTTGGCAGGGATTTTCTTTGGATTTCCGTCGATGGCTTTGACCAAATGAGGGGTATAATAATACCCTTTGTTGGCAAAAATAGCCGCCAGGTTGGCCATCTGTAGCGGGGTCACTTGCATTTCTCCTTGGCCTATGGATAAGGAATAGATGGTCGAATACTTCCAGTGACCTGAGCCATAAATGCGGTCATAGAGCTTGCTCGAAGGGATATCGCCTCCTTTTTCACCGTACATATCCATTCCTAGAGGACCTCCAAGTCCAAACTTTAGCACTTTTTCTCTCCAGGCATTTAACCCTATTTCCGTATCCTTAAAGGTATTGGAAGACACTTCCCGGTTGATGATCTGTCGGAAGGCTTGGTGGTAGTAGGGGTTGCAGGAGTTTCGGATGGCTCCAAACAAATTGACTGGGTTGGGATGGTTGTGGCAGGCCACCAAGGATCTATTGCAAGCAAAGGTGGTATTTGGAGTCAAGATGCCCTCTTGCAAGCCAATCAAACTTTGTACAATCTTGAAGATGGAGCCGGGAGGGTAGGTGGCCATGATGGGGCGATTAAACAGCGGCTTGGATTCATCATTGTTCAGTTTCCGATAGGTTTTACCAAACTCAGCGCCAGTCAGTTGGTTTGGATCATAAAAAGGAGCCGAAATCATCGCTAAAATCTCTCCGGTTTTCGGTTCTATCGCCACCACAGAGCCAGTTTTCCCATTCATGAGCATTTCTCCATACCGCTGGAGATCCAAGTCAATGGTGGAGGTCAAGTTTTTGCCCGCTATAGAAATG
>JACCDL010511453.1_pt1 | contig 11867 bp, 7 predicted proteins | sample 7441931 | NCBI WGS metagenome assembly JACCDL01 (sample SAMN15323437, study PRJNA562643) | freshwater metagenome | isolation source: river surface water | place: USA:Blue River Watershed | collected 2017-08-16 | reverse complement strand
GGTACTTTTACTTCGCCCATTGTGTCTTTTTCGATGCGGAATTCCATTTTTTCTTGTTTATAAATTAATTTGTGTAATTTTGAACTGTTTTCAACTGCAAAAATAATAGAAGATGAGCACTTTCGGTATTGTAATGTTTCTTTTAATTGGCGGAATGGCCTTTTGGATGTTGTTCTTTTTATTAGGATTTATCCTACCTTATTGGTTAACCCTAGGTCTTTTCGAACAACTTCGTCCAAAACGAATCTTTGACGAAAAATCGAAATAACATTATTTCATTGAACCGAAAGCGCCATGAGGCGCTTTTTTATGCTTCAACTTTTCAGCATCCAAAAATTCCTTTCACGTTGCTTTCGATATTTAAACAGATTTGATCAGTCGGCAAATCATTGGTATCAGCTCCAAACGGGTCTTCTATTTCTTCAGCTAATAACTCCATGCTAACAAGTGCATAAAAAACAAAAGTTGAAATAAAGGCAGAAAAATATCCAAACAAAGGCACAAATGCGAGTGGCATCGTAATCACATAAATGAAGATGAATTTCTTGATGAATAAACTATAAGAAAAAGGTATAGGTGTATTCTTAATTCTTTCACAGGCACCTAAAGACGAAACTAAACTGTCTAAATCCCTTTGAATAGCAGCCCATTGTTCTGCTTGTATTTTTCCTGTTTGAAAAAAACCCTCAATGAGTGCGCGCAACTCTAATTGAATTTCAAGCACGGCTGGTTGCTTTCCGGCCAATACTAAGTCACAAGTATAATCAGGGTCTTCTGTCAGTGTTTGATTTCTGAGGTGATTTTTTACAGCAAAAACATAGGCAGTTAATAGCTTAGCAAGTTGTTGTTTTTCAGATTCTTGCAAGGTAATCGCACTGAGTTTTAAACTTAAGTTTCTCGAATCATTGACCATACTCCCCCAAACTTTTCGGCCCTCCCACCAGCGGTCATAAGCCGTGTTTGTCCGAAAAACGAGCAATAATGAAATCACAAAACCCAATAACGAATAAACTGTAGTCAGGTTTTTCAGATAGGTGGCCTCTGGAAAATACTTAATTTCAATAAGCGCAATACCTGCGGAAAGGATACTTATATAGACAAGCTCCTTCCACATCATTCTGGCCGTGTCACTTTTGTGGAACGAAAAAATAAAGGAAAGCCAATTTTTCGGATTATAGTTAATCATGATTGTCAATTAAGAATCACAAAAGTAAATAAACTCCACGAGCATAAAATTCCTTAATTTCGAAGCATCAAATTCAACATCGCTATCATGGAAATAACACCAGAACTCAAAGAGAAACTTTCCTTACTTCATGAAAAATATGCGGCACTTGGAGAAGATTTCAATGCTTATCTAGAAGGATTACTATACGCTGATGTTACCACTTACTGGGATTACATCCAACTCGACACGCTTTTGAGCCTTCAAAAGCCGAAGACTTCGTTTCCAGACGAGGTTGTTTTTATCATGTATCATCAAATTACCGAGCTCTATTTCAAATTAGCACTACGTGAGTTTGAAGCACTTGGAAAAATTCAAGCACCAACAAAAGCACACTTTGTTGATCGCGTGGGGCGTATCAATCGTTATTTTGATGCGCTGGTCAAGAGTTTTGAAATCATGATTGATGGCATGGACCGAGATGAGTTTTTAAAATTCAGAATGAGTCTCTTACCCGCATCAGGTTTTCAGTCAGCACAATACCGTGAAATCGAGATTTTCAGTACCGACTTTATCAACCTTGTTGCAAAAGATAAGCGCGAAGAGTTGAGGGCTGAAAATACGATTGAAAAGTTATTTGAACATATTTACTGGAAAGCGGGCGCTACTGAAGTGGCAACAGGCAAAAAAACCCTGACGCTCATCCAGTTTGAAGAAAAATATAAAGATCAGTTCGTCGCTCTTGGTGAAAAATGCAAGAACAAAAATCTTTGGCAAGTTTACCTAAGACTTTCTACAGAGGATCAGGCAGATGAACAAGTAAAAAATGCATTGCGTCAAAACGATATTAATGTCAATATCAATTGGCCCCTTGCACACTACAAATCAGCGGTAAGATACTTGGCAAGAAAAGACCACGATGTCCCTGCAACCGGCGGAACCAATTGGCAAAAGTACCTGCCTCCTCGTTTTCAAAAGCGCATATTTTATCCAGCATTATGGACTCAAGAACAACACGAAAATTGGGGGAAAGCCTGGGTAGAAGAGGCGCTTCAATAAGGGTAATGATTAAAATGTTGAGGCTCTAAATCGGTTTTAAATAGATTTTTGAGAAGTCTATAATTCCAGATTCAGAAAGTTCAAAACCCCTGACAGACAACTTGTTGAGCACAAAAAAGTCTTCGGTATAAATCGGAATCAAAGCATAATCATTCATGATTTCACTTTCGCAGATTTTTTGAGACAATTTGTGCATCGGACTCTGATCATCTGCAAAAATTGATGCTAGATAATACTGGTCAACTTTTGTGTTTTTATAAAACAAAGGCCTTTGAGCGCCACTATAAAAAAGTCTCAAATACGATTCTTCACCCGGATAATCACCTACCCATCCGCCGCGCCAAATGTCTATATCAGTATTATATAAGTTTTCGCCGACGCTGCTATTGTAAATCAATTTGAGTCTAATTCCTAAATTAGTTAACAGCATATTTTGGACAGCCCGACACCACGCAGCGGCAACAGAGTTTTTAGGCCCGCCAACTGCTAAAGAAAGAACAGGAAACGTCCTTGCTGCTGTATACCCTGCTCTGACTAAATATGCTTTTGCTTCTTTGTTTTTATCGGCTTGGCTTTTTTGCATTAGTTCATTTTGCAGGGCAAGCAATAACTCATTTCGATACCCTTTTCTTTCAGGAATATAATGACCGATCATCGGGCTTCCCTCTCCTTTTAGATCATTGGCACAGATTGATCTAGCATCTATTGCTAGGCTAATTGCTTTTCTAACCAACTTGTTTTGCAACGGTCCACGCTCAGCATTAAAATAGAGATAGTGAATTTTCGAGGACGGCTTGATATAAACTTCATGTAAGGGGTTTTTCCCTCGTTGGGCATCTTGCAGGGTTCCGAAGGCTTTTGGCAATTGATTGACTGGCAAGTCAAATAATAAATCACTGCGATTTTCTGAGAAAAGTCGGTGTTCCATTGCGCTTGAAACACCAGTAAATACTTCAACTTCATCAAGATAGGGAAGTTGGTTTCCAAATTTGTCTTTTTTCCAATATTCGGTATTGCGCTTGAAAAGAAGTTTCGTTTTTTCCTTAGAATCTAGATAAAAGGCTCCGGTTCCTATGGGGTGGTCAATTAATTTTTCCTTGTAATAAACACCAGCTTTTTGACTCAAAACGCCTAAACCATTATTAGACAATAAAGGAAGAAAGTGATTGTAGGGTCCGGTGAGCTGAATACTCAGTGAATAACGGTTCAATACTTTAATACCGCTAACTATTTTTTCAAAGGGAGAATAGTTTGCTTTATAATACGCTTCAGCCCCTTGAATAAGACCGATTAATAAATGGCTTTGTTGGTTAAAAGGCAGTGAAGAGCACGCATAACTGAGTGTAAATGCTAAATCTGCTGCGGTGAGTTCTTGCGATTCAAATCGGAAGCAAGCGTCGTCCGCAAAAAAGATGTGTTTTCTTAGTTCGACTGTTATCTTTCTTTTATCTGCAGAAACCTTGATGCTTTTTGCTAAATTGTAATCCCAGCCTTTACTGTTGTTTGAAGCCAGAAGCGCGGGCTCAAAAACCAACTGTTGAACACGGTGGTAATCGAGTGTATTAGAGGAAAGAGGAAATAGCTTTTGAAAATTCTCAATACTGCTGAAACGAAGTTTTCCTCCATAAACAACTGGTCCTTTAATCTTGTGGTTTTTTGACAACGCAAAATAGAGGATCATTCCGCTAAGCGCTAAACCGAATATTACCCAGAAGATTTTATGGTGCTTCATCTATAGCAACAAATGTACATATGTTGCTCCATAAAAAAGGGGGTTCCGAACCCCCTTTTATCATTTTTTATTTGCTAAGTGCATGAATCCGTGGCCCTTCACTTCCTGACCATTGATGCCCGTGGCAACATAGGTGTAGAAGTAAATGCCTTCTGTGGCTAGTTGACCGTCGATTGTGCCATCCCAAGAAGGGTTATTATTGATGAGGTCCACAGAGCTTCTTTCGAAAACTACGTTGCCCCATCTGTTGAGGATGGTTAATTGAAGCGTTGTTACATTCTTCGTGCTCAAGAAGAAAGCTTCGTTGTTGTTGTCAAGGTTTGGTGTGAATACATTTGGCGCAAAAACTTCTGGTTCTGGAATGATACAGGTGCCGTCATCAACTGTAGCGAGTGGGTTGTAATTGATTGCCTCAGGGTTTGTACAACCACAAATAAACACTGTAATTGTTGTACTAGCTTGATCTGTACATTGTGCACCCTGTAGTGCAGTAAGTGTTACCACATAAGAGCCTTGTGAGGCATCGTAAGTCATGCTAACAGGGCCAGCTGAATTTGAAGTTTGTCCGTTTCCAAAATCCCAAGCATAGGTTTGAGCATTTTGACTGGTGTTGGTGAATGTGACGTTGATAGGATCGCAGCCTTCAGTTACGGAGGCGCTGAATTGAGCTACAGGTGGGTCTAAGAGGTCAACAAAAGCACTGTCTGATACCGAACACACGTTGTCTTCAACGGTAATGTAATACCAGCCAGATGGAATGTTTTGCCAAACAGAAGCATCAATAAATCCGTTTGGTCCTGGGCCAGTCCAGGTGTATTGCGGTACGCCTTGCAGGCCAGATGCTTGAACTGAAACGTAGCCTGTCGGAACACAGGTTGAAGGCCCAATGTAAATAGTATCAATGGCTAATGTTTGATTCATCGTGATCGTCACGGTGTCAGTTTGGGTAAAATTACAGTTGTCAGTTGCGGTTACTAAATAATACATGGTGCCATTCTGACTAATACCAACCGAAATGGAATCATTGGTGCCCAACGGCGTGCCGACAAGGTTTTGCCAAGAGTAGTCATACGGCGCATAACCTCCTGACGCACTAGCAGCAAGCCAAACGCTATCTATTGCGCAAAACACAGTTGGGTTGTTGCCACTGATGTTAATGATGGGCCCCTCACCAATGTAGATGGTTCCGGACGAGGTAATGGTGTCACCGCAAGGGTTGATCAATTGAACAGTAATCACAACAGATTCAAAACCTTCGTTGATGCCATCTTGCGTAGGTGTTAGGTTGATGATAACGGTGTCTTCTCCTGGTAAGAAGGTAATTGGGTTTGGAAGCGTGTTGTAGTCAATGCCTTGTTGCGCTACACCGCCAATGGTGTAGTTGATGATTAAAGTGTCGTTTACTTGTCCTGGAGGACGTGTAAAAATGAAATCAGCGTAAGTACACCCTTCCACAATCGTTGTATCACCTGAAACAGTTGCAACCGCCACGTCTACCGCGGCAGAGCTAAATGAACCAGCTTCTAGGAACACGCCTGAATCAAAAGATTGGTCACCCACATTTGAAATAGCCAACTTGATGTGATATAGTTGGTTGCATTGAACACTTGCAGCAGCAGTCAACAAAACGGTTGTTCCGTCGTATTGAATCGCATCACCATAAGTAAGCGTTGAGGCGTTCTCATTGAAAACATAATATTGGGTGTTGTTGACATCACCCACATTATTGATAGTAACTGGAATGCCACCCGGAATAGTTGCGATATTGGTTCCGCCGTTCGGGTAGCCAGCAAGCGTGTAAGGACCTGTAATTCCAGGACCCCAAAGAAAAAGTCCAAATGCATCATTAAATGAGGATGGCGAGAATTCAGGGTATTCGTCAGAGCCAAACATATAGTTAAACACAAGCGTGTCTCCAGAAGGAATAAAGTCAAATTCCAATACAACACCGTTGGTTACGTTTCCGGCCGCAATGTCGTTGAGGTGTGGATCTGAAGATACGGATGCTGTTGGAGGATTATTATTGGTGAATGAAGACGCATTGTTTGGCCCAACTGCTGCCGACGCATTACCAGTAGTTAATACAAGTCCGTTACTGATAGGAAACAGAGGATTGGTATTCGTAAAATAACCAACATTTCCTTGAGGCGTATTGGCTAATGCTGGGTTTCCGTTAATGGTCACGTTGAAAGCGGTTACGCCAAATCCGAGCAAAACGTTGTCAACGAGTTGTTGTGGAGTTTGTGTGGTTGCTACTGAAATTGGCTGGGCAAAAGCCACACCAAATGAGCAAAACATGAGGAGTTGTAGTAAGTGTTTCATATGCGCAAGTTGTCGGTTAGACGGTAATTTTGGCAAATTAGTTGCAATACAAAATTAATATAATCAACGACGTAGCAAAACACGGCGATTTTTCGCAACTTTGATACATTGAATTATTATGGAAAAGACACAGCAATTTATTGGCCAAAACAAAGAAAAATTTGTGGCCGAACTCTTCGATTTACTCCGCATTCCTTCTGTTTCTGCCGACCCTGCTTTTCAACAAAATGTCAAGGCTTGCGCAGAATTTTTAGCTACACATTTTAAGCAAATAGGCCTCGATGAGGTATGCATATATCCAACGGCAGGGCACCCTATCGTTTATGCTGAAAAAATCATTGACCCGGCCTTGCCTACGGTTTTGGTTTATGGGCATTATGATGTGCAGCCAGCTGATCCACTCGAGTTGTGGCACAGCCCAGCGTTTGAGCCAGTAATTAAAACAACCGAAATACACCCAGAAGGCGCCATTTTTGCCAGAGGTGCTTGTGACGACAAGGGGCAATTTTTTATGCACGTCAAGGCACTTGAGGCCATGTTAAAAAGCCAAGAATTGCCTTGTAATGTGAAACTCATGATTGAAGGTGAGGAAGAAATAGGCAGCCCTAACTTAGCCATTTTTGTCAAAGAAAATAAGGCAAAATTAAAAGCCGACATCATTTTGGTTTCAGATACAGGTATGTTGGCAAACGATGTGCCTTCTATAACCACAGGTTTGCGCGGCCTCAGCTATGTTGAAGTTGAAGTCACTGGCCCGAACCGAGATTTGCATTCCGGATTATATGGGGGTTGTGTAGCAAATCCGATTAATATCTTGACGCAAATGATTGCGAGTCTCCACGATGAAAACAACCACATTACGATACCTGGTTTTTACGACAGGGTGCAAGAACTCAGCCCAGAAGACCGTGCTGAAATGGCCAAGGCCCCTTATTCAGAAGAGGCCTATTGCAAAGCCCTTGACCTAAAAGCAACACACGGTGAAGCCGGATACAGCACCATGGAACGGGGGTCTATCCGACCAACTCTTGATGTCAATGGCATTTGGGGAGGTTACACCGGTGAGGGAGCCAAGACCGTTATTGCTTCCAAGGCATTTGCAAAAATTTCAATGCGCCTTGTTCCGGATCAAGATCCCGAAGAGATCACAAGATTGTTCCAAGACCATTTCGAAAAAATTGCCCCAAATAGCGTACGCGTAAAAGTATTACCTCATCATGGAGGAGAACCAGTTGTGACGCCAACCGATTCATTTGCTTATGATGCTGCAGCACGAGCCTATGAAAAAACCTTTGGAAAAAGACCAATTCCTGTACGCAGTGGTGGTAGCATTCCAATCATTGCCATGTTCGAAAAAGAATTAGGTTTAAAAACCATATTGATGGGCTTTGGCCTTGACAGTGATGCCATTCATAGCCCGAACGAACATTATGGTTTATTCAATTTCTACAAAGGCATTGAAACCATTCCGTATTTTTTCAAAAATTTTAGTCAGCAATAAAGATGTTTAAAAAGTGCCTATTTATTGCGTTAGGTTTTGTTTTATTTTCTTGCGCAAGTCTTGAAGAACCAATTGAACTAGTGAGTTACGACGGTTCGCAAATTAAGCAATTTACTGGTCAAGTAGTCGAATTTAAGGCAGGGTTTCATGTCCAAAACAAATTATTTGTTCCTGTTAAAATGAAGCCAGGTTCTTTTGAGATTTTTGTAGATCAACAAAAAATCGGAACACTTTACCTGGATCAGGCGGTTAAGCTTAAAGCCCACAAGGAAACTGAATTGCAAGTGCCACTGCGCTTGATACCAGAGCCAGGCTTCATGACCACGCTTTACAAGTCTGCAAAAAAACCAGAGGTTCTGACCAAAATAAGCGGTTATCCAAAGGTGGGTGTCTTTTTTATCTATAAAACAGTGCCGATTTCTAAAGAAGCCAATATTCAACCCCAACAGTTTATCCCCAATCTCCCTATTTTCTAATGCTTACACCAGCCGCACCCAAAAAACTGTTTTTGCTTGATGCCTACGCCTTGATTTACAGGGCTTATTTTGCTTTTGCAAAAAACCCAAGAGTGAACTCGAAAGGCGAAAACACATCTGCGGCTTTTGGTTTTACAAATGTCCTCATCGATGTTCTAAAAACCGAGCAGCCCACCCATATTGCCGTTGTTTTTGATCCGCCGGGTGGTTCTACTCAAAGACAAGAGGAGTTTACTGCCTACAAAGCGCACCGCGAAGAAATGCCAGAAGATATTCGCTCCATGATTCATCCGATCAAGCAAATTGTAAAGGCCTTTAATATACCGATTTTGGAGGTGGCCGGGTATGAAGCAGATGACGTGATTGGTACAGTCGCCTTGATGGCTGAAAAACATGGCTTCATTACCTACATGATGACCCCAGACAAAGACTACGCACAGTTGGTCAGCCCACAAACATTTATTTACAAGCCAGGAAGAGGAGGCAACCCTCCAGAAATTTTAGGCATCAAAGAAGTTAAAGAAAAGTTTGAAGTGGAAGATCCAATTCAAGTCATTGATATTTTAGGTTTGTGGGGAGATGCTTCAGACAACATTCCTGGTATCCCTGGAATTGGGGAAAAAACAGCTAAGGTGCTTGTAGCCAAATATGGTTCGATGGAAAATTTGTTCGCCAATGTTAAAGACCTAAAGGGCAAACAGAAAGAAAACGTCGAAAATTTTCAAGAGCAGGGCCTGATGTCAAAAATGTTGGCCACCATTATTCGGGACGTGCCGGTTGAATTTGACGAAGCTGACCTCAAGGTTTGTCCTGTAGACAACGAAGCAGTCAAAGACATTTTTACTGAATTAGAGTTCAGAACCCTCGCCAAAAGAATCATAGGTGAAGAAATTGTAGTTACTCAAGCTGGTTCAACCAATACAGCCGAATCTCAACTCGATTTATTTGGCGTTCAAAGCATGCTTGAACCGCAACAAAGCAGCCCAACCGCAGGCTACAAAACAATTGCCACAGAAAAACCAAGCTATCATTTAATTTCTTCACCTGAAGAAAGAAAAGAATTACTAGAACTGTTGTTAACTCAGAGTTCGGTATGTTTTGATACTGAAACCACCGATATTGATGCCTTGCATGCCGATTTAGTGGGCTTTTCTTTTTCCTATAAAGAAAGAGAAGCGTTTTATGTAGCGGTTCCGCAAGACTTCGAGGCGGCAAAAGCCATTTTACACGAGTTTGCACCGGTTTTTCTAGATATTTCAATTGAGAAAATTGCCCATAACATGAAATACGACCTCAAAGTATTGCATCGATATGGCTTGCACATTGAAGGCCCCGTTTTTGACACCATGATTGCGCAGTATTTGATTAACCCTGAATCCAAACAAGGCATGGATTTCTTGGCAACGTATTACCTCAATTACCAGCCAATCTCCATTGAAACCTTAATTGGAAAGAAAGGCAAGAATCAAGGTAACATGGCTGACTTACGCCCGGAAGAAATTGCCGACTACGCTTGTGAAGATGCCGACATCACTTTTCAATTGAAACAATTATTAGAGCCGGAAATTCAAAAACCGCACCTCTATCATTTGTTTTATGACATGGAAATGCCGCTTGTACAGGTGTTGAAAGACATCGAACAAGAAGGAATCGCCATTGATACAGCCGCCCTCGACCAATTTTCAAAAGAACTAGACTCGCGCATCACGGAACTCGACCAAGAAATTCTTGATGCAGCCGGTGAAAATTTTAATATTGATTCACCAAAACAATTAGGTGAAATCTTATTTGAAAAACTGAAAATATCAAGTAAGGCTAAGAAAACCAAAACGGGTCAATATGCCACCTCTGAAGACATTCTTCAAAAACATGAGCACGATCATCCGATCATTCCGATGATTCTTGAGTATCGCCAATTGCGCAAATTAAAAAGCACTTATGTGGACCCGCTTCCAACTTTGTGTGACCGCATCGATGGGCGCATTCACTCAAATTTTATGCAAACGGTAACTGCAACAGGGCGCTTGAGTTCAAATAACCCGAACCTTCAGAATATTCCTGTTCGCACCGCTAAAGGAAGAGAAATTAGAAGGGCATTTGTGGCGCGCTCTGCTGAATTTCAATTAATGGCGGTAGACTACTCGCAAATTGAACTCAGAATCATTGCTGCATTAGCTGAAGATCAAAATATGATTGAAGCTTTTAAACAAGGACACGACATCCATGCCGCAACAGCTGCAAAAGTTTTTCATGTTTCGATAGCTGATGTAACACGCGAACAACGTAGCGCGGCCAAAGCAGTCAATTTTGGTATTATTTACGGGCAATCTGCTTTTGGTTTGGCTCAAAACCTACAAATTTCAAGAACTGAAGCCAAGCAGATCATCGATGCTTATTTTGAACAATATCCGAGCATTAAATCCTACATGGATAAAGTGATAGCTCAAGCCAGAGAACACGGCTATGTCGAGACAATCATGAAGCGTCGCCGTTACTTGCCTGACATTCATTCAGCAAATGCGGTAGTGAGGGGTTATGCTGAACGCAATGCTATAAATGCGCCCATTCAAGGTTCTGCAGCAGATATTATAAAAATGGCTATGGTCGCCGTGCATGAGGCGATGTCAAAAGCCAAGCTTCAGTCAAGAATGATTTTACAAGTGCACGATGAACTAGTTTTTGATGTGCATCAGACAGAGGCTGCGCAAATGCAAAAATTAGTCAAAGAAGCCATGGAAAACGCTGTTCAACTCACTGTTCCTATGGAGGTAGAAATGAAATTGGCAGCAAATTGGCTAGAGGCGCATTAATTCTTAGTTGTGCATCACACTTAAAATTAACTTTGTAAATAAGAAATTAGAAAATGGAAATCCTTATTAAAGCTGCTCAGCTCATTACATCATTAGCCATATTAGTTACGCTACACGAATTTGGCCACTTTATTCCGGCTAAACTTTTCAAAACCCGCGTCGAAAAATTTTATTTATTCTTCAATCCATATTTCTCTTTCTTTCGTTGGAAAAAGGTCAATGGCAAGGGTAAAAAATCTTGGTTGAGCAAAACACCTCCAGCAGAGTGGTCCGAAGATCCGGATAGCACCGAGTGGGGAATTGGCTGGGTTCCACTTGGTGGTTATGTCAAAATTGCTGGCATGATCGACGAGTCGTTAGATACCGAGCAACTCAAACAAGAACCACAACCCTGGGAATTTCGCAGTAAAAAAGCATGGCAGCGCCTTATTATTATGATCGGTGGGGTAACTGTCAATCTAGTCTTAGGCTTTATTATTTATATCGGTGTTGTATTCACTTGGGGACAGCTCACGCTCGACCAGAACAAGTTGCAGGCCGGTTTAAGTGTGCATCCTTATTTATCGAAATATGGCATCCATTCCGGAGATAAAGTTTTAAAAATAGAAGGACACGCGCCCTTGAATTTAGACGACATCAATAAAGAAATTCTTTTAAGGGATGCGAGGAACATTCAGGTGCAGCATCCAGATGGTCAAATTCAAAATATTCAATTTCCTGCAGACATCGACCAAGAATTATTTGAAGCAGGGGCTTTACCGGCATTTAGTTTAAGATCTACCAAATTGCAAGTTGCTGAGGT
>JACCDL011280353.1_pt1 | contig 11869 bp, 12 predicted proteins | sample 7441931 | NCBI WGS metagenome assembly JACCDL01 (sample SAMN15323437, study PRJNA562643) | freshwater metagenome | isolation source: river surface water | place: USA:Blue River Watershed | collected 2017-08-16 | reverse complement strand
TATGATCCCCTCGATGTCGGTATGCAGTGGGTGCATCATATATGGGCTCATGCTCCTTCTCATATGCTCCTTCTCATATGCTCCTTCTCATATGCTCCATATCGAAGCCCCTCACTGACGCCCCTTACTGAAGCCCCATATCGAAGCCCCTTACTGATGCCCCATATCGAAGCCCCATATCGAAGCCCCGCTAGTAAGGGGTTGAGACATGGGGCATCAGTAAGGGGCATCAGTAAGGGGCTTCGATATGGGGCTTCAGTAAGGGGCGTCAGTGAGGGGCATCAGTGAGGGGCATCAGTGAGGGGCATCAGTAAGGGGCATCAGTAAGGGGCATCAGTGAGGAGCCCCAGAGAGAGGGCATATGAGATAGAAATTTTTAACATATATAGCTCGTAATACACCTTCTGAGTGTATTGTTTTCTATCGATTTGACCCTTGCTAACCATGCAAAGCTCTATCAACCACGAGTATGACGATGATATCCACACCAACGTTCGCGAGGACTATGGTGATGACGACAGCGAGTACGACAGCGATGGTGAGCCCATTGCCCCAGCCAGAGAACGGGAGGCGGAAGATGTGCGGATGCTGAGGACCTTTGCCCAAGAACTGCTGGAAGCAAGCCCTGGAGAGTGCTGGAACCAGGCCCTCACGTCGAAGGCGGCCCATCCCGTAAGTGTGGCCATGTCCAGGAACAGCGAGTCCATCGTTCCCGGAGAGTTGACACACTGGTGGAGGGGAGTGCCACTAGGTCCAGCCGCTTCGGTCATGTGCATGTTCTTGCTGAGGTACCAGGATAGGATGAAGCAGCGAGCCAAGGCGAGACCCGGAGCTGACATGCAATCCCTTGCCAGTGCCCATCTCAGGCAAAGGAATGAGATCGCCTCGACGTTCCCCACTACCAGGGTAGCCCTCTTCAATCGGACGATGAATGAGGCAGAGAAGGCGTTCCGCGAGGAGAAGATGACCCTCCGCAGGAAGGAAGCACAGGCCACCGAAGCCCGCCAGGCGGCAAATGCCAGGAGGAAAGCTCTCGAGAAGGCTAAGAACATAGCCCGCGATGAAGAGAATGCTCGCCGAGCAGAAGAAGCCAGACAGCAGAGAGCCGAAGAAGCCAGGCTTATCAGAGAGATGGAGAGAGCCAGAACCGAAGAAGCCAAACAGCAGAGAGCGGAGGAGGTCAGGCTTATCAGAGAGATGGAGCGAGCCAGGCGTGAGGACAAGCTGAGAAGAGCTGAAGAGGGCAGGCGCATCAATGCCGAGAACCTGGCGCGTCATAATGCTAGACTGGCAGCGAAGGCCGCCAGGCTCGCTGGGGAGGGCAGTGGCTAAGGGCAAGACCCCATTATTTTTTCATGTCCCATGTATAGAGATGGATCATCTGTGGCTTGTGATAGCTCTCCTCCTGATTGGGCTGGTGGCGGGAGCATATATGATGTCGAGACCCTCTCATCTGCTCGGGGGCGTTCCTCGGCCGATGACATTCCTCCAGATCAGTGGTATCGGGGGCTGATGTCGTAGTTGAAGCACCGGCTCAACATGAGACTGACATAATGCAGTGACTCATCTATCACTTTGACATACTCCATGAACGACCGTATGGTTTCTTCGTTCCTGACACCGGCCACATAACGCCACAGATCATAGGTTGTGTAATATATGTCGTTGTCACGCATGGCCTCGGATTGATAGTCATCAAGCCTCGCCTCTCTCAGGGACGGCGCATCCTGGACTAGCCTAACCACAGTGTAGAGCGATTGATATGTCGCATATGCATCGCGTAGCCCCCCGCTTCCTTGTTTGATGATTGGATAGAGGGCGCCATATATGATATACCGCCTCAGTCTCTTCTCATACTTGCCAGTCAGCCATGGGTACTTCGTCTCTTGAAAGAGCATGCGCTTGAGGTCGGCCATCAGGTAATTACCTACTTCTTGGTATCGGATACCGTTCTCCTCCACATATTTAACCGGAACCTGATCTATATCGGGAGAGAGAGTCACATTATGGGAGAGATCGAAGAATGGCAGGAGAAATCTATTCCAGAGAGTGAAGTGTGCTCCCCTGATTGCCATATCTATCTCGATGACAAGCACGGGTCCCATCCTCATGAGATCGAAGATGCCATTGTTACCGTTGATACCCTCGATAGCAGAGATGGCATATCTCCTCTGTATATGCTCGATTATTTCTCCCTCATAGTTAGGATCAACCATGATCCTCTGCACATCGCAGTGCTTATCTTCCATGGCTATCCAACGGTGTTCCACGCTGTCTATCCGGATCATCCGCCTCATGGTAGCGATGGCTTCGTCTATGTCTGCGACACCCATATCGGGGTTGAGTCCCAATAGGTTAAATGCTCGCCAAAGTTCACGGTCTCGAGAGTACCCGCGATATAGTTTGAGCAGCATGATATGCCAGATGTTCTCTCTGATTGGGATTCTGACTCCCCTATAGTATTCGACGGTGTCAAGGATACGAGCCACATCCTTCCTCACACCGGCGAACCGCTCATACAGATTAGTCCAGTGGATGTTGTTTCCCTTGATTCCCATATCGATGTCCCCGAGAGCTCCATGCTCTTCGATCTCCCTCTCGCAGCTAGCTGGCCTACGACTGTTGGCTATCAACTTGTCCAACGCCACCTGCAGAACGAGCCCTCCCTTCAGGTATATATTTCTATCATACTCACATATCAAGCGGATGATTTTATAGACATGAGCATGAGAGAAGTTGTTCTCGAAGATATAGCTCACGATGTTATTCCTTATCAATCCCTTGAGAGTGATGACGAACTCACTGGCAGTACTGGGTGTCCCCATAGAGCATATATATGGGGCATCGAAATATCGGCCCATCTCAACTACTACCTCATGGATGGGTCTGGTGACAGAAGACCATGGCCTCGACCCGTCCTCTCATTTTGTATTCACAGCGACAAAATGAGAGGGAGATACCCCAAGGGACTCACTACAAGCAGTATCTACGAGAGGAGAGCCTCTATCTCATGCTCTGCTCTCTTTTTTGCTCGAGAGAACGAGATATCATAGAGAGAAGTCCTCTTCCACCACCTCCATATCTTCTTGCCGAGGAGGGTGAGCTTCACTGCCTCGATGAGCATGGCTGGATGGAGGACCTCGAGCTCTATGCTCTCCTCCGTGATGGGAAGCGGGGCTATCATATAGAGAGAGGATGGGAGGCCATGGATCGAGCATATGTGAGGGTGTCTCTTGTATGGGTTATGTGTCTCATAGGCTGTGCATTCAGGGCGGATCAGATCGAGGATGTGCCTGGCCTTGATTGGATCTCGACCCATCGTCTCTTCCATCCCGGACCACGAGACGCAGTGGGTATCGGCTTCCATACTGGTTATGGGAACGTGGCATAGCTCCCATCCGCCTTCGACCAGCATGTTATGCCATGCTGTTGAGTAGCTGATGCAGTAGATAGGCCGAGGGTTATCCTCATACTCCTCCTCAATGATGAGCTTCGCTGCCTCGAACCGGGAGTTGAGAACGGCTATGGCCTCCTCGAACTGGATGTTCCTCATCCTCATGATGAAGTACGTCACCTCCCTATCAGAGACCCCTCCCAGATCAGAGAGGAGCTCGTTGATTACATAGCTCCTCGAGAGAATGAGAGGACCCCTCCGATTTGAGCATCTCATGATAGAGAGCTTCTCATCCGGGGGAGGCATCGGAACCAGGAGGTGGCCCTATCCGACACCCTCTTCTCTGCTAGATCTCTGAAGTATGACATGACCGAGGTTATATAACACGATCGAGGCATTCAAATCTGAGAGGTCTCCGTATCGATGCCCCTCATCGAAGCCACTAGTGATGCCCCTTGCCATTGCCCCGTATCGATACCCCATATCGATGCCACTGGTGATGCCCCATATCGAAGCCCCATGTCGATGCCCCATATCAAAGCCCCATATCAAAGCCCCATATCAAAGCCCCATGTCAAAGCTTCTCGCTAGTGGGGCATCAGTGGGGGGGGGCAATGGTAAGGGGCATCACTAGTGGCTTCGATGTGGGGGCATCAGTGAGGGGCATCGATACGGGACTCCAATGGGAGCATCAATGAGGGGCATCAGTAGTGGCATCGATGTGGGGCATCGATACGGGGCATCAGCAGTGGCATCAGCCAGTGATATATCTCCGCCACATATGCTCCCTCTCATATAGTTCTTCATGAATATCCCCTGGGTGATAGGCCTCGTCGTTGCCTGTGTTATATGTGCCTCCGTTGGATATTACGCTGGCAATTCCTCTGGAAGCCCGTGTCCGATATGTGAGGAGTGTAAGGAGTGTGGATCATCAACTTCATGTCCCTCATGCCCCAAGTGTCCGGCATGTCCTCCCCCATCATGCCCAACCTGCCCCACAAGCAGTGGTACCTGTAAGACATGCCTCACCTACAGGGATATGGTGGGTACCATACCTCCTCAGGGAGGGGGGACACTGGCTGATGGCCAGGACTCGAGAGCTCCCGATCTCCTCAAGGTGTATGTGGCTCCCTCTGGCAATGGCACAGTGGGGGATGTGTACAAGTTCTTGTTCTGGGTTACAGAAGCATATCCCTTCATCAATCACATGAGATTGGAGCCGGGAGGAGGAGAGGGGGGAGCTACCGCCTTCATGAAGTCGGGAGATATCAAGGCATATGGCAGCGATGGGGGCAGTCTATACACTCCCACACGCAAGATACAGTCCATGTAGGGATGAAACACAAAATACATTCAGCTGTGCCTGGTCTCTGCTTCTCATGGGGTATCCCTATATGGCTATTACCTGACTATATGCCAGATCATAGGCAGCGGCCAGCTTTCCCCTCTCTCTGCCAAACAAGCGCTTGAGATGGGAGCTCGCGGGCATGTTCGATGCTATCATCATACAATCCAGCATGGTAAGACTGCTATTGGCGTGCTCGCATAGGAGATGGACCAGCCCCTCCTGGATGGTCTCCCCAAATCGATGGAGGTCCCGGGCCAGCGCTTCGAGCACTCTCCCCGGCACATATACAGAGCGTAGTATCCGATCAATCAGATAGATATTGCCATGAGAGGCAGCCATCAGTATGCGGGAGATATCCAGGCGGCCCAACTGCCCATTATGCAGGGTATGATAGACACAGCCGTAGATATCATCTCCTTCCTCGTACTTGTATGAGTACAGAGCATCCAATATCTCGCCGCATCGTGGATCATCATCAGAGTGGAGCACCACCCATCGCAGGAAGGACTGGTTCCCTCTCCTGACCGCTATACGAGCGAGGGAGACCGAGTCAAGCTTCATGGATGAGCACTTCTCCATGAGAGATGCCACATAGTCAATGTCTCTGCCTCCAGCTACTGCTGCTTCAACCACACGAGAGGAGATGGGAGCATCATCCGGTAGAGGAACTCCATGGAAGACCATACTGGCTGAGAGCCGATCATCCACTGGTAGCCCGCTTCTGATAGCCCATGCGAGCAGTCTCTCATCTCTGACCAAGCCCATCGAGGCCATCTTCTGCAGCTCCCATGGCTGGACAGCCTCAAACGTCTGGGTCATGGGGCCCATGTATGGCTCCAGATATGAGAGGGCTATATCTGCGATATCTGAGGGTATGATAGCTTCCATTGATACGTGACTGTTGATATGCTGCATATAGTGGAGGGATGGTGTGATCAAAAAAAATTTCCATCCATCCCTCTCTCACGAGGCCTCATCCACCTCCCATCCGGTAGCCCGAGGTATGGGCTTCTTTGGCCTGGGAACGAGAGGCTTCCTATCCGGGCATTCCCCTATCTGCTTCCTGCCAGCTGGGGCTGAATGGCTGAGGATGATATGCTCCGTGCCAATCATGACGAGCTCATCCTGATATCCGGGGCCCAGCCTTGAGCTATCTCCTCTGAGATAGAGGTACCGCAGAACTGGAGGCCATATACCCAGGGCAATGCAGGCTATGATGCGCCCGCACCAGAAGTCAGCAGAGCATGATATCCTCCCCCTGGTGTTGTGTATCCATTCTCTGCTTGATCTGGTAGCGAGCCTTGTTCCATGCTTCTCAAAGTATGGGGCGAGGATATCGGCGAGACCATCTCCCAGCATGATATCTCTGCCGCCATCTCTTGGCACTGTGACAGCAGACCGAACGAAGAACTGCACTGCCATGAGGGAGTGATCACTCGAGGAGGCAGAGTATGACGATGTGGCAATGCTATCCAGGCCGAAGAACCTCACGGGCTCAGAATATGAGAGATAGCTAGAGGTCGATCGATAGGCCATCAGTGTTTTCTCTATCTTCATTATGTATGGGGCATGCAAGGCCATGATAGCCAGGCGGAGACTCCTCTTATCCTTGCTGGAGGGCGGAGGGGGCAGTCTCTCACAGATCTCAACTGGTACGTAGTGTGCGGGAGGGTATGACATCACTGGACGTGGAACCTTGATATATAGCGGATATGGGGGATAAAAATTACATTCCAACTCGGCTGCTCTCTCACGGAGCCTCACATGTCCGTTTCTGATAGCACTCCCACGGAATGGAGCCACCTCAGGATATGAGAGTGGCCGTTCCTGGCCGCACATGAATGGAGATATGAGGCGGTCCTATACCACAGCGAGCCGTTGTTACAGAGCCATATCAGTGTATCCAGGTGGCCATTGGTGGCTGCTCTTATATGGAGAGCCTCGGATATGGGAGCCCCATTCTCTCGGAGCCATATCAATGTGCTGGTATATCCACCGCTCGCTGCATATGGTAAGGTCCATGGGCATATGACATGCGGGATATCATCTCCATCCAGCCGAAGGGCATAGAGCAGCAGAGATACGGATGAGACCACATCCCTCCTCTCAACCACGCAGGGAGAGGGGGATATAGCGAGCATTCTCTTGCTTGATAGAGATAGCATAGTGTTGGATGTGAGGGATAGGTATCCCCTGATGATGGCAATGATCTCTTCGGGAAGGGTGTCCATGCTGGGGGTAGGCAATATATACAGCCTGCTATGCTTCAAAAATGATGCCCCTCATATAGCACCAGGGGGAGCCCAGTTTTGAAGTCCTCGCTGATATACTATACCAGAGACCAACCGATGGGATCTATCATCAGCAGCCGCAGGAGAGAGAGAAGGGAATGGGAGAAGCAGGTGAGAGAGATGCCCAAGGACCTCCTCGATATCGTCTTCTCCTTCCATCCCCTTCCATTGCTCCTGGCCAGGAGGATGGGGTTGAACCCCTCGCATGTGCTCATACAGCTGGAGCTCAAATATGGGGAGGCATTGGAGGGAGTCATCGATACCCACCACGTCCGATATCTCATCCCTCATCTCCTCCCTCTCAGCTCGAAGAAGAGAGCGGCTCCCATCCATATGGTGAAGGGTATGAAGGTGGCTCCCTCATACACCCTCCTTCTGAGAGAGGGGACAGACTTCAACATGCTGGGTGTGGCCCCTCCGGAGGTGAGATATCTCCTGTTCCCCTGCCTCCAGAGGATACATGTTGAACTGAGAGATACTGAAGGCATGAGAGGAACCGAGGGCATGAGAGATATCGACCTCAGCATGTACACCTGCCTCAGGCTGGAGATCTCATCCCCAGCGAGAGATCTCCCGTGCCGGATCATCCTCCCTCGGAGACTTGGGCACATCTCCATTCTCAATTGTATTGGTGTCACTCTCATCTTCTCCTCATCCATGAGAGTACAGGGCAAGCTCTACTCGAGAGGGGATGTGGTGGTGGTATCGAGCCCTCTCTCCGGCTGGACATCGGCATGCTAGAGATGAGCCCCCTCCATTTTGTGCTCCGTTGATACAAAATGGATGGGATGCTTCGTGTCCTCTCTACGAGCCATACTCCATGAGCTTCTCAAACCTCAGCCTCGTCCTTGCGAGACCCTCTTCCGAGAAGTCATATATCCAGCACTTCAGCCACCATCGCCTCAGTATGCTGGCAGCATGGGCTGCTCTATCTAGCAGGAGGAGCTGAGATTCAAAGCTCACCATGCGTGGCATGTCCTCATTGGCATCGCAGAAGAGGATATCCTCTCTCTCCTTCATCTCTGGGAGGGATGAGGTACCAGCTCCTTCGATGAACGAGAATCGAGCCCTCTCCTTGGGATGCTCATCATTTCCGAGTAGAGCTCTCCTCTCTTCCTCTGTTTGGTAGCTGCCTTCGAGGTATCGACTCACATGATGAGAGCTCAGAGCGGCATCAGATAGCTCCATCTTCCCTGCTATATAGAGCTGCATGTATCGAACGAATGGACGGCTCCATAACATCTCAATATGTGAGAGGGGCTTCATCTCCGCTATCTCAAGCAGCTCATCCATGGAGTAGTGGAAGGACTGAGGTACCATCACTCTGGTTGGAGGGATGTGGGCTCGTATGAAGTCCATCGTCATGCATGGAGACTCCCATAGCCTTCTGTAGTAGTTGAAGTGGGAGAGGCTCCTCTCCATGATGGGAGAGATGAGATGGAACCTCTCGAAGGGGAAGTCTTCTCTCACGAGCATAGCCCACAGCGTGAAGTTAGGAGATCTCCTCCCAGCAAGAGGGAACCTCTTGCCCTGGAGCATGTCATCCCACTCGAAATTGGGGTGGAGGGTTAGGTCAGCGAGGACAAGCTTCTTCTCATCCAATCCCATCAGGAGGGGCCATGGCAATCGGATTGCCAGCTCTGTGGGTATCGGTCTCCCCTCGAAGAGGGAGGACTTCTCCTTGAAGAAGGCCTCAGCAGAGGGGTACTTGCATATCTCGAGCACACTTCTCTCGTTTTGATTGGCCATAGTCTTCTACTATGAACAGTGTACTAGCTGGTATCTGCCTTCAAAAAAGCTCCGCCCATATATATAGCCCATGGAGGTAACAAATCTAGCCTTCGATGTGGGGGCATTCAACACCTCTCGCTTCATCTTCTCCAAGCCCTACGGGATGACCATCACGGGCATAGGCTTCGACTTCGCCCACGGCTCGATCTTCGATGAGCTGAGCGTGTATGCCATCAGCAAGATCAGCGCTGAGTTCATGGAGGATGCTCTCACATATACCAGAGACTTCAGCATCAGATCTATATCAGAGAGCTCTATCGATGCCATCAACATGGGAAATGTCGTCGTGGTCTTCTCTATCCCTGATGGGGAGAGTATCGATGAGCTGAAGACGAGCACGCCCAATTACCCCATCCCTTCCTATCCCATCAAACTCCTGAGCAGGTATGAGATCATGGGAGGCATACCCCCCAACTTGCTCATCAGAACGAGCCTGCCTTCCACCGATCTCATCCGGGCTCGACCAACCGATGGCAAGAGGGATATCGCCTTCTTCTATCGAACTCTCATCGAGAGTGTGAAGGGCATCTCCATAGCCAGTCTCCTCGCTGTGCCGGTAGTGGCTGAGGGCAAGGCCAAGTTCTCCGTCCTCATCGAGTACATCAATAAGACATCGATCAACAAGAGATGCAAGCTCTCTCTATACTCAGCAATAACGGAGCCAGATGCCAATCTCATATCGGGGACCATCATGAATCCCCCTTCTATCTCTGCTCCATTTGGCTGGATGGGAGGAGATATGGCCTCATATAAGGAATTGCTCTCATCATGCATTGGATTTGGCTCTGTGGGTCCTCCCGAAGTGCAGCAGTACATAGTATATAGCGCCCCCCATCAGATAGAGGCCTTCGACTACTGGGGAGCTGTCCTCGATGATCATGACCGCTTGTTCTTCATCCCCTATAATAGAGCGAGGAACCCCATATGGCATTACATGCACTTGCCCAGCAAATCCATCCACGGCTATGAGCATGGGATAGCTCCGGCCCATCTCGCCCCAGCCGCCGCCTACAGGGGAGGAGTGTTAGATAAGAAGGGGAGGATAGTCTTATGCCCATATGGGCAGTGGGCCAATGGAATTGGGCTGTATCACTTCATAGATGTTGTCTCTCTCTCCGGGAGCTCATATGCTGGGCCATTGCTTGCCGAGGCTCCCCATCCCGGAGCGGATGATGAATACAAGTTCATGCCGGCGATGAGCGGGGGCGTGGCCTCGAGAGATGGGCGCATCTTCTTCCTGCCATATGGGGGCTCCGATGGGAGCACGTTCCTCGGATTTGATCCCGATACAGACAGCATGTTTGGATACGGCACATACAACGGGCAGCCCCTCGGCTCCAGTGGCATGTACCGAGGAGGACAGGTGGATCTGATCAACGGCCGCATATACCTCATACCGAGGGTCCCAGCCAGGAGCAACATCATGCACTTCATCGACACCTCGATGCCGATCCCCCTTCTGATACCCTATCCAACGAGCCTCTTTGTCAACGAGCAAGCAGATGAGCCCTTCCGGTGTATGTCCATGCCGTTGGGGGATATCATGTATCTCATTCCATGGGGACAGGCAGTCAAGGACAAGTGGGAGGCAGTGGATACGAGGCAGAACGTGGCGGCAGGCTTTGCCAAGCCATCAGGCACCCCCATCAAGCCCTCCTTCTGGCAGAAGGCTGTGCTCTCATCCTCGGGCAAGCTCTTCCTGATACCACGCTTCAGAGATGAGATCACGAGGGAATGGCAGTACATCCACTATCCAAGGACAGCAACGGAGAGGCTGAAGGTGGTCTCATATGCCACAGCAGACTTCGTGGATAACTATACCGATGGAGTGCTATGGAGTGATGGCTGCATATATCTCATCCCCACCTTCGAGTTCGAGCAGACAGCGGGAGACAGATGGACCATGCTCCGCATAGATACCAAGTCCTCTCAGGGGTTCCACCTCAGCATATGCAACAGCCCAGAGTTCAACCACTTGTAGCCGATCCCTTTGTTGGTCATCGATATCTCGCATATATGATGAGCTTCCATATATCGAGAGAGGAGATAGCAGGGAAGAGAGGCCTCTTCTCATACAGGGTAGGTAAGGGCAAGAGAGAGGGCTCTCATCTGGAAGTAGAGCTCGATGAGGGCAATCTCAGCGCTGATATGCTCATCGATATGATAGTCTATGGCTATGAACACCACCCAGAAGGGGAGATAGGGATCGATGGGTCATATACCAATCCATACGTGCTCATGGACATAGTGAGAGGGCTTATCCGATGTGTGCCCCATACCGTGGGGGATCGGTATTCCAGATGAGAGAGCTATTTTTTAAAGAGATATCTCTCATATATCAGTCACATACTACTACTTGCTGCTGCTGCTAGTATCCATGATACAAGACATCCGCTCTTCATCAGCTCTCACCGAGGAATACCTCGAAGCCCATCTATCCGAGGCGGGAGGCATTCCCATGCTTCCATCCACCGTTCGACTGCTGAGCTGGCCCTTCATCTTGCGGCGCCTCTCTCTGAGGGATGTGCCGGTTGATATTGGGCCTGTGGCCATGCACCCAGGCTTTCGATGGGATGATATGCTCGAGGCCATCGCATGGCTCGGCCTGACAGAGATACTCAATCTCCTTGCCCATCGGAATGATGCCCCTCTCGACCGCATAGTCCAGATGTATCCCCACGTGAGGATGCTCCTCCAAGATGGAGATGATGAGGAGATCGATATCCTGCTCGGAAGCCCCCACATCACCACAGAGACAGCTATCAGATACATCCCCTTCCTGCCTCATGCCTTCTTCCATGGGGAGAGGATATCTCTGGACTATCTGCTGAGGTATGAGATCGAGCTGATGGATGTGGTGGCCTTCCGCCTTCCCATGGAGGGGATCATCCGCAGACTGGAGGCTGGGGTTCTGGCTGGGCTTGCCTCGACCAATCCCATCGTGCAGGAGTACAACGATGAGGGACGGTGGCATGAGATATTGCCCCCTCTGACTGTCTCTGCCATGATGAGATGTCCTTCGTTCTCCCCGGACAAGAGAGCTCG
>JACCDL010500007.1_pt1 | contig 11873 bp, 9 predicted proteins | sample 7441931 | NCBI WGS metagenome assembly JACCDL01 (sample SAMN15323437, study PRJNA562643) | freshwater metagenome | isolation source: river surface water | place: USA:Blue River Watershed | collected 2017-08-16 | reverse complement strand
GGCGACTCTCCCGTTCGAATTAGGCACGCTGGCGGACTCTCTGCCATACTTCAGGGGTTCGAATCGCCTCACGTTCTTGAGGTCGCCAAGACCGCTCTTTAGGTGCGGTCGGCTGATCCAGATAAAGGCGCCACCAGAGATTTTTTGATTAATGCCCGCAAGGACATTTACTAGGAAATTTTCCAGGAAACTACAAAGGATTTGATCGTATGGCTGATGAGCCAAAAAAAGTGCGTAAGCGCGCTGTCAAGAAAGCTGCCCCTCAAGAAAGTGCTGACCAAAGCGTTAAGGAATCTGCGCCAAAAGAGAAGAAAGCAAAGTCTGCAGGCGTAATTCCTGCTCCCATCTTTCAGGCTGCCCCCGTTGCTGCCGCTGCTCCGAAGGCTCGCGCTGCTCGTGCCGAGCAGAAGCCAGCTAAGAAGCAAGAGGCTAAGCCACAGCAGAAAACGCCACAGCAGAAATCAAGTGAATCAATCACCGATACTGAAACCGAGAATGAAAATCGTCGCCGCCGTCGTCGTCGAGGTGGACGCGGTCGTCGCCGCTCTGAAAAAGATGGCCAGCAAGATGGACGTGAAGAGAGTCTCCAGGATGGTGCTCAGTCGCCGGTCATTGATGAGGATTCAGATACCTCAGTAGCATTTAAGAAACGTCGCCGTCGCCGCCGTTCAGGTTCAGACGGAGTCACACCTGGGGAGACTGTAGAAGAAGATGGCGTTGTCACTGTCGTAAAAGTGCGTGATGCCCGCCCTGCCCAAGAGCGTCCTGTTCGCGAAAAGAAGAACTTTGATCGTAATGATCGAGGCGGTCGTAATGATCGTCGATTCCGTGATCGCGATAGAGACCGCGATCGAGGTCGCGATCGTAATCGTTATGGTGATTATCGTGAGAACCGTCGCCGCGGAACAATACTTACGGATGCGGAATTCTTAGCACGTCGTGAATCTGTGGATCGCGAAATGTTGGTCCGCCAGCAAGGCGATCGCACTCAGATTGCAATTTTGGAAGATAACGTGCTTGTTGAGCATTATGTAAACCGCAATAGCAACATTTCCTACGTCGGAAATGTGTATCTCGGTAAAGTTCAAAATGTTCTTCCTTCGATGGAAGCAGCATTCGTTGATATTGGCAAAGGTCGTAACGCAGTTCTCTATGCAGGTGAAGTTAATTGGGATGCTGCTGGACTCACTGATAATCAAGAGAGAAAAATCGAACGAGTTCTCAAGACCGGTCAGTCAGTTCTAGTTCAGGTTACAAAAGATCCGATCGGACAGAAAGGCGCACGCCTTACAAGTCAGATTTCTCTTCCTGGTCGTTATCTGGTTTATGTACCTGGTGGTGGGATGAGTGGTATTTCTCGACGCTTGCCGGATTCTGAACGCTCACGCTTAAAAGACATTCTCAAAGGACTTATCACCGATGAAGAAGGCGTCATCGTTCGTACTGCAGCCGAAGGAGCGTCGGATGATGAGCTCACACGCGATGTAGTACGACTCAAAGCCCAATGGGAAGATATTAGGAAGAAGTCCGAGAGTACAAGCGTTAATGCTCCGACACTTCTCTATGGCGAACCTGATCTCACGGTCCGCGTTATTCGCGATATCTTCAATGAAGACTTCCGAAAACTCACTGTTCAAGGTGATGGCGCCTGGGAAGATATCAATAATTATCTTGGTCATATCGCTCCAGAACTCCTTGCAAAGATCGAGAAATGGACGGGCGTAAAGGATCTATTCACTGAAAACCGCGTAGATGAGCAATTAGCGAAAGCGCTTGATCGCAAGGTCTATCTACCATCAGGTGGTTCATTAGTTATTGACCGCACTGAAGCAATGGTCGTTATCGACGTGAACACAGGTAAGTTCATTGGTAAAGGTGGAAACCTCGAAGAGACAGTTACTAAAAACAATATTGAAGCTGCAGAAGAGATTGCCCGCCAACTACGTCTACGCGACTTGGGTGGAATCATCGTCATCGACTTTATTGACATGATTCTTGAATCTAACCGCGAGCAAGTTCTTCGACGCCTGGTTGAATGTCTCGGTCGAGATCGCACTAAGCATCAAGTTGCGGAAGTTACCTCTCTTGGTCTCGTTCAAATGACTCGTAAACGCGTCGGACAAGGACTGATTGAAGCTTTCTCAACGACGTGTGAGAGTTGTGCCGGACGCGGAATCCACGTTCACATGGAACCCGTAAACAAGAAGAGTCTTGATCGCGAGATCGCTCCTACTTATGAGACTCAAGAGTCTGATGAGCAGAAGCCTCGAGCCAAGGATTCAAAGAAGAAGCAATCTACGGATCAGGCTTCGGAGGCTGAAAGTGTTGAAGAGGAAGTCGAGGAGAAATCTTCGGAGACTTCTGAATCAGGCGATAAGGCTCGATTTGGCCGTCGTCGCCGCAGGGCAGCCAGCTCTGGAGTCGTGACCGCCTAACCCAGTTTGACCCTACCTAGGCTCAATCCGTAACCTAGGCCCCTGCTCATGCGGCCCCATAGGGTCGCGGCTTGAAGAAGAACCGGAAGGACGATCGTGTACGCAATTGTTAAGGCTGGCGGACGCCAGGAGAAAGTCGCTGTCGGCGATACAGTTTTTGTTGATCGTATCGATGCAGCTGCTGGCTCAACCGTTAGTTTCCCTGCGCTCTTGGTCGTAGACGGCGCTGCTGTCACCTCTGATCCAAAAGTTCTCTCCGGCGTTAATGTCACCGGCGAAATCATCGAAGAGGTAAAGGGTCCAAAGATCCACATTCTTCGTTACAAGAACAAGACCGGTTACCGTCGTCGTCAAGGTTTCCGTTCAAAGAACACTCGCGTGAAAATCACTGCGATTAACGGTGTGAAGTAAGGGGCTGAAAAAACATGGCATCCAAAAAAGGCGTCTCCTCAACCCGTAACGGTCGCGATTCCAATCCGCAATACCTTGGAATCAAGCGCTTCGGTGGTCAAGTAGTCAACAGTGGCGAGATTCTTGTCCGTCAACGTGGCACCAAGTTCCACCCAGGTAAGAATGTCGGAATCGGTAAAGATGACACACTCTTTGCACTTGCTGCAGGCGCAGTTGAATTCGGTAGTGCACGTGGTCGTCGCGTCGTAAATATCGTCCCGGTTTCCTAAACAACGGACTTAATAAATTGCGGGTCCGTTGCTACGGGCCCGTTTTTTATTTCACTAACAAAAGGAGGGTTACTCAATGACAACGTTCGTTGATCGTGTGACCCTTCATGCATCTGCCGGCAAAGGTGGAGATGGCTGTGTCTCTGTTCATAGAGAGAAGTTTGTTCCACTGGGTGGACCCGATGGAGGCAGCGGCGGTCGCGGCGGAGATGTCATTCTCGTCGTCGATCCCAGCGTTACAACGCTCCTAGATTTTCATCATTCACCACATCGCAACGCTGGTTCTGGACGACAAGGTTATGGCGCGCTAAAAAACGGTCCGGATGGAGACGATCTCATCCTCGGAGTCCCAAACGGAACAGTTGTGATGACTAAAGATGGTCGAGTGCTGGCAGACCTTGTTGGAAATGGAACTCGATTTGTCGCTGCAAAAGGTGGACTTGGTGGATTAGGTAATAACGCACTCGCTTCATCACGACGTCGCGCACCTGGCTTTGCGCTACTCGGAGAACCTGGTGAAAAGCGAACTCTAATTCTCGAATTGAAATCAGTTGCTGATGTGGGATTGATTGGTTATCCCAGTGCAGGAAAGTCATCTCTCGTTGCTGCGATCTCTGCTGCACGTCCCAAGATTGCTGACTATCCATTCACGACGCTGGCTCCAAACCTTGGCGTTGTCCAAGCAGGAGATTCACGTTTTACTGTCGCGGATGTACCTGGACTGATTCCAGGAGCTTCTGAAGGTAAAGGTCTTGGCTTGCAGTTCTTGCGCCATGTCGAACGATGTGCTGCATTGGTGCATGTCCTTGATTGCGGAACGCTCGAAAGCGACCGAGATCCCATCAAAGATTTTGACATCATCGAACGCGAACTTAAGCAATACGCTGAAGACCTCAGCGATCGGCCACGAATTGTTGCGCTTAATAAAGTTGATCTGCCTGATGGTAAAGCGATGGCGGATATGGTCGAACCTATTTTGAAAGAACGCGGTTACGAGGTTTACCAGATTTCTGCTGCCGCTCGAATGGGACTTGAACCGCTGCTTTATGCAATGTCACGTCTTGTTCAGAGTCATCGAACTAAACAAGCTCAGGAAGAGAAGGCAAGAATTGTTCTCCGTCCTACACCTATCGATGACGTCGGATTCAAAGTAACCGCAAACGAAGATGGTTCGTTTACTGTTGTGGGGGCGCGTCCAGAGCGTTGGGTACATCAAACTAATTTCAGCAATGCCGAAGCAGTCGGTTATCTTGCTGATCGCCTTGCCAGCCTCGGAGTTGAGAAAGAGCTATTCAAACTTGGTGCAGCACAGGGAGATGAAGTTCGAATTGGAGCCGGTGAAGATGCCGTCGTATTCGATTGGGAGCCGACTATTGAAGCGGGCGCAGAATTGCTTGCTGGACCACGTGGTGATGACATGCGTATTCCTCGTGGTTGGGAGAAGTTTGATGAAGAAGCAGTCGATCAACTCGATGATGAAGAATTAGCCCAGCAATGGGAATACAACGTCGTTGATCCGACGAATCCCCAAGTAAGTTCCACAATCGAGGAGAATCGAAAGTGATGCGCGATGCAGTGACGAACGCTCGTCGTATCGTCATCAAAATTGGTTCCTCATCGCTGACGGGCAAGGATGGCGCAGGACTCTATAGCGCTGCAGTCTCAACTCTGGTTGATGCTGTCGCGATCCTCAAGAAAGAGGGCAAAGAAGTTATCGTGGTTTCCTCCGGTGCGATTGCCGCTGGTTTATCTCCGCTGGGACTTACAACTCGCCCACAAGACCTAGCCACTCAACAGGCTGCAGCCTCAGTCGGTCAGGGTCTATTGATTCACAGCTATACCGAGTCTTTCCGCCGCCATGAAATTACGGCATCTCAAGTACTGCTAACAATTGAAGACATTATTCGCAGATCTCATTATCAAAATGCACAGAGAACCCTCTTCAAACTTCTACAACTTGGAGTCGTTCCAATTATCAATGAGAACGACTCTGTCGGCACTCAAGAGATTAGATTTGGCGATAACGACCGAATTGCTGCGCTTGTTTCTCATCTCGTTGGCGCAGATTTATTGGTCCTGGTCACTGATGTGGATGCGCTATATGACGCGCCACCTTCCCAACCTGGCGCCAAGAAAATCTCGACCGTTGAAAGTGTGAACTCTCTTTCTGAAGCGGAGATTGGTGGCACTGGTTCAAAAGTTGGAAGCGGCGGTATGGTCACAAAGATTGAAGCTGCTCGAATCTCAACGGGCGCAGGTATCCCAGCACTCCTTACTTCTCTTCACGAGGTTTCACAATCAATTAAAGGCGCCGAACTCGGAACGTTCTTTGTCGCATCGACGACCAAGAAATCCTCGCGCTTGCTCTGGTTGGCACATGCTGCAACTCCACGTGGTCGCCTTATCCTTGATGATGGCGCTGTAACTGCAATTAAAGAACGTGGCGTCTCATTGCTACCTGCAGGCGTCACTTCAGTTGAGGGAGAATTCAGTTCGGGCGATACTGTGGAATTGGCATCGAAGAGCGGAGACGTGATTGCACGGGGTCTAGTAGCTTTTGATTCCGAAGAGATTCCTATGATGTTGGGACGATCTACTAAGGAGTTAGCAAAAGAATTGGGTCCCGAGTATGAAAGAGAGCTCGTGCATAGAGATGATCTGGTGTTGCTATGAACAATGACGCTCTCATTGCACATTTGGCCGATACTGCTCGTAAAGCAGCTCGAACACTCACATCATCTTCTTACGCAGAGCGTAAAGCAGCGCTTCTGGCGATTGCTGACGCCATCGAATCCCGTCAATCAGAGATTATTGCTGCTAATACCGAAGATATGAATCGTGGAAAGAGCAACGGCCTCAACTCTCAATTACTCGATCGATTAATGCTCAATGAATCACGGATCAAGGGAATTGCAGGAGGAGCGCGCAAAGTTGCCGCGCTGCCAGATCCGCTAGGAAATGTTCTTCGCGAACGCAGGCTCGAGAACGGTTTGTCACTAAAGCAGATCTCTGTTCCATTTGGCGTAGTCGGAATGGTCTATGAAGCGCGACCAAACGTCACGGTGGATGCAGCCGTCATCCTCCTCATGTCAGGCAATGCTGCTCTCCTGCGTGGATCGTCATCGGCTGAAAAGAGTAACCAGATTCTGCTAACAGTAATGCGTGATGCATTAGCCAGAACATCGATTTCTCCCGACGTTCTCCAACTCATACCTTCGGACGATCGCGACACCACTCGCGCACTACTTCATGCTCGCGGGAAGGTTGACCTTGTTATTCCACGTGGAAGTGCGGCGTTGATTCGGATGGTTGTTGATGAATCGACCGTGCCTACTATCGAAACAGGTGCCGGCGTCTGCCATGTTTATGTTGATGAGAAAGCTGATTTGAAAAAGGCTCTTCCAATCCTTATTAACTCGAAGACACATCGCCCAAGTGTCTGCAATGCAGCGGAAACACTCTTGATTCATAGAGGGGTTGCTGATGAATTCCTTCCACTGGCTCTCACCGAACTTAACAACGTTGGCGTGAAGTTGCACTGTGATGAAACTGCACTTGCAATCGCTAAGAAACTGAATATCCCTGCTGAGCTGGCAACCGAAGAAAACTGGTCTACCGAGTACGGCGTTCTTGAGATGAATGTTGGCGTTGTTACAGACTTACTTGCGGCATCTGATCACATCTTGAAATACGGTACACAGCACACAGAAGCTATCGTCACTGAATCACAGGAGAACGCAGATAAGTTCATCGCTCTCTCTGATTGTGCAGCCGTGATGGTCAACGCATCGACGAGATTCACTGATGGGGAAGAGATGGGATTCGGTGCAGAAATTGGAATCTCAAATCAGAAACTCCATGCTCGCGGCCCGATGGGACTTGAACAGATGACTACCACCACATGGATTGTGAGAGGGGATGGCCAGATCCGAAAGTAATTCGCGCTTGCTGCGATGAACTCGGTAAGGTGACCCTCATGTCGAACATCTCTCGCGATGATGTAGCTAATCTAGCCAAGCTTGCCCGAATAGATTTATCGGGCCAGGAGCTCGACCATCTTTCATCTGAACTCTCCGTAATTCTAGATGCAGTTGCTCGAGTCCAGGAAGTTGCTAGCGCTGACGTTCCTCCGACGTCGCACCCTCTTCCACTCAAAAACGTTTTTCGCGAGGATGAAGTTCGCCCAAGTCTTTCTCCCGATGAAGCTCTTTCGGGCGCGCCGGCTCAAGAAGAACAGCGTTTCAAAGTGCCCAAGATTCTTGGTGAAGAGCAATGATTAATAAATCTGCCGCAGAAATGGCTGCTGCTCTCTCCGCAGGTGAAATCACCAGTGTGGAGCTGACTCAGGCTCACCTCGATCAGATCGCAAAAGTTGATTCAGAGGTGCACGCATTTCTCCACGTAGACAGAGAAGGCGCACTGTCCCAAGCACGCGATGTGGATGAGAAAAGAGAGTCCGGCGAGAAAATGTCACCTCTTTCTGGTGTTCCACTCGCTCTCAAAGATGTACTCACACAAAAAGGAATTCCTACTACCTGCGGATCGAAAATGCTTGAAGGTTGGCGTCCGCCGTATGACTCCACTGTTGTAACTCGACTAAAGGAAAACGGCATTGTTATTTTAGGTAAGACCAATATGGATGAGTTTGCGATGGGCTCCTCTACTGAGAACTCGGCCTACGGCCCGACTCACAATCCATGGGACCTCACTCGCATTCCAGGTGGATCAGGTGGAGGATCTTCTGCAGCACTGGCTGCATTTGAAGCACCGCTTGCAATCGGAACTGACACGGGTGGATCAATTCGCCAACCTGCAGCTGTAACCGGAACGGTAGGTGTGAAGCCAACATACGGCGGCGTCTCGCGTTATGGTCTTGTTGCTTTCTCCTCATCTCTTGATCAAGCAGGACCATGTGCTCGAACCGTTCTCGATGCTGCTTACTTGCACGAAGCAATCGGTGGATACGATCGCATGGATTCCACGTCAATTAATGCACCAGTCCCACCAGTCGTTGCAGCCGCCAAGAATGGCTCTGTTAAAGGGATGAAGATTGGCGTCATCAAGGAACTTCAAGGCGATGGCTACCAACCAGGAGTTCTCAAGTTATTCAATGAATCTCTAGATTTACTTGCAGCGCAAGGTGCAGAAATCGTGGAAGTATCTTGTAAATACTTTGATTACGCTCTTGCCGCTTATTACCTCATCGCACCCAGCGAATGCTCCTCTAACTTAGCTCGATTTGATGCCATGCGTTATGGAATGCGTGTCGGTGAAGGATCTGCAGAAGAGGTCATGAACTTCACTCGACAAGCAGGATTTGGTCGCGAGGTAAAGCGCCGCATCATTCTAGGTACATATGCCCTCTCAAGCGGTTACTACGATGCTTATTACGGCAGCGCCCAGAAAGTTAGAACTTTGATCTCGCGAGACTTTGAAAACGCATTCAATCAAGCAGATGTTTTGGTATCACCAACAGCACCAACCACTGCTTTCAAGATTGGTGAAAAAGCAAATGATCCAATCGCAATGTATCTCAACGATATTGCCACGATTCCAACCAACCTCGCTGGAATCGGTGGGATGTCCGTGCCATCAGGTCTTGCACAAGAAGATGGATTGCCCGCCGGATTCCAAATCATGGCACCAGCCATGAAAGACGATCGTATGTATCAAGTCGGTGCAGCACTTGAAGATTCGTTACTCTCAAAGTGGGGCAAGCCAATATTGGCGTCAGCACCAGTGCTAGGAGCTAAGTAATGGCTCTGAAGTACGACGATGTGATTGCCAAGTACGAACCGGTTCTTGGTCTTGAGGTGCACGTTGAATTAGGCACCGTTTCAAAGATGTTCTGCGGTTGCAACACAGTATTTGGTGCTGCACCCAACACTCAGACCTGCCCCGTCTGCCTTGGCCTGCCTGGATCATTACCCGTGGTCAATGGAAAGGCGATTGAGTACACAATCGCAATTGGTCTCGCTCTGAATTGCTCTATCGCTCCCTACAGCCGATTTGCGCGTAAGAATTATTTCTACCCAGATATGCCAAAGAATTTCCAAACTTCACAGTACGACGAACCAATCTGCACCAACGGATTTCTTGATGTGACCATTGATACTGACGAAGGTCCAAAAGAATTTAGAATCGAAATCGAACGCGTTCATATGGAGGAAGACACTGGAAAGTCTCTTCACATGGGTGGTGCGACGGGACGAATTCATGGAGCTGACTACTCACTCCTTGATTACAACCGCGCAGGAATTCCTCTCGTAGAGATTGTCACCAAAGTTGTCACCGGTACCGGTAAGTACGCGCCAGAAGTAGCGCGAGCATATGTCTCTGAACTGCGCGATATCTTGCGTGGCCTCGGTGTGAGCGATGTGAAGATGGAGCAAGGTTCCCTTCGTTGTGATGCCAACGTCTCACTCCGCCTCATTGGTGCAGAAAAACTTGGTACGCGAAGCGAGACAAAGAATGTGAATTCGCTCCGCTCGGTAGAGCGCGCAGTTCGTGGCGAGATGATCCGTCATGCCGAACTTCTCAACAAGGGCGAGAGAGTCATTCAAGAGACTCGACACTTTCATGAAGATACTGGCGTCACAACGTCAGGTCGCTCCAAAGAACAAGCAGAGGATTACCGTTATTTCCCCGAGCCAGATTTAGTTCCGGTGGCTCCAACCCCAGAACTGATCGAGAAGATTCGTGCTTCACTACCCGAGAAACCATCTGTCAGACGCAAAAAGTTACAGGAGGCTTGGCAGGTACCAGATAAAGAGATGTCAGCCATGATTAACGCTGATGTTCTTGACTCTGTTGAAGCTACGGTCAAACTTGGCGCAGATCCGACTCGAGCTCGTGGTTGGTGGCTGGGTGAGATTGCACGTATTGCAAATGAAAAAGGTATCGCTGCTGCAGAACTTCCTATCACCGCCACAGATGTTGCAGAGACAATTGCATTGATCCTCAAGGGCGAACTCACAGACAAGCTAGCTCGCCAAGTTATCGAAGGCGTCATCAACGGTGAAGGTCGACCCTCAGAAATCATTAAGAATCGTGGAATTCAAGTTGTCTCCGATGACACAGCGTTGATGGCGGCAATCGAGAAAGTAATCGCAGCCCAACCAGATATTGCTGAGAAAGTTCGCGGGGGACATGTTCCTGCGGCTGGCGCACTCATTGGGGCAGTAATGAAGGAAACCAAAGGACAAGCCGACGCGGCAAAGGTCCGCGAACTTCTTCTCAAGCATTTAGGTCAGGCATAAGTAGGATTCGCAAATGACCAATCCCATGAAGCCGAAATCTGGCGTAGTAACAGATGGTCTTGAACGTGCTCCTGCGCGCGGAATGCTTCGCGCCGTAGGAATGACCGATGGCGATTGGGTTAAGCCACAGATTGGCATTGCGTCATCATGGAATGAAATTACTCCCTGCAATCTCTCGCTTGATCGATTAGCAAAGGCTTCTAAGCAAGGTGTGATTGATGCCGGTGGATTCCCCATGCAATTCGGAACAATCTCTGTTTCAGATGGAATCTCCATGGGCCATGAGGGAATGCACTTCTCTCTTGTATCTCGAGAAATAATCGCCGATTCTGTTGAGACTGTAATGCAAGCCGAACAACTAGATGGCATGGTGACATTTGCAGGTTGCGATAAATCTCTACCTGGAATGATGATGGCTGCAGCGCGACTTGATGTCGCATCTGTCTTCGTTTATGCCGGCTCAACTCTTCCTGGCCAAGTTGATGGAAAAGATGTAACAATCATTGATGCCTTCGAAGCAGTCGGTGCATGTGCGCGCGGACTCATTTCTCGAGAGCAAGTAGACAAGATTGAGCGCGCAATCTGCCCCGGAGAAGGTGCATGTGGCGGCATGTACACCGCAAACACCATGGCAACTATCGGAGAAGCTATTGGGCTCTCACTTCCTGGCTCTGCTGCTCCACCAGCTGTAGACCGTCGTCGCGATACCTATGCCATCAAGTCTGGCGCTGCAGTTGTTGAATTGATTCGACAAGGCATTACAACTCGCCAGATTCTTTCCAAACGAGCATTTGAAAACGCGATTACAGCGCTGATGGCACTTGGTGGTTCTACTAATGCAGTGCTTCACCTTCTTGCAATTGCGCATGAAGCGCGAGTTGATCTAACTCTCGATGATTTCCATCGCATTGGTTCAAAAGTTCCATTACTGGGTGATCTCAAACCATTTGGTCGATTTGTCATGAGTGATGTCGATAAGGTTGGTGGAATTCCAGTAATCCTCAAAGCCCTACTTGATGCTGGATTGCTGCATGGAGATTGCCTCACTGTGACTGGTAAGACAATGGCTGAGAATTTGGCTGATATCAATCCGCCAGATCCTGATGGAGAGATTCTCAAAGCAACAAGTTCTCCGATGGCCACAACAGGAGGAATCACGATCCTTGGTGGAAGTTTTGCTCCAGATGGTGCAGTCACAAAAGTTGCTGGTGTCGGCGTTGATACATTTGAAGGACCTGCTCGTGTCTTTGATCGCGAACAAGCTGCGATGCAGGCACTTGAAGATGGAACAATTCAAGCCGGAGATGTTGTTGTGATTCGTTACGAAGGTCCTAAAGGTGGACCTGGAATGCGCGAGATGTTAATGATTACTGGTGCAATCAAAGGTGCAGGACTTGGTAAGTCTGTGCTTTTGATTACCGATGGACGATTCTCTGGTGGAACGACGGGACTTTGTGTCGGCCACGTTGCACCGGAAGCAGTTGATGGGGGACCTATTG
>JACCDL010378368.1_pt1 | contig 11873 bp, 17 predicted proteins | sample 7441931 | NCBI WGS metagenome assembly JACCDL01 (sample SAMN15323437, study PRJNA562643) | freshwater metagenome | isolation source: river surface water | place: USA:Blue River Watershed | collected 2017-08-16 | reverse complement strand
TAAAAGACATGAGATAATCACGCCATGCGCCAAATGAAAAAAGTTGCTGTGACAACAATTGCTATCGCACTCGCACTCTCTCTATCTTCTTGTTACGGATCGGGACCAAGTGCTGAGACACGAATGACTTCTCGCGTTACAGATGGTGCTGAAGCCGTTATTAAAAATGACGATAGCGACATTCGTGTCAGCAATTTTCTTCTCGTCGCAACTGAAGATGGATAAGCAGTTGTAGTTGGACATATTGTTAATCGCTCTGAAGTTGCTGATGAACTTCTTGGAATTTCAGTAGCGGGTGCTCCTGCTACATTAACAGGCGAAACAAAGCTCAATACAAATAAGCCACTTCATTTTGAAGGTGAACTTGCCAATGTAAAGGCAGTCTTCCCGGCTGTTGGTGCAGTTGCAGGTACTACCGTTGATGTAACAATTGGTTTTGCTCGTGCGGGACTTGTTACTGTTCGCGCAATCATTCGCGATAAGAGCGACTTGTACGCAAATGTCACCTCAGGTGCCAAGCTTGCAACAACCGAAGCAACTCCTGCTGCTGAGTAAATTCTAGCTGCGCTCCATCTTGTAACCCATGCCTCGTACAGTCTGAATATATTCAGGGTTGGCGGGATCTTTCTCAATTTTCGCGCGCAAACGCTTGATATGAACATCAAGGGTCTTGGTATCTCCCACGTAATCGCTTCCCCAGACTCGATCAATAAGTTGAATACGGGTGAGCACGCGGCCAGCATTGCGCATTAAGAACTCAAGAAGTTCAAACTCCTTTAATGGCAGCGCAACAGGTAATCCATTTACTGTGATGATATGTCGATCGATATCGAGACGGACCGGCCCAACAGCAAGGACTCCCACCTCTGAATTGCTCTCCATCATCTCACCACGACGAAGAACCGCACGGATACGAGCAATTAACTCGCGGGATGAGTAGGGCTTAGTCACATAATCGTCTGCACCGAGCTCAAGGCCAACAACTTTATCGATCTCAGAATCTTTTGCGGTCAGCATAATAATCGGGACAGAAGATTTGGAGCGAATCTGGCGACAGACTTCAGTGCCTGAGAGACCAGGAAGCATCAGATCAAGCAGGATTAAATCTGCACCGCTGAGTTCAAACTTTTCAATGGCGGCAGGGCCGGTCGCGGCTGTTTCTACCTCAAAACCTTCTTTACTGAGAAGAAATGAAATTGCCTCAGAGAGTGACTCTTCATCTTCAACGACCAAGATCCGGGTCATGCACGATCTGCCTCTCTAATAAAGTCTTCACCTAGCGGTAATCGAATTGCAAATGTACTACCTATGCCTGCTGAGCTCCATACGGAAACTTCACCACCGTGCTTTGCAACAACATGCTTCACAATGGATAAGCCAAGTCCCGTTCCGCCTGTTTCTCGAGAACGAGCTGGATCCACACGATAGAAACGTTCGAAGATGCGATTGATATCGCCATCGGAGATTCCAACACCTTGATCAATAACTGAAATTTCAACAATTGAATTATCTATCACAGAGTTGACCGTTACCCTGGTCCTATCGGGGCTGTAGTTAACAGCATTCTCAATGAGGTTATGGACGGCCATAATGAGGTGCGTCCGATCACCCACTACGCTCGCATGTGTTCTTGCTCCTCTCGCGATTTCGATATCTCGACTGTCGGCGAGGAACTGACATTGATCAATAGCAGAATCCAAAACTTCGTCGATATCTACCGTAATTGCATCCAATAGTGGATCTGCATCTTGCAGCCTTGAGAGGTCAATGATCTCTTGAACTAAATGGGAGAGGCGTTCGACTTCATTTGTCATCATTGATGCAAACTTCACCACTTGTGGATCTGTAGCTGCTGCCGAAACCGCATCGCTCAATGTGCGCAATGCGCTAATTGGAGTTTTTAGTTCATGCGAAATATTCGCCACAAAATCGCGCCGCACGGCGTCAATACGTTCAGCTTCGGATTCGTCACTGAAGAATGCGACCGTTAAATCATAATCAGGCAATTGGCTAACTTTCACAGCAAGTTTGCGAGTGCCCTCACCTATCGGTCCAAGCGGAATATCGATAGATCCTTCTTGTGCTTTTCCTGACCGTCTTACTGTACGAATCAAAGCGTGGAGATCATCTCCTACTAATTTCTCATCTCGAATCACGCCGAGCGTGACCGCACTTGGCGAAAAAAAGACAGGAACTTCACCTGGAGAGAGAACAACACTTGCTATATCAAGCACATTAAGGAGCTCTTCAACTTGAGGGGTAACAAATGCTTTGGATTGTTCCGAGTCGTTACGACTTCTCCTCAGTGAGCGGGCCATGTCGCAATCGTAAGGCTTCTCCTGTAGATGTGATATTTACATGGCTTAAATTGGGTCGATTCACCAACTGTTCACCTTCTCGATAGAGCGTGTTTACGATTGAATATAGGCCATATTGCAGATGGCTAATATCCTTGGGCCATGCGCGACGCCTTTCATGAAGATTTAGATTCGATCAACCAGACACTCGTTGATATGTCCACACTCGTAGCTGGTGCGATGGGTCGGGCAACAACAGCGTTGCTCACTGCAAACCTAGAGCTTGCTGAAGAAGTGATTGCTGATGACGATCGAATCGATGCCATTCAGCATGAGCTTGATAACAAGACTCTCGATGTGATGGCACGTCAGCAACCAGTTGCCAGTGATCTTCGTAACCTTGTTACTTCGCTTCGCATGAGCGCAGACTTTGAGCGTATGGGCGATTTCGCTCACCACATTGGTCGAATCGCACGAATGCGCTATCCCAACACTGCCGTTCCAGCAGAGCTTGCACCTACAGTGCAGGCGATGGGTGACGTGGCAGTTGCCCTCATCAATAAAGTCACTGGCCTCTTGCAGAGCCGCGATATTAACGTGGCGCTTGAAGTCGAACGTGATGATGATGAGATGGATAAATTACATCGCAAACTCTTTGAAGTTCTACTCGATGACAAATGGTCCTACGGCATTGAGTCGGCGATTGACATCACTCTGTTAGGACGATATTACGAGCGCTGCGCAGACCACGCAGTTTCAGTTTCTCGTCGCGTCTATTTCCTCGTGACAGGCGAATACGCCGAGAAGAATTAAGAGACTGCGTACCCCTTACTTCTTGCCTTGATTCGCTACAGCCTTAATCGCTTCCGCTGCTGCAGCAGGATCTAAATACTCTCCACCCTTCACAACTGGCGCAAAGTTACTATCGAGTTGATAGAACAGAGGAATACCCGTTGGGATGTTAAGACCAGCAATATCTTCATCGCTGATCCCATCAAGGTGCTTTACCAAAGCGCGCAGTGAATTTCCATGAGCGGTAACAAGAACAGTCTTGCCTGCCTTGAGATCAGGAATGATTGACTCTTCCCAATAAGGAATCATGCGAGCGACAACATCCTTAAGGCACTCAGTTAATGGAAGATCTTTTCCAAGATCTGCATAACGAGGATCTTGATCCTGTGAATACTCAGAACCAGCAACAATTGCTGGTGGTGGTGTGTCATAAGATCGTCGCCACAACATGAATTGTTCCTCGCCGTACTCGGCCAAAGTCTGCGCTTTATCCTTTCCTTGGAGCGCACCGTAGTGGCGCTCATTGAGCCGCCAAGAACGCTTAACCGGAATCCAGTGGCGGTCACAAGAATCCAGTGCTAGCTGAGAAGTATGGATTGCTCGGCGTAAGAGTGATGTGTGGACTACATCCGGGAGCAGGCCCCGCTCTGAGAGAAGAGTGCCGCCCTTCTTCGCTTCAGCTTCGCCTGCTGCTGAGAGTCGAACATCGACCCAACCGGTGAAGAGGTTCTTTGCGTTCCATTCGGATTCGCCGTGGCGCAGGAGGATAAGTTTGAAGTCAGACATGTGCGTATCTTGTCATGTTCTACTAGAGTTCCTCACGCTTCCATCCAGCATTTCTTGACCAAACAAGGAGACTTCCGTGGCGCTCACACCTAAAGATGCCGTTCTTTTTGACCTTTACACCTCTCTCGCTGAACGAGTTGCAGCAGGTGCCCGCACATCTCTAGAGATGGTTAGCTCGCCTCGCGAAAACCGTAAAGAACTTGCTAAGCGCGTCAGCGCAATTGAGACAGAGGCCGATGAGCTCCTTGGCAAAATCATTCGCCGTATTGATGACATGTTTGTGACTCCGTACGATCGTGAAGATCTCCATCAACTAGCTAACTCGCTTGATGATGCGATGGATGAACTTGAAGAAGCAACTGATTTAGTGGTTCTTCACGGTGTTGGAGACTTTCCTGAAGGAACCTATGAGCTCGTAGATGCAGCTCGTCGCCTCGCCGAACTTACAGCGAGCAGCCTTCCACGGTTGAAGAATCTTAAAGACCTCGACCACTACTACGAGGAAGCAGATCGTATTGAAGATGAAGGTGACCGAATTCATCGCCGCATTACATCTCTACTTTTCAGCGGCAACTTTGATGCAATGACGATTCTTCGAATCAATGCAGTTATTGATTGCTTTGAAGATTGTCTTGATGAGCTCGCTCGCGTAGCGCGCACAATCCGAACTATTGCACTTAAGGAGTCTTAAGTCGTGACAACGGCTCATCTGCTTGTAGTTCTCATAGTCATCGTAGCTTTAGCCTTTGACTACACAAATGGGTTTCATGATGCAGCAAATGCAATCGCAACCACAGTAGCCACAAAGGCGCTCAGTGCAAAGAAGGCGCTGGCAATGGCTGCAGTGGGCAATCTCATTGGTGCGTTTCTCAGTGAAGGCGTCGCAAAAACGGTCGGCAAAGGTGTGATCGATGTCGAGTCATCCAACGCCGGTCTAGTCGTCGTAATGGCTGCACTTCTGGGTGCTATTGCCTGGAATCTCATTACTTGGTGGCTCGGTCTGCCATCTTCTTCATCACATGCTCTTATTGGTGGTCTTGTCGGTGCAGCTCTTGCATCCAGCCAAGTTGTTCATTGGGATGGCGTGCAGAGCAAAGTACTCGTTCCGATGGTGATTTCGCCGATTGTGGGAATGAGCGCAGCTTTTGCCTTGACTCTTGCTCTGCAATGGCTCTTCCGCAATGCCAAAAAATCACGTGCCGGTAAAGGTTTCCGCGCTGGACAGATTCTCGCTGCTGGAACCATGTCTGTCGGTCACGGACTGCAAGATGCGCAGAAGACTATGGGTGTGATGACTCTTGCACTCGTAGTAGGTGGAATGCATAGCGGTGAATCCATTCCAGTGTGGGTCAAGATTTCAGCCGCCCTTGCAATCTCTCTCGGTACATATGCTTGTGGCTGGCGAATAATGAAGACTCTCGGTAAGCGAATGGTTGAGATTGATCCGGTTCGTGGATTGGCATCACAGACCGTTGCTTCAACAGTGCTCTTCTACATGGCTATTCACTTGAAAGCTCCAATTTCAACAACACACACCATAACCTCTTCCATCATTGGTGCCGGTGCAACCCGTGGCCCTAAGTGGGTTCGTTGGGGCATCGTCAGCAATATTTTGGCAGCATGGATCTTTACACTTCCAGCTGCTGCAGGATGTGCGGCAATCTTCTACTTCTTATTCCAATTGATTGGAATGCCATAAATTTAGATCAAGTGCGCGAAAGCTTCTAAGTGAGAAAGTGATTCGCCGCGAGTGAGGCGCCAAGCCCACTCTCGGCGAATTGCGTCAGCAAATCCGAGTTCAAGCAGTGGATTAAATGATGAATCTGAGTATTGCAGAACTGAACCGAGAATGCGATCAAGTTCTTCTGCGTTAACGGCGCCGAGAGGCAATCGCCCAACAAGGTAGATATCTCCTAGCTCGTTAATAGCGAATGCGAGCCCATACATCGAAGCGTTCTTGCTCATACACCAATGATGCACAGCTGCTTCATTCTCATCTGGTTTGCGAATAACAAATGCATTGATGCTTAATGAATGGTCACCCACCACAAGTGCGCAATGTGTCTGCAATTTCTTCTCACCTGGCAAGGTAACAAGAAATGTATTCTCATTTCGATCAAAATCTATCTTTTGTGAGGTTAAGAAGTTTTCGATTACAGAAGTAACTGACATTTAACCGATCTGCTTCTTCTCTGCCTCTTGCGCGCTCAATACTCGGTCATAGATATCGAGGGTTCCACGAGAGGTCGCATCCCACCCGAAGTGTGAAGCATGCTCGAGTGCACCCATTGAGAGCAGTACTCGGCGTTGTGGCTCTTGCAGCAAACGTGCAATAACAGATGACCACGCGCGCGGATTATGGCCATCGACGAGTACGCCTGAAATTCCATCGGCTACTGCGGTGCGAAGTCCGCCTACGGCGCTGGCTACAACGGGCGTTCCGCCCGCTTGCGCTTCGAGTGCGACCAAGCCAAAACTCTCTGAATAGCTGGGAACACAGACTAAATCTGAGGCGCGGAAGTAATCCGTGCGCCCCGCGCGATCGACTGGTGGAGCAAAACGAACTACATCGCTGATGCCAAGCCACTGCACTAGTTCCTTAAGACGATCTACCTCTGCGCCATTGGCACCGGATGCACCGCCCACAATAAGAGTGACCAATTTGGCTCGCAAGTGCGGGGAGTGAGTGACCATTTCGGCAACTGCCCGAATAAGAACCTCAGGTCCTTTATGAGGTTGGATGCGACCAACAAATGTCACGACATGGGCATCGGTAGGCACATCAATTTTCTTGCGCGCCTTGCCCTTATCTCCCTTTGCGCTAAACATCTGCAAATTAACGCCAGGGCTCACAACGGAAACATCATCAGGGCAGGCATCGTAGAGTGATACCAAACTTGCTGCCTCTGCATCGGTATTTGCAATCAGAGCGTCAGCAGCAGCTACAACTTGAGACTCGCCTTGTACGCGAATCATTGGCTCAGGGGTTTCACCTTCTGCAAGTGCAAGGTTTTTCACTCGAGCCATAGTGTGCATCGTATGAACAAGTGGGATGTTAAGTTCTGCTGCAACCGGCATCGCGACTTTTCCAGATATCCAATAATGCGAATGAATGATGTCGTAGCTCTCATTGCATGTCAGTGCTGCTTTAAATGCTTTAGATAGTTCGGGAATTAAAGTAGGAAGAACTTCTTTGGTAACTCCGTCGATCGGACCAACATTGAGATGTAGAACGCGAACACCATTACCTAAATCAACAATATCTGGGTGATCATTATTTGCCCGACGAGTGAAGATATCTACCTTGATGCCTTGGGCCGCCATCTGTTGTGCGGATTCGCAGACGTAGATATTCATGCCGCCAGCATCGCCAATACCCGCTTGATCGAGCGGAGAGGTATGCACCATCAAAGTGGCGACGCGACGATTCACCCCATAAGGGTACGCAGGTTTTTAATAATGCGCTTCTGCTAAAAAGTAGCTCTGATCTCGCCGATGACTTTTCCGCCGCCAAGAACAGCCTCTGTCTCGTACTTACTCTCAACACCAAGGCGCTTGAGACCAGCGTGAACGAGAGCTCGGAAGGGGCGAAGTGAGCCGTCGGTGACCTTAAAGACCAATGTGCGACCGTCAGGCATAGAGGCGACCTCTACCGCTTCAACTCCATCTTTCATATAGAGGCCAGGAACTTCGCGAATCATGGTTGTAGTGAGGCGTCCTTCACCGGCAACCATCTCAGGAAATGCACGGGATGCTTCAATGACACTGCGATGTGCAACATCCTCTGAAATTGTGATGGCGCGAATTGCGCGAGCAAGACCTGCAACAGAGATGAGGAATAAAGGTGCACCGCATCCATCGGTACTAGTAAGCGTGATTTTCTCACCGGCTAAATTCTCCAACTCTTCACGACATGCAACTTGCAATGGATGATCGGCATCAAGATAGTTTTCGATAGACCAACCATTCTTCACGCATGTCACCAGCATTGCTGCATGTTTTCCACTGCAGTTCATCGCAATACGCGTTGGCTCTTGATCTCCATAAGCACGACGCTCTGCTTCACCCAGTGGCTTATCGAGCATGCATTGCAGCGCACTTTCATCGAGACCAACTGTGCTGAGAATTTCGCGGACTGCGGCGATATGTTCTACTGAGCCAGAATGGCTTGATGCACCGAGTGCAAGAAGTCGTGGTTCAAGTTCTAGACCGTTACGAACCATCGCGGCAGCTTGAAAGGATTTAACGGTAGAGCGAGGGAAAATTAAGTGCGCGCTATCGCCTAGTTCAAGATTTGTTGACCCATCAGCATTGAGTGCAATCAGAAATCCGCGGTGCTGGGATTCAACAACTCCGCTACGAACAACTTCGGCAAGAACTGCATCCTTCATTTAATTTTCAACCTGTCGCTCTAGTGATGACCAGAGATGAGCCTGTAGCTCTTTACCTGGTGCTGCCATGTCGTATGAGGTAAAGAGTTGACCTTCAACAAGACCATAGAGGCGAGCGCCGTCGCTGACCTCTTTCGCTGTTGGTGCAACATATGCATGATCGAGCGCTAATTGAATGGCAGGGCGATCATCGCTAATTTTTCCTAGCCAACCCTCTGAAATTCCAGTGCTATGCGCCAGAATTAACTCAATCACTCTATTTGGCTTAATGCGCCAATAACCGCACTCTGATGCACCTGGGCGGATGTGATTGCCTTCAGCATCGATAATCCATGACTTAGATGTGTACTCAAGAAATGGTCGACCGTCGTGGCGGAATGTCACCTCTTGTACATACTCAAACTTCTCAACGCCAGGCCACTCGCCCATACCCTTGCCGCCCCATTTGCCGACCATCCAGGCAAGGGGATAGAGATCTTCGTGAAGTCCCTCAGGGATAACAAAAGCCATTAGATTCTGCCTCTCTTATAGGTGCGGGCATCGCGCGCTTGGGATTGACGTCGGCCACGAATACCGTAGATAAGAAGTCCGATACCGATTGCGATAGAGATAATCCCTAACAGCGCAGTCGTGAGTAACTCCATAGGGCAATCGTAAGGGTTAGAACTTACGAACGGCCCACATAATCGCAAGGCAGGCGATAGAAACGAGCAGCAACTGGCCTAAGAACTTCATGCGGGAACCTTCATCGTGTGCCCTTCACGATTACCTCTTGTGAAGCAGCAACACCATCTACCGTCAAAGTCGCATCGGTAGGAGTGGATCGCTTGACCAAAGCCAGAGCGATGGGGCCGAGCTCGTGGTGGCGCGCAACTGTTCCAAGGAATCCCACTTGCATACCATCTAATAAGACCGGAGTACCAGGAGCTGGAAAAACTACGGCTGATCCATCGAGGTGGAGCATCACTAAACGACGAGGTGGCGCACCGAGATTAAATATCTTTGCCACTGTCTCTTGTCCTCGATAACAACCTTTGTTCATATGAACATCTTTATTGAGCACCCCAAGTTCATTGGGTATCGCTTTAAAGTCGGTATCGATTCCGTGGCGAGGCCGACCTGATGCTACGCGTTCGGCGTCGAGCGCCCAAGTACCTACCTCTTTTGCGCTCTCATTAAATACGTTCTTCATGGCATCGAGTTCTGCGCGAGGCACGAGTGCGTATGGTCCACCGATAATTGTCGGTGCTCCCGGTGCGCGTAGAACTGAATAATCTTGTGATGCATCATGTGCATCAACCTTTAACATGAAGCGCATCTTTAGTAGATATGCCAACAGTCTTTCGGCATAACTTGGATCAATCACAATAAAAGTAGCTGTTCCGTCATCGACGAGATTAAATTGGTATTCGACGTGTCCGTTGTGATCCAGAATCATTGCAGGCAACCAATCACCTGCCGGCAGATTAAGAAGATGCTGGGTTGTTAAATCATGTAACCACTTAATGCGATCATCACCGCTCACCTCAATCACAGCAAGGTGGGAGAGATCTGCCCATGCTTTGCCTTCAGCAAGTGCGCGTTGTTCTTGCGCGGGCTGACCAAAATGCCAGATAGCGCCCTTATCTGGGCCTTCTTCAACATGGACAGCAGTCATAGCGCTAAGTCTATGAGCGCGAAGAGATAACTGCTATTTAACGCAGGCTGCGCAGGTTCCGTAGATTGCAAAGTGCGTGACATCGGTGCGGAATCCGTAATCATCTGCGAGGTTCTGCACAAAGTTTGCTGCAACATCGATAGGGGCATCACCGACAGATCCGCAATCACCACAGACAAGGTGGAGATGGGTGAGCTCTTCTGCTGCATGATACGTCGCGCCGCCATGGCCAAGGTGGGTGTGCTGCACGAGACCCACGTTTTCTAGGGTCTCAAGGTTGCGATAGACGGTAGAGAGATTGATGCCTGGGTGGGTCTCGCGCACCTTGAGTGCAATATCTTCCGGCGTTGAATGGCCAAGTTCACGCACTGCATTGAGTACGAGTTCGCGCTGCGGTGTAAGGCGTAAACCTTTTTCATGTAATTCGTGCTTATTAGCCATGTGCCAACCTTACTTTAATCGATGAAATATGGAGAGAGTCTTTAGAGGGTAATTACAAGATCAGTGACATTGCCACGTTCGGCAACAATCTTTTTCTCTGCGCGAGCACCTGGTGCTTGAACCACGAGAGTCCAAACACCAGGGCTAGCGAAGAAGCGGAATTGTCCTTCCGCATTTGTTGGAACTTCTGCGGTGAACTCCCCAGAGCCATCAAGTAATCGCACATGACCGTTAGCAACCGCCGCACCATTGGGTACTGAGTCATCAATCCCGTCCCGGATCTGGTTTGTCAATTGCGATGTCGCTTCGCTATATCGCAATATCTGTCCTTGAATTACTGTCTGTTTCGCCAGATCTATGCCATCAAGTGATGGACCGCCAGGGCGCGCACCGCAAGTCTTCATGCGCCGAGCTCTACAGGTACACCAACGAGTGAACCGTATTCAGTCCATGAACCGTCGTAGTTCTTCACGCTCTTAACTTCAAGAAGTTCGTGGAGAACAAACCAGGAGAAGGCAGAGCGCTCACCGATACGGCAATATGCAATTGTCTCTTTTGCGAGATCCACACCAGCAGCTGAATAAATCTCCTTCAACTCTGCATCTGATTTAAATGTTCCATCTTCATTGGCCGCCTTAGACCAAGGAATGTTCTTTGCAGTAGGTACATGGCCCTTTACCTGACCGCCTTCTTGTGGCAGGTGAGCAGGAGCAGCAAGTTCCCCTGAGAATTCAGCAGGAGAGCGAACATCAACAATGTTCTTTACGCCAATTGCTGCAACCACTTCATCGCGGAAGGCGCGAAGTGAAAGGTCTTGATCTTGTGCAACATAGCGAGTTGCTGTGCGAGTAGGTACTTCGGTGACAAATGGACGAGCGTCGAGTTCCCAACGCTTGCGTCCGCCATCAAGCAAACGCACATCCTGATGACCGTATAGCTTGAAGTACCAGTATGCATAAGCCGCAAACCAGTTGTTGTTGCCGCCATAGAGCACAACTGTGGTCTCGTTTGTGATTCCGCTCTTCGAGAGGAGAAGTTCAAAACCTTCCTTCGAAATGATGTCGCGGCGTACACCATCTTGTAGATCTTCGCGCCAATTGAAAGTTATTGCATTCTCAATATGGCCTTGCGCATAAAGGGTGGTGTCTTCATCAACCTCAATAATGGCAACCGCTGGGTTATTGAGGTTTTGGGCTACCCAATCGGCTGTTACTAATACTTTTTCGCGTGACATGAATAAAACTCCTGAAAGATAGATTGAATAAAAAGTGAGATTTACTTCGAGGTAAGACGGACGAGAAGCAGATACATCTCGCAACCGAGGCAATAATTAAATGCTGCATTAAGGAAAGCTGCGCCAAGCGCAAAACCTGTTGCAACGGTAAAGAGAACCTCGAGCCCCGTGAAAGCTCCGATTACTCCTACCAATGCAAAGATGAATCCAACAGATTGTGCAAACTTTGGTGGTCGCACATCTTCGGTTGGACCAGGTTGCGCAAGGCGTGGCTT
>JACCDL010305665.1_pt1 | contig 11874 bp, 14 predicted proteins | sample 7441931 | NCBI WGS metagenome assembly JACCDL01 (sample SAMN15323437, study PRJNA562643) | freshwater metagenome | isolation source: river surface water | place: USA:Blue River Watershed | collected 2017-08-16 | reverse complement strand
GGTCAGCTGGTTGGCTTCGGATGATGCGGCTTACATTTCTGGTGCCGTGATTCCAGTCGACGGTGGCCTTGGACTGGGTCATTAGGTAGTAACTTTTTCCATAACGCAACTTAGGAGATGGCTTTGGGAATTCTCGAAGGTAAGAAAATACTCGTAACCGGTGTACTCACCGAGGCTTCAATTGCCTTTACGGCAGCCAAGCTAGCCCAGCAGGAAGGTGCTGAGGTGCTGCTGAGCTCTTTCGGCCGCATGCTTCCTATCACCCAGAAAATTGCCGAGCGTCTGCCAAAGCCTGTGAAGGTCATCGAGCTTGACGCCACCAACCAGGAAAACCTGGACGCTCTTGCCGGTCACATCAAGGAGCACCTCGGCTCACTAGACGGCATCGTTCACGCGATTGCCTTTGCTCCGCAGACCGCACTCGGTGGAAACTTTATGGAGACCCCTTGGTCCGACGTCTCCACCGCGGTTGAGGTTTCTGCTTACTCACTCAAGGCAATCACCACCGCCTGCCTGCCTGTGCTCAACAACCCAAGCTCGGTTGTGGGCCTAACCTTCGACGCCACCGTTTCCTGGCCGGTATACGACTGGATGGGTGTTGCCAAAGCAGCCTTCGAGTCAACCGCCCGCTACCTGGCCCGCTACCTGGGTGATAAGGGTATTCGCGTCAACCTAATCTCTGCCGGCCCGCTTCGCACCACCGCCGCAAAGGGCATTCCTGGTTTCGCCACCATGGAAGAGCTCTGGACCGGTCGTGCGCCACTGGGTTGGGACTTGACCGACACCGAAGCGGCAGCCAAGGGCTTGGTTGCTCTGCTGAGCGATTGGTTCCCAGCCACCACGGGTGAAATGATCCACGTTGATGGTGGACTGCACTCAACCGGTGCCTAGGGCAGTAACTGAATTAGCAGGCTTAAATCGCGCTCGTTGAGCGCGATTTTTGCTTTCTGCTGAACAACTGGCTTGGCACAGAATGCCACCGATAGGCCAGCCACTTCCATCATTCCAAGGTCATTTGCCCCATCACCAACCGCAATGGTTCTGTGCTGCGGAACCCCGAGCTTGCCGGCCCACTCCAAAAGCGCAGCTGCTTTGGCCTGCCGATCAATAACCTTGCCAACTACCTGCCCGGTCAGCTTTCCGTCGACCACCTCTAGGGTGTTAGCTCGCTCTATGTCGAAACCCAGTTTTTCTTTCACTGGGCCCAGCAGTTGGATAAAACCTCCGGAGACTGCCGCCGCCTGGCCGCCGCGCTCATGAATGGCAGCAATCAGCTCTTTAGCACCCTGAGTGGGGGAGAGCTCTTTAGAAACCGAATCCAGGACCGATTCGTCAAGGCCGGCAAGTGTTAGAACTCGCTGGCGCAAGCTGGCTTCAAAGTCCAGTTCGCCTCGCATTGCTCGTTCGGTTACCTCAGCAACCTCCTCGCGCTTGCCTGCACGAGCCGCCAGTAATTCAATTGCCTCGTCGTTGATGAGCGTGGAGTCGACATCAAAGACCACTAGAAACTTCGTCAAGGTGTAACCAAGCGCCCCTTGGCGACCACAGTGATGCCGCTATCGGTAACGGTGAAGCCGCGCTCTAGGTCGCGCTCTTTACTTACGCCAATGCTGGCACCATCGGAGACCACAACGTTTTTGTCCAGAATCGCCTTGCGAATCGTGCAGTCGCGACCGACCTGTACATCGTCAAGCAGGATTGACTCGGTGACTAATGTCCGCGATGAAACTCGAACGTTTGGTGAGAGCACAGAGCGATCTACCACTCCGCCGGACACCACAACTCCAAGGCTCACGATGGAATCTTGGGTGCGACCCTGGTTACCCTCGGAATCGTGAATGAACTTGGCCGGTGGCAAGTTGATCTGCTGGTTGTATACCGGCCAATCCGAGTTGTAGAGATTGAAAATTGGCATGGTTGAGATCAGGTCCATGTGAGCGTCGTAGTAGGAATCGATGGTTCCCACATCCCTCCAGTACGACTTATCGCGAGCGGTCGCTCCTGGGATCTCGTTGAATGTAAAGTCATAGGCTCCAGCGGTGCCTTGATTCACAAAGTAGGGGATGATGTCCCCACCCATATCGTGTGACGAATCGGGATTCTCGCCATCGCGCTCGATTGCATCAATTAGGGACTGGGCATTGAAAATGTAGTTTCCCATTGAAACCAGAGCCTGAGTTGGGTCCCCAGGAACTGGTTGTGGGTCGGCTGGCTTCTCACGGAAAGCCGCAATCTTTACAGGATTGGACTCATCCACCTCGATGACACCAAACTGTGGCGCAATTGCGATTGGCTGCCTAATCGCAGCAACGGTTGCCTCCATGCCGGAATCGATGTGTGACTGCAGCATCTGGTCGAAATCCATGCGGTAAACGTGATCGGCACCGACAACCACGACATAGTCCGGCTTCTCATCACTGAGTGCGTTCATCGACTGCAAAATCGCATCGGCACTGCCGGTGTACCAACGCTTACCTAAGCGTTGCTGGGCTGGAACCGACGCAACGTAGGCCCCCAGCAGCGGAGACATGCGCCAGGTCTGGGATACGTGACGGTCGAGCGAGTGGGATTTGTACTGGGTGAGTACCACTATGCGCCTGAGCCCTGAATTAATGAGGTTTGAAAGCGCGAAGTCAATTAGGCGGTAGCTACCGGCAAATGGCACGGCGGGCTTGGCTCGGTCTGCGGTGAGCGGCATCAGCCTCTTGCCCTCGCCACCGGCTAGAACCATCCCGAAAACTCTTGTTCGACCCATAGCCAAATGTTAGTTAATAAAAAAGCCCAACACACTAGCATTTCGGTATGCGTGTGGATTTTGTTACCAAGGAGTATCCGCCCAACATTTACGGCGGAGCCGGTGTGCACATCACCGAGCTGGTCAAGGTGCTTCGCTCGCGCATTCAGGCTAGGGTTCACGCCTTTGGTGAGCCAGTTTCCGAGACCGACACTTTCGGCTACTCAACTCCGAGTGCATACGCACTGGCCAACCCAGCAATTCAGACCATGGCTACCGACCTTGAGATTGTTCAGGCAATCGCCGGAGCAGACCTAGTTCACTCACACACCTGGTATGCGAATTTCGCGGGTCAGATGGCTTCCATGCTGCACGGCATCCCTCATGTCATAACCGCTCATTCTCTGGAGCCTTTGCGCCCCTGGAAGGCGGAACAGCTCGGCGGTGGGTATGCGGTTTCATCATTCATTGAAAGAGCCGCCTACGAGCAAGCGAAGCGGGTGATAGCCGTCTCTCACGGCATGCGCAGAGACATTTTGAAGGCTTATCCAGAACTTGATCCAGACAAAGTTGAGGTGGTTTACAACGGCATTGACTCGAATAAGTGGCAGCCAATCCTCGATTCCGACGTGGTCCGCTCCCTGGGAGTAAACCCCGATCAACGATCTGTGATTTTTGTCGGGCGCATCACCAGGCAAAAAGGACTTCCGTATTTCTTGCGGGCGGCCAGTCAGTTGCCCGACGATGTGCAGCTGGTGCTATGCGCTGGCGCGCCAGATACCCCTGAAATCAAGGCCGAGGTGGAGCACTTGGTGTCCGAGCTTTCCAAGACTCGCTCGGGCGTGATCTGGATTCCAGAGCACCTACCGCAACCAAAGTTGGCAGCGCTGCTGTCAGCCGCAGACCTATTTGTCTGCCCGTCGATTTACGAACCGCTCGGCATAGTCAATTTGGAGGCAATGGCCTGTGGGGCTCCCGTCATTGCAACCGCGACCGGTGGTATTCCTGAGGTGGTAGTTGACGGTGAGACTGGTTGGTTGGTGCCAATCGAGCAGGTGCAAGATGGGTCCGGCACCCCGGTCGACGAGCAGAGGTTTGTAAATGACTGGGGTAACGCACTGAATGCAGCTTTAGAAAGTGGCAAGCTCAAGCAGTTTGGTGAGGCTGGCAGGGTTCGAGCCAAAGATGAGTTCAGCTGGGAGTCAATCGCGACTCGCACGCTAGAGGTCTATTCCAGAGCACTTGGAAGCTAGGCTATTTTTCAATGTCTCAGGTGATTGATCTTCAGAATGTCAGCGTGGTTCGCAGCGGAAAAGCGATCCTCGACTCGGTTACATTTTCCGCGAATTCAGACGAGCGCTGGGTGATTTTGGGCGCTAATGGCGCTGGAAAGACCACCATGTTGCGAGTTTGCGCTGCCCAGATTCACCCTTCCTCCGGACAGGCAAGAATCCTGGATCAGCGCTTGGGTGAGGTAAACGTTTTCGAGCTCAGAACTCGAATTGGCTTTGCCTCAAGCGCTTTGGCAAACCAAATCCCAAACAGCGAGACCGTTCTAAATGCGGTAATGACCGCAAGCTACGGAGTCACCGGGCGCTGGAACGAGAGCTACGACGCAATCGACGAACGACGAGCAATGCGGGTGTTACGAGAGTGGCAACTAGAAGATTTCGCTCAGCGACCCTTCGGGACGCTCTCTGATGGCGAGCGAAAGCGAGTTCAGATCGCTCGGTCTGTCATGACTGACCCAGAATTGATGCTGCTCGACGAGCCAGTCGCAAGCCTAGATTTAGCAGCCAGAGAGCTTACGCTTCGACTGCTCAGTGGCTATGCGACCAGCGCTCAGGCACCAGCGATGGCCATGGTGACTCACCACCTTGAGGAAATTCCAGCTGGATTTACACACGCCCTGCTGATGCAAGACGGCAAGATCTTGGCCCGGGGTGAGATCGGTGCAACTATCACCAGCGCTGCGATATCGGAAACTTTCCGGTTCCCGCTGCAGGTTAGCTATCAAGACGGCAGATTCTCCGCGATTGCGTCCTAGACGAAGCATCGTTTTACTGCTAAGCTTTCCCGCTGTTGCTCTTTAGCAAAAAGATTTCACAAGAAGGAAACCATGAAGGCTGAAATTCACCCAACCTACGAGCCAATCGTATTTCGCGACCTGGCATCTGGCGTTGCATTTCTAACCCGCGCAACCATCACCAGCTCAAAGACCATTGAGTGGGAAGACGGTAAGACCTACCCGGTATACGACGTGGAAATCAGCTCTGCTAGCCACCCGTTCTACACCGGTAAGCAGCGCATCATGGACTCTGCAGGTCGCGTCGAGCGCTTCAACGAGCGTTACAAGAACTTCAGCTAATTTTTATTGGCCAACCCAAGACCGCACGGTAATCCGGGCGGTCTTGTTGTTTAAGCCACTTCTCAAATTCCAAGCTCTGCTCATCTGACCAAGCAACCTGAGCTGCATGCAGGTCAGATATTTCAATGTTCAAGGCCGGAAACTTGCTGGCCTGGCGCTGAGCCAATCTTCCCGCAGCTATTGCATCGGCTGTTGAGTTGTGAGCGTCAACGAGTTCAACCTCGTAGTCGCGGCAAAGCGCGGTAAGGGTTCTTGACCCCTTGCCGGAGCGGAATTTCACCATTTGTCGATCCAGGACCAGCGGATCGATGACTGCTACTGGAGCTAGTGGAGTAACGCCGTAACGCGTGGCCTCAGATTGCAAAATTGTGAAGTCGTAAGGGGCGTTGAATGCCACCACTGCCATTTCACCGCCAAGTCTGCGCAGTTGCTCAATGATCTCTGCGACGGCACCGCTTGGCTCAACGCCATTGGCCTTCGCCATCTCAGTGGTGATGCCGTGAACATTGGCGGCCGCCTCTGGGATCTCAATCCCCGGATTCACTAGCCACTCGTGCACCTCGATGGGCTCACCGTTAGCGTTTAGAACGGCAACTGCCGCGGTAACGATTCGGGAAGTCTGCAGGTCCAGACCTGTGGTCTCCAGGTCAAAAACGGCTAGCTTTTTGCTCCAGGCTGGGCGGTTTGGCTCAAAATCAAAATCTAACAAGGCATCTCCTTCGCCCCAGACTACCCAGCCATACCGACACTCATAGACTTGACACATGCCGTATCTAAAACTTGCCGCTCCAGCACTCGCGGAATTGGCGGCGAAACGCGGACACCGCAAGGATTTAGCCGGCACTGCGGTTTGGCATTACCCCGCGGACAATCCAAAGGGGAAGCTGCTTTTTATTCATGGCTTTCGAGGCGACCATCACGGTTTGGCTGCCACGGCTGCAGCGCTTTCGAATTTCGACGTCTACATTCCAGATCTTCCCGGCTACGGCAAGACTAAGGAGCTTGCAAAACACGACCTAGACAGCTATGCCCACTGGCTAAAGCGACTTTGCGAGGAACTGGGTAGCGATGTCATCGTGCTTGGTCACAGTTTTGGCTCGCTTGTGGTTTCACGGGCGGTTAGCCTTGGGCTCGGCGCCAGAGCGATCGTGCTGCAAAACCCGATCACCACAAGATCGATTGATCAAAATGACCTTGCGAATCGCATTGCGCGAGGTTTTTACGGCTTGGCAATTGCCCTTGGCCGAACAGGCTCGGCGCTATTGCGCTCGTGGCTGGTGGTTCGTGTGATGTCGATGGCCATGGCCACCACCAGATCGCTAAGGCTTCGTTCTTGGATTCACGATCAGCACCACAGACACTTTTCGACCTATCGCAGCGACAGAGTCGCGCATGAGGGTTTTGCGGCGGCATCGAGTGCGAGTGTTTTGGACTATGCCGAGTCATTTAGCATGCCGACGCTATTGATCGCGGGGGAGAGGGACATGATTGCACCACTTGCCAATCAGGTAAAACTGCAAACCATGATTCCCGGTTCCAAACTCGAGATCATGGCCGGGGTTGGGCACCTAACCCACTATGAATCAGCCGCCGAGGTTGCAGAGGCTATTGAGCGTTTTGCAGGTGAACTTTGAAGCAGCTGGCTTTTGATGGCCGATTCATAAAACCGAATCATCCCGATGGTATTTCTCGGTTTAGCCTGGGTTTGATCTCTGAACTCGCCAAGTTGACCAGGCTAAAGGTAGTGGTGTGTGACCCTAAGGTTGCCGAGAAACTTCCCGATAACACCGACATCATTTGGGCGAGAAAGCCAACGTCAGCCCTAGAAATCTTGACAGCCTTGCAATTGAATTCGCATGGCATCGATGTGCTGTTTAGCCCCATGCAAACCACATCAGGCTTTGGCCGAAAGTTCAAATTAGTGCTCACACTGCATGATTTGATCTACTATCGCCACCGCACTCCACCGCGGGAATTCAATGCTTTGGTGAGGCTGATCTGGTGGCTGTATCACCTGAGCTTCATCCCTCAGCGAATGGTTCTCAATGGCGCTGACTCGGTGGTGACGGTATCCGAGACCACCAAGAAGCAAATGATGAAGCATCGCCTAACCAACCGGCCCATTGATGTCGTCTACAACGCTGCGGATCGGCCCCAATCAGTGCCGGAGCGAGATAACTCCAACGCCAGGTATCTGGTCTACATGGGGAGCTTCATTGGCTATAAGGACGTTGAGGCGCTAATCCGGGGCATGGCATATCTTCCACAGCACACCTTGGTTTGCCTCTCCCGAATTTCAGATCAGCGAAAAACCGAGCTGACCGCGCTGGCAAATCAAATCGGGGCTAACGTGCAGTTTGAGAACGGTGTTTCGGAGGATGAATACCACCAGTGGCTGCTGCGCGCCCAAGCGCTGGTGACCGCATCCAGCGATGAGGGTTTTGGTATTCCAGTAATTGAGGCTATGGAGCGCGGAACCCCTGCCGTGGTGTCAAACTTGGAAATCTTTCACGAAGTTGGCGGCGACGCGGCCATGTTCTTTAATCCTTCAGAACCCAAGACATTTGCGCGGCAGATAGAGGCTCTGGGGGAGAGTCAGAACTGGCTGTCAGTATCTGGAAAATCAAAGGTTCAAGCGGCGAAGTTCTCTTGGGAGACCTCAGCAAAGAAGCTTTTCGAGCTACTGAATCGAGTTTGAGCCCAGCGGCTGGGGTCGCCAGGCCTCAAGCTGCCAGTCCTCGCGATGGTGCAGGATGTGCAGCGAGGCATTCTGCAATCGCTCTCCGGCCGGCGGGATCTGCCCGGCGGTAACCTCACTGAGCACAAACCTAATCAACGCACCATGAGACACGGCAAGCACCTTTGAGCCCGCATAGGTTTTCTTGATGTGGCTAAGGAGCTCTCGAGCTCTTTGTTCCACACTGGATTTTGATTCTGCACCGGGAATGTCATCCAGCTTGGCAAACTTCTCACCCCACTCGGCATAGGTCAAACCCTCACCAATGCCAAAAGCGCGCTCCAACAGCAGTGGCTCGATTTGAATCTGGTCGATACCAATTTGCTTGGCCACAATCTCGGCACTCTGACGGGCTCTGCCAAGTGGCGAACACAGCACCACATCCCAGCCGTGGTTGAGGTGTTTGGCGGCGTGCTCAATCTGCGCAATGCCAACCTGATTCATAGCAATGTCCGCTGTACCCTGAAGTCTCAGGTCAATATTCCAATCGGTTTGGCCGTGACGCAGAAGTCCAAGAGTGCTATCAGTCATTGAGGATTGCTCCAAGCAGGTTAGAAGTTGAGGCGGAGAGTTTCACATTGGCAATCAGGTCTGCCTTGGTGTCTCCTTGGTTCACAATCACAATGGGAATACTGCGCTTCTGAGCTCGCTTTACAAGCCGCAATCCGGAATTGACAGTTAGGGAAGTTCCGGCAACCAGCAGCGCCTCAGCCTGGCCAATCAACTGCTCCGCAGTCTCCACCCGCGTAAGAGGCACCTGTTCGCCAAAGAACACAACGTCGGGCTTGTAATGCGCTCCGCAGAAGCCACATTCGGGCACTCTGAAGTTCTTTCCCACTTCGACCTCGGCATCACCATCCGGAGTGAACTCAACATCTTGAAAACGATTTACCTCGGGGTTGAGGCTTGCGATGCGCGCATCAAGCTCCGGTCTAGAGAGAATGTCACCGCAGCCGGTGCAAAGCACGCGATCCAGCCGACCGTGAAGCTCCAAAACCTTCTTAGATCCGGCCTTTTGGTGCAGGCCGTCTACGTTTTGAGTGATTATGGAAAAGACCCGACCCGCCGCCTCTGCGGCAGCAAGTGCTTGGTGACCGGGGTTTGGTTGAGCGCGCTCTACTCTGCTCCAACCGACATAGGACCTTGCCCAGTAGCGAGCTTGGTTTTGCTTGGATCCCATGAAGTCGTCGAAAGTAAGTGGGTGCCTTGGCACTCGTCCAGCACCTCGATAGTCCGGGATGCCACTGTCGGTGGAGATTCCTGCGCCGGTGAGGGTCAAAATTTGCTTGCCCGCCAAAAGATTTCGAGCGTGCTCGAGGCCGTATTCCATGGCGGAAGACAGCGGTTCGGAGGGCATTTGATAAGTCTAGGGTCGATGCTTCTCGCAGAATTTAGAAACCGGTAAACCCAAACAAAAACATTGTGTCCGAAAGGGGACTTGAACCCCTACCTCCTATCGGAGACTAGCACCTCAAGCTAGCGCGTCTGCCATTCCGCCACCCGGACAATGCACCCAGCCGAGGCCGAGCAAGCCAATAATCTAGCACGAAGTTGCCAAGCAATCCATCGCGGGGTTCTTGGATAATCGCTCTTTCAGCACTAGCGTTGGAAACATGCATGAAGAACCAGCACTGGCACTGAGGCAACTAATCGCAGCACTGGAGCGTCATTTAGACACCTGTGCCAGCAAACGACCTGGTTCGGACCAAGAAATTCAAGAGGCATACGATCAAGTTGCCCAAAGTTTTGAAAAATACGAAGACGTTTTGGAATCTGTCTACGGAGAGTATCTTCCAATCGTTGCCGAGGATGAATGAGCCTTATAGAAGCCCTGCTGCTCGGAATCATTCAGGGTCTAACTGAGTTTTTGCCGATCTCGTCGAGCGCCCATGTGCAAATTGCGCAGGAGTTGATGGGGCTCAGTGAGTTGTCAAAGCCGCAGCTAACGGCGTTTATTGCCACCATTCAAATTGGCACGGAGCTTGCGGTAGTGGTCTACTTTTTCCGAACCATCGTTGAAATTCTCAAGGCGTTTTTCACAGAGGGTCTGCGGCCGTTTTCAAAGCAATCCAGCAAGTCCAAGCTCGGTTGGCTAATCATCATTGGCACCTTGCCGATAGTCGCACTGGGGCTGTTATTTCAAGACTTTATTGAAAACCAATTGCGTCAGCTTTGGGTAATTGCCCTGATGCTGATCGGCTTTGGAATCTTGCTCGGAATTGCCGATAGATACGCACCCAAACGAAAAACGATTGAAGAGCTGAATTTTAAATCAGGTCTGGTGTTTGGCTTCGGACAGGCGCTCGCCCTGATCCCTGGAGTCTCCCGCTCCGGTGGCAGCATCACGGTTGGATTGATGTTGGGCTTCACGCGTGAGGCAGCGGCTCGCTACAGCTTTCTTTTAGCGATTCCGGCGGTATTGGCAGCCGGTGGCTATCAGTTTCTGAAGAGCTACCAGGACCTGCCGCAGGATCTACTTTGGGCAACAGTCGCCGCCACGGTTGTCAGCTTTGCGGTTGGCTACTCAGTTATCGCCTGGTTGCTGAAATACCTGGCCAGGGGCTCGTTTATGCCATTTGTGATTTGGCGCGTCGGAGTTGGAACGCTGCTGCTGACTGGGCTTGGTCTCGGACTGATTTAGCCTTCGCCAGCTCCGTCCTTGCGCTCATTTAGGTAGCGTTCGAATTCCCTAGCAAGTGCGTCGCCGGAAGCCTGCTCGCTCTCCAACTGGTCTCGATTTGCCTCCAGTTGGGAAACATAACTGGTCATCTCATCATCACCCTCAGCAACATCGTCGATGGAACGCTCCCACTCAAATGCCTGATCGGCCAATTCCGTGGTGTCGAAGCTAATTCCGATTAGCGAGGTGATCTCTGCCAAAAATCCAAGCGCTGCCTTGGGGTTACTGGTGTTGTGCACATAGTGCGGCACCGAACCCCAAAGTGATAGCACTGGAATGCCCTCGGACTCGAAGGCCTGGGCCAAAATCGAAAGGATTCCCACCGGGCCTTCGTAACGTGATGGCTCTAAGTCATAGCGAGCCCGGAACGCTTCGTTTTGGCTGGATTTGAATATTGGCATCGGGCGGGTGTGGGGGACATCGGCCAGCATTGAGCCGAGCATGATTACCGAATCGATCTCGCGGTCCTGAACCATTTCCAAAATCTCCGCCGCAAAGCTCAGCCAGCGCCGAGAGGGCTCGCTGCCAATCAGCAGATAGAGCCGATCAAGCGCTGGGTTTAGATCAATGTGTTCGCGATCAGCCTGCATAAACTCAGCCCCCGGCCAAGAAATGGTGCGATTGCCGGCTTCATCCACCTCGACCATTGGCCTTGAAAACTGGAAGTCGTAGTAGTCCTCTGGGTCCACTGCCTCCAGAGTTTGGGCACCAATCTGCTGCGCGATTGCCTTCAGCGCTCCAGAGGCGCCTTCGGTGGCATCATTCCAGCCCTCGAAGGCAATCAGTAACACTCGACCAGTAAGCAAGCCGCTCCTTTTTTGATAATTACAAACTCTAATTCAGAGCACAACTAGACTTTAGGCCAATGTCCACATTGACCTTCCCCAAAGCCGTGCTGTGGGATATGGACGGCACGCTAGTTGATTCAGAACCCTATTGGTTACTGAGCGAATCCGCGCTGGCTCAGGATTACGGCAAGGTTTGGACTCAAGAGCACGGTCACGAGCTAATCGGTAAGTCGCTCTACGACTCCTCGGCAATCCTCAAGGATCGCCTAGACATCAAAGACCTCACCCCGCAGCAGATAATCGACCGGCTAACCGACTCCGTGATCGCCAAATTGCAGCTGTCGCTACCGTGGCGCCAAGGAGCGCTCGAGCTGCTAATGGAACTCAAGCAGGCTGGAATTAAGACGGCACTGGTGACAATGTCAATGCGAAGAATGGCGCTTGCGGTGGTTGAGGCCATACCGTTTCAAGCCTTTGATGTTGTGGTCGCGGGTGACGATGTGACTTTCGGCAAACCCCACCCGGAGCCCTACCAGAAAGCCGCTGAGCTTTTAGGTCTCCAGGCTC
>JACCDL011480257.1_pt1 | contig 11878 bp, 13 predicted proteins | sample 7441931 | NCBI WGS metagenome assembly JACCDL01 (sample SAMN15323437, study PRJNA562643) | freshwater metagenome | isolation source: river surface water | place: USA:Blue River Watershed | collected 2017-08-16 | reverse complement strand
AGAATAGGTAGCTAGCACTACAATTTTGTTCAAAAAATTAGACATACTGATTCTCAGGGCTTTTATTGGGCCGTTTTTGGCAGCATTGACTATTTCGATTTTCGTGCTGACCATGCAATTTTTTTGGCTATATATTGATGACCTTGTAGGAAAAGGATTAGACACTTTTATCATTTTGAAATTAGTAGGCCTCGTGTCGGTTAGTATGTTAACTACAGCTATCCCACTTGCATTGCTATTTTCATCTATCATGACTTTTGGAAATCTAGGGGAGAGTTTTGAATTAATCGCAATCAAGTCTGCAGGCATTCCATTGGTTCGCTTTATGCGACCTCTTTTTATTTTTGCGATATTTCTTGCAGGTATGGCATTTTTATTAGCCAATAACATCATTCCGGTTTCTCAAATGCGCTTAACTACTTTGAAGTATGAGATCATAGTTTCAAAGCCAGCAATAGATTTAAAGGAAGGCGTGTTTTATGATAAGATAGATGGATATGTTATTAAGCTTGGGAAAAAAGAATCTAACGATAGTGTCATTAGAGACATTGTTATTTTTGAAAAACGATTTGGCTTACAAGACAATATGATCATGGCAAAGTCAGGTGTGATGCGTGTTACACCAGATAAAAAATTCTTAGAATTCATTTTATACAACGGATGGCGCTACCAAGAAAAAGGATTTAGGGCGACCACAAATACAGAGTTTACAAGACTTTATTTTAAAGAGTATAAAAAGGTTTTCGACCTCAAAACTTTTCAGATGAATAAAACATCTGATGTGATCTATGATCCAAAAATGTTGAGTGTTAGGCAACTTGAAAAAGCAATTGACTCTATCCAATCGATGGATAGTTTCTTTATCAAAAAAGCTAGAGCTGAAGTTTATCCCTACTTACGATTCATGCTTTATAAAGACAGTACAGCACTCTTCAAAAAAGCTATCGTACAACCTGTTAAAACATTTGATGACATTATTCTGCCTTCTGAAAAAATGACTATCTCAGAATCTGTTAGCTATCAATTTTCATCGCTCAATAATAACTTGGGTAGTATGGCGACTATTTATAACGAACAACAACATGCGCGGGTTATGCATGCCATTGAATGGCATAGAAAATTCACACTTTCTTTCGCTTGCATTGTCTTGTTTTTAATTGGTGCGCCGCTTGGTTCAATCATCAGGAAAGGAGGCCTAGGAACACCAATGGTATCTGCTATTGCTTTTTTTGTCATCTTTTTCTTACTCAATAATTTTGGAGAAAAACTAGCTAAGTCAGGAGAGTGGTCTGTCTATGCAGGCATGTGGATGTCCAGCTTGTTTTTAATACCAGTAGGCTTATTTCTCACCTATAAAGCCATGCGCGATTCTCAGTTATTTAACCAAGAATTGTAGTACCAATTTTTACAGCCAATTAAAGTAACTTTACAGAAGTACTTTAAAAAATAATCCTATGTCATCTTCTATCAATAGCCGACGTCAGTTTATCAAACAAACAGGCAAGGCAAGTATTGCAATGGCTAGTATGCCCTTAATAAATACGTTTAACTTCATTCAGCCAAATAAGGAGATTCATTACCAACAACTTCCTCTGCCCTATGCATACAATGCTTTAGAGCCATTTATAGATGCAATGACGATGGAAATTCACCACACAAAGCACGCTGCAGGGTATACAAAAAATTTAAACGATGCTTGTGTGACTGAAAAGGTAGATATAAAAAACAAGTCAATCGAAAGTTTATTGGCTTCAATTTCTACCTATTCGACTAAAATGCGCAATAACGCAGGTGGTCACTATAATCATGAATTATTTTGGCAAACCATGCAACCTGCTCCATCCAGTGCACCAACAGGTGGTTTGGCAAAAATGATTGACGCAAGTTTTGGTAGTTTTGCCGATTTTCAAAAAGCATTTTCAGAAGCTGCAAAAAATAGATTCGGAAGTGGTTGGGCTTGGTTGATTGTAAATGAAAAAAATAAACTTGTCGTTTGCTCAACCCCAAACCAAGATAACCCATTGATGGACATTGCCGAAACAAGAGGCATCCCCTTGTTAGGCCTAGATGTATGGGAACATGCTTACTATTTAAAATACCAGAATAAGAGAGCAGATTATATTAACAATTGGTGGAACCTTGTCAATTGGAAATTTGTGGAAGAAAGATTTTATTCTATTGTAAATTAATTCCCAATCAATTCAACTCGTCTCCTTGCAAGCAGCTAAACAGAATTTAAAAATACAGTTTTATGTCACTTCTTTAAGTGTCCTACTCTTTGTATTGAAGTTTGTGGCTTATTTCATGACCCATTCACTTTCTGTTTTATCAGATGCATTAGAAAGTATTGTGAATGTGCTAGCAGGTGCCATTGGATTGTACAGTTTATATGTGGCGTCAAAGCCAAAAGATAAGGAACACCCATATGGGCATGGTAAAGCAGAGTTTATATCAGCTGCATTTGAAGGAAGTTTAATTATCACTGCTGGATTAATTATTTTTTATGAGGCCATAGATGCATTTTTTCACCCTACTGAATTACATAGCCTTGACAATGGAATATGGGTTTTATTAACGACGGCTTTTCTAAATTTATTTGCAGGATTGGTTGCCAAAAGAATGGGTAAGAAAAATAAGTCACTTGCATTGGTTTCTAGTGGACAACATTTAATCCTAGATAGCTTTACTACTTTTGCAGTAACGATTGGTATTGGCATCGTATTGTTGACAAATATCACAGGCATTGATGCAGGCTTAGCGATTTTAATGAGCTTTTGGATCATCTACAACGGATACCAAATTATTAGAGCTTCTTTAGCCGGCATTATGGATGAAGCCGATCTGGCTTTATTAGAAGAAGTGATTGCGGAATTAAATAAAAACAGAAATGTCAATTGGGTTGACTTGCATAATTTACGCGTGATCAAGTACGGCAGTTTAATGCATATAGATTGCCACTTAACTGTGCCTTGGTTTTTAAATGTAAACGAGGCACATCAAGTTGTTGAAGACTTTACCAATTTAATCAAGAATAAATTTGGAGCCAGCATTGAATTTTTTGTACACACCGATGGCTGTATGCCTTATAGTTGTCCAATATGTACTGCAGAAAATTGTAAAGAAAGAAAGGCGCCACTAGAACAAAAATTAGATTGGACGATAGAAAATGTATTATCAGATTTAAAACATCAATTATAAAAGTTAGAATATGAAAGCATGGAAGGAATTTCAAGAAGCAAATAAAGATCGTTTTTTAACAGAGTTATTGGACCTATTACGCATTCCTAGTGTGAGTGCAAAATCGGAGCACAATGGAGACATGTTAGCATGTGCGCAAGCAGTTGCTAAATCTTTGAAAGATGCAGGTGCACAAGTGGCAACAATCTACGAAACAGAAGGACACCCGATTGTGTATGGAGAAATTATTGCAGACCCAAGCTTCCCTACAGTTTTAGTTTACGGACACTACGATGTGCAACCAGCAGATCCATTGGAGCTATGGAATAGTGGGCCATTTGAGCCTACCATTATTGATGGAAAGATTTTCGCAAGAGGTGCTTGTGACGACAAAGGTCAATTTTATATGCATGTGAAAGCATTGGAAATGATGACTAAGACCAATAGCATGTGCACCAATATTAAATTTGTCATTGAAGGGGAAGAAGAAATAGGAAGTCCCAACTTGGCAACTTTTGTGAAAGCCAATAAAGACTTATTGAAAGCAGATGTGATTTTAATAAGTGATACTGCAATGATTAGTATGGACTCCCCTTCTATTGATATAGGTGTAAGAGGGTTAAGCTATATTGAAATTGAAGTGACAGGTCCTAATAGAGATTTACATAGTGGTGTATATGGTGGTGCAGTAGCAAACCCTATTACCATTTTATCAAAAATGATTGCGTCTTGTCATGACGAAAACAACCATATCACTATTCCTGGATTCTATGAGGATGTGATTGAATCAAGTGCTGCTGAAAGAGCTAAAATGGCAGAAGCGCCATTTGATGAAAAAGAATTTATGCAAGACTTAGGTATTGCAAATGTTTGGGGAGAGAAAGGCTATAGCACAAACGAAAGAACAGGCATTAGACCCACATTAGAAGTGAACGGCATTTGGGGTGGCTATACAGGAGAAGGTGCGAAAACGGTTTTACCTTCTAAAGCATTTGCAAAAATATCTTGCAGATTAGTGCCGAATCAATCTTCAAAAGTAATCACTGAGAAAGTATTAAATTATTTCAAATCGATTGCTCCTGACAATGTTTCTGTATCCGCATTTGAACATCATGGCGGCGAACCTTATATTACTCCAATAGATTCTCATGAGTACCAAAGTGCTGCAAAAGCAATATCTACGGTATTTGGGAAAGAGCCTATTCCTGTAAGAGGCGGCGGAAGTATTCCTATCTGTTCTTTATTTGAACAAGCGCTTGGGTTGAAAATTGTATTCATGGGCTTTGGATTGGATAGTGACAACTTACATAGCCCTAATGAAAAATATGATATCGTTAATTTCTATAAAGGCATTGAAACGATCCCTTATTTCCACCAGTACTTTGCAGAAAAAAAATAAGGACAATGAATGCTCCACAAGTCAAAAAAGAAAAATTAAGACTCGATAAATACTTATGGTCTATCCGTGTTTTTAAAACTAGAAGCTTAGCCACTGAAGCGATTGATAAAGGTCGTGTGAAGTTAAAGGGCGAAAATGTAAAAGCATCTCGCAATGTAGTGATTGGTGATATTTACGAAGCACGAACAGAACATAAGAACTGGGTATTGAAGGTTACTCAACTACTTGATGGTAGATTGGCCTACGCAGAAGCAATCAAATATTACGAAGACCTCACTCCTATCGAAGAACTTGAAAGAGTAAAACAAGTGGCTGCAACTTTCCAAACTGGTAAGCGACTGAGTAAAATTGGACGACCTACTAAAAAGAACCGCCGTGATTTAGGCGATTTTTTGGACTAATCTCAATTATCTTTGCGCTATGACCATTGAAATTTTAACCGTACTCCCTGAACTTCTTGAAAGCCCTTTTGCGCACAGTATCATGAAACGCGCACAAGAACGAGGACACCTTCATATTAAATTGCATCAACTAAGAAACTGGGCAATTAATAAACATGGGCAGGTAGACGATTACCAATATGGCGGCGGCGCGGGTATGGTGATTATGTGTGAGCCATTGGCAAACGCAATAGATGATTTACAAAAAGAGGGTGGTGTATTTGATGAAATCATTTTCGTTACCCCTGACGGAAAAAGATTTGAACAAAAAGACGCGAATACCTTATCTCTAAAAAACAGGATACTGATTATTTGTGGGCACTATAAAGGCATAGATCAAAGAATTAGAGATTTATATGTCACTCAAGAAATCTCGATTGGAGATTATGTATTAAGTGGCGGTGAATTGGCTGCTGCTGTGATTGTAGACGCAGTTGGAAGATTGATACCTGGTGTGTTAAATGATGAAACCTCTGCATTGACTGATTCCTTTCAGGACAATTTATTAGCGCCTCCTGTTTTTTCCAGGCCAGCTAATTTTAGAGGGCTCGAAGTGCCTCCAATCTTACTTCAAGGCGATCCTAAAAAAGTGGAAATTTGGAGGTCTGAACAAGCGCTCAATCGAACAAAAAAAAGACGTCCTGATCTACTTGACAGGGATACCGATGTCAATTAAGGGCTCTTTATTGTATCAATCTGCCATTTAACCTTACTATATTCAACTTGTAATAATATTAGGCATTCTAACGTTTAAGTTTAGGATATTTGACGCACTAATACGATTTAATGAAATTACTGACCAAGATACCTGCTTTCATCTTCCTCATTACTATTGCTCAAGTTGGATTTGCGCAAAATTCTGCACCAAATCAACGTGATTTTAAATTGACCATAAAGCCTGCTAAAATGGCGATCAAATTAGATGGTGTAATGGACGAAGAAGCTTGGAATACTGTTCCTGCGGTAAGTGATTTTAAAAAGAAATTTCCAACTGATATTGGCGCGCCAAAAAAACAAACAGAAGTAAAGGTTTTATTTGACGATAAAAATATTTATTTCGGCTTCAAGGTATATGATAGCGGCACTGCTATTACGAGGAGTTTAAAAAGGGATGTTGGTCATGATGGAATGGATGGAGTTGGCGTTATTTTGGATCCTACAAACCAACAAACCAATGGATTTTATTTTGTACTAAGTACATTGAATGTTCAGTCAGAAGATCAATTATCAGGCTCTAGTAGTGATGGAATCAATTATAGCTGGGATAGCAAATGGTATTCAATGACTAAAGAATATGGTAATTATTGGATTGCCGAAATTGCAATACCATTTAAGTCTATTAGATATGATGCAGACAATAAGAATTGGGGAGTCAACTTTGTTCGTATTGATGCTAAAAATTTTGAATATAGTACATGGACAAAGATTGCTACTAATTTCAAATCCTACGATCTTTGATTAACCGGCTTGATGCAATGGGAAGAAAAACCTCCTATTAGTTCAAATAACGTCATCTTATTGCCCTATTTAACTGGTGGCGCATCAGATGATAAACAAACAGGCAAATCTAGTTCAACAGGCAATGCCGGATTTGATGCAAAAATTGCACTAAACTCTTCGCTGAATTTAGATCTAACAGTTAACCCAGACTTCTCACAAGTAGAAGTGGATAATCAAGTAACAAACCTAACTAGGTATAGTATCTTTTTGCCCGAGAGAAGGGCTTTCTTTTTAGAAAATGCCGATTTATTTGCTTGATTTGGTATCCCTCCTATTCGTCCATTCTATTCTAGAACAATTGGGCTAGATAAAGATGGAAATAAAATACCCATCTTATTCGGAGCAAGATTATCTGGCAACTTAACACCCGATCTTAGAATTGGTGCAATGAATATGCAAACGGGCAGAAAAGGCGATTATGCACCTGAGAATTTTTCTGCTTTCACCCTTCAAAAGAGAGTGCTTAAAAGATCTATGGTCAAAGGTTACTTTTTAAACCGTGAAAATTTTATTTCTGTTGAAGAAGAAAAATTAAACCCGTTAAGTAAATATGGACGTAATGCAGGTGTAAGTTTTGATTATTCAAATGCAGAAGGCACAGTTAGTCATTGGGCGAATTACAATATTTCAATAAAACCTACTATTAAAGATCTCAACAATTACTTTGAATTTGGAACAAGCTATAATAGTAGAAAATTTGGTTTTGTAATTGACTTCGCTAACGTGGACAAAAATTATTACACGGATATGGGATTCGTGCAAAGAATAGAAAATTATGACGCGATTAGAGACACGTCGATCAGGGTTGGATACAAGCATATTTTTTCAGAAATTTCATACAATATATTACCAACAAAAAGTAAGATCGGCAGAATAGAATCCACCCTTACTAATTTTGTGGTATTTAACCCTGACAATAGTTTTAATGAATGGGAAAGTTCGGTTCAAATAAAAACGGACTTTAATAACGCATCTAATTTAAACTTTAGTTTAAGTAATAATATTACCAATTTACTATTCCCAACCAGCTTTACAGATGGCACGCCGCTCCCTGCAAAGCAATACCAATATGGACAATTCGGATTATCTTATTCTTCCGATACAAGAAAACTTTTTGGCTGGTTCTCCAATATTACAATGGGGCAATTTTACAATGGTAATGTACAAGGTTTTGGAGCAGGTATTACCTGGAGAAACCAACCGCATTTAAACCTTCGATTAAACGCTCAATTCAATCATATTCAACTACCTGGAACTTACGGAAGTACAAAATTGCTTCTTATTGCGCCAAGAATTGAATACAATTTTAGTACCAAGCTATTTTGGACCACTTTCATACAATACAATACTCAAGGAAATAATTTCAATATCAATAGTAGGCTACAATACCGCTATAAACCAATGAGCGATTTCTTTTTAGTATACACTGATAATTATTATACAGACCCTTTATTTAAAAATAAGAATAGAGCACTTATCTTTAAGCTTAGTTATTGGTTTTAATCATCTACCTAAGCAATAAAAATGCAAGCAACAACTATACAAGGTCAATACGTTGACATACTCAATAAACGTATCTATCCAGCAATATTAAAAGTCGAACAAGGCATAATAGTTTCTATCACAGAAACAAATGAAGCGCCTGAACATTATATTTTGCCTGGCTTTATTGATAGTCACGTGCATATTGAAAGCAGCATGCTTGTTCCAAGTTCCTTCGCAAGACTTGCAGTGGTGCATGGTACGATTGGTACCATTAGCGATCCGCATGAAATTGCGAATGTATGTGGCTTAGAGGGCGTGCAATATATGATTGACAATGGCAAAAAAGTACCCTTTCATTTTTTCTTTGGCGCACCAAGTTGTGTACCTGCAACGCAATTTGAAACTGCGGGCGCATCCATTGATAGTGCCGCTACAGCAAAGCTATTAGCCTCACCTGATATTTACTATTTGAGTGAGATGATGAATTTTCCTGGGGTTTTACATCAGGACCCTGAAGTGATGCAAAAAATCAAGGCGGCACATCAAATTGGGAAACCAGTAGATGGTCATGCACCCGGCTTAATGGGCGAGCTTGCCAAGCAGTATATTGAAGCAGGCATTAGTACAGACCATGAATGTTTTACCATCGAAGAAGCAGTGGACAAGTTGAGTTTTGGAATGCATATTTTAATTCGCGAAGGAAGTGCTGCAAAAAATTTCGAAGCATTGTACGAATTGATCGACGATCATCCTAAAAAAATCATGTTATGTAGTGATGATAAACATCCTGATAGCTTATTAGAGGGACATATTAATCAATTGTGTGCGCGCGGTGTAGCAAAAGGCATAAGTGTATTTAATGTATTAAGAGCAGCTTGTATCAATCCAGTAGTACATTATAAATTACCTACTGGATTTGCTAGGGTCAATGATCCAGCAAATTTTATTCTAGTGAAAGATTTGAAAGAGTTTAATGTAGTTGAAACCTATATCGATGGTTTACTTGTTGCAAAAGACGGTAATTCTTTGATTGAACCAGTTCAGGCATCTGCAATCAATCAATTCAATGCAAATCCAATTACACTAGAGGACCTTGCTTTGTCATCTAATGACTATCCTTCTAAAGACGGCCTAGTTCCAGTGATTCATGCAATCGATGGTCAACTCATTACCAATTTAGTTTGGACAAAACCAACATTAAAGGAAGATAAAATAGTCGCAGACATTGAAAATGATCTTTTAAAAGTAGTAGTGTATAATCGCTATTATGCAAGCAAACCAAAAATTGGGCTAATTCAATCTTTCGGATTTAAATCCGGTGCCATCGCATCCACAGTAGCACATGATAGTCATAACATCATTGCAGTCGGAGCTGACGACGAAAGTCTTTTAAAAGCAATCAATTTAGTAGTGCAAGAGCAAGGTGGAATAAGTTGTGTTGTTGAAAACGAAAGCAAAGTAATAGGCCTTCCTGTTGCTGGTTTAATGAGTATCGCTGATCCATATCAAGTTGCAAACGACTACATTAGCATAGATAAAATGGCAAAATCTTTGGGCACTCAATTGCAGTCCCCATTTATGACCCTAAGCTTTATGGCACTATTGGTAATCCCACATATAAAAATGAGCGATCTTGGACTTTTTGATGGAGACCAATTTAAATTATACTAATTTTGACGGGAAGGCATTAAAGCAATAAATAAAAGTATATGGTCATCGATTTAGGCAAAAATAATAGTTTATTAAACCATTGGGTAGCAGAATTAAGAGACGTAAACGTTCAAAATGATAGAATGCGCTTCAGAAGAAATATTGAACGCATTGGAGAAGTTGCTGCCTATGAGTTAAGTAAAACATTAAAGTTCAAAACGGTGGATGTACAAACGCCCTTAGGTATAGCCACAACTCCATTATTGATTGAACAGCCCGTATTAGCCACGATACTTAGAGCAGGGCTTCCATTGCATCAAGGCATGTTGAATTATTTTGACAAAGCAGACAACGCTTTTATTTCCGCTTACAGAAAACATCATCCTGATGGTAGTTTTGAAATTAGCCTTGAATACCTAAGTTGCCCAGACTTAAATAATCGTATTTTAATTTTATGTGATCCAATGTTGGCAACTGGCGCTTCTTTAGTAGAGACGATTCAGGCGATTCAAAAGACACATACACCTGCACAAATTCACATCGTAGTGACCATTGCAAGTCAAAAAGGAATTGAATATGTTGAAAAAGAATTAGGATCAGACATCCCTATTTGGTGCGCTGCTATTGATCCTATCCTAAACGACAAAAGCTATATTGTACCTGGATTGGGAGATGCGGGTGATTTAGCATTTGGCACTAAAATGCAGTCATAGATCCGGGTTCATTCGTATCTTTACTTCAAACACGAAGCATTGCTCAAAGAATTAATTTTATCTATACGTGCCTACTTTTTAGCCCATCGATTTATTTTAGACAATAAATTATGGAAATGGATGGCGATTCCAGGTGTGATTTATACCATCTTGTTCATTACGGGTATGAATTATTTTGGCCAGACATCGAGCCTTTTCATCGAATCAATCATCTTAAAAACAGGTCTGAAAGCTTTCATTGATAGTTTAAATAGTAATTGGCTTGGATTTTTTATAACTATGGGCAGCTTCTGGCTTTGGTTTACATTATTACTATTCTATTTCGCATTGTTTAAATACCTTTTTTTGATTTTTTTCGCGCCCCTATTTGCTTTTTTACATTTAAAAATTGTTGCGATTCAAAAATCAATCCCTTTTGTTTTTAATAAAAAAGAGTACTTCAAATTAGTATTTAGGTCTATTGTGGTGAACTTAAATAATATGCTTTGGCAAACTGTTTATTTAATTCCAATTGTACTTGTTTGTACTTTGCCTGTTGTGGGTTGGTTTACACCTTTATTCACTATTTTAATGGAAAGCTATTTCCTAGGATTTGACATGATGGATTTTGGCTTGGCTACAGAGAAGCAAAATAGAAGTATTGCAAGTGCCTATTTAAGTCGTCACAAAGGTCTTCCTATAGGTAATGGTATTGTTTTTTATTTACTACACTTGTTGCCTATCATTGGCTGGGTCACTGCTCCATTTTATGCATTAGTGGCCGCACATCTTAATACACAAGAAATCAAAGACGCCGAATAAGTATGGAAAAGCTAGGAAAAGTATTATTGCTGCCAATGTTATTGCACGAGGAAGGTTGGGAAGCTTTGCCAAAAGATATTGCTATTTGGATCAAAGACTGTGATGCTTTTTTTGTTGAAAACGAAAAAACTACAAGAAGATTTTTTAAAAAAGTATGGAAGGAGATGGTCATTGATGACTATCAATGGTGCACAATACATCAAGTAGAAGAAGCTCAAATAAATTTATTTGTACAATTATTAAGATCCGGCAAGACAATTGGGATTGTCTCTGAAGCAGGCTGCGCGGGCATTGCAGATCCAGGTCAGTTGCTGGTAGCAGCAGCCCAAAAATTGGGCGCTATCGTTAAGCCTTATATGGGACCTTCTTCGATTTTGCTATCGCTCATGGCAAGTGGATTCAATGGACAAGGTTTTACTTTTAATGGTTATCTTCCAATTGACGCTGGAGAAAGAAAAAAGAAAATACAAAATTTGGAGCAAATTGTTACTAGCTCAAGTATTGCTCAATTATTTATTGAGACACCCTATAGAAACAATCAATTACTTGACGCTTTATTAAATACATGTCACCCTTCTACACAACTATGTATCGCTGTTGATATTACTGGTCCAGCAGAAAGCATTAAAACGGCAACAATTCAGTATTGGAAAAATAACAAACCTGAATTACATAAAAAATTAGCCATTTTCATTATAGGCAAATAAGTATTT
>JACCDL010732375.1_pt1 | contig 11882 bp, 8 predicted proteins | sample 7441931 | NCBI WGS metagenome assembly JACCDL01 (sample SAMN15323437, study PRJNA562643) | freshwater metagenome | isolation source: river surface water | place: USA:Blue River Watershed | collected 2017-08-16 | reverse complement strand
ATAGCCAAATGGAAAAAAGACAATTTATTAAAGACATCGTTTTAACAGGCATAGCATTGCCATTAGGCCTCAATGGAATGGCACAGGCATTTTCTGATAGAGAAAATAGTTCCCCTTTGGAATTAGCTCAGGACAATGCGTTTTGGGATGCAATTCGAAAGCAATACATTTTAAAACCTGATTATATTAATTTAGAAAATGGCTATTATAATTTCTTACCTCAGCCTATACTCAATAAATACATTGAGCATATAAAGGAGATCAACTATCAAGGCTCCTATTATATGCGCACAGTGCAATGGGAGAATAAACAAAAATCAGTTGTTGCTTTATCTGAAATTGCTGGATGCAAACCTGAAGAATTAATTATCACACGAAATACCACAGAGTCTTTAGACACGATTATTGGAGGCATTCATTGGCAAGTTGGAGATGAAGCGATTATGGCTGAACAAGATTATGGCGCTATGTTAGATATGTTTAAACTAGTGGGAGAAAGACATGGCGTAGTTAATAAATTCATATCCGTACCCAATCACCCAAAAGACGATAATGAAATTGTTGAAATCTATAAAACAGCAATAACATCTAAAACTAAAGTGATCTTAGTCAGTCATATGATTAATATCACTGGGCAAATTTTACCAATCAAGAAAATTTGTGAAATGGCCCACCAGCATAACGTTCAGGTGATTGTAGATGGTGCACATGCATTTGCACATATACAATTTAGCATTGCAGATTTAGGTTGTGATTATTATGCTGCATCCCTACATAAATGGTTAAGTGTGCCTCTTGGTGCTGGAATACTTTTTGTAAAAAAAGAGCATATCAAAAATATTTGGCCTCTAATTGCAGATGGTGAAAAAGATCCAAATAAAATAAAAAGGCTCAACCATACTGGAACCCATCCAGTGCATACCGATTTAACAATACCCGATTCTATCGCTTATTATCAAATGATAGGTCCTGCAAAAAAAGAAGCTAGGTTAAGGTACCTGCAACAATATTGGACAAGTCAAGTAAAAGACATTTCAAACATTATTTTAAATACCCCAACAGCAAATGAAAGAGCTTGTGCTATTAGCAATGTGGGTATTAATGGAATCAAACCTGCTGTTTTAGCGGAGCGCTTAATGAAAGAATTCAAAATATTTACTGTTGCAATCGATTATGCCAACGTGCACGGTTGCAGAATTACGCCTAATCTTTACACTACAACCAAAGAATTGGATGTATTTGTGCAGGCACTAAAAAGCCTATCTAAAGTATAATAATGCACATTTAAGCAGATATTATTAACACATGTTCGTATTTGCGGTTTTTTGCCTACTTTAATAGTCAAATAACCGCAAAATGCTGAAAAAGGAACGCCAAGAATTCATTTTACATCAGTTAAACCTGCATAATAAAATATTATGTGCGGATTTAAGCAATAAAATGGGCGTATCGGATGATACTATAAGAAGGGACTTGCAAGAACTAGCTCAACAAGAAAAGATAATAAAAGTACACGGTGGCGCACTCAGCAAATCCTTTCATACGGCATTTGACAGAGAGATGGTATACAATTTGGAAGACAAACATATCATTGCTCAAAAAACGGCTGCATTGGTGCAAAGTGGGATGTATATATTAACTTCTGGAGGTACATCCATTTTAGAATTTGCCAAATCCTTAGACCCGAATTTAAACGCTACTTTTTTTACTTGTAGTTTAAATGCTGCAATTGAATTTGCCCACCACCCTGGAATCGAAGTAGTCATGATTGGCGATAAGGTATCTAAAGATTCCATGTTAACCACAGGCGCTAGCGCAGTTCAAACTATTGAATCTGTTCATGCAGACTTATGTATAATGGGCATTAATTCTATAGACACACAATTTGGACTAAGTGAAAATGACTGGGAAGTCGTTCAAATAAAAAAAGCAATGATTAAAGCTTCTAAAAAAACAATCTGCATTGGCATTTCTGAAAAATTAAATTCTCAGCAAAAAATTAAAGTAGCCAACCTCGATGAGATTGATATTTTAATTACAGAGCTGGATCCAAATGATCCAAAACTGTTGCCATTTAAACATCAGGGATTAACCATTTATTAATAAAAAAAGATCAGTTATGAGACTCAAAAAAACAAGCAAGCTTTATTTAGGAAAGCTTATGATGATTTTGGTTTTGCTGTCTGGTTTTTGCATCGACACAATCGCTCAAACAATAGTTAGCGGTAAAGTGACGAATCAAAAAGACAACAGCGGGATCGAAGGTATTTCTATCGTTATCAAAGGCACTCGTAATGGAGCTGTTTCTGATAACCTTGGCGGATTTACTTTAAAACTAAACAGCAACAATGCAGTTACTTTAGTTGCTAGTGGCGTTGGTTTTAAAGCGCAGGAATTAAATGTAGATCCTAGCAAAATGGCTACCGGATTGAACATTGTATTGACAGAGCAGTTTTCTAAATTAGATGAAGTTGTTGTAACAGGCACTGCCGCAGGAACAACAAAACGTCAATTAGGAAGTTACGTTAGTAGTGTTTCTGCTGAAGACTTGAACAAAGGTGCAACTGGAAATGTACTTGCCGCTTTACAAGGTAAAACAGCTGGAGCTCAGATTATCCAAAACAGTGGTGATCCTGCTGGTGGTATTTCAGTTCGCTTAAGAGGTATTAGCTCTGTACTTTCTTCCTCTGAACCTTTGTACATTGTTGATGGTGTTATTATCAACAACGCAACAAACAGAGTAACCAATACATCTGGTAACTATGATGGTGGTAATTTTGTTGGAAGCATTGGTCAAAACAGAATGGTAGACATCAACCCTGCAGATATCGAAAGAATCGAGGTATTGAATGGTGCTGCAGCAGCAGCTACTTATGGTAGTAGAGCGAACGCGGGTGTCATTCAAATTTTCACTAAGCGCGGAAAATCTGGTGCTGCTAAAGTAAGTTTTTCAAGTACTTACACTAGCAGTGCTTTAAGAAAGAAATTAGATGTAAACCAATCTCCTACTAAATTCGGTGGGCCCACAGATGGTGTTGGTGCACAAACCCAGGATGTATTAACGCCTGCATTGACAAACACAACTAGTGTAACTCGTTATGATTACCAAGACTATATTTTCCGTGATGCATCAGGAACAGACAATACTTTATCTGTAAGTGGCGGCAACGATAAAACGAAGTACTATTTTGGTGGTTCTTATTTTTATAATCAAGGTATAATTAAGAATACCGATTTCCAAAGATTCAGCTTTAGATCTAATATTGATCAAGTAATCAATAAATGGATGAGTATGAATATGGGCTTGAATTACACTAATTCAAGTGCAAACGAAAAACCTGATGGTCAATCTTTCTTCTCTCCTACTAACTCTGTAACTATCATCGGTAACTTCCATGATATTTGGACAAGAGACGCCAATGGCAACATTAAAGCCGTTGGTGAAAGAGGTAGAATCAACCCTGTATCTGTTATCGAAGACATTAAGCAAAGACAATCTACTAACAGAATCTTAGCAAACTTTGGTTTAAAATTAAAACCAATGAAAGGTTTAACAGTAGACTATACAATGGGTATTGATAACTATGCACAAAATGGTACAACCTATATTCCTCCATATGCATACAATGCAAGTCCTGCATTCTTTGGTGGCGGTTTAACTTTAGATCCAACTCAAAATGGTTATGCAAGTACTGCATCAAACCATTTCTTCCAAATCAACCATGACTTAAGTGGTAACTACAATTTTGACATTACTAATGACATTAATTCAACTACTCAAGTTGGTTATTCTCAACAATACGAGAAAAATAATTACGCTTTATTGCAAGGTAGAGGTTTTGCGCCTTTCATTCAAACTGTAAATGGTGCATCTACTCCTATTCCTGGTGTGGATGAGCGTAGTGAGATTTCTGTTTCTGGTTTATATGTGCAACAAAACTTTAAATTCAAGAATCAATTGTTCTTAACAGGTGCTGTTCGTCGTGATGGATCTAGCGTATTTGGTGCAAACCAACGCAATCAAACTTACGCGAAAGCAAGTGCTAGTTATATTATCTCAAGTACAGAATTTTGGAATTCACTTGGATTATCTAAAGCATTTGATTTATTCAAAGTACGTGTTGCTTATGGAGAAAGCGGAAACTTAACAGGAATTGGTGCTTATTCAAGATTTAACTCTTATAGTTCTAATTCATTCTTAGGACGTAGCGCATTAAACTCTAGCACGACTTTAGCAAACGAAAATGTAAAGCCAGAGCGTCAAGCAGAAGTTGAATATGGTATGGACTTAGGTATGTTCAACAACCGTGTTGGTTTAACAGTGAACGTATATAATAAAAAAGTAACTGACTTATTGATCAATAGACAATTAGCTCCAACAAATGGCTTTGCAAGTTTGTTAGACAATTTTGGTTCTCTAGAAAACAAAGGATATGAGATCATGTTAAGTCTTACTCCAGTTCAAACAAAAGATTTGAAATGGGAAATGACTACAATTTACAACCACAACGAAAACAAAGCTATTAAGATTGGACAAGCATTGACTTTATTCAGCACGAATGCAGGTGCTCCAGTAGCAATTGTAGAAGGCCAACCAATTGGAGTGTTCTATGGTACTTATTTTGCTAGAGGTACTGACGGTAAAATCACAACAAACGCTGCGGGTATTCCTTTGGCGGCAACTGGTGTGACTAGAAAAGTTATTGGTAACCCTAACCCTGATTATACAGCGAGTTTAGTAAATGAAGTTTCTTATAAGAAATGGAATTTCCGTGCTCAATTAGATGCGGTTCAAGGTGTAGACGTTTTCAACGCTGACTTTAGAACAAGACAAGGTGTTGGTAACGGTAAAATTGCCGAAGCAGAACAAAGAGGTTTATTACCTAGAGGTTATGTGAGTGGTATTTACGCAATTGAAGAATGGAGAGTAGACGATGGCTCTTTCATCAAATTACGTGAATTATCATTAAGCTATAATGTTGGTAAGGTAAAGTTCATCAACAATTTAAGCATCAACTTTAGTGGTAGAAATCTTATTTCATGGGATAACTACAAGGGATATGATCCAGAAGTAAACTCAGGTGGTCAAAGTACTTTATTAAGAGGTATTGACTTCGGAGCTACTCCAATCCCACGTACTTTCAGTTTTGGTATCAAAGCTGATTTTTAATCCTTCATTCAAAAAAATAGAGAACAATGAAAAAGATACTATATAAATATCAAATCGCTTTCTTGCTCGGGATTGTATCCTTAACGAGCTGTAAGAAAGACTTTGTGAATCCAAACGCACCAACTACTGATCAAGTATTTAGCTCGGCTAGAGGTTTAGTTGGGGTGAACCTAGGCGCACAAAGAACCTACTCATTAGGTGGCGCTAGCGTAGTATACGGCTTAGTTACTGCAAACGGCTTTACTACCAATGAAGTTATTTTAATGAACGCAGGTAACGTTGCTGAATTCCAATTTAGCCGTGGCGGAACAGCAGTAGATGCTACCAATACTGTATTGGCAAACATTTGGACCAATGCAAATAAAGTGATCTATGATGCAAACTCAGTAATTACTGCTGCTGAAGCTTTAAATGATAAAGCTTATGCTAGTGGTTTAATTGCACATGCCTCTATTTTAAAGGCATTATCAATAGGTAGTATGTCTATGTTATGGGAAAAAGTACCAGCAGGTATTGGCACCAATGTTCAATTTATTGATCGTACAGCTGGATTTACTGCTGCCGTTGCAACAATTGACAACGCATTGACTAAAATTAGTGCAAATCCAATTAGTGCAAACTATGCTTCAGATGCTGTTCCAGGCCTGGATTACGTAAATACTTTGAACGCTTTAAAAGCTAGATACTTATTGTTTTCTGGTAAATATGCAGAAGCAATTACTGCTGCAAATTTAGTAGACCTAACAAAAAAATCTACTTTCAACTATGACGCCATCAGCACAAATCCAATTTTCACTACTGCCACTGCAACCAATAATGTGTTTCAAGTAATTGATTCCACTTTAGGTTTACCAGCAGCATTAGCCCCTTCGGCAGGTGATGGACGTATTGCTTTCTATACTTCTATTAACACTACTGTAGCACCAAGATTCAGAATCAATGGTTTCTACAATTCGACTACTACTGGCATCCCTGTTTACTTACCAAGTGAGATGACTTTGATCAAAGCTGAAGCTTTTGCTAGAACCAACAATTTAACTTCAGCATTATCAGAGTTAAATAAAGTGATTACTAAAACAGCAGCAGCAGATCCATTTAAAGTGGGTGCAGGATTAGCTGCTTCAACTGCTAGTACTTCGACTGAGATTTTAGATGAAATATATAAAAACAGATGTATTGAATTGTATATGTCTGGTTTAAAATTAGAGGACATGCGTCGTTTTGGAAGAGCAACAACAGAGCGTAAAAGAAATTTCTTCCCTTATCCATTTAAGGAAAGAGATGGCAATCCAAACACACCAGCAGACCCTAGTTTTTAATTAAAAAAAGTATTGAATGGATAAGTCATTTACACGTATTACAGAATCAGATTCTAACTATGATCATATTGAAAAACTCAGTACCACTGAGATTTTACAAAATATCAATGCAGAAGATAAAAAAGTGGCTTATGCTGTTGAAAAAGTAATTCCTACAATTCAAGCTTTGGTAGACTCAATAGTGGTAAAATTATCAAATGGGGGACGCCTATTTTATATTGGGGCTGGAACGAGTGGCAGACTAGGTTTAGTAGATGCAAGTGAATGCCCCCCCACTTTTGGGGTACCCAATGATTTAGTCATTGGGGTTATCGCAGGAGGACACCAAGCCATGTTTCAGGCGGTTGAAAATGCCGAAGACAATATGGAACAAGCTTGGAAAGATTTATTGGGTTTTAATATTAGCAGCTTAGATGTGGTCGTAGGAATTGCTGCAAGTGGAACAACACCTTATGTAATTGGTGGCCTTCAAACTTGTAGACAAAATCAAATTACCACTGGAAGCATTAGTTGCAATTTTAATAGTCCTATTTCCGAACATGCCGACTTCCCCATCGAAGTGGTAGTGGGTCCAGAATTTATTACTGGAAGTACAAGAATGAAAAGTGGTACTGCACAAAAAATGGTACTAAATATGATTTCTACCGCTGTCATGGTTAAACTTGGACGCATCAAAGGAAACAAAATGGTCAACATGCAATTAACGAATCAAAAATTATTTGACCGTGGTGTAAAAATGATCATGGATGAATTAAAAACAGTTGATGCAACAACAGCTGCTGGACTTTTAAGTGCACATGGATCTGTTAAAAAATCCATAGAGGCTTATCAGTCAGCATAAGTGACAAAACAAGAATCATTATTAGTGTTTTTCCACTGAATATAAAAAGCCTTCCCTAATAAGGGAGGGCTTTTTTATTGATCATTAAATTAATTTTTACTAGGTAGGAAAACTAAACTTCCCCATCGTGATTGGGATTTTAGTGGCATGACCGCCTGCAAACAAAGGTGTTCCTGCAACCGCTTCGTTCGCTAATAAAGCGAACAAGATGGCTTCTTTAGCATCTGGATGAATGCCTAACACATCAGATGAATATAATGTTGCATTGGGCAATAAGGATAACAAATGTCCCATTAATACAGGATTATGCATGCCCCCTCCACTACTATACATATTGAATGTCGTGCCGGGCGTTAAACTTGAGTTGATACAATCTGCGATCGTCTCTGCAGAAAATCGATTCAATGTTGCCATGACATCTTGAGGTGAAATATTTTCAGTTTTACTAGCAACTTGTGCTTTTGCTAAAAATTCTAAATTAAATAATTCAGGGCCAATTGTTTTAGGTAATCCTAAAGCAAAGAATGAATGGGCTTTTAAGGCTGCTAATAAGTTAGCATTAATTTCTCCAGATGCTGCGATTGTGCCTCCTTTATCATAAGCCAATGGCGCAAAATGGGTTCTTGTATAAGCATCCATTAAAGTATTGCCAGTACCTGTATCCGTTGAAAAAACTTGATCTAATCTACAACCAGCAGCTAAATAAGTAAAATTAGCTATACCGCCCATATTCAATAACAACCTATTTTCTGTACGATGGCTACACAATAAATAATCTCCATAGACTGCTAATGGTGCCCCCTCTCCGCCTGCAGCAACATGCTTTTGTCTAAAATCACTCAATGTCAATATTCCAGTCGTAACAGCAATATGGTCTCCATCTCCAATTTGTAAAGTAGCAGGCCCATATTCAGAGTTGGGATGCAATGATTTTGGTGCATGATAAATTGTTTGTCCATGACTAGCAATCATATCAACTTGACTTGATGGAATATTCCAAGATGATAGGGCTGATAAAATCATCCTTCCATGTTGCTGCCCTATCCATGCATTCAACAATGTCAAGGTTTCTAATGACACCATTTCTTTTGAAAAAATACTTAATATCTTTTCTTTAAAATCATCTGAATAATCTATGGTCTTAAAAGCATTTAGTTCAAATTGTGTTTCTTTTCCTGCACCCTTGATCGTACATAAAGCAATATCTAAACCATCCATTGAAGTCCCACTCATCAAACCAATGACTAAGCGCTCCTGCTTTTCTGCGACCTGTACTAAGTTTTGAATATTCTGATGCATGAAAAAGATGTATTTAACTTCCTCAAGATACTAAAGACCTAGCTTAAATCAAAGTAGTTAAAAGTTTTTCACACTCTTGGAACTCAACCATTTATACCCACTAATCCACTTAACTTTGACCCATAAAATATTTGTATGCTTAAAGTAGGCGTTTTTGGTGTAGGTCATTTAGGGAAATTTCATTTGAATAACTGGAAACAGATTCCAACTGTTGAATTAGTTGGCTTTTTTGACCCCAATAATGAACAAGCTGCAGAAGTAGAAAAGACTTATGGCATCAAGAGATTTATAGATGAAGCCGAATTAATTGCAGCTGTTGACGCCATTGATGTAGTAACCCCAACACATTTGCATTTCCCTGTTTGTGAAATGGCAATTAAGATGGGGAAACATGTTTTTGTAGAAAAACCCATGGCCAATACCATTGAAGAAGGTAAAGCAATCATGCACATGGTGAAGGAAGCCAATGTGAAACTACAAGTTGGACATGTAGAAAGATTCAACCCTGCATTCACCGCCCTAAAAAATGAAACCCTAAAGCCCCTATTTATTGAAGTACACCGCTTGGCACAATTTAATCCAAGAGGCACAGAAGTAAGTGTGATTTTAGATTTAATGATTCACGATATTGATATCATTTTAAGCATTGTAAAGAGTGATGTTAAAAATATTTCTGCTAGTGGTGTTGCTGTACTAACTGACACCCCAGATATTGCCAATGTACGTATAGAATTCAACAATGGATGTGTGGCGAACTTAACAAGTAGCAGAATCAGTATGAAGAAAATGCGAAAGATTAGACTCTTCCAAAAAGATGCCTATATCGGCATTGACTTCCTTGAAAAAAATACTGAAATTATTAAGCTTAAACTTCCAGAAGAATCAGATGCTTTCTCTTTTGATATTGAAACGCATCAAGGTACTAAAACCATTTCTATATCTAATCCAGTGGTAGAAGAAGGCAATGCTATTTTAAGTGAGTTAGCGAGCTTTGTACAATCAATTGAAAAAGATGAACCTACTGTTGTAAATGAGATTGACGGCTATTTAGCAATGGAAGTTGCACATCAAATTTTAGAAAAAATAAGCAAATCAACTTCAGTGGTAAATCAATCTGCTGAGTAATTTAATTCGAAAATCTTTTTGCCAATATGTATGCAGCAATGGCCAAATCTAATGGCCTTGTGATTTTGATATTTTCAAATTCACCATCTACCAAAAAAACGGGTGTGCCAGCTGCCTCTACAACATTAGCTTCATCTGTAAAGGAAGGTTGATACGCTTGCTCAAATGCATTTATTAATAATGCAGCATTGAATGTTTGCGGTGTTTGAATCATCATGACATTTTCCCTGTCAACAACATGATGCGAAGCACCGTCTATGAATCTTATCGTATCTGTTGAACTAACAGCAGGTATAGCAGAGCCCTTTTCCACTGCTTGCTGAAAACATCGTTGAATCAAAGCTGGTGTTAATAAACAACGTACGGCATCATGCACGAATACCACTGCCTCTTGATCTACTTCTGCTAAGCCATTTTTTACAGATTGAAACCTAGTATCTCCTCCAGCTACAAATTGAAATTGTTGTGATAACCCACTAGATGCTATGATCTTTTGACCCTCTTCGATATAAGATGAGGGCAAAACAATGACAAAATTAATATCAGAAAAAGCAGCCACAAATTGATCGATCGTGTGTAATAAAATGGACTTCCCTTCAATTTCTAAAAATTGCTTTGGAACAACCGTTCCCATTCTTTGACCTGTTCCTCCTGCTACAATGATCGCTGTTTTTTTCATGTACTATTTTTATACCTACCTTATAGCATGATAAGATAAGGACTTACTTTACTAATAATTTTTCTACCTCTTTTGCTAATACTGCTTTATCAATAGGCGCTGTACCCACTAATTCACAAACCAACCCTCCTGCAATATTGGCCATTTCTGCAGCTAATTCCATGTCTTTTGAACAAGCAAATACCAAAGAAGCAACAGCTATAACCGTGTCTCCAGCCCCACTAACATCGGCTATATTGCGGATATGGGTTGGGATCAGTTGTTGCTTATTTGCATCTGCAAAATAAACACCATGTTCAGACAAAGTGATAAAGGAAATAGAATGACTTAACGCCTTATTTAAAGCCGTATGCACTTGTTGCATATTAGAAAGATCGATATTTGGTATCTCTATCTTTAACCCTTCTTTAACCTCTTTTAAATTGGGTTTAAATAGGGTACAATTTTTATACGCTAAGAAATTCTTTTGTTTTGGATCCACTGCAGTAGGTATCCCTTTTTGGTTGCAATAGGTAATAATTGCCTCAATCACTTCGGCCGTTAAAACGCCTTTATTGTAATCCTCTAAAATGATTAATGCAGGTTGCTCTTTTTCTACATAGGCATAAAAATTAGCTAATAAAGCTTTTGATTCTTCTGCATCAATATCGTGGGTGTTTTCATGGTCTAAGCGCATCATTTGTTGATTACGACCCATGATTCTCACTTTATTAGTTGTAACCCTGGAAGGACTTGAGTAGATGTATTGGGTATCTATTCCTTCGGCTTTTAAAAGCGCATTTAAATCATTTGCTTCCGTATCCTTGCCCACTACAGCAAAAAGCGTTGTTGGGGCCCCTAGGGCTCTTAAATTAAGTGCAACATTGGCTGCTCCACCTACCCTTGTCTCCTTTCTTTGTAGCGAAACAATGGGCACTGGTGCTTCTGGAGAAATACGATCTACACCTCCCCACCAATAGGTATCTAACATGATATCACCTACTACCCCAATTTTTGTGGTAGCAAATCCTTCAAATAATTCTTTAAATCTTTTATGATCCATCATTTACGCTTCAGATTTTTGATTACGTAATGCCAAATAGTATAATGGCACACCTAATAAAGTAATGATTAATCCAGGCCATGTGAAATTAGGCTTGTAAATTATCAACAAGACACAAAAACAAGTACCCATCAAAATATAAATTGCTGGCAATACAGGATATCCAAAAGCTTTATATGGTCTATCTAGTTCTGGTCTTTTTTTACGAAGAATAAAAATACCAATGATTGTTAAAATATAAAATATCACAACAATAAAAGAAACCATGTCTAACAAATCGCCATATCGACCGCTTAAACAAAGTAAAGCAGCTACAATACATTGTGCCCATAGTGCCCAAGCAGGTACTGCATTCTTATTTAAAGTACCCGCTTTTTTAAAGAACAAACCGTCCTGTGCCATCGTGT
>JACCDL010231257.1_pt1 | contig 11892 bp, 9 predicted proteins | sample 7441931 | NCBI WGS metagenome assembly JACCDL01 (sample SAMN15323437, study PRJNA562643) | freshwater metagenome | isolation source: river surface water | place: USA:Blue River Watershed | collected 2017-08-16 | reverse complement strand
GAAAGAGCTGAAGCCATGTTTATGAACTATCGGTAAAAGGATTACCTTACCTAACTTCTTAATTTCTATTTAACTTTGTCTCATGGAAATATTACAAACTTTAGAAAATGGTGTTTGTACCTTAACGCTCAATCGCCCATCTGTATTTAATTCATTTAATAAAACCATGGCACTTGCACTTCAAGATGCTTTAGATAGCTGTGCAAAGGATGAAGGTGTTCGCGCCATTGTGATTACAGGAGAAGGTAAAGCGTTTTGCGCCGGACAAGATCTTGCGGAGGCAACAGATCCAAATGGACCAGCATTACAGCAAATCGTTCGGGTTCATTACAACCCCATCATAATGAAAATTAGGAATTTGGAAAAGCCAGTCATTGCTGCCGTAAATGGTGTGGCAGCAGGAGCAGGGGCAAATATAGCCTTGGCTTGTGATATTACCATTGCAAAAAAATCAGCATCCTTTATCCAAGCATTTTCAAAAATTGGCTTAATTCCAGATTCTGGAGGAACTTTTTTTCTACCGAGAATAATTGGTTCTCAAAAAGCTTTAGCGTTAATGATGAATGGTGACAAAGTATCATCAGATGAAGCCGAGCGATTAAATATGATTTACAAATCAGTGGAGGATGAAGAGTTTGATACCTTTGTTTCAAATTTTGCTTCACAGCTTGCCACGATGCCGACAAAGGGTATCGGTCTAACTAAAAAAGCAGTGAATCAATCCTTTACCAATTCGTTGGAAGAGCAATTAAAAGTTGAGGAAATCTTGCAAACTGAGGCAGGAAGTACCTACGATTTTAAAGAAGGGGTGAATGCCTTTTTAGAAAAACGTAAACCCGAATTTAAAGGAAGATAGGCTAAGTTAGAGTTGAAAGTTTAATGTTAAGAGTTGAGAATTTAAAATGTATAATGTAAAATGAAGTCGAAAAACCATTTGTCTCTAATTCATTTGTCACCATGTCATTCGTTATTAAGTCATTAAGTCATTTGTCCCTATGTCATTTGTCATCAAGTCGTCCCCTCATAAAATCCTAAAAACCTAAAATCTTAACATTCTAAAGTCACAACAACAAAATAAAAAAATGAAAAAAACCATAGGAGTACTAGGTGCTGGAACGATGGGAGCAGGAATAGCTCAAGTGGCTGCACAAAGTGGACATAAAGTAGTTTTAGTTGATTTGAATACCGATCAACTTGAAAAAGCGAAATCAAATCTAGAGAAGACCTTATCAAAATTAGTAGAGAAAGGAAAAATAACTGATGCTCAAAAAAACGAAATTGAAAGGGGTATTCTCTACTCATCGGATATTAACGATTTTGCAACTTGCGGTCTGATCATTGAGGCCATTGTGGAGGATTTAGCGGTTAAGCATAAAGTATTTGAATCGCTCGAAAAGATAGTTGCTGAAGATTGTATATTAGCGAGTAATACCTCTTCATTATCCATTGCTTCCATAGGTGGATCATTGCAAAAGGCAAATCGTATAATTGGCATTCATTTTTTTAATCCCGCACCTTTGATGCCATTAGTTGAGGTAATTCCAGCTGTTCAGACGGATCAAAGCACATGTGATGAGGCTGTTGACTTAATGAAATCATGGGGTAAAACGGTGGTGGTCTGTAAAGACACTCCAGGATTTATTGTAAATCGTGTGGCAAGGCCTTTTTATGGAGAAGCGTTGCGTATTTATGAGGAGGGGATTGCAGATTTTGCAACTATTGATTGGGCAATGACTGAAATAGGCGGATTTAAAATGGGACCTTTCACCTTAATGGATTACATTGGAAATGATGTCAATTATGCCGTGACTGAATCTGTTTTTCAAGCGTTTTATTACGATCCTCGATTTAAACCTTCCTTTACTCAAAAACGACACAGTGAAGCGGGTTTTTATGGGAGGAAAACTGGTCGCGGTTATTACGATTATTCGGAAGGGGCAAGTATTCCACCACCAACCAAAGACTATGCACTTGGTCAACAAATTGTAGATAGAATTTTAGCCATGTTAATAAATGAAGCGTACGACGCTGTCTTCATGCAAGTAGCCACTTCTGAGGCAGTTGATTTAGCTATGACAAAAGGTGTGAACTACCCAAAAGGATTAATAGAATGGTCGAAAGAAATTGGAACGAAAGAAATATTAAATCGCTTAGAGACTCTTTTCTCATTTTACGGCGAAGATCGCTACCGCCCCAATCCTTTGTTGAAGAGGGAGGTTTTACATTAATTTCTTTTCCTTTCCGTTCATAATCATTAACTTTGTGGCCTAAAATAAAATAAAATGGCTTATTTATTTACCTCTGAATCTGTATCCGAAGGACATCCAGACAAAGTTTCCGATCAAATATCTGATGCGTTAATTGATCATTTCATGGCATTTGATCCTAATTCAAAGGTTGCATGTGAAACGTTGGTGACCACAGGTCAAGTAGTTCTTGCAGGAGAAGTAAAATCAACTTCTTATCTTGATGTTCAGGCAATTGCAAGGGAAACCATTCGTAGAATCGGGTATACGAAATCGGAGTATATGTTTGATGCCAATTCATGTGGTATTTTTTCTGCCATTCATGAACAATCTTCAGACATCAATCAAGGTGTTGATAAAAAAAATCCTGAAGAACAAGGTGCTGGTGACCAAGGGATGATGTTCGGTTATGCCACAAAAGAAACGGAAAATTACATGCCTTTAGCATTGGATTTAGCACATAAAATCCTTCAAGAATTGTCGCATATTCGCAACAATGAATCTGCTTTAATTCCATATTTACGCCCGGATGCAAAATCTCAGGTTACTATTGAATACTCCGACGATAACGTGCCGCAACGCATAGACACGGTCGTAGTTTCCACTCAACACGATGATTTTGCGAGTGAACCTGAAATGTTGGCAAAAATTAAAAAAGACATCGTGGAAATTGTTATTCCTCGTGTGAAAGCCAAATTGAAGCCGGAGCTACAAGCATTATTCAACGATCAAATTACTTACCACATTAACCCTACCGGAAAATTTGTGATTGGTGGTCCACACGGAGATACTGGTTTGACAGGGAGAAAAATTATAGTGGATACCTACGGAGGTAAAGGCGCTCATGGTGGTGGAGCTTTTTCAGGAAAAGATCCTTCCAAGGTGGACAGATCAGCCGCATATGCAACACGTCATATCGCGAAAAATGCAGTGGCAGCAGGTTTGTGTGACGAAATTTTAGTTCAAGTATCTTATGCTATTGGTGTTGCTGAGCCATGTGGTCTTTATGTAAATACCTATGGAACTTCTAAGGTAAATTTAACCGATGGACAGATTGCCGAAAAATTAGGTGAAATTTTCGATATGCGCCCATATTTCATCGAGCAACGACTGAAATTAAGAAATCCAATTTATCAAGAGACAGCGGCATATGGTCACATGGGTAGAAAAAATGAGGTGGTAACCAAAACGTTTAAAGGTCCAGACGGAAAGGTAATTTCAAAGCAAGTAGAATTATTTACTTGGGAAAGGTTGGATTTTGTCGATAAGGTGAAGTCTGCCTTTTCATTGTAAGAGAATAAAATTTAAAAAAATAAAAAGGGCTGTATTAACAGCCCTTTTTTCTTTCGATCTTTTCCTACTTATTTCACAAGTTGAAGCATTACCGTTTGGTTTTTAATTTTTAGTAAATATGATCCTTGTCTCAAGTCTCTTACATCCAGATAGTTTACTTGGTTTGTTAATAAACCATTCATGACCTCTTTTCCGGATAAATCACTCAAGCTGAACGGTAAGTTTTGATGTGTTTTATCAAATGCAATAGTGATGAAGTCACTCGCAGGATTTGGAAAAACATTAATTGACATTTGATCGATATGTAAGGTGGACATTGTGGCAAAATGTTCCAAGTTTATGGTATGCCACGTCTCATTTGTAATGATGGGTTCATTTAAATCAAAGTATATATCGGCGTTATTAAGTATTGTTGTGCCTGGGGATAAATTCGGAATTTGATCTACGGTGAACGTAATAAACCCATGGCTGTTTGGTTCACTGTTTCCGCTGTCAGGAAGATTTATATTATGAAATGTCCATTCAAGTACCCTTGGACCATACATTTTAAAGTCATAATCATGACTTGAAACACCAGAAGTAACGGACATAATGTTTAAATTTTGATCAAGTGTATCCCTTATTACAACTGTAAATGCGGTATCAGTACCTGTATTTTGGAATCTAATTACATATTGTAATTGTTGATTTGGTAAAATGAAATGTTGATCGGTAACACCTGTAGGAAAACCTCTTTTATCATTTGGGTCATAACTTCCTGTAACAACACCACAGTAGATATCATTAACTGGGTCAGCATCATCAAGTGGTAAATCATTTACGTCTCCATTACCTGTTCCTGGTCCGCAACCTTCTACATGCGCATTGGGATGAGAATTACCAGGATGTAAAGGATGTTGTTCTGCATTTAATATCCAAGTTCCTCCTGTTGCTGGAAATGTATAGGTTGCTGTTTCTCCTCCCGCAATCATAATGGAATCAACATAGTAAAGCACACCATCTAAATAAACAATCACTGGAGAATAGCATTCCATGTCTCCTCCACCAAAGCTTCCTGTATTTGTTACTTCAAAAACAATACTATCTCCCGCACACCATCCTGAGACACTCAAACTCGACTGATCCCATGGTAAGGTACATGGTGAAGGAAGATTTGCAATCAGCCCTCCTCCGTAAGTTGGGGTTGAAATGGTATCCAACATACAAGGTTCAACAGGAAATATTTCCGATTCCATACATAGGTTTTGATTCAATTCAGCATCGCAACTAATGGTAACATTTATATTGAAGTTTATAACTTGACCTGGAATAATATTACCAGTGAAAAAGCGATAAACATTAGTACCCTGAGGGGTAAATGGGTAAGATGATGAATTAATTGTCATTAAAGGATCTAATGTTACATCAACATATGAATTCGTTAGAATGGTTGATGTTGACGCACTATTGGTAGCTGACACATAAATAGTGTTTGCTAAGCATCTACGTAGAAAAGGCGCAAAAATGGAAACATCTGGTTGAGCACAAGGCACCTCATTGTACATTCCTAAGCTAGGTGCAAAATTAAATACAGTAGGATCTGTAATGGTAAAAGTTCCCGAGTTTCCACAAATTGGAGACCATAAAATATTAGTTGTATCCACTGTAAAGCTGTAGGTGCCTGCAGGTAAATTATCGACATACCAAATACCTAATTGATTTGTAAAGGCAACATAACTTCCTGGTTCAATTATCACAGGAAGATTGGAGATTCCGGGCTCGAGAGAATCTTCTTGACAATTTGTATTTATATCATTGAAAACACGACCACTCGTTGTGGTATAAAGGGAAGGGTCAATGTTTACTTGCCAATTAAAAATATAGCCATCGTCTATTCCTAAATTGTCTTGAACTTTTATTTTCCATACCCCGTTAAGTGGGCAACCAATTAGACTACTGAAAGATCCGTCAGGCTGGTAAACCGAGGTTGGGTTTAACGAGTTTCCGCTAGTTGCAACGATTGAGTTTCCATAGTTTTGGCTTACAGGTCCTAGTTGATTATAATTGGAGCTAAAACAATATTGATAAGGAATTCCGGGTCCACCACCACCTGCATCGTCAATTGGATTGCCTAGAAAAAGACTACCTCCAGATGCTCCTCCCGGCAAGAAACCCGGAGAAAAGGAATTTAATAAAGGGGTAATTTGTCCATTAGGACATTCAATCCACATTTCAAGATCACCAATGTATGAATGTTCCATTTCTACACAGACACTATTTAAAAATATGGGATCAAAGAATGTCGCGCTCGAAGGTAAGCCGCTTACTACAAAAGAATCTTGGTATTGAACCCCCGTCCCATCGGGAAGATAAGTGATGTTATTACTTTGAAAAAGTCCATTATATTGTCCGTACATACCAAAGATTGGCATAAGTGAAAATAGGAGTAAGATTCTGATTTTCATATAATTTTTAGTTTAGATTTAATTTGTAGACGCGTAATTTTCTCTTTTAGTTGTCTTACAAATAAAAATAAGTTGGATTCCTAACTTTTTCTATCAGGCTTTCTCAAAAAAAATAGTGGATGGAGTTTGATCATAAACAACATTTAACTTTTCAAAACTTATTTATCAATCATTTCGCTGAAATATACAAAACCAATATCTTTAGGGCGTAACTTTTAGGAGCATTCGTTTGTTTCTATATAAATCTAACTTATGAAGTACTTTTTAATTTTCTCATTCATCAATTTTTTCTCCATTTCAATATTTTCTCAAAAAACATCAGCCTTAAATAAAGTGAATGCATTGCGTTATTTAGATAAGGGAAATCAAGAGTATAACGAAGGAAGAGTAAGTAGTGCTTTCATGAGTTACAAACAGGCATCAGTCACCGATCCAACAAATTTTAAGTGCTTTTTAGCCTTGGCTTCTGTGGAATTAGAATTGAATAGTTATTATGCAGCACTGGAACATGCAGCTAAAGCTTATGAACTCGCGAAAAAGAAAAAGGATGGCGAGCTGAATTTTGTCAAAGCGTCTGCTCATCATCGAATGGGGGAATTGGAATCTGCTCTTCAGCATTATAAAGCTGCAGAAGTTGGTTACGGTAAGTCGATGTCTAAAGAGTTAGAAATCCCAACATTAATTTTACAATGTCAATTTGGTTTAGAAGAATTGGCAAAAGGAGTCAAAAACTTACGAAAACCGTTAGCAGAAGAATTAATGACTAAACACGATGAGTATGGTCCTATTCTTACCTTGGGAGGAAAAACGTTGTTTTTCACAGCTCGGAAACCGGAAACAACGGGAAACAACATGAATCCAGATGATCAGCGTTTTTTTGAAGATATTTACCAAGCTTCTTGGAATGAAGAATCTAAAACATGGGTACTTAATGAAGAGGCAACAGAAGGGGTGAACACAGAAGGTTTTGATGCGCTAAACTATGTAAGTGAAGATGGTATGTATGCATTGGGTACGCTCAATACTTCTGCATCTAAAGAGAAAACTACGGCGTCGTCTGAAATTGTGGAATACGGTTCTGGAGATCCGGGAATATTAAGTTCTGCAACTTTAATTAATCAAAAAGATTTGAACACATCTTATTTTGAAGGTGCAGCGACAGTTTCAGATACAGTGATTTATGAGGATGAAACCACCTCACAATGGATGGTATTTGTTTCGGATCGCAATGGAGAGAAATCAATGACCGATCTATATATTGTGGAAAAGAAAGACGATATATTTCAGCAGGTTCTAGCTATGCCCAAAGGAATTAATACTACCGGAAGAGAAACTACACCTTACCTCTCACCAGATGGCAACACCTTGTTCTTCAGTTCCGATGCGTTACCTGGTATGGGAGGTTTCGATATTTACTATTGTAAAAAAGAAAATGGAACATGGGGTTCTCCTGTTAATTTAGGCGCTCAATTTAATACTGTTAACGACGACACCCACTTTCAATGGTACCCAAGTATGAAAAAAGCAGTTTTGGCAAGTATTGCAGAAAATGACGAATCCTTTAATTATCAGCTTTTCGAAATAGATTTGACAGGATTGGATCTGCCTTTCTTGAAATAATTTATGGATTTTTTACTTTAAAATCATCTTACCTAAAATTAAGCTATGAAAAACATTTTTATTGGCATTGCAACAATGCTTGTCTTTCCCTATTGGGCTCAAAAAGAAGTTCCTGTGACAGCCCCGCTTCAAAAAGCTACAGTTTTTTTTACCGGTGCTCAATTGCATCATGAACATACGGTAGAACTAAAGCCGGGAAAACAAGAAATCATTTTTCAAAAATTGACAGATTTTATTGATCCAAATACGGTTCAAGTTAAAGCTATGGGAACGCTTACGATTCTTTCTGTGCGAACAAGAAAAAATTACGAAGACCCAAAAATAAGCAACGAAGAAATTGAGAAATTGAACACTCAAAAAAAGACATTAGAATTAAAGAATGAAGCCCTTCAAAATGAATATAACGTTTTGGATATGGACCGAAATCTATTGTTGAAAAATCAGGATTTGAAAGGGAATGACCAAGGATTGAAAATTGCTGAATTAAAGGAAGCCTATGCGTTTATGCATCAAAAATTAATGGAAATAAATTCACGACAATCATCAATATATACTGAGTTAGAGGAGGTCCAAAAGCAAATTAATAAAATTGAACAAGAAATTCTAAGTCAACGAAGTAAACCTGTTATTAATTATTCTGAAGTTGTTGTTGAGGTAGATGTTGAAAAAGCGGGTGATGCGTCATTCTATGTTCAGTATATTACACCGCGAGCTACATGGAAACCATATTATGATATGCGTAGCGATGGTATTGGAAAACAGGTAAAATTAGAGGCGAAAGCAAATGTTTCACAAACAAGTGGCATAGAGTGGAAAAATGTCAACGTTGTATTGTCTACCAATGATCCTTATGAAAATGCTCAAGAACCTAATCTAAGCCCTTGGTATATAAACTACAACAATACACCTCAGAAATACACACAAACAACGCGTCAATTACCTTCTGTAGATTATTCTGGACAAAAAATTAGGGGAGAAGTCATAGATGCATCCACCGGTTTGTCATTGCCCTTTGCTAAAATTACTTTCCCATCTAATCCGAATGTTGGAGCAGTAACTGATTTTGAAGGAAAATTTGAAATCATTGTACCCAAAGGAGAATCACAAATTAAATCAAGCTTTGTGGGGTACGATCAACAACAACAATCCATTAATTCTGCCTACATAAAGTTTTTTATGAAACCTCAAACTGTGGACTTGAAAGAGGTTCAAGTTATGGCTAGCAAATCAGTTTCAAGTCAATTTATGACCATTGGAGGAGTTGCATCTTCCTTTGCGGATGGCGATTATACCCTTTCGCGATCTGATATTGCTGTTCGTGGTGCGAGAAACAAAAAAAATGGGAAAATGCTAGTTGAAAAGGATAAGGAAGAAAACTACAAAAACTATTCTCCAACCGTAACAACAATTGTTGAAAAAAAGGATATGCGTATGGAATATACAATCCTTTCCAAAATGTCTATTCCTACCGATGGAATGGATCACAAGGTTAGCATTGCTACTTTTGATATGAACGCAAATTACGAATACCACGCGATTCCGAAAGTGGATCCAAGTGTGTATTTATCGGCACAAGTTTCGGGCTGGGAAAAATTAAATTTGTTAAGTGGGGAATCAAATATTTATTTTGATGGAACTTTTCTTGGAAAATCGTATTTGGATGCGAGCACAACAAAAGATACTTTATCTTTTTCCTTTGGTAAAGATTCCAAGATGAAAATTGAGAGAACGCGCATTAAAGAGAAATCAAAACAACGATTGATAAACAATCGACAGAAGTTTGAAGTGAGTTGGGAAATAAAATTGAAAAATAATGGAGGAGCAATAATTCCAGTAGTCATTAAAGATCAGTTTCCAATTTCTTCAAATTCAGATATAAAGGTGAAAGAAGGTGAAGTTGGTGATGGAAAAGTAGAAGAAAATTCAAAAATAATTACTTGGATATTTAAAAATGGCATTCCTAGTTCTCAGGCCATAACGTTTGATTATTCAGTTGATTATCAAAACGGCATTCGCTTGTATCTAGAATAACTCGATGTGACTTGCAGCCAACACAGAACTTATTTGTAATTTGGTCGTGAGAAAATGCCACGTCTTTTTTTTCATATTGCATACAATGGGACACCTTACCACGGGTGGCAAATTCAACCGAATTCATCAAGTGTTCAAGGCGAAATTACGGAGGCATTAACGAGATTAAACAGCAATGAGCCTATTGAAATTGTAGGTTGTGGAAGAACGGACACAGGAGTGCATGCAGCAAATTATTACTTTCATGCAGATGTAGCCACCTATTCGCCAGAGGAGCTCAAATTCAAACTGAATAAAATGCTTCCTGAATCCATTGTTGTATTTAGGGTTTTTTCTGTGCCTAATGAACTTCATGCTCGTTTTGATGCGCGTTGGAGGACTTATCGATATTTTATTCATCAAGAAAAAGATCCATTTAAAGAAAATCAAAGTTGGTATTTTACGCCTTCTTTGGATATGCTTGCCATGAATGAAGCTGCCAAATTACTCCATGGAAACCAAGATTTTACCTCATTTGCACGTCTACATACTGATGTGAAAACAAACAATTGTGAAGTAAAGAAAGCAAATTGGTACATTAATGAGAATAAGCAATTGGTTTTTGAAATAACAGCGAATCGATTTCTTCGAAATATGGTAAGGGCAATCGTTGGGACTTTAGTCGACGTTGGATTGAATAAAATAAGTTCACGAGATGTCGAGTCAATTCTTAAAGCAAAGGACAGACAAGAAGCATCTGTTTCTGCACCAGCGTGTGGGCTTTTTTTATGGAATGTAGAATATGACGCCATAAGTGAATGAAATTTCTTTTAGTTCTTTTTCTAGTTCTCTATGGCTATGCATCCATTCGTTATCACATTGGAAAAGAACTAGGGTACTCAGCCATTTTATTTGTTTTCAATAAAGCCTTGGCTTGGTGGTGCGCAAGTGTATTGTTGATTTCGTTATTACCACATGATAAATTACAACGTTTTGGTTTAACAAAAAGAGCAACAGGTCTCTTTGGATACACTGTTGCTCTCGTTCATATTCTCGTAACTTTTTACTTACTTAGTCCATCTAATTACCCCAAATTTTTTACTCTTGGAGCATTAAACATTCACGGCTGGACCTCTGTTTCAATAGGGTTTTTATCTCTATTTTTCTTTTCATTTCCTTTATTTGCCACTTGGAAGAAGTATACTGCTCATCAATTCTTTAAATTAGGACGTTTAGGAGTATTGTTGAATGTTTCACATGTATTTTCAATTGGTTTTGACACGTGGTTTCCAGCCGATACATGGCCTTATTATTTACCTCCAATAACTTTAATTTTTGTCATTCAAGCCCTATTAATTTTATTGTACAGATACGTTCTTTTGAGAAATTAATCTTCCCCGTATTGTTGTTGGTAGGATCTATATAGGTCAAAATAGCTCTTCGTTTCCAATATTATGGCACCTCCTAAGGTATCACCATATTTCGCAGGAAGTCCACCCGTGTACACCATCATTTTTCCGATTGCACAACTCGGAACGTTAAACACTTCATTAGATTTAATTCCGTCGAGTACATAAATCATATCGCCTTTTCGAGCACCACGAAACATCAATTCCCCATCGTCTGCCATACGCACTTCAGAAGACATGGTTGTAGCCAAAGTTTTTACATCAAATTTAACTGGACTTCTCTTGATTTCCATATCGGTGAGTTCTTTCACAGGTAATTCTCCATGTACCAATCGGATACCCGCCTTTAAATTAACGACCTTCAAGTCGAGTGTTTTAGCTTCAAATTCGATTGTTCCAAGATTACAGTATGCCTCAATTGGCACATCTAATGCTATGTTACGCATGGTATCAGCTTTATAAATAATTGTCAAGTAATATTTACCAGAAGGAACGGAGGGTATTCTAAATCGCCCATCTGGATCTGAAAAGGCTTGATAAAGAGAACCATTGTCGTCAATTATCATTCTTGCCCGAAGTATGGGCTCTTTGTTTTTAAAATTGATTACAGTTCCAATAACATCACCTGTTGATCGTTGCGCCGATGAGTTCACTGCCACTAGCAGGATTCCCAAAATTAATAAATGTTTCATTTGCTTAAGTTTTAGCTTAAGATGCTACACAAATTAACTTTCCATAAAAAAATTAGATCGAGGCGCTATTTGTTGGAATTTCGCGGTCTACTTTTTTAAATAATCCTTGTAAAACTTTGCCTGGACCAACTTCAACTACTTCCTTACAACCATCTGCTAGCATATTTTGCATAATCTG
>JACCDL011302867.1_pt1 | contig 11893 bp, 9 predicted proteins | sample 7441931 | NCBI WGS metagenome assembly JACCDL01 (sample SAMN15323437, study PRJNA562643) | freshwater metagenome | isolation source: river surface water | place: USA:Blue River Watershed | collected 2017-08-16 | reverse complement strand
CTAGGAGTATCTAATGGCTGCAAAAGTTAACAGCGACCGCGCTGGTAAAAAGCCAATGCGCAAGGGCAAGCTAGACAAGCTCGCTCCCGTAAAGGCAATCAAGGTTGGTGTCATTGATTACAAAGACATCGCAACCCTAAAGAAGTTCATCTCGGACCGTGGCAAGATCCGCGCCCGTCGCATCACCGGTGTTTCAGTTCAGGAACAGCGTCTCATTGCCCGTGCCGTCAAAAACGCTCGCGAAATGGCTCTATTGCCATACGCAGGCGCTGGCCGTAGCTAAGGAGTATTCAAATGTCGAAGCTAATTCTGACTAACGAGGTCTCAGGCCTCGGTTCAGCCGGCGATGTCGTTGACGTCAAGAACGGTTACGCACGTAACTACCTCATTCCAAAGGGCTTCGCGGTTCTTTGGAGTGTTGGTGGCGAGAAGCAGATCGAGCAGATCAAAGCCGCTCGCAATGCTCGCGCACTTGCAACCGTTGAAGAGGCACTAACCCTCAAGGCTCGCCTTGAGCAGGCTCCTGTTCGCCTAGCTGTCAAGGCTGGCAAAGAGGGTCGTCTGTTTGGTGCTGTCAAGACCGGTGACGTTGTAAAGGCAGTTGTCGAGGCCGGTATCGGTGAACTTGACAAGAAGAAGGTTGCATTCGTAACCCCAATTCGCAACGTTGGCACCCACGAGGCGACGGTTCGCCTTCACGGTGACGTTGTTGCCACCATCACCCTTGCGGTGGTTGCCCAGAAGTAAGCGCTTCTAGCGCTCAAGGGCGGTAGGTCTTTTGATCTACCGCCCTTTTCTTTTGCCCAATCCAGGGCCAGCTGAGCCTGTGGATAACTTGTGCAAAACTTCATAATTGGATGTTTCGGCGTGTCGTTTCCACAAGTCTAAGGTTCACGTTTAGGGTTTGAAAAGAAAAGTTATCCACACCACAATTTCCTTGTATTTGCTGGGCAAGAGCCCGGTTTATTCGGGGAAATGAACATAGTTATCCCCAAGTTGTTCACAACCCACTCGGCGTGTTGCCCGAGTTATCCACAAGTGACTGCACAGGGGCATTTCTTTTTTGCATGTCTGAGGTGTTTGCTAGAGATTGGTAAGTGGGCACTTTCGCTTTACGCCTAGCCAAATTAGGAGCATCCATGTCTATTTCTCAGGCCTTCGGCACTCAGACCCAATCGGTCGCCGAACGTGTTTTGCCGCACGACATGCTTGCCGAGCAGTCGGTGCTCGGTGCCATGCTGCTCTCAATCGACGCATGCCCCGAGATCGTGACCGAGGTCGGGCTAAAAGGCGCCGACTTCTATGCCCCCAAGCACGAGATCATCTTCGATGCCATTCTCAAGCTCTACACCGGCAGCGAGCCGACCGATACCATCACCACCACAGCCGAACTGACTCGTCAGGGCAATCTGGTGCGCGTTGGCGGTGCCGACTACCTGCACACGCTGACCTCTATCGTGCCAACCGCCGCCAACGCGGCCTTCTATGGCAAGATCGTGCAAGAAAAAGCCATTCTGCGCCGCCTGGTCGAAGCCGGCACCAAGATTGCCGCTGCGGGTTATGCGGCCGAGGGCGACATCATTGATCTGATCAATGCCGCTCAGTCAGACATCTTTGCCGTAGGTACCACTTCGCTGCGTGACCAATACTCACCACTAAACGAGTCAATCGATGCCGCCGTCAAAGAGATCGAGTTTGCCGAAGGTAACGACGGCGAAATCGTTGGTGTGCCAACCGGAATTCTCGACGTCGACACCATGACTCACGGATTGCACCCCGGTCAGTTGGTCATCTTGGCCGCTCGTCCCGGTGTCGGAAAATCGACCTTCGCACTCGACGTTGCTCGAAATGCTTCGATCAAGCACAAGATGCCTTCGCTCTTTTTCTCGCTAGAAATGAGCAAAGCCGAAATCGCCATGCGTCTTCTCTCGGCCGAGAGCGACATCTATCTGCAATCGATGCGTAAGGGCACCATGTCGCGCGACGACTGGACCAAAATGGCCAACGTTCGAGGCACCATCAGTGATGCCCCACTGTTTATCGATGACAGCCCAAATCTGACCCTCGCCGAGATTCGCTCGAAGGCTCGGCGCCTGACCAAAGAGCTTGGGCTAAAACTCATCGTTATCGACTACCTGCAGTTGCTTTCTTCGGGTAAAAAAGTCGAGAGCCGCCAGCAAGAGGTTTCGGAGTTCTCACGATCGCTCAAGCTGTTGGCAAAAGAACTTGAAATTCCGGTTATCGCGATCGCTCAGCTGAACCGTGGCTCTGAAGAGAAAAAAGACAAAAAGCCAGAGCTTCACCACCTGCGTGAATCCGGATCGCTCGAACAAGACGCCGACGTGGTGATCTTGCTTCACCGCGAAGACCTAGGGCAAAAAGAACACCCGCGTGCCGGCGAAGCCGACATCATCATCGCGAAGCAGAGAAACGGGCCCACCGGAACAGTCATCTGTTTGTTCCAAGGTCAATACTCGAAGTTTGTTAACCTACAAAGGTGATCAACAGAAAAGCCCTAATTCTTCGTGCCCTAATCGCCGGGCTAACCGCCTTGGCAATCACTTTTATTCAGGTGCACGACGCAACGGTCGGGCTGATTGCCGTGCTGAGCTTTGCCACGGGCATCCTCGCTGCTGAAGTGTGGGACGCCCTCACTTCGGGCGACGGCATGCTCAAAGGCACGGTGCTTCGCGTGGCCGGTGGCATGATTTTTTTGATCAGCGCTCTGAGTTACACGGCGCCCGGTGCCGATGCACTCTCGGTTTTCATTCTCAACACCATGCTCATCAGTTATGGTCTGACCGCAATCTCGCTATTTCGCGCCTATCGGTTTGGCTGGGGGTCGAAAGACGGTCGCGACCACATTGTTTTGGCGGTATTCCACTTTGCGCTCGCCGCGCTTTTCGCCCTCGACAGTTTTGGCGTGATCGAATTGGGTGAGGTTCCGGCAGTCGGATTCTTTGGCGGATACGCTGCAATCGTCGCGGTGCTCTGGGGCTTGCGTGCCTTCGACCCAAAGACCCCAAGTTAGGCTAGAGACATGGCCAAAAACAAACTCGGTGTTCGCGTCTTTCTCACACTCTCGGCAATCGCCGGTGCCTTGGTAGGCGTGATTTGGTACTTCGGTGTTCGTCGCCTAGAAGACGCACTACTTGCCGGAGGGCTCACGTTCATCATCGTTTTGGTAATCATTGCGACACTGTCGCTGATGAGCAAAGAAAACGACCACCCGGCCGATAAGCCACGCCTCAGCTAGAGGCTCTAGACAAACCCTAAGACTTTCGCCCAGAAGGCTGCGCCGATTTGTCTAGTGAGCCGCGGCAGCCATGGCCGCCTGCTCTTCGGCCTTTTCTTCTGAAGCCGACTTGGTGCGCAGCGGAATCGCTTTGACGAACCAAGACAAAACAAAAGCCACCGCAACTACGGCTGCTGCTGCATAAAACACCTGCAGGGCAGAATTCGAGAATCCGACCAAGAATGGCTTGGCGAGAGCAGGGTCAAGACCGGTCAAGAATGACGAGTCGGTGTTGAGTTTCTCGCCTAGCGCGTCGGTTCCGGCAGAGTCGTTCAACGACTCGAGGAACTTGAGGTTCGGGTCATTCGAATCGAGCTTTCCAGCCATCGCATCGGCTAGCACGCGATCTTTTGCAGCCGCGAACTCGGTCGCATTCGCCTTAAACGCCTCAGAAATTTTGTCTGGCAGGCTGTTGAACAAAATCGAGATGAAGATGGCAACACCAAGAGTTCCACCCATCTGTCTGAAGAAGGTCGAAGAGCTAGTTGCCACTCCAATATCGCTCGCCGGAACTGCGTTCTGCGCCACCAAGGTCAGGGTTTGCATCAGCTGGCCAAGACCCATTCCAATGACGACCATCACGAGTGATACCTGCCAAAGCGGCTGGTCATAGGTGTAGGTGAAAGCGCCGGCGTAGCCCAGAGTCAAGAACGCTGTGCCTGAAACCAGGAACACCTTGTATTTGCCGGTTTTCGACGTCACCTGACCGCTGACGATCGACGCGACCATCATTCCGGCAACCATAGGCAACATGAGCAATCCGGCCTCGGTCGGGTTTGCCCCGTTCACGATCTGAAGTAGCAGCGGAAGAGTCATCATTCCACCGAACATGCCGATACCAACGATTACGCCGACGATCGTAGACATGGTGAAGGTGCTCGACTTGAAAAGCTTCAGCGGCAAGATGGCTTCGTCGCCGGCAGCTCGCTCGGCCAGAATGAACCAAACGATACCGATGGCGCCGGTTAGATACATCCCGATTGAAAGTGCGCTACCCCAGCCCCACTCGCGACCGTTCTCGGCGACCAAAAGCAAAGGAACCACGGCTAGCACGATCGTGGTTGCACCCCACCAGTCGATGCGGTGGTTAACCGGGGTGTGAGGCACGTGCAAGAAGCGCCAAACCAGGTAGAGGGCGATGGCGCCAACAGGAATGTTGATCAAGAATACCCAGCGCCATCCGTTGATCCAAAGAATCTCTTCGGTGCCGGCGAAAAGGCCACCAACAACCGGTCCCAGCACGCTCGACGATGCAAAGACGGCAAGGATGTAGCCCTGGTAGCGGGCGCGTTCACGAGGTGAAACGATGTCGCTCAACACGGTGATGGCAAGTGCGAATAGACCACCGGCGCCTAGACCCTGGAATGCGCGGGCGGCAGCGAGCTGGAACATGTCGAGGGCAAAACCACAGGCAACCGAACCAACGATGAAGATCGAAATTGCGATTAGGAACATGCGGCGGCGGCCGAAGATGTCACCGAGCTTGCCATAAATAGGGGTCGCAACGGTCGAGGTGATTAGGTAGGCGGTGGTGGTCCAGGCCTGAAGCTCGAGACCCTTTAGGTCGTCGGCGATGGTGCGCATTGCCGAGCCGACCACGCTCTGGTCTAGGGCCGACAGAAACATACCGGCCATCAGGCCGATCAAAATCAGAATGATCTCTTTGTGAGACAGTGCCCCACCGTCTTGGGCTACTCGCTCAGCGGCTGCCCTTCCGGAACTCTTGGTGCTTTCGGTGGTTGCGGTAACTTTGCCAGATTGTTTAGCCATGGCTTCTTCTCTCATTTGCGTAGGCTTTTGGTGATGCCTACTAACTTTTTCGAACAACCATTCACCCGATCGGGGCGAAGTGTTCGATTTGGGCGCCCGTTTTGGCGATTTATCGCACTCGCGGCAGCCCTAACGATTGTAGTCCCGTTGCTGCCGGCCGCGGCATCCACGTCAGCAAGCGCAGAAACACTCTGCCTTTTCGAGCCCTGTTTCGAAGCAGACGATCACTCGATCGACGAGGCGTCGTCGCTCTGGGTTGTGGCCAATAAGCAGCGCCCGCTCGACCCGATCGGCTACGTGCCCAAAGACCTGGTCAAGCCAGCCTTCGCTAACCCTGCCCGCAGCAATCCATACGGCCTCAAGTTGGCAAAACCGGCGGCCGATGCTCTGGTCAAGCTGACCGCCGCGATGCGCAAGGCTGGTTTCGGAGACCTCTTTATTCAAAGCGCCTACCGAAGCTACTCATATCAAAAGGTTGTGCACGGTAATGCGGTAAATCGCCTTGGCCTCAAATCTGGTGAGGCGCTCGCGGCAAGACCCGGTCACAGCGAACATCAGACGGGCTTAGCCGTAGACGTTGGCGCGGTTGGGCAGGGATGTCTGATCTACACCTGCTTCGGAAAAACCAAGGCCGGTCGCTACCTGGCCAAGTATGCCTATAAATACGGATTCATTGTTCGCTACCCCGAAGGTAAAACCGCAATCACCGGCTACCAATATGAGCCTTGGCATTTGCGCTACGTTGGCCCAGGTTTGGCAACCGAGATGCGCATCAGCGGCGAAACTGTGCTCGAAAACTTTTGGGGTCTCGAACCCGCACCTAACTACTGAGTGGATGCTCTAACCGAGCACCGAGTCAACCAGAGCCTTGGCCTCTTGCTGCACTAGGCGCAGATGGTCGACTCCCTTGAATGATTCGCCGTAGATCTTGTAGACGTTTTCGGTGCCAGACGGGCGAGCCGCAAACCAGGCGTTCTCGGTCTCTACCTTCAGGCCCCCGAGCGCCGCGCCATTACCGGGTGCGTGGGTGAGGATTGCCGTGATCGGTTCACCGGCGAGTGAACTCGCGGTCACAGCATCCGCGCTCAATTTGCCTAGGCGAGACTTTTGCTCGACCGTGGCTGGGGCGTCGATGCGCTCGTAGACTGACGAACCAAAACTGCCTTCGAGCTTGGCGTACTGCTGGCTTGGGGTGAGGCCCGTGACCGCGGTGATTTCGGCGGCGAGTAGTGCCAGAATCAGCCCATCTTTATCGGTAGACCAAGCCGTGCCGTCTTTGCGCAAGAACGAAGCACCGGCCGACTCTTCACCTCCGAAGCCAACGGAGCCATCGATGAGCCCAGGCACAAACCACTTGAAACCAACCGGCACCTCGATGAGCTTGCGGCCCAGCTCGCCGACCACTCGATTGATGATCGAAGACGAAACCATGGTTTTGCCGACGGCTGCATCGGCTCGCCACTCTGGGCGATTGCGATAGAGGTATTCGATTGATGCGGCCAAGAAGTGGTTGGGGTTCATCAGTCCGTGGTCGCGAGTCACGATTCCGTGACGGTCGGCGTCGGCGTCGTTGCCGGTTGAAATGTCGAAGCGGTCACGGTCGGCAATCAGCGAAGCCATCGCGTATGGGCTCGAGCAGTCCATGCGAATCTTGGCGTCCCAGTCGAGGGTCATAAAGCCGAATTGAAAGTCGACGTTCGGGTTGATAACGGTCAGGTTCAAGCCAAAGCGCTCGCCGATGGCACCCCAATAATCAACGGATGCTCCGCCCATCGGGTCGGCCCCGATGCTCACATTCGAGCCAGCGATGGCCTCGAGGTTTAGCACCGCGCCAAGTTGAGAAATGTAGTTTTCGCGGTAGTCGAAGGTTTGAGCGTTTGGCTTGGCGCGCTTGACCTCGCGCAAACCTCCGGCGATGAGCTCGTTCGCGCGAGCCGCAATCACGTTGGTTGCGTCTGAGTCGGCTGGGCCACCGTGAGGCGGGTTGTACTTGATGCCGCCCTCGGCGGGTGGGTTGTGGCTCGGCGTGATCACGATGCCGTCGGCGCGCGAAGTGTCACTGCTCGATTTGCCCAAGTTGTGGTTGATGATCGCGACCGAGACGGACGGGGTTGGCGTATAGCGACCGGCCGAATCGGCAAGGGCAATGATGTCGTTTCCGGCAAGCACCTCGAGGCAGGTTTGCTCGGCCGGCCCGCTCAGCGCGTGAGTATCTTTACCGACATAGATCGGGCCGCGAATGCCAGCCGCCGCCCGGTATTCGACGATCGCCTGGGTGATGGCCGCAATGTGGTCTTCGTTGAATGATCCGGCGAAGGCGGCACCGCGGTGGCCGCTGGTGCCGAACACCACTTTTTGTTCTGGGTTGGTTACGTCGGGGTGAATGTCGGCATAGGCAGCCAGCAACTTCTCGACGTCGACTAGATCTTGGGGGCCTGCTAGTTGGCCAGCACGTTCACTCATAGAACCATTTTGGTCGCTACCCTTTACCTATGTCTTCTTCTTCGCGTAACGGTTCAAAAAAGGTCTACTCGTTCTTAGGCCCAGTTGGCACTTTTACCGAGCTCGCTCTCGCCCAGGTGAAGGCTGCCAAGGGTGCGGTTCACAAGCCGGTTTCTTCGGTAACCGAGGCAATCGAAGACGTTCTTTCGGGCGCAGCTACCCGTGCAATCGTTCCCGTTGAAAACTCGATCGAGGGCGGAGTTTCGGCAACCCTCGACGCGCTTGCCAACTCTGAGAACATTCGAATCTTCGGTGAATACCTGGTGCCTGTCACTTTCAACCTGGTTGCTCGGCCCGGCACGAAACTAGCGGATGTTCGCACCATCGCCACTCACCCCGTGGCCTATGCACAGTGCCGAGGTTGGCTCGCGGCCAACCTACCTCAGCACGCACACCTGCCCGCCACCTCAACTGCGGCGGCAGCATCCACTTTGCTCGAGAGCGACTATGCCGATGCTGCAATCGCCGCACCGACCATCGTGAACCACTACAAACTCGCCACACTCGCGCGCGGAATCGGCGATAACAAAAATGCCCAGACTCGCTTTATCGAGATTGGTCAGGCCGCCAAGGCTCCGACTCGAACCGGCCGTGACAAGACTTCGGTGATTGTTGAGTTGCCGAGCGATCGCCCGGGTGCACTACTTGAGATGCTTGAGCAATTCGCCGCGCGCGGCGTAAACCTGAGCCGCATTGAATCGCGCCCGATCGGTGACCGCCTCGGCCGCTACCGCTTCAACATCGACGTTCAAGGCCACATCGACGACTCGGCCGTGGCCGAAGCGCTCATGGGGCTGCACCGGTTCAGCCCGAAGGTTACCTACCTCGGCTCGTATGCCCGTGCCGATAAACAAAAATCTCAGCATGAGGGCAACAACTCAAATCAGGAATTTGACTCGGCGGCTAGCTGGCTCAAAACGATTCGTAACCCTCGATAACAGTCCCTTTTCGAAGGCGCTCCAACCTAACTCTTATGAGCAGTAGGTAACATTTGGGGCAATTTGTTCCCTTTTTTGTACTTAATTTGCACGTTCGGGCGTAACCTCAGCCTTGGGTGCAGATTTTCTTCGCCCTGAACAAGGGGTTTTGAAATGAAAAAGGCGTATCTCGCGGCAGTCACACTTCTTGCGCTCATGGCCGGTCTGTTTACCGGGCCAATCAGCCCTGCAAATGCAAATGTCGCGGCCAGCGATGCAACTCTTTCAGACCTAAGTTTCGGCAGTCAGAACTACTTTGATTGGAATGGTCGTCGCGACTCGACGGGTCTTTACCCAGGATTTGACTCAAATTTTTTCAGTTACCAACTTGCGACCGTTGCCGACACCCTCGATGTAAACGCTGTTCTTTCAGACCCACTAGCGACCATGAAGGTGACCTTCAAGGGCACCACTGGCACCGCGCTAAGCGCAACGCCATATCAAATCTTTCTTGATCCCGAAGTCAGCCTGCTAGATATCGAAGTAACAGCTCAAGATGGTGTTACCAAAAAGCACTACACAGTCAACATCAGCAATCAGGTGTTGAACGCTCCTGAAATTGTTTCTGTTTCTACCAACACCGCATCGTGGATCGGCGGCAAGCCGATCACCGTGCGTGTAAAAGACGTAAACCTATCGAGCTATTACACCCCCGGTCGCACAGCCGTGAGTTGCTACGCCCAGCTGCTTTACACCTACACCGAACCCGCTACCGGAAACATTGAGAGGCAAAGCACTTGGTTCGGTTGGACAGCGTCAAACCCTCCCACCACCGATGCTCAGGGTATAACTACGTTGAGCGGCTTCATTCCTGGCATGCCGGCAGAGTTTGCCGGCACTTCAAAAGTAACTCTTGTAAATAATTGCGATGGCTTCTCCCGCAATGGATCCGAGTTTTCGAGCCTGAATTCTGAGTCAGCTTCGACTACGACTATGACTTTTTCAGAGCCTTACACAGTCACCGAATTGGTTTCTCCAAGCTCTCTGACCGGCTTCTCAGAAGTTGAGGTCAAGGGGCTAGGAATTTATCGACAAAGCAATGTGCAGGTGCGTTTGAGAGATGTTGCTAGCGATGTCTCGATCGAAGTTTGGAACTACTTTGAAGGTAACCAAGTGAAGCAACAGGCTGGAACTTGGAGAGGTTTAGTAGATGGCTATGTGCGTAATGCCGAGTTCAAATCATCCGGCAAGAAAACGCTAGAGGCCGGCTACTACAAATATGACTCGAAAACAAACAAAAACAATTTCATTGCTTTGGCGAGCAAGGTTGTGAATTGGAAGCCCACGCTACCTTCGTCCGTTTCGATCAGCCCAGCCAAAGCCGACATCTCAGGCGGCAAGCGGGTTAAGGTTTCTGGCTACAACCTCTGCAACATGAATGAATGGCCTAACAAGGTCGAAATAAAAATCGATGGAAAACCACTCACCTCTCTGGCCTTTCAATATGGGGACTATTGCGGCCAAGCCTTTGATTACACGGGCAAACTGGTTCAACAGTCGGTAACCGGTATCGTGCCTCAAGGCACGACCACAGGCATTAAGACAGTCACCGTCGATAACGGCAATGGTGCCATCAAGGTGGCGGCCACGTTTACCTACGGCAGCACACCTGTAATCAGCTCGATAAGTGAAACCTCGGTGGCAGCAACGGGTGGTTCAAAGATTCGCCTCACGGGTACCAATTTCGGTTTCAGTGGCTCACCTACCGTGACTATCGGCGGCAAAAAGTCACCCAAGGTTACGCTGATTTCAGACACGGTCGCAGACGTAATTGTTCCATTCGACCTACCGGTCGGTGCGGCATCGGTGACACTCATCTCTTCGAGCGGTGGAGGTGCAAACACTGCACCAGCAACGCTCAACATTGTCGCAGCATCGCAGTCGCCAACCGTATCAAGCCTGTCAGCCAATTCGGGAGTCACCTCGGGCGGTGAGACTGTCACGATTGCTTTGGGCAACGCGGGCACTCCCTCGACCATTGGCGTGATGTTTGGGTTGAACCCGGCAGAAGTAACCCGCGCTACCTCGACCGAAGTTGATGTCAAGGTTCCCGCTGGCAGTGCCGGCAAGGTTTCGCTAACTGTTTCAACTAATCTTGGTCAACGAGTCGTGGCTGATGCCTATACCTACATCGCTATTCCGGCAGTCAAGGCCGTTACCCCGGCGACAGTTGCTGCATCTGGTTCAGTCGCAGATCGCACCGTAGCAATCACCGGTGTTGGTTTCGGTAACTCGGGAACAATCAAGATCGGTCAGCTCGCTGCTCAGGCCTACACCGCGACTGATTCGGGTACCAAGATTTCAGGCGTTGTCATTCCAAATGATGCAGCGGGTTCTCTTTCCATCTTGATTACCCCGACCGGATCGACAACTCCTTTGGCAGCTTCGGTACGGGTAACGAAACCAAACGTCACCTACCTGGGTACCGATCAAGACCTAGGAATCTATGACGCGGGTTGCGTTTCGAACGATTGGGACTGTTACTACGGATACGGAAGAGCTCGACCCTCATTCAACAAGACGGGTGGAGAAGTTCTGAAGTTGAAAGGTACGGGCTTTGGAGCCTCGGGTACCGTTCGAATCGGCAACTTGACGGTTGTTCCAGACTCTTATAACGACACCACTATTTTGATTGTGCTGCCAGCGTTAGCGGTTGGCCCCTACGACGTAACCGTTGTTCCAACTTCGGGCCTTGCAAGCGATGCTTGGTCCAGTGCCTTTACCTCGGTTGAGATGTTGACCGTTGCCCCGCTTGAGATTGAAGGTGTTTCGCCGACGGTGCCAAACACGCGTGGTGACGAGGTTTACCACTTCGATCCGTCTCAAGATGCCAGCTCGGTATTCGAGATCGTAGGTCGCGGATTCCTCGGAACCGACAACGGTGTGGGTACCAAGGTCTACCAGCTCGACACTTGGGCCGATCCAAACTATGACACTCCTCAGCGAGTTTCAGTGACGATACTTTCGATCACCGACACCGCCATTACGTTCTCGGCGGTTCGAACCTTCGAGCCAATCCGTTGGACGGGCATTGCCGTCAAAACCAACGAAAACCTAACCTCTGTTCGACACGCCATTAAATACGTCGGCACACCGCCGCCTACGGCCAACATTTCTGGCTACTACGGCCTCTGTACCAAAGACGCCATCGGGGTCTTTAATCCAGCCACGGTTCAGGTCACCGGTGCCGGAATGTTCGGTGCAAGCGGTTCGGTCACACTCTCAGGTCAAGCGATAAATGCGGCAGCTGTGAGCTGGACGAACGATGCGGTTAGCATCGACTTCTCTAAGCTGCCGGCAGACCTAACCGAACACTGGGGACAGAAAACCCTAGAGTTCACACCGAGCG
>JACCDL010184015.1_pt1 | contig 11899 bp, 15 predicted proteins | sample 7441931 | NCBI WGS metagenome assembly JACCDL01 (sample SAMN15323437, study PRJNA562643) | freshwater metagenome | isolation source: river surface water | place: USA:Blue River Watershed | collected 2017-08-16 | reverse complement strand
TGTAAAAATAATACATCATTTTTTAATAAAAGTTTGTTTAAAAAACTTCTTTCCCCTTATCTTTGCAACCCGGAAACGGAAAAGTTCTTGGATCGGTAGTTCAGTTGGTTAGAATGCCGCCCTGTCACGGCGGAGGTCGCGGGTTCGAGTCCCGTCCGATCCGCAACTCACAGTTGCAAATGCCTAATTCACAAAGAGTTAGGCATTTTTTTTGTCGTAATACGAGAAAAGTCACACATAAGTCACACACATAAACGGATTTATTGAGTTTTAGAAGCTTTCAAATACCCTATTTTGATGGTTAAATAAGTGTATTTATATACAATACAAACTATTAATGTGATAACAATTTTAAGAGCTATATACTGTAAATTGCAAATATTGAGAACATCTAATTAACCCAAATTAATAGTTATAAAATAATTGAATATGGAGCAATTTGAAGATAATTTAAGCATAACATATAAAGAAGAATGGGTAGGCATAAGAACAATGAGGGTAATATATTTAGCTGAAATACTACAAACAGACCTTCACGAGCATAAAGTTTTTAGCGCCTATGATAAAAGCATCCTAAATAATAAGGTGAATGAATACCTAAATAAGTTAAAGGAGAAATTTGTAGTTTATTGTAATAAAAAAGCAACTAATCAACTTATAGGAAGTGTAGAAGAACGAAGTGATGAGGCAAAAAGAAAATTAGAAGAAATTGATAATATACTCCTACATACACTTTCAGTTAATGATGCTGTAGATTGGAATAAACTTAAAGATAAAACGAAATTCAAAATACCCGATTTAAAATATGAATTGAAAAAAGAGTTAGCAAAAATAAACAACCCCATCCCACCAAATTTGAAAGAAATTCCTAATGAACCATTACAAAGTGATTATACTCCAAAAATTGGCGCATTCGGTTCAATTTTTTCATCAATAAAACAAAAGGCAATTGAAAAAGCAAATGATGAATATAAATATGCATATTCTATATGGGAGGCTGATAAAGTAAAAATTGAAAAGTTTAATAATGAAGAAATTGATAAATACGAAGAACAAAAGAAACTTTATAATATTAGAGTTAAAGAAGTAGAGTTAAAATATGAAAAATTAGAAAAGGAATGGGAAGAGAAAAAAGTAGAATTCCTAAGAAATCAAAAAATATCAAATGATGCAGTTGAAGAATTAAAAAACAAATATGAAAATGGAGATGAAGATGCAATTGAAGAATATTGTGAAATAGTTCTCAATAACTCAGAGTATCCGGAAGAGTTTCCAAAATCATTTAGATTGTTTTATAATAAGGAAGGAAAACAATTGATTGTTGATTATGATTTACCTCCAATTGATAAATTACCAAAACTTAAAGATGTAAAATTTGTTTCAAAAGAAGTAAGGGAATATTATTTATCTGAAGCTCAACAGGCAGCAAATTTTGATTTAACGATGTATCGTATTTGCATAAGAACTATACACGAAATATTTGAAGCTGATGTAGCTAATAATATTGATGTAATTTGTTTTAATGGATGGGTAAATGCGATGGATTTAGCCAAAGGTGTTAGGGTTAATAGTTGCATTATGTCGGTTCAAACTAATAAAGCAGAATTTACACAAATAAATCTTTCTCAGATTGATGTAAAAGCGTGTTTTAAAAGTTTAAAAGGAATAGGAAGTAGTAAATTAAGTGGCATCAGCGCAATACAACCAATAATTCTAATTGATAAGAAAGATAAAAGAATAGTTGAACACTATAATGTTGCAGATGGTATTGATTCTTCAACAAACTTAGCGAGTATGGATTGGGAAGATTTTGAAAATCTAATAAGAGAAGTTTTTGAAAGAGAATTCCAATCAAATGGTGGTGAAGTTAGGGTAACTCAGGCATCTCGTGATGGAGGTGTTGATGCAATTGCATTTGACCCCGACCCGATTAGAGGTGGCAAAATTGTTATTCAGGCAAAGAGATACACAAATACTGTTGGAGTTTCAGCAGTTAGAGATTTATTTGGAACAGTAAATCACGAAGGCGCCACAAAGGGTATTTTAGTTACTACCGCAGATTATGGTCCAGATGCATATGAATTTGCAAAAGGGAAACCAATTTCATTACTAAGCGGAGCTAACCTTTTATATTTACTTCAGAAACACGGATATAATGCAAAAATTGATATCAAAGAAGCGAAAGAAGCTATTAATAACATAAAAAGCTAAAATCAATTTAGGTTCTATGTAAATAGAAAAAAATATTGATACAAAAACTAAAATACCCCCACAAATATATTGGGGGTATTTTTTTACCTAATTGAAAAAATTTTTAAGTTTTTTCCTAATTTTTATAGTTTTTGTGTGTTTGTGTTATATATATACTAAGAGGTTAGATAATCCGCTAATCCGTTCCAATGAGAGTTGGTAGAAGGTATAAAATCAAATCAAACAAAACATAAAATGAAGACACTTCATAATAACTATCCTATACCCATTAAAGAAATGAAATCAAAGGGGATAATGATTAGAAAATGGGATTACAATAACAATGGGAGCTACTTTAACCCGAGCATAATTAACCTCAATAAACAGATTAAAACATTACATAAGAAGCTAAAGAAAAGAGATTGTGTATATACTGAATACACAATAGAAAGAGATAGAAATGATAATAAGTACCATATACACCTAATCATACATTATTTAGATGAAAAGAACTTAAACAACATCTTAACAAATTATATTGGCGGTAGCGAATGGAAATTGAGAGAAATGGGTTTAAATATCTTTAATGAGTGTAATGGAAGATTCGGAATGGTACATACTGAAAACATTGAAAATATAAATAAATACAGAGGATATATAAATAAAACTAACCCTTCAAAAATATTAATATGATAACATTTGAAAAACTCATTGGAATGGAGGAATTAACAAAAGAGTTAAACATCTCGAAATATACTATTTATTCACTGAGAAGAAATCAAAAATTCCCTATTGGCGTAAAATTAAACGGAAAGAGATATTTTAAGGTTACTGAAATAGAGGATTACTTCAACTCATTAAACATAAGCGTAATTATAGAAAAATGATTAATTCACTTCGAAGTGCAACTACCCAATTAAACAAACTAAATCAGTATATGAAGGATAATACTGAGAACTTATTCATCAACATAGAACTATATACCGCATTAATGGACATTAGGGACCGATTAAAGAAGGAAATTGGAAAATACGAAGCTGAACAAAGGAAACAAAATTCCACCTATGCTAAGGAGTTAGAAAAAAGAAGAAAGGATTACAAAGAAATACAGAAGAAAAAAGGTGAAAATATTGATGAATCTTTCTTAGATGATAATTACAGTATTTGGTTTGATTAATATAAAATGGGTATAAGGAGTAATAATTTACCCATTATACCCTATTTATTTACTTAATAACTATTGTTAAGTGGGTGTAACTAAAAACGAACTGATGAATTTATTCTTTAAAAATCATTTTCTTTTATATTCTTATACATTTCAGAAAATATGTAAGGAAGAACTGCCGATTTAATTTTAAAATCAACTGTAAAAATTCTCTTTGCCATATAGTTGTTGGTTTCCAAAACCCCATCAATAATTTTATTATTCGAATCCGGGAATCCATTGAAACTATATTTAAAGACACTATTAGCATTGCCTACTAATAATGCAGCACCTACACTTTGGAAATAGCAATCAATATCTTTTATAACAACTTTTGCTCTATGATTTTTAATTCTTACATCTATTTTAGAAAAATAAATAAGATTTGCAACTACATCATCCGGATCATCTTCTTTTTTTATGGTTCTTAATATTAGCTGAAAAATAAAATGTTTAGAATCTTTATCCTCAAAAATAAGTGGATCTGTTGTAGTATAAATTTTAAAAAGTGGATTATTTAATCCAACAGAAGATTGCTTTGTTATTACTGCGAGAGTAGATTTTAAATTCTGATAAATTACTTCATCGCTTAATGTAGTATCCAAATTCTGAATAAATTCATATGTAACATAATTGTTTTCTTTAACCGGAAGATTAACAATAATATCATTTGATTTTAATACTAAAGTATCTTTTTGTGAGAAACCAATTATTGGTAAAGCAATAAAAAGTAAGATAAAATATTTCATAGATTTAATTTTTCAGTTTCCATACCATCTCAAACATAAAGGTAATTATGAGTATTCATATTATCTATGATTAAGATATGTAGATAAGTAAAAACAGTTGTTTTTGTTCCCTAAAAATGCTCATAAATTGCTGATTTTCATTAACTTACGCTTGTTTTTTTGAACTATTTTTAGTAGATTCGAGTATAAAATCATTAAAAATGAGTAAAATAGTATCATATCTCCGTTGTTCTACCTCATATCAGTTAGAGGGACATTCAATAGATAATCAAAGGTTGAAGATTAAACAGTATTGCGAACTCCATAATTTAACCATAATGGAAGAGATAGTGGATGAAGGGGTTAGTGGTAAGAACTCCAATCGTGAGGGTTATATGAGGGTTTTAGGTATGGTTGAGAGAGGTGAATGTGATGGAGTGGTAGTATATTCTCTTAGTAGATTCTCCCGAAACACTATGGATACCCTATCCTCTATTGAGAAAATGAATAATAATGGAGTAACCTTTCACTCTCTTTCAGAAAGCATAGATACCTCTTCACCCAACGGAAGGTTCTTTTTAACCATTTTAAGTTCCCTTTCTCAGTTAGAGAGGGAAATTACCTCCCAAAGGGTTACAGATGTGTTAAGGGGATTAAAATCAACAAATAAACCCTATTCTAACGATATCTATGGATACGATAAAGTAAATGGGGTGTTAATTGAGAACGGAAAGGAAAAGAAGATGATTAGGAAAATTCATAAATTACACAAAGATGGAATGAGTAATAAAGGGATTGCTAAATACCTCAATGAAAGAAACTATAAAACCAAAAGAGGGGGAAAACAGTTTTATTGCTCAACTATCAGATATCTACTGAAATCAAATGCAGCATAATGGATATAAAGGTTGGTGATAAGTTTGAAGATAAGAACGAAGAGATTGTTCTAATAATTGATAAAATTGAAGGAACTCAAATTTACCATCATACAATTGGGAGTTATACCTCAATACCGCATAGTGAAATTAAAAGTATAAAGATATTTGAATGGATGATAAATACAGAAAGAATAAAAAGGATATAATCTATAAACGATTCAAAATCTCAACTCTTTTCTTATCATACTCTTTTTCATTCATCAAACCAGCATCTAACAAACCTTTTAACTCTATTAAAGTATCTTTTACAGAATTATGTATAAGTAATGCTTTATTCTTTTTTGCTTCAATCTTCTTATTCTTTGGGCCAACATATTCCCCCTTTCCCATAAACACATCCATATTCTGAAATTTTTCTACAACCTCTTCTCTAAGTGAATTCACATAATATTTCATCATTTTCTCATCTGAATGCCCACTAATACGCTTTATATCTAAAGGAGATATCCCTTCTGATAATGCAAATGTGATAAATGTTTTTCTACCCATATGAGTATGCAACTTTTTATATAATGGAACCTCTTCTTCTGTTCCCTCTTTTACCCCACTCCCACTTCTTACTTCAATATTAATCATATTACTCAAATCCTTTTGCAAAACCTCTCCTATCCTCTTTAGTGTTGAATTGGTATTAGCATTTGATAAAAATTTTTCACTACCCTCAAATCGTGGGAATAGATAATGTGTATCAATAACTTTCCCATCTTTTCTTTTGAAATTTTTATCTTTTGAATACTTCCTCCAAATTGCTCTGCTCGTTTCATTTAGAGGTATTGATAACGGAGTGGAGGTTTTGGTTCTAACTATTTCAATTAAATCCTTATCTATATCTACATCCTTAATTTTGAGATTTGCAGCATCTATATAAGAAAGAGATGTTGAACAGAGGAAACAAAAGAAATCTTTTACTACTTCTAAGGTGGTATATGTTTTTACAAACTTAGTTTCAGTTAGCGTTCCATCCTTATCCCAATATTTATGAATGAATCTATCCTCATAATAAAAATATCTCTCTTCTTTCTTTTTATACAATAAATGCTCTTTACTAACCTCTCCATTTTTATCTAAGTAATCAAAACCCGTAAAAGAATGAATAGCTAAAAGCTGCTTTGGGGTTAAAGCCAAAATTGAACGATTTGATACTTCTTTTAGATTGGGTGAATCAAATCTCTTATCATCGATATTGTGGTAATCCATCTTAGCACTCCATCTAATAAACCCTCTGAATACCATATTGTATTTATTCACAGAGGAGTTAGCAAACTTACCTTCCTTAATTACCCATTCAGCGAATTCCCTTAATAAGGTGTATTTATTTCTTAATTCTTCAAATTGAATAGAACTCATCTTTTTCTTATTGAAAAATTCTTTCCATTTTTCTAAGATTCTTCTACTTTTCTCAAAAGATGATTTCTTCATCCCATCACCAACATTAACTCTATTTTCCAAATGTATGATATACTCATCAATTGTTTTAATAACGAAGTATCTATTGATTTTGGAATCAATATCTGTGTTGTTAGAAAGAACAAATTTGTGAGTTTTATAACTTTCTTTAACCAATTTTGCAGTGGGTTCCTTCTTCAAAAGGATTAATGATTGAATAACTTCTTCTACATTCCTTTTAAGAAGCTTTAACTGAGCATTTTTAACCTCATAATCCCTTTCCTTCTTATTTATGGGCATCAAATCATTACCCGCATTAAAATGCTCTACATCAGATATTTCAACCCCACAATAGAAATCACACCTACTATCCCTATTATAGGTATATCTTAAACGAATCCTACAACAAATTGGGTGCGGTTTAGCTAAGAAATGTAATGAAGGCATCTATTTCAGATTTAACCTAAAAATAAGGCAAAAACAATTGAAAAAAGCAATTTGTGTGACCCAATGTCACACACATATGTCATTATTTATAATATGTTCTATGTAGAACCATTGATTTTATTATAATATGTCATTTTTTTTAATATATTAAGTCCCCCGTCCGGTCCGCAGAATATTAAAAAACCCTTGTAAATCATATTTTTACAAGGGTTTTTTATTATCTCTACCTTTTTTGTTTAACTATTTTCATTTTTTATTAAACAAAACGAATCCATTTAATGTTATATAGGTGTAAATCATTCAACACTCCAAAACGCATAATCATGAACGACTGGGAAACATTTGTAAACGAATTGGAATTCGAATAAATACAATCAATAGTCTTACTCATTTGTAAAAGTATAAGAACCCCAAAAACTTTCATAATCAGCCTTAGATGGTTGTTGCACCAATTCCATCTTTACTAAAGAAATCATCCACTCTCCTTTTTGCTTTATTGGCAACTTTGCAAAGCCTTCGTTATTGGTGGTATGAAAAGATTTGACAATCAATTTGCCATTTTTTTTACACCAAGTACGAACCTGATAATTTGACAGAGGCTTGCCTTTAAATTCAAAATAAACATCTAAAGAATCAGAACCCAATAAATAAGGATTAGATTGAGGAATAATTTCCAATGCCATTCCAGTATGTATTTTATAACTAGAATCATTTTTGCCATCCACTTGAATTAAAGATTTAGCACATCTTTGATAAAACTCTCTAGAATCTTTTTTATCTAAGTGATTGTTCACTCTATAATCAAGAATATTTAACATCCCATCTTCTTTTAAATATTCATTGAATGCCGCGGCTTTCATTTCAATATAGGATGCCTTTGACTCTAATGCAATTAAATGATTACCTGATTCATTTAAAATCATTGAAATTGGTTGATCATTTACTTTAACAAATGCATTTGTAATGTCTTTTATTGAATTGTTGTGAAATGTTCTAACTTTTAAAGTTCTTTCTTTTCGATTAGCCCATACTGTAGGTTGAAAATCTTCGCCAACAAAGCAATTAAAGTTAAATACTTGTTTAGAACGAACTTTAAACTGAGATGGTGCGATCCAAAATTCGTGTGCAATTGCAGATATTGTAAAAAACACAATGCATGATAACAAGAAGGGTTTACTTAATTTCATAATTTATTTTTTTTCAATTAATTCAAAATAGGTAGCAACAAATTTATTGTTTACAATCTCACCTTGCACTTTTGCTTTTCTAATGGCATTGCAAAATCCCATTTTAGAGTGAGCATCACCAAAAGCGTCAATATGTGCTTTGTCCACAAAATAAGCTTTCCCTTTTATTCTAACAGCCAATGTACAGCCCTTTCCTGCCATTTTAAAATTACATTGACCACATGAAGCTTCTACAATTTGAATTTTCTTAGAAGGATTTAGTTTTAATTGTGTTGAATCTTGTGAAATAGCACAAAACGAATTAAAAATTGCAATTAACATTAATAGTTGTTTCATTATTAAATTATTTAAGTGAATATGAAAAATGGATCATAGATCTAGGATATGAAAAAATCATTCCTTCATTAATTTTTTGAATAAATGGTATTTGAAAATTGAAACCAATTAGTATTTTTTTTAACTTAAATTCACTACCCACACTATATGATAAGATTTCACCACCTGATAAATCAACCTTTAAATCTTTATACTTATCATAACTGTTTGATTCATACTGTAACCCGATATTTGGCGAAATACTTAAATCATTCTTAAGAAAATATTTATGATAAAGTTGAGCATTTAACTGAAACTTATCACCAAATTGATAACCATCTTTATTGACAGTATTAATCTTATAATTCGTTGTAAGGTTTAAGCCATTATTTTGTAACCTAGCTTCATACATTGTACCAACATTGAAATCCACCGTGCCAGTTCCTAGTGTAAATAATTGAGTTTCATTTATATTTTTACGAACATTAAATTTACCGGTTGGCAACTTGATTCCAAATGACAATTTTGCATTTTGAATAAATACTTTATTACGCAAGCTCAACTTATTACTTTGAAAAAGATTATAAAATAACAGAGCATTTGCATCACCTAATCCCTGTATGGAGTATTTAAGAGATTTGTTTTCAGAATAATTATTGTTGTATGGTAATACATATAAAAATTGTATTTTTTTTGAGAGCAAAATACTACCCCAAATCTCAATTGTTGAATAACTTTCTTTACTTGTCAAATATGTATCAATACCATTATTACCTATATGTGATTTTAAACTATTTTGCTTATACCTTACTCCTACTAAACTACTTTGAAAAGCAGGTAAGATACCTATATATATTCCATTATTTCCACAACCACAAATATCACATGCAGTAGCTGTTGAAAATGTAATCAGCGTGACAAATAATGATAGTGTGATTTTACGAATCATTGTTCTCCAATTAAAGTATTTGAGACAAACTTTTTATCATTTAAAGTTTGTAAGAACGCTAACAAATTAGCTTTATCATCATTAGAAAGAATAATTCCCGATTTTCCTATTGACTTCAAATTGCTATCAAGATTTGGCAAATCTGCAATTTTATTAATATAATGGTCTAAAACCGCATCTAAATTTAAAAATCTACCATCATGCATATAGGGAGCAGTATACATTAGATTTCTCAAACTTGGCACTTTGAATTTATATTTATCCCCCTCTTTCAATGTAATCAAGGCTCTACCGATATCATCTAAAGAACTTGGAGGCAAACCATTATTTCTAAAAGAATTATCAGTAAATAAAGGTTCTCTATGGCAGTTATTACAATTTTTCTTAAAAATTTGATACCCTAAATTTTCACTTTCAGTAAATATTTGTTGATTTCTCATAACACTGTCATACTTTGACTCTGCACTTACACACATTAACATAAACTGTGATAAAGCTTTCAACATTTTTATATTGGTAACATCTTCTGTCCCAAAGGCTTTTTTGAAAGCCACCTTATATTTAGAATTTTGATTTAGCTTTTTTAATACATTTGACATGGATTCTCCCATTTCTATATGACTTGTAATTGGTGCGATTGGCTGTAAATCCAAATCGACAATACCTCCATCCCACATAAAACTATTATTCCAAGCTAAATTCATTATTGGCGGACTATTTCTGGTGCCTAATAAATCATTTATACCATGACTAACGCTATGTCCATGTTGAGTAAATGCACTTGTAGGAATATGGCAAGATCCACAACTTATGGAATTGTCTGCAGACAAAATGGGATCAAAAAAGAGTGATCTACCCAATTCAAATCCTGCTTGAGTAATTTGATTATTTTCAAACTTATACACTGGGTCTGGAAAGTTTGAAGGCTTTTTAAAGCCTTCAAACAATTGAGTTATTTGTTTACTACATGCCATTGTAATCATGGCAATAAATAAAAGAAATACAATTCTAAATGGTTTCATTAGTTTTCAGTATGATCATGTTGAAACATTGATGCAAAATTATCTGCGATTTTTGCACTAAATGCAGATGCCATAACAACAGTATTTGCTGATATACTAACTTTATTAGTACCATTAAACACTTTTGAAACATCTACTAGTAAATGAACATTAGGTGTTTTCCCTGTTTTAACCTTGGCAATTCCCCTTTGTGTTAAATCAATTGAAATGTTCTTTAAGTTATTTAATGTTGGTGTAGAATACCCTCCAAATAGACCTATGTGATACTGAAAAACATTGTTTGTTAATTTAGATGATGGCGAATTACCCTCCATTTTAAAGAATATATACCCACTATTCCAACTCCAATACATACCAGATGCCTCTCCAGTAGGGTCTAACACACCAGTCCTTTGTGATAAATCTTTTGTATTTCTTAAACTATCAACTCCAAGAATAAATTCTAATTTTGAATATTCACCTTCTGGAATTTTAATGGATGTCTTTAATGTAGAAGGCTTTGATTCGTCTATCAAAAAGTAACTACTATCTTGTGGTACAATGTACTTAGATCCATTAACATTTGTTAAAACAATATTACTAACAAAATACCTTAACATACTTACTTTAAATTGTTCTCCTGATTCGTTAGTATAAGATCCGGTATTTAATTGTAAATCTGCACCTCCAACAATATTGTCAAATTCTAATGTTATAGGAGCTTTTACATTACTATTATATAAGCTGCCTGTCGTTTTTTTACATGAAGCAGACATTAATATAAATGCGCCTGCTATTATTAAAATATTTTTCATTTGATTTATTAATTTTTTAAATAAAACACTACTTCTATCAATTTGCACAAAATTGATAAAATGAATACTGACATTAAATTTTAGTATGATTTAATGTTTAAGAAAGAGAAAAGAGAAAGATAAAATTCTAAATAATACTTGGCGGATGAAAAACGGCCTCTAATTGACGAGACTTGAATACTTTATTAAAAGAGGGATAAGAAATCTTATTGGCTAATTTTAGAACAATTACTGAAGGAAAAAAAGATTTACTCGATAGTGTCCAATCTGGTTGATTTAATTTTGGAACATTTGCTTCCCCACCATTGCTTTCCTGCTTTTTCATCTTCTTTAGCATTTGGCATTTCCCATTACAATGCAACATAGGCTTTGCCTTATTGATACACTGTTGCTTATAGGCTTCAACATTAACCAAATAATCGGCCATTACAAGCGATCTGGAGAAGCTTTGAGCAAAAAGCCCAATAAATAATAATATGACAGCTAGGTTCTTCAAACTGCTGCAAATTTAGCAAAAACTTGAAAGTATAAGATGAGAAATATCATAAAAAAGCCCCAATATTTATCGGGGCTTAATTTTTATACAAAACAATTAAGATTTACTTCTTCTCTTTTCTTGGCAATTTAGCATCTGCTTGAGCAGTGTTGTATGCAAATGCAGCAACGATGGTGGCGATTTGTTTTAAATCATCTTCAATTAAATGCTCATACACATCCATATTGCTATGATGTGTTCTGG
>JACCDL010289588.1_pt1 | contig 11904 bp, 10 predicted proteins | sample 7441931 | NCBI WGS metagenome assembly JACCDL01 (sample SAMN15323437, study PRJNA562643) | freshwater metagenome | isolation source: river surface water | place: USA:Blue River Watershed | collected 2017-08-16 | reverse complement strand
GAGCGACCTGTTTCAACTCGGCTAGCAATTCGTCAGAAAATCGGCTGCGTGGAAACGCCACATTTGAATATTCCAAGGTGTCGGCCATGCGACCGACACGGTCGTGACACTTCACCAGCAGATATTTTTCTTTGACTAGTTCACGCGTGGTTTCTTTGGGCGGAGGGAAACTATCCTTAATCGCCTTAAACACATACGGGAATGACGGTAGCGAAAACACCACCATCACTAAGCCGCGTATGCCGGGCGCAATTTCGAAATGATCCGACGAATGCTCAAGGTGATGTAAGAAATCGCGATAGAACGCTGCCTTCCCCTGCTTTTGTAAACCTAGTATCGTGTAAATCTCACTGCGCGGTTTGTTAGGCAACATGCTGCGCACAAACTTTACATACGCCGACGGCACTTCCATATCCACCATGAAATAAGCGCGTGTAAATGAGAACAAGGTCGTAATCAAACCCACATCAGCTAATACGGCATCGAGCAGTAATGCCCCTTTGCGTTTATGAAGAATCGGGATCACGAAAGGAAAGTCGCGACTACCGTTAATCATTTTGCCGACGATGTAAGCGCCTTTATTACGATAGAAAAGACTAGATAGCACTTGAATTTGATAATTCGGCTCGAGTGCCATACCTGCCAGCACGCTAGTCAAGCGATCTTCTACTTGTGCGAGATCACGCTCGAGATCGGCAAACTCACCTGCCAACTGAAAATTTGTCACCATACGACGTAAAGCGTGACGCATACCATCGGTCTGCGGGTAATACACGCGATACGTGGGAGTGCCCTGAGCAGGTTCTATGTATTCGGTTGATACTGCAGGCCGCACGAAAATGAAATCATTATTGAAATACGTGCGATGCAAAATTTTGCAGCACACGGAATTAAAAAATGTCTCGGCTAATTCTGGCTGCCGATGATCCATCAGCAAACCGATATAGTGCAGTTTCACTTCACGCCACACAGAATCCGTTAGCTCTGCTTCTTCGTATTCATCTTCGAGTAGCTGCACGCACTCATCAACACGGCTATCGTAAAACGCAATCCGCTCACGCGCTTGGGCTTGCGCTTCTTTCCACGTCATACGTTCGAAATGATCGCGTGCAGCTTGGCTTGCCTGTCGAAACAAGCTGTAGTGCTTATCAAAGCCATCTAAAATCACGCGCGCTATATCGAACGCGATTTGAGAAGACAATAACTTAGGGAAATGCTGCATGTATAAAAATAAAGTAGGCTATTTAGAAATTTAAGTTGTGATGTAACGCCATATTGCGATTACATAGTCTCTGCAAATAATTCGCGGCCAATCAACATGCGTCGAATTTCACTGGTGCCTGCGCCGATTTCATATAACTTTGCATCACGCCACAAACGTCCGACTGGGTATTCGTTGATATAACCATTACCACCCAAAGTCTGTATCGCTTCGCCCGCCATCCACGTCGCTTTTTCGGCAGAGTACAAAATCGCGCCCGCGGCATCTTTGCGCAAGGCTCTCACTTCGTCGGGAGTGTTAGCACGATCACAGGCTTGGCCCACCGCATACACATAGGCTTTGCACGCCATCATGGTGGAATACATATCGGCTAGTTTGCCTTGCATGAGCTGAAACTCACCAATCGGCTGACCAAACTGTTTACGCTCATGCACATAAGGTATGACCGCATCCATACACGCTTGCATAATGCCCAGTGGCCCACCGGATAAAACTGCGCGCTCGTAATCGAGGCCTGACATCAACACATTTACACCGCGACCTAAACCACCAAGCACATTTTCTGCCGGCACTTCGCAATTTTGAAAAACTAACTCGCCAGTGTGAGAGCCGCGCATGCCGAGCTTGTCGAGTTTTTGTGCGACAGAAAAACCAGGAAAATGTTTTTCGATTAAAAACGCGGTGATGCCACGTGGGCCGGCTTCGATATCATTTTTTGCGTAGACCACCAATACATCGGCATCGGGGCCATTCGTAATCCACATCTTGTTGCCATTCAAAATCCAGCGATCGCCTTTGAAATCGGCACGCAATTTCATGCTCACCACATCCGATCCGGCGTTTGGCTCAGACATCGCGAGCGCACCCACATGCTCACCTGATATTAGTTTGGGCAAATAGTGTTTTTTCTGTTCTTCTGTGCCATTGCGACGAATCTGATTCACACACAAATTCGAATGCGCTCCATACGACAACCCCACTGATGCGGAAGCACGCGAAATTTCTTCCATCGCGACGATATGCGCCAAATAACCCAGCCCACTGCCGCCGAGCGCTTCATCCACCGTGATGCCGAGCAAACCGAGTTCGCCCATCTTGCGCCACAAATCCATAGGAAACTGATCAGTACGATCAATCTCTGCCGCGCGCGGTGCGATTTCAGCCGCTGCAAAATCACGAACCGCATCGCGCAACGCAGCGATATCGTCGCCGTGATCAAAACGCAGGCCAGGCAAATCCATCATGACGTTCTCCATTACTTTCGGTGGTGATCAGGCAGCGCGACGAGCACGCGGTGCAGAGGTAGCGGGCTTGCGATCAGTAGACGGTTCGGCCAACATGCGCCGACATTTTTCTTCATGGGCGGCGATTTCAGCCAGCGTCACTTCTATATCTTCACGCTGCTGCTCCAACGACTCACGATGCTGAGCCAATATCGCTAGAAACCGCTCAAGCTGAGCCGCCGAATCTTGCGGCGACTCATACATATCCACTAAATCTTTGATCTCTGACAGCGTCAAACCAAGACGCTTGCCGCGTAAGGTGAGCTTTAAACGGGTGCGATCACGTGGCCCATAAATGCGGATACGTCCGCCAGTGCCTTCACGACTTGGACTAATTAAGCCCTGATCTTCATAAAAGCGGATAGCCCGCGGCGTAATGTCGAATTCGCGTGCCAGCTCGGTAATGGTGTAAGTGGCCATAGGGAATGAGGATAGAATGCCGTTTACGTAAACGTCAATTAAACCCCTATTGTAAGGGCGACGCCAAGCAATTGGAAAGCCGCCCAGCGCAATCGCTTGCAAACTTATTAATTCATGAATCCCCAGGAATCCGAGCTTCACTATCCCTTTGCCGATACCCTGCCCGACACGGGCACCAGTATGCAAGTTGCCCCTGGCGTTCGCTGGCTGCGCATGCCGCTGCCCTTTGCCCTGAATCACATCAATCTCTGGTTGCTAGAAGATCAACGGTTGAATGCCGATGGCTCTGCCGAAAAGGGTTGGACGATCATTGATTGCGGCATTGCCACCGATACGACTCGCGCGGCCTGGGAGAAAATTTTTGCGAATGAACTGGATGGTTTGCCGGTTTTTCGAGTCATCGTCACGCATTGCCATCCTGATCATGTGGGTTTGTCGGCCTGGCTGTGTCAGCGCTGGCAAGCGCCGCTGATGATGACAGTGGGTGAATACGCCTTTGCGCGCATGATGTCGGCTGGATTGCCCGGCGCCGATGGCCCTGCCATGGTGCCGCATTTCAAGCAGCATGGCTTGACCGATAAGGACATGCTGGCGCAACTCGAAGCTCGCACAAACTATTACCCAACGCTAGTGCCAGAGGTACCGCATGAATTTTTACGCCTCGAAGAAAATCATCCGGTAAAGATTGGCGGACATGAATGGCGCATCATCATCGGCACCGGACATTCGCCCGAACACGCGGCGTTGTATTGCAAGTCACTAAATGTGCTGATCTCGGGCGACATGGTGCTGCCCCGCATTTCAACCAACACCTCCGTGTTTGCGATTGAGCCTGAGTCGGATGCGGTTGGAAATTTTTTGGAATCGTTAGAAAAGTTTGTCGCGCTACCCAGCGATACCTTAGTCTTACCGTCACACGGCAAACCCTTCACAGGTTTGCACAAACGTATACACCAGTTAAACAATCACCATGCAGAGCGTCTTGAAGAAGTCCGTCAAGCCTGTGTCAGACCACAATCTGCGGCTGATATCGTGCCGATTATGTTTACTCGTACTCTAGATGCGCACCAACTCAGTTTTGCTATGGGTGAAGCGCTCGCACATTTGCATCGACTTTGGTATGCCGGAGAATTACAGCGCATTCAGAGTTCCGATAATGTTTTGCGCTTTGTCAGGAAATGAGTTTTCATCAAACGTAAACTCACCTTCTACAAAATAATCGCCTAGTCACAAAACAAGATTACATGCATTGTTATTCATTAGGATTTCTGTTTTAAAAATTGGGAGGAACTTTAGAAAAATAAAAATATCCAACGTGCGACGAAAAGTAGTGCGCTAACCAACTGACTGTTACGTGGCTACATGCAATAGTTTCATACATGAACGCCCAAATCGAACGCTTGGAATTCAGCAAACGGCTGCAACAAGCGCTTCATAACGCCGAGCAATCTCCCAATAGCCCTACTCATCTAGCGCGCGAATTCAACGTGCGCTTTGCTGGTCAACCGGTTACGGTTCATGCAGCGCGCAAATGGCTTCAAGGCGAATCTATTCCCACCCAAGAAAAATTACGTGCTTTAGCCGAATGGCTAGAAGTACCCACGGACTGGCTACGCTTTGGGAGTGTTGATACCAATCTCAGCAAAGCACAGTCCAGCACGCTCTCATCGCTGGATAAGAAGAGCATCGCAACCTTTCAGCAACTGGATGAACATCACAAGATGTTGGCGCATGAATTTATACGCATGCTGAGCCGAATTTCAAAAAAGAAATAGCCCACGACGTGGGCTCATTTTTAAAGCATAGCGCCGTGGCGCAGGTGCGATATAACTATCGTTAATACATCAACTGCCCGCCAACTCACGCAAATAACGTAAGCCCTGTATCGCTCGACTGCCATACCACGACAACATCTCGCCATTCACTAAACGTACAGGCTTGCCGGTCTGACGTTCTAACGCATCAACATGTTTTTGAGTAAACGTGTAGGGCTCGGATGAAAGCAAAATCTCGTCGACCACCGTCAACATCTTCGCATCCCACGTAAATTCCGGATAACGCGCTCCTGAATCTGCCAGCCACTGCTGCCAGCCGATCAGCTCAAGCATGCGTGCGATGTAGGTATCACGTGAAACAGTCATCCATGGGTCTTGCCAGATGCAATACAACACGCGATTAGTAGAGAAAGAAAGTCTGGACGGTGACGACATCGCCAACGCTAAGGCGTCATATTCCCGCTCAAAACGCTCACATAAAACATTCGCTTCACGCTCTTTGCGAAAAATTCCACCCAACAGACGATACAGCTCAAGATTATCGCGTGGTGCCATTGGGTGCGTGACGATCACATTTGGAACAACATCCGCCAATGCCTCAACGGTAGGCTTTTCATTTTCATCGATGTTAACGATCAAATGCGTAGGTGCGAGTCGGCGAATTTTTTCAAAATTCACGTCCTTGGTGCCGCCCACTTTGGGAATAGCCGATACCGCTGACTGTGGATGAATGCAAAATCCCGTACGCCCCACCACCCGACTCGCCAAACCTAAATCGCATAACAGTTCGGTAATCGACGGTACCAGCGATACGATGCGCACAGCCTTACCCGGAACAACCGGTGCATGCTTCTTGCCGATAGCATCAACCAGCAGTGACATCGGAATGGGGATGATCTTTGAGAGATGTTTTATGTGGAGCGTTGGCCATCACGCGGTCATATAACCAATTCGGCAGTAAACGCAGCAACCACGATACACCGCGCATTTGCCAGGGAATAACCGCGTAGCTGCGCCCGCTACGAATAACATCTGCAGCCAATCGCGCAAAGCGTGGCGCCGGCATCAGAAATGGCATGGGATAACGATTCACCTTCGTCATCGGTGTGTCTATGTAGCCCGGTGCAATCGTGACCACGCGAATGCGATGTGGGTTCAATTCAACTCGCAATGATTCGCAATAGCTCATCACCGCAGCCTTCGATGCACTATAAGCTTCGGCGCCTGGCAAACCGCGTATGCCCGCCACACTGCCTATCCCCACCAGGCGCATACCTCGTTCACCTGCAGCCGCTTGAGTTTTCATTGCATCGATAAATGGCGCAAAGGTCGCCACCGTGGCCATCAAATTAGTTTGCAGTATGGTTTCAAAAACAGCGAAATCTTCTGGACGCTCAGTCAGCGTGCCATACGAAATGCCTGCATTCGCAATCACAATATCGATGCCATCGGCGCGCCGTAAAAAATTTTGCGCTGCAGCTCGCAGCGCGGCATGATCGTTCACATCGACCGGATAAATCAAATGACGCGAAGCATTCGGTAACGAGGCCACTAGGGCATGCAACGCCGACTCACGCCGTGCCAGCAAACCCAGTTGCGCACCACGAACGGCAAATTCACGCGCTAGCGCAGCGCCGATACCACTTGAGGCGCCTGTAATGAAAACGCGCAGCATCTAGTAATGCGCCATTATTTTTTCTTCGCGAGCAGCGCGTCCATCACTTGCAGAGTCGCGGCATTTAATGCCTGCTCTGACTGACCACGTACAGCGGATCCAACGATAGAAGGCGAGGTGATGTACTGACCATCAATCACTACAGTCGGAACGCCATCAATACGATAGGCTTCCATTAATTGACGCACACGATTCACTTTCGATTGAACGCTAAACGAATTAAACGTATCGATAAATTTCTTTTTATCGACACCTTGCTTCTCGATAAATTCAACGATCTGCTCTTCTTTATCGAGTTTTTGGCGGCCTACATGCACAGCCTCAAACACGGCACGATGCACATCGAAACGATTCAAGGCTTCCAGTGTGTAATACAACTTTTGCTGAGGGATAAATGATTCACGAAATCCAACGGGAACGCGACGAAAAACAATCGAGTCGCCACGTTTCTTTACCCACTCAGCTAAGGCAGGCTCAAACGCAAAACAGTGTGGGCAGTTGTACCAAAAAAATTCTAGTACTTCAGTTTTTTTGCCCGTATCTGTTGGCTGCGGTGTTTGCAAGCGTTGGTATTCCATACCTTCCACCGGCTCGGTTGGCGTAGCCGCCACCGAAAACGCCATCAATCCAATGCTAGCCGCTGCTAGCCAGTGTTTTACTTGCTTCATCAGACGCATGATTTCCTCTGGGTTGATTGACATACGCGTGCCAGCAAGTGACTAGGCATGTCTGATTTCATGAATAGATTATTTAGGAACTTTAACGACAGCGGCATCCACACCATTGTCAGACAAGCGTAAACGCGCGCGATTCATTGCCTCGATTTCTGAGAAAGGCCCAACGCGCACACGATATAAGGTACCTAACTCAGATTTGCGCTCAGCAATCGTAGCGGCCACACCCATCAAAGCGAGTTTTGCTTTGGTCGCCTCGGCATCATTGATTTCTCTAAACGCTCCCGCCTGCAAATAATACGTAAAACCTTCGGGCTGCGGAGCGGCTGTCGACGGCGCTGCAGCCGGCGTTGATGCTGCAGTCGCAGTGGGTGTTGCTGGGTTAGATGCGTTTCCAGAATTCGTAGCAGTAGCCGAAGTACTCGGTTGAGATGCCGTGCTTGTAGAGGCAGGCGATTTTTCCAAGCGTGATTTTTCTGTAGCGGACGACGAAGTGGGCGCTGAAGTGGGCGCTGAAGCGGGCGACGTAGCTGGGGCCGCAACTGCAGGAGGCACTTCGGCTTTCGCCGCCTTGGCTGATTTTGCAGAAGCAGGTGCAGCAGGTGCTGTCACAGGCTCAGCGGCAGGCGCGGTGGCTTCATCTTCACTGATGCGTTCACGCCTCTCACGCGCACCGCCTGGCATAGTTTTATTCGGATCACCTAACTCACCGGCCGGCTGTGATTGTTTGCTGATCTTGTCGACAAAGGGTAATGGCGTTTTCAAAATCGTCATCGCCACCCACACCGCAACCGTTAGGCCAACAATCAATCCGACGATCACGCCCGTGACTGTGCCACCGCGTTGCCAGCGGCGCAGTCTAGCGCTTGCGTCTTTTGAGGTGAGTGTCACATTCATGGGTTACATCCGTGCGGGCGCAGAGACGCCGATTAATTCCAAACCATTCTTTATCACCTGCCGAGTCGCGAGCAATAAAGATAACCGTGCCAGCTTGAGAGATTCGTCATCCACCAGCACTCGTTCGGCATTGTAGTAGCTATGCAGCTCGCCTGCGAGATCACGCAAATAAAACGCCACTTGATGCGGGCCGAGTTCGTCAGCCGCTTTTTTTAACATCTCAGGATACTCAGACAATTTCGCCATCAAGCTAGCTTCGCGCGGCGCTGTTAATGGTGAGCGATCGACTTTTTTCAAACCATTTTCATCGCCGCCCCATTGCGCCAGCACGGAACAAATTCGCGCATGCGCATATTGAACGTAATACACCGGATTTTCATCCGACTGCGCCAACGCCAAATCAACATCAAACACAAATTCCGTATCCGCTTTGCGCGAGATAAGAAAAAATCGCACCGCATCGCGACCACGCGTTAAATCACGCTGACCCTGCGCATCGACAGGCGCATCGCCGGCTGACCATTCAATCAGATCTCGCAAGGTTACATACGATCCGGCACGCTTAGAAATTTTTACTTCTTCGCCATTCTTCATGACGGTTACCATCTTGTGCAGCACATACGATGGAAAACCTGCAGCGATGCCAACACCTACTGCTTGCAATCCAGCGCGCACACGCGCAATTGTTCCGTGATGATCACTGCCCTGCACATTAATGACTTGATGATAGCCACGCTGCCATTTAGTAATGTGATATGCGACGTCTGGTACAAAATATGTATAAGTGCCGTCGGATTTTTTCATCACGCGATCTTTGTCATCGCCATATTCCGTGCTGCGTAACCAGAGCGCGCCTTCCTGCTCATAGGTTTTATTAGCGGCGATCAATGCAGCGACGGCAGCGTCCACTTTGCCATCGCTATACAGCGACGATTCGAGATAATAATTATCGAAGCGCACACCAAACGCCTGCAAATCTAAATCTTGTTCGCGGCGCAGATAGGTCACTGCAAAGCGACGAATCGATTCGATGTCATGTACATCACCCGACGCGGTAACCGGCTCACCATTAGCAGCCGCTACGGTTTTCTTGGCTAGAAAATCCGTCGCGATATCAGCGATGTAATCACCGTTGTAGGCTGACTCTGGCCAATCAGCATCGCCAGGCTTATGCCCCAATGCGCGTGCTTGCACCGAGCTAGCTAACGTAGCGATCTGAACACCCGCATCGTTGTAATAAAACTCGCGCAGCACTTCACGCCCCTGCGCTTCCAGCAACGCGCATATCGCATCACCCAACGCACCCTGACGACCATGACCTACATGCAGTGGGCCCGTCGGATTGGCTGACACAAATTCCACCAACACCTTGCTACGATTTGCGTCATTACTAAAACCATAGCACTGCGCATCATTGAATATTTGCGTAACGATTTGCTGCTTCGCTGCTAACGCAACACGCACATTAATAAATCCGGGTCCGGCAATCTCAAGTGCGTCGATTAAACCCGTACGTGAAGGGTTACTCATCACGGCATCGGTGATGGCTTGGGCAATGTCGCGTGGATTTTTTTTCAGTGGCTTAGCAATTTGCATGGCGACCGTGCAAGCTAAGTCACCATGACTGGGATCACGTGGGCGTTCAAGCGTAATTTCTGGTGCAGTTAACTCACTACCGGCGAGTAGCGATGCCACCGCCTGCTCGAAAATTGTCGCTATCTGGGCTTTGTGTCGGGATTGCATCGATGGGGATCCGGTTCGCGGCCAGGGTTGGCGCACGTAAAAGGTCGATTATACCGGCAGGCATGCCCTCAGATTCGACCCTGACTCAGGTACGACCGAGGATTGACGGGGGTTTTGGCCCGATTCAGGCTAATTCGACCGGATTCGACTCAGATCGGTGGGCAAACGACCGAAAAAAAAGGACGCCCGCAGGGCGAGCGTCCCAGAGAGGAGATATTGCTTTTGCTTCACTGCTTTTGTGCCGCAGTGCGGCACAGCGCAAGAATCCCGCATCCCCAGCGCTATGTCAACTATAAATTACACTTTAGAAGTAAACATTAGTTGACATAGACGGCACCCACCTCTAGAGTACCTTAGTGAATGATGCGGGGAATCTACCCCGGCCTCCGGACTGCTATGAAACTGCTGAACCAATACACCCGAAAATTGACATCCAAGATGAGCTCGGAATGGATGCCTTTTGCCGATGTGGCAACAGCCGACATGCCGCTATCGCGGCTACTTCGCCTGTCGATGTTTCAGCTTTCCATAGGTTTAGCCACCGCTTTGCTGGTCGGTACTCTGAACCGCGTCATGATTGTCGAGCTGGGCGTGCCCGCTTGGTGGGTCGCGTTATCGGTCGCGCTGCCGCTCGTATTTGCCCCGCTCAGAGCACTCATAGGTTTCAAATCTGACAAACATCGCTCAGCACTCGGTCTGCGCCGCCTGCCTTATTTGTGGATTGGTACGCTGCTCCTGTTTGGCGGCTTGGCCATCATGCCGTTTGCCCTGTTGGCGCTCACCACTCAGCAGCCGGGCATGGTGTGGGTCAGCCGTATCGGCGCGGCGCTGGCCTTCTTATTAGTCGGCGCTGGCATGCAGGTTACGCAAACCGCCGGATTGGCACTCGCCACCGACCTCGCCACCCCTGAGACACGCCCTCGCGTAGTGGCTCTGATGTACACCATGCTGTTATTAGGATTAGTCGGCAGCGGCGCGCTGTTTGGCTGGTTATTGACCGATTTCAGCCCACTGAGCTTAATTCAAGTGGTGCAAGGATCCGCCATCGCTGTGATTTGGCTGAATCTCAACGCACTATGGAAACAAGAAGCCTTAAATCGCCAACGCGCCAAAGAAGCGGATGACGAAGCGGATTTTTCTACGCACTGGCGCGCTTATGTGAGCCGCCCCGGTGTGAAACGCTTTTTGTGGACGGTGGGGCTCGGCACCTGCGCCTTCAACATGCAAGACATCATTCTCGAACCTTACGGAGCTCAGGTTTTGCATCTGGGCGTAGGGGCAACTAGCTTACTCACCGCACTTACCGCGTGTGGTTCGCTATTAGCATTTGCGATCGCCGCCAAACTGTTAACGCGCGGTGTGGATGCGGTGCGTCTAGCTGCACTCGGCGCCGTCGTCGGATTACCCGCCTTTGCCCTAGTAATTTTTTCCGGACCACTCGAGGCACCCAACATGTTTCGCGCGGGTGCTTTTTTGATTGGTGTTGGTGGCGGACTCTTTTCAGTCGGCACACTCACCATGGCGATGAGTCTGCAACGTGGCGAAGACGCCGGTCTAGCACTGGGCGCGTGGGGCGCTGTGCAAGCGACGGCGGGCGGTGCTTCGGTGGCGTTGGGTGGCGTGATCAAAGATTTAATTGGCGCACTCGCCAGCACGGGATGGATGGGTGAAAGCCTGACATCGCCGGTAACGGGTTACAGCTTTGTGTATCACATCGAGATGTATTTGTTGTTTGGCGTATTGGTTGCAATCGGTCCATTGGTTAGGAACGATGCATCGCTAAAACGCTCGCAGGGCCAGAAGTTCGGCTTAGCCGATCTACCTGGATAAACGAAATTCATCTGTACGTTACTTCACGCGCTACGCAAAATTTATTGTAGTGATTGAAGTATCGAGTATTACTTGCAGCATGAATCACAAAAGACGTTTGCGGGCAGGCTAGTGCTGGGCTGACCACAACCAAAGTAATAAGGAGACTCTTCATGCAAACAGGCGCTATTACGCAATACGTGGACGTAGCTCAGCTCGTCCTCTACATGTTCTGGATTTTCTTTTTTGGTCTGATCTATTACCTACTTCAGGAAAACCATCGTGATGGTTATCCGCTTGATCCAGGTACTGGTCGCGATACCAAAATGGACGGCTGGCCGCCCATCCCTTCACCCAAGACCTACAAATTGGCGAATGGCGACGAAGTCGTCATGCCGTATCCGCT
>JACCDL010290559.1_pt1 | contig 11907 bp, 8 predicted proteins | sample 7441931 | NCBI WGS metagenome assembly JACCDL01 (sample SAMN15323437, study PRJNA562643) | freshwater metagenome | isolation source: river surface water | place: USA:Blue River Watershed | collected 2017-08-16 | reverse complement strand
TTTGTGTTCGCCAAAGGGCATCAAGGCGCCCATCTTGCCATCCGCATTGGGCTTCACGACCACGCCAGGATCTTGGGTGGGTCGCCCTTTTTGATCGATTAAGAACCCCGGCTCCATGGTTTTGCCTTGGTTATGGGCTACACGCATTTTTCCTTGAGCAACCCGACTGGTTGCAAAGTCTAAGATGAACGGCGCTTGGTTTTTAATGGGCACACCAATACAAAATGGATTGGTGCCATGGCGCCCATCGCCTCCACCCCAAACAGCCACGACGGGTGAAGAGAGAACATTAACCAAATGAATCGATACCAAGCCATTGCCCGCAGCAATTTCTGCAAAGTGACCAATTCGTCCAAGATGGTGTGCATTGGATAAAGAGACGATGCAGCTGCCATGCTTTTGGGCACGCTCAATACCCATTTGCATCGCCTGCTCTCCCACGATTTGACCATAGCCCTGTTGAGCATCTAGTACTAATAGCGAGCCAAGATCGCTCTGCACATGACATGCTTGATTAATTTTGAGCGCCCCCTCCAGAAATGCTTCCACATATCGGGGGATCATGCCAACACCATGGGAGTCATGTCCTTTGAGATTGGCGAGCACCAAGTTATGCGCTACGGTGTTGGCTTCTTCGGCGCTACTACCCATTGCCTGAACTATTTTTGTGATCTGTTTTTCTAGTTCTTGGTGTGCAATAACAGGCATGGTTTTGAGAAGTTCTGTTGTTTTAATGAATTTAGGTTCTCGTGTATATTAAATCATCACCTATCGCTCATTACGGATATCTATGTCTACTCGCAAGTTAAAAAAGCCCGAAGAGTTACGAAGTCATCGATGGTATGGGGTTAAAGATCTCCGCAGCTTTGGCCATCGTTCGCGGACCGCGCAAATGGGCTACACCCGTCAAGACTATGCGGGTAAGCCTGTGATTGCCATTATTAATACTTGGAGTGACATTAATCCTTGCCATAGTCATTTTCGGCAACGCGCCGAGGAAGTAAAGCGAGGCATCTGGCAAGCGGGTGGCTTCCCGGTTGAGATGCCAGCCATGTCCTTGTCAGAGCCTTTCCAAAAACCGACCACGATGCTCTACCGCAATCTCTTAGCAATGGAGACCGAAGAACTCTTGCGTTCTTACCCAGCCGATGCCTGCGTCTTAATGGGCGGTTGCGATAAGACCACGCCCGCACTTCTCATGGGTGCGATCAGCATGAACTTACCCACGATCTTCTTGCCCGCTGGTCCGATGTTGCGCGGCGACTATCAAGGTAATTTCTTGGGAAGTGGTAGCGATACCTGGAAGTATTGGGCAGAGCTTCGTGCTGGCAATATTACCGAGAACGACTGGCAGAATATTGAGAACGGCATTGCTCGCTCACCCGGTCACTGCATGACCATGGGTACCGCCTCTACTATGACGAGCGCTACGGAGGCACTCGGTTTATGTCTATCAGGCTTTGCCTCCATTCCGGCATCTGACTCGCGCCATTCGCAGATGGCTAGTATGACCGGGCGACGCATTGTTGAGATGGCCTGGGAAGATCTCAAGCCCTCTGATATTTTGACCAAGGCATCTTTTGATAATGCCATGAGCACGGTCTTAGCACTCGCTGGCTCTACCAACTCAGTAGTGCATATGATTGCCGTATCGCGCCGTGCTGGCTTTCCGCTAACACTTGATCACATCGATACGCTAGCTCGTAAGGTTCCAGTGCTTGCTAATCTTCGTCCTGCTGGCGAGTATCTGATGGAAGATTTTTATTATGCCGGCGGCTTGCGAGCCCTCTTAAAGCAACTTTCTCCTTTATTGGATCTGTCACAGCAAACTGTAGATGGCAAGTCCTTGGGTGAGCTGATTGCCGATGCCAAGGTATTTAAGCCCGAGGTCATCCGCTCGTTGGATAACCCTCTCGTAGCAAGCGATAGCTTGGCGATCCTCAAGGGGAACCTTGCACCCGATGGCGCGGTCATCAAACCGCCCGCTGCTGAGTCGCATCTTCTCAAACATACTGGCAAGGCCGTCGTGTTTAAGAACTATGACGACCTATCGGCACGCATTGATGATCCTCAGCTGGATATCGATAAAGACTCGGTGATTGTGTTGCAAAACGCTGGGCCCCTCGGTGCTCCTGGCATGCCCGAGTGGGGCCAACTACCGATTCCGCAAAAACTCTTAAAGCAAGGTGTGCGCGATATGGTGAGGATATCGGATGCCCGCATGAGTGGCACCAGTTACGGCGCCTGTGTCTTGCATGTGGCTCCAGAGTCTTATGTTGGGGGGCCATTGGCATTGGTCAGAGATGGTGATTTGATTGAATTGGATGTGCCAGCGCGTAAACTTAATCTCTTAATCTCAGACGAAGAAATGAGTAAACGAAAGAGCTCATGGCAAGCTCCTCCCAAGAAATTTGATCGTGGCTTTGGCAAGATGTACAGTGCGCATGTCTTGCAGGCCGATCAAGGCTGTGACTTTGACTTCCTAGAAACATCACACCAAGAAGAGGCCGGGACAGATCCAGAGATCCACTAGAGCCTATGCATTTGGGATAAAACGGTAAGCTCTGAGGAGTCTGTTTTATCTTGCTTGTGGATTGAATTTCTCCTGAATCGCTTTGGATACTGCTCCTACCGCATTAATTAAATCTCGTACTAGAGCCTCATTGATCCTGAGTGCGCCTTCGTATTCACTGAGATTTCGTAGCTCATGTGCTTTTGCCAGAATTCTCCAAACGAGTGGCTTGAGTCCCAATGTCTGTTCAAGGACCTGAAAAACAATATAACGATTCGTGGAGCGGTATCCCCTTCTTCGCAATGCTGCAAGACTCAGGGCATGCCCAGCGTTATAAGTAAGATCAAACCGACTTTCTAAGGACAAATCTTCTTTTAGAGCATCTTTTAGACGAGTATTGCCAGAGCGAACAAGTCCTATAAATTCTTTTTCATCGGGAGCCTCTTGATGAAGAGGCTTATTAGGTCCGCAAAGATTTTCAAGTAGGGAGATCCCCTTCACTGCCTACAACCCATATTTTTGGTTGCTCCAATACTCGACAAACAAATGCATTGCCCTCATTTTTTTGTTTGTTAATTTCTTTTTTGCTGTAAATCGATATGTTAATGCTTCGTCCAATTTGGGTTTCAATTTTATGAAGCGTGTTGATCATATCCCCATGCGTGATGGTGTTACTTATGACAAATAAATCAATATCACTGCTTGCAACATCCTGTTTTTTTGCTACTGAGCCAAATATGAATGCGCAATCTATCTGCTTTTTATATTTTTGCAATGCTTCACCAATTGGGTTTGCAATACCAAAACTTTTTTGCACAATTTGCACAAGCTCTTTGTAAATTGGTGATTGTTGGTTAGCTTGGTAATGCGTTTGGTTCCCTATTTTGTGGGTATTCACTAATCCACTTTCACTAAGTCGCACAAGTTCTCGTTGTACAACCCCACTTCCCGCACCTACGAGCTTAATTAATTCATTAACGTAGTAACTCCGCAATGGGTGGCCGAATAAATAGCTTAGAACGCGTTGCTGTGTTTTAGAAAACAGTGCATCCCCCATGCGCACAACATTTTTGGGGGCAAGGCGGGATCTGACTTTATTACCCATAATGGGTATGATTATACCCTAATTAGGTATTTAACCTACAACTGATCGTATTAATAATTCAGCAAGAAAAACTAATTTGCTTTTAACCTAGCTTCTTTGAGTCGGGGCTCTACCAGATGCCCCTTGCGAGCTCGGTTACCTGCAAAGCCTTTTAGTGATTTAGCGTCTAGAATGGTATCGGTTGGTTTACCACCTCTTCCCAAGCCGCTGTAACTCGCTCCCTCAGAACCAAAGGCGATAGCTGATCGTAAGAACTCTTTGGCATCAAGCCCCATTAAGATGACACCTTTGCCACCGGTTGGTAAGCGTTTGAGTTCATCAAGTGGGAATACCAACAAACGGCCGTTTTCGGAGAGGCAAGCCACTTGTCGCATACCCTCGATCACCTTTGCTGCTCCAAGCGGTGCGTCTCCCTGCATTTTTTTATCAAGACCCACAAAAGACTTACCGGCTTTGTTTCTGGTAACCATATCCGCTACATTCGCAAGGAAGCCATTGCCACCCTTGGTTGAGATCAAGACAAGATCATCCGCATGTCCTGCGTAATAAGCGACCATCTGTGATCCAGGAGCAAGATTAATAAAGCTCGTTAATGGCGAGCCATCACCGCGCGCTCCTGGTAACTCACTGACTGGAACGGTATAGACCCGCCCATCAGTTCCAAAGCCCAGCATCTGATCGATAGTACGGCACTCAAAGGTGTCATACAGAGTATCGCCTGCCTTGAAGGTGAACTGTTGAGACTCATGCTCATGACCTTGGCGAACGCGCACCCAGCCTTTTTGCGAGACGATGACCGTAACCGGCTCATCAATCACCTTGACCTCTGCAACCGCGCGCTCGTCTTGCTTAATGAGTGTGCGGCGTTGGTCACCAAAGTCTTTTGCATCGGTCTCAATCTCTTTAATGATGTGCTTTCGTAGGGATGACTCATTATTAAGAAGCTCATCCAACTCCGCTTTTTGACCTTTGAGTTCTTTGAGCTCTTGCTCGATCTTAATGCCCTCTAATCTTGCGAGCTGACGCAGACGAATCTCCAGAATATCTTCGGCTTGGCGCTCGCTCAACTTAAAGGCCTTCATCAGATCAGGCTTGGGCTCGTCACTGTTCCGAATCAACTTAATGACTTTGTCGATATTGAGAAAGACGATCTTGCGTCCTTCCAGAATATGCATACGATCTTTGACCTTGCCAAGACGATACGCTGTGCGACGGGTGACGGTCACTACTCTAAACTCGATCCACTCACTTAATATCTCTTTGAGGCCTTTTTGTCGGGGTCGGCCATCATTACCAATCATCACAAGATTGATGGAGGCATTGGACTCTAAGGAGGTGTGCGCCAAAAGGAGTGTGACAAACTCATTTAGCTCAATGTTCTTGCTCTTGGGTTCAAAAACCAAACGCACCGGGGCTCCGCGAGTTGACTCATCGCGAACGCTATCTAAGACGTTTAGGATAGTTTGTCTTAGGTTGGTTTGTTCAGGGCTCAAAGACTTCTTACCCAACTTCACCTTCGGATTGGTAAGCTCTTCGATCTCTTGCAATACTTTTTGTGTGGATGTTGCAGGTGGTAACTCATTAACCACAACCTGCCATTGCCCACGGGCTAACTCTTCTACACTCCAACGGGCTCGTACTTTAATCGAGCCGCGCCCGTTCTCATAAATTTGTGCGATCTCACTCGCTGGAGAAATAATCTGCCCACCACCTGGAAAATCAGGTCCGGGCATATGCTGCAACAAGTCTGCTGCAGTCGTCTTAGCAGACTTCATGAGGGCAATGGTGGCTGCTGCAACTTCTCGTAGATTATGCGAAGGAATCTCGGTTGCCATCCCCACAGCAATCCCCGATGCGCCATTTAGCAATGCAAATGGCAAGCGCGCGGGTAGGAGCTTGGGTTCTTTGAACGAGCCATCGTAGTTCGGTACAAAATCAACGGTGCCCTCATCGATCTCGGCCAAGAGCAAATTAGCGATCTTGGTCAGACGTGCTTCGGTATAACGCATCGCCGCAGCGCCATCGCCATCGCGTGAACCAAAATTACCTTGTCCATCGATCAATGGGTAACGTAAGGAAAAGTCTTGAGCCAAGCGAACCAGGGCATCGTAAGCCGATTGATCGCCATGCGGATGAAACTTACCTAAGACATCTCCCACTACCCGTGCACTCTTGACTGGCTTGGCATCGGCTCTCAAACCCATCTCGTTCATCGAATACAAAATGCGACGCTGGACAGGCTTTTGCCCATCAGCCACTTCTGGCAATGCTCTGCCCTTCACTACGCTAATGGCGTAATCAAGGTAGGCGCGTTCAGCGTAGACCCCTAATGAAAGTGCTTCATCTACTTGAGTCCGTTTTTTAGGGGGGCGCTCATCAACCATTGCGAAGAGATCTCCCTGATCGGAAACTCTCTTGGTCTTACTAGTTTTAGTGGTGGTATTTAGTTTTTTGCTGGGCATGCTTTGTCCTAAATATCGGCCTCGACCTCATTACCGCGCTCTTCTAACCAATCGCGTCGGGCACCTGATTCAGATTTACCCATCAACATATCCATCGTTTTAATCGTTTCGCTCTCGCTCATCTCCCCTAAGCTCATGGGTAGGAGTCTGCGCGTATCCGGATTTAAGGTGGTGTCCCACAACTGCTCGGCGCTCATCTCGCCTAGGCCCTTAAAGCGTGAGATCTGCCAGGCACCATCACGCACGCCGTCTTTACGTAATTTATCTTCGATTGCGGTTAGCTCACTCTCATCGAGCGCATAAATCTTTTGTGCGGGCTTCTTACCCCGCGCAGGCGCATCCACCCTAAACAATGGAGGTCTTGCAATATAAACATTTCCGTTCTCAATCAGCCTTGGAAAGTGTTTATAAAAGAGTGTGAGTAAGAGAACTTGAATATGCGAGCCATCCACATCCGCATCCGATAGGATGCAGATCTTGCCGTAGCGCAAATTACTGAGATTGGGTTCATCGGTCGGTCCATGCGGATCCACCCCAATCGCCACTGCAATATCGTGAACCTCATTATTTGCAAAGAGCCGATCACGCTCGGTCTCCCAAGTGTTAAGCACCTTGCCGCGTAGAGGCAGGATAGCTTGATATTCTTTATTGCGGCCCATCTTAGCCGAGCCGCCTGCTGAATCGCCCTCCACTAGGAAGAGTTCGTTCATGGCAATGTCTTGGCTCTCACAATCGGTGAGCTTGCCGGGTAATACTGCAACCCCAGAGGATTTTTTCTTTTCCACCTTTTGGCCTGCTCGGGTCCGTGCTTGCGCTTGCTTAATCACAAGCTCAGCCAGAGTGCGGCCATAATCAACGTGTTGATTAAGCCACAGCTCTAGAGCAGACTTCACAAAGCCGGAGACCAAGCGCACCGCATCTCTTGAGTTAAGACGTTCTTTAATCTGTCCCTGAAACTGAGGATCCAATACTTTGGCCGATAAGATGAATGAGGCTCTCGCAAACACATCCTCAGGCATTAGCTTTACACCTTTGGGTTGTAATGCATGGATCTCTACAAAACTCTTCACAGCATTAAAGAGTCCTTCACGCAAACCACTCTCATGCGTGCCGCCCGCCGGAGTTGGAATCAAATTAACGTAACTCTCGCGCACTGGGGCACCATCTTCGGTCCAACAAACCACCCATGCAGCGCCCTCACCTTCAGCAAAGGACTCTTCTTCGCCAGCGCCTGAGGCGTAATGCTCACCCTCAAATGCAGGGATTACCGGGGCGGTATGCCCACCTTGTGCCAATGCTTCATCCAGATAGCCTTTGAGGCCTTGGGTATAGAGCCACGATTGACTGTCACCATTTTTTTCTTGAATGAGGGTGACCTTGACCCCTGGCAACAACACTGCTTTAGAACGTAAGAGGCGTTGTAAATCTTGTAAGGGGATCTGCGCGCTATCAAAATATTTGGGATTAGGCCAAGCGCGCACTTTGGTGCCATGGGCTTTATCCCCCTTGGTCGCAGCTTTGGATTTCAGTTTCTCGATCACATCACCATCGGCAAAGGTGATGGTTGATACCTGTTGCTCGCGCCAAACACTTACTTCAAGACGTTTAGAGAGTGCATTGGTCACCGAGACCCCAACACCATGCAAACCACCTGAGAATGCATAGGCACCGCCAGCGCCCTTCTCAAATTTGCCACCGGCATGTAATTGGGTAAACACAATCTCGACCACCGGTTTTTTCTCTTGCGGATGAATGCCAACTGGAATACCCCGGCCATCATCTTCCACGCTCACGCTGCCATCGGTATGCAGGGTAACGACCACTTCCTTGCCATAGCCACCTAAAGCTTCATCCGAGGCGTTATCCAAGACCTCCTGAATGATATGCAGGGGATTATCGGTCCGGGTATACATCCCAGGACGCTGTCGAACGGGCTCCAAGCCCTTCAAGACTTTGATTGAGGATTCGCTGTATTGCGCGGTTTTACGAGTAGCCATGCGCAGAAATTGTATCCATAAGCGAGAGCCTGGGGAATAAAGCGTGCAAAAATGGGGGTATGGGAGCCTTAAGTCATATTCGAGTTCTAGATCTAAGCCGAGTTTTAGCGGGTCCGTGGTGCGCTCAGAACTTAGCCGATTTGGGGGCTGAGGTGATTAAAGTGGAGCGCCCTAAGAGCGGGGACGACACTCGCCACTGGGGTCCCCCTTTTGCTAAAGATCCATCAGGCAAGGATACAACGGAGTCAGCCTATTACATTTCCATTAATCGTAATAAGAAATCCATCACGCTCGATATCAGCACGCCCGAGGGTCAAGAAATTGTGCGCGGTCTGGTTGCACAGTCCGATGTGGTGATTGAGAACTATAAAGTTGGGCAACTCGCTAAGTATGGTTTGGATTACGAGAGCCTTTTGAAGATCAAACCTAATTTAATTTATTGCTCCATCACCGGATTTGGTCAAACCGGTCCGTATCAACATCGCGCAGGATACGATTTCATATTGCAAGGCATGGGCGGGTTCATGAGTATTACAGGTGAAGCTGATCATCTACCTGGCGGTGGTCCTCAAAAGGCAGGCGTTGCCATTGTCGATCTCTTTACTGGCATGTATGCCAGTTCTGCCATCCTCGCAGCGGTGATCCATCGCGATCGCAGTGGTGAAGGTCAATACATCGATATGGCTCTACTCGATACTCAAGTGGCCATGCTTGCCAATATCTCCAGTAATTATTTATGTAGCGGCGTATCACCCCATCGTTGGGGAAATGCCCACCCGAATGTGGTGCCCTACCAAACCTTCCAAACCTCCGATAGCTGGATCATTGTTGCGGTTGGAAATGATGGTCAATTTAGACACTTTGTGCAAGTGGGTGGACGTGAGCACTTAGCCGATGATCCACGCTTTGCTAATAATCCCGCTCGCATTGAAAACCGCGCTGCGCTGATCCCTCTATTGGCCGAGATGGTGAAAGAAAAGACCAAAGCGCAGTGGATCTCCCTTCTAGAATCAGCGGGCGTGCCTTGCGGCCCCATTAATAATCTCCAAGAGGTCTTTGAGAACGAACAGGTGATTGCCAGAGGGATTGAGTTACATGTTCCACACCCCCGCGCGGGCACCATGAAACTCGTGGCAAGCCCAATGCGTTTATCTAAAACTCCGGTCGAGGTACGCATGCCACCGCCCTTACTCGGTGAGCATACTGATGAAGTGTTGCGCTCCGATCTAAACCTCACCATTCAAGAAATTGCGTACTTACGCTCCAAAGGAGTCATCGATTGAATACAGCACGCAACCCTTCTTTATCACTCGTGCAGGTCTTAGTTTTTGGTAGCCTGATGGTGACCCTCTCGATGGGCATTCGGCATGGCTTTGGTTTATTTAATTTACCCATCACTTCTGCCAATGGCTGGGGTCGCGAGACCTATGCCTTAGCAATTGCCCTGCAAAACTTAGTGTGGGGCTTTGCACAACCGGTGGCTGGGGCATTGGCCGATCGGTATGGTCCATTTAAGATCATGGTGATCGGTGGGCTCTTGTACGGGCTTGGCTTAATTGGGATGGCACTCACTAGCGATCCATTCCTGTTTAATCTTGCAGGCGGCCTATCGATCGGAATTGGTTTAGCAGCAACCACCTATAGCGTGGTGTACGGTATCTTGGGGCGCAATGTATCGGCCGAGAAGCGCGTTTGGGCCATGGGCATTACTGCAGCAGCAGGATCTTTTGGGCAGTTCTTAATGATGCCGCTAGAGCAAGGGCTCATTAGTAGTTTTGGTGCCAACGAAGCGCTGATTTATTTAGGCTTACTTGCCTCGCTCATGATCCCCCTCGCATTTTTTCTGCGCGAGAGTAACTTTAGTGCTAATCAAGGAGGCAATCAAACCATCAGCGAGGCCCTGCGTGAGGCGATGGGGAATCGTAATTTTCGGTTTTTGATGATGGGCTATTTTGTATGCGGTTTTCAGGTGGTCTTTATTACTTTGCATCTTGCGCCCTACCTCAAGGATATGTCCCTCAAATATCCTGAGATCAATGGTGCAACGGTTGCTACCACCGCACTAGCTTTGATTGGCCTATTTAACGTGATTGGCACCTACTATGCGGGGGTCTTGGGTCAACGCTTTCCCAAGCGCTTTTTACTATCGGGCATTTACATCACGCGCTCAGTCGCGATTAGCCTATTTTTACTGATACCACTGAGTGCAACGAGTACCTACGTCTTTGCAGCGGTAATGGGTGTCCTGTGGCTCTCTACCATTCCGCTAACCAATGCCATCGTCGCCCAAATTTTTGGGGTGAAGTACCTCACGATGCTGTCTGGCGTGGTGTTCTTCTCGCATCAGCTCGGTAGTTTTTGTGGGGCCTATTTTGGGGGCTATTTATACGACCTCACAGGCTCTTACCAAATCGTTTGGGGCATTGCTATTGCCTTGGGTGTCTTTGCATGCCTTATTAATCTACCCATTCGCGAAGAGCCCTTGGTGCGCCCTGCGATAGCCTAAGCACCTATTTGCTTTCGGTAGAATAAGACTATGGGCAAGTATTTATTTCTAAGCGATACCAGTGCTTCTTGGAAGAAGCGCTTGGGCTATCTGATTGCAGCATTGGTGCTTGCTTTGGTGTTCGCGCTCTACTCCATCCCCGAGGTGGTCATTGGTCTAGCCAATCAAGCTTGGGCTATGTGTGGATGGTGATTCTGTTTTAACCCGCTGTAGCACAATGGATAGTGCAATCGCCTCCTAAGCGATAGATCCAGGTTCGACTCCTGGCAGGGGGACCATTAAAGCCATATAAAGATTCTATTGAGATTAATCCCACACCCTTCAAGTTAAATCATGTCAAGCAGAATTTTTTATTTTGCTGTGATGCAACTGAAGTTATCCACAGCGAATGTGGATAAATACATGAATTGTTTTCTAAGTACTGATTTTGTATAGAGTGAACTAGGATGCACAATTATTAAGCAGTCATGAACGTACTTTTCGTGCACCCACATCACTGTATTTATTTATAGACACTTCGAATAAAAATAAAATTGCTAGGTCTTGCCTTTTTACAAAAGTCGTATTAAGCATGCACTCATTCTTATCGCCCAAGTTCCGATAAGCGCTTACTTGGACTAATTGCTTCCGGATCAATCACGATCTCGATGATTGCTCCCTCTGGGCTCTTCAGAGCAGCTTGGATTGCAGGTGCGAACGCTTCGGTCTTCTCGATTCGATAAGCTGGCATGGAGAAGCTCTTGGCAAAGTCGATAAAGTTGGGGTTGGTCAGTTCGGTGCCTGAGACCCGCGCCTTGTACTCCCGCTCCTGATGCATACGGATCGTGCCGTACATGCCATTGTTCACAATAATCACAATCGGCTTGGCCTGATAGCGCATGGCCGTAGCGAGCTCTTGGCAGTTCATCATAAAGTCGCCATCGCCGCAGAATGCGACAGCAACGCGTTTGGGATCAACGATCTTGGCAGCAATCGCAGCAGGCAGTCCGTAGCCCATCGAGCCGTTAGCGGGTGCTAATTGGGATTTAAATCCCCCGTAGGGATAAAAGCGATGTAAGAAGGCGGCAAAGTTCCCCGCCCCATTCGTGAGGATTGCATTGCGGGGCAGGTGAGATTGAAGGGCAGACACAATCTCGCTTAATTGCACAGGGCCTGGGATGGTGGTGGGCTTACTAAATGCTAGATACGCATCGTGTGCTGCTTGCATTGATCCGCGCTCATACTGTGAACCCATTGTGATGCTACTAAGTGCCTCACAAAATGCCTGTGGTGATGCACTGATTGGATAGTCGGCGTAGTACACCCTACCTAGTTCATCTGGGCTG
>JACCDL010467736.1_pt1 | contig 11909 bp, 9 predicted proteins | sample 7441931 | NCBI WGS metagenome assembly JACCDL01 (sample SAMN15323437, study PRJNA562643) | freshwater metagenome | isolation source: river surface water | place: USA:Blue River Watershed | collected 2017-08-16 | reverse complement strand
CTCGCCGATGATTGGCTAAATTACGCCGCGCTAGACGTGGACGTACTGCATGAGCTTCGCGATGCCCTCGCGATTCTGCTTGAATCACAGGGCAAAACGCAGTGGGCACAGCAGGAATTTGATGCACTGGTGCACTTTCAGCCAAAACCGCCTAAGCCAGATCGCTGGCGTGGCACTTCAGGTGCAATTGAGCTCAAAGAACAGCAGCAACTTGCCATTCTCAAATCTCTTTGGGAAGCCCGCGAGACGCTGGCTCAAAAAATGGATGTCTCCCCCGGACGAATTCTTCCGGATCGCTCGATTATTGCCGCTATTAAGGCCAACCCAAAGACAAAACCTGAGCTCGCGTCACTAAAGACTTTCATTGGCCGGGGCAGTCGAACATTCATCGACATTTGGTTTGCTGCCCTTCGTGACGGTGCTCAAGCTAGGGAGTTGCCGCCAAAGAGATTGCCTCAAGAGGGTATTCCTAATCATAGAAACTGGCCAAGTAAGCACCCCGAAGCTGCTGCTCGTTTGCAAAAGGCCCGAGAGGCGGTAATTGCCAAGGCCGCCGATCTTGAACTTCCGCAAGAGAACCTAATTTCACCTGATCATGTCAGGCAGGTTTGCTGGGATCTGAACCTATGTGAGAGCGCCACGATAGCCCTGAGATTGCGCGAGGTTGGCGCACGCGAATGGCAAATTGCAATAGTTGCTGAACTGCTAGCTAGTTGCTTTGCGGGTTCTGAAGACCAAAATCAGAGTTAATTTTCGTTTCATCAAGCGGTCTTGCGTGTGGCACTTTAGCGCCTAGAACCTGGGCGACAATGTCGTGAGCAATTGATTTAGCCGTTAGTCCGGTTCGTTCCAAAATTTGATCGCGACTTGCATGTTCAAGAAACTCGTCAGGCAGACCAATCTCGTTAAGAGCAGTGTCGACGCCAGCTGCGCGCATGTCCTGCCTGATTCGGGTGCCAATGCCACCCACCTTTATACCGTCTTCAACGGTGACCACGAGGCGATGTTCAGCGGCCATCTCTAAAATCGATTTCTTGACCGGAACCACCCATCGCGGGTCAACAACCGTAGCGCCAATGCCCTGGGCCGCTAACAGTTCAGCGACCTTAAGAGCTACGTCAGCCATGACTCCAACGGCAACAATTAGCACGTCTTTGCTCGCATTTTGAGCGAGTATGTCTACGCCATCTGAAGTGCGAGAAATCTGACTAATTTGATTCGAAACTGTGCCTTTAGGAAAGCGAACAACAGTAAGCGCGTCATCAACCGCAACCGCTTCACCCAGCAACTCTTCAAGGCGTTGCGAATCTCTTGGTGCAGAGATTTGAATACCTGGGATGATCTGCAACATGGCTAAGTCCCACATGCCATGGTGGCTGGCGCCATCTGGTCCGGTGACACCGGCACGATCAAGAACCAGGGTGACTCCGGCTTTGTGGAGTGCAACATCCATAAGCAACTGGTCGAAAGCTCTATTGGCAAAGGTCGCATAAATAGCTACTACCGGATGCAGTCCGCCGAAGGCCATACCAGCTGCACTGGTTAGTGCGTGCTGTTCTGCAATGCCCACATCAAAAACGCGGTCAGGATATTTGTCGGCAAGGGCCTTCAAGCCAACCGGAATAAGCATTGCACCGGTTACGCCAACGATGTTTGGGTTTGCGTCGGCAAGTTTGACTAAACTCTCGCCAAAAACATCGGTCCAACTTGTCTTTGAAGCGGTATCAAGTGATTTTCCGGTCAGTGGGTCGATTGAACCTACTGCGTGGAACTGATCAGCCTCATCAAGTCGCGCTGGGTCATAACCTCTGCCCTTTTGTGTCATCGCGTGAACAATCACGGGGTTGCCATACTTCTTGGCTTGACCGAGCGCTTGCTCCATGGCAGCTAGGTCATGGCCATCTACCGGGCCGATGTATTTGATGTCGAGATTCGGAAAAAGACCTTTAGGTGCGAAGCTGCCCAAAAGCCCTTTGCCGGCTCCTCGAGCTGTCGAGAAAGCCATTCGACCAAGTGGTCCAAACTTATAAAAGAAGCTCTTGCTGAGGCGGTACATGCGTCGATAGAGGCGTTCGGTTCTGAGCCCATTCAGATAGCGAGCGAAACCACCGATAGTTGGCGCGTATGAGCGGCCGTTGTCATTTACCACGATGACTAGTTTGCGGTCGTTGTCATCCGAAATGTTATTTAGTGCTTCCCATGACATGCCGCCGGTAAGCGCGCCATCGCCAATTACCGCAACAACATATCTGTCTTTCTCGCCGGTCAGTCGATGAGCTTTTGCTATTCCGTCGGCCCAAGAGAGTGATGAACTTGCGTGTGAACTCTCGACGATGTCATGCACAGATTCAGAGCGCTGAGGATAACCAGCTGGGCCATCTTTGGTTCGAAGCAGAGAAAGATCTTTACGGCCAGTTAGAAGCTTGTGAACGTATGACTGGTGGCCGGTGTCGAAAATAACCGAGTCGTTCGGCGAATCAAATACGCGATGTATCGCAATTGTGGTTTCTACGACGCCAAGGTTTGGTCCGAGGTGACCGCCTGTTTTTGCGACAGTGTGAATCAGGTATTCACGAATCTCAGAGCTCAGTTGTTCTAGCTCTGTCGCGCTCAAGACATCAAGGTCTCTGGGACCATTGATGTTCTCAAGCAACGACATGAACTAAATAACCAAACTTGACAGCCTTTTATGCCCTCGGGCTAGGCAACCAAGCTTCGAAGAACATACTGAAGGATTCCACCGTTGCGGTAGTAGTCAGCTTCACCAGGTGTGTCAATGCGAACAACTGCGTCGAACTCAATCGGAGCCTTGCCGGCTGCCGAGTGGCTTGATGCGGTTGCAACTACGCGAACGGTCTTTGGAGTGACGCCCTCGTTTAGCTTCTCAATTCCGGTGATAGTGAATACTTCAGTGCCGTCTAGGCCCAGTGAATCAGCTGATTGACCAGCCGGGAACTGTAGAGGCAAAACACCCATGCCGATTAGGTTGCTGCGGTGGATGCGCTCGAAGCTCTCAGTGATTACGGCACGGACTCCAAGAAGGCTGGTTCCCTTTGCTGCCCAGTCACGAGATGAACCAGAACCGTATTCTTTTCCGCCAAGAATTACTAGCGGAGTGCCCTGGTTCTGGTAGTTGCTCGAAGCGTCGTAGATGAATGCCTGCGGGCCATCAGCCTGCGTGAAGTCGCGAGTGTAGCCACCCTCTACGTCATTCAATAGCTGGTTGCGGAGACGGATGTTCGCGAAAGTTCCGCGAATCATTACTTCGTGGTTTCCGCGACGTGATCCGTAGCTGTTGAAGTCCACGCGTGAAATGCCGTGCTCAGTTAGGTACTTTCCGGCTGGTGAATCAGCCTTGATAGAACCTGCCGGACTGATGTGGTCAGTGGTGACAGAGTCTCCAAGCTTTGCCAGCACGCGGGCATTGTTGATGTCCTTGACCGGGCTTGGGGTCAACTGCATGCCCTCGAAATAAGGCGGTTTGCGTACATAGGTTGACTTTGCATCCCACTCGAAGACGTCGCCCTTTGGAGTTGGCAGTGACTTCCAGCGGTTGTCACCCTCAAAAACGCCCGCGTACTGAGACTTGAACATCTCTGAGTTGATCGAGCTGTCGATGGTCTCCTGGACTTCTTCTGGAGTTGGCCAGATGTCCTTTAGGAACACAGGGTTTCCAGCTGAGTCGTTTCCAAGTGAATCGTTCTCAAAGTCGAAGTCCATGGTTCCTGCTAGCGCATAAGCGATTACCAGCGGAGGTGATGCCAAGTAGTTCATCTTGACGTCTGGAGAAATGCGACCCTCGAAGTTGCGGTTTCCTGATAGAACTGCGGTGACCGCTAGGTCATTTGCGTTGATCGCCTCTGAAATTTCGTCAGAAAGTGGTCCTGAATTTCCGATACAGGTTGCACAACCATAGCCAACCAGGTTGAAGCCCAAGGCATCTAGATCCTTTGTCAGGCCTGCCTTGTTGTAATACTCGGTGACAACCTTTGAACCTGGAGCAAGCGAGGTCTTTACCCATGGCTTGGCCTTCAGGCCCTTTGCAACGGCTTTTCTAGCTACCAAACCTGCAGCCAACATCACTGAAGGGTTAGAGGTGTTGGTGCAAGAAGTGATAGATGCAATGGCAACGTGACCATTGTCAATTTTGAACGCTTGACCTGCTACATCGGTTGGCTTTGATGCTGCGGCTGAGTAGCTAGGCAAAACTGACTCGAAAGCCTTCTTTGACTCACTAAGGACGATACGGTCCTGAGGGCGCTTAGGACCGGCGATAGAAGGCACAACGGTAGAAAGGTCTAGCTCTAGGTATTCGCTGAAGCGAGGCTCGATGCTTGGGTCGTGCCAGAGGCCCTGTGCCTTGGTGTAAGCCTCCACAAGATCAATCTGCTCTTGTGAACGGCCTGTGATGCGCAAGTAGTCCAGGGTGACTTCGTCAATTGGGAACATAGCGGCAGTTGAACCAAACTCTGGACTCATGTTTCCGATGGTCGCGCGGTTCGCTAGTGGAACGGAAGAAACACCAGCGCCGTAGAACTCAACGAACTTGCCAACGACGCCGTGCTTGCGAAGCATCTCAGTAATGGTCAAAACTACGTCTGTAGCGGTGACCCCGGTGCCGATCTTGCCGGTCAGCTTGAAACCGACCACCTTAGGAATAAGCATTGATACAGGCTGGCCAAGCATTGCTGCCTCGGCTTCGATGCCACCAACACCCCAGCCCAACACACCTAGGCCGTTGACCATTGTGGTGTGCGAGTCTGTACCGACACAGCTGTCAGGGTAAGCCTGGAGCTCGCCGTCTACTTCTCGGGCCATGATGGTGCGTGCAAGGTACTCGATGTTTACCTGGTGCACGATACCGGTGCCAGGTGGAACGACCTTAAAGTCATCAAAAGCGGTTTGGCCCCAACGAAGGAACTGGTAGCGCTCACCATTTCGAGCGTATTCAAATTCAACGTTGCGCTCGAATGCGTCTGGTGAACCGGCTACGTCAATCTGCACTGAATGGTCGAGGACTAGTTCAGCAGGTGCAAGTGGGTTGATGCGTTTTGGGTCTCCGCCAAGTTCAGCAACAGCCTCGCGCATAGTTGCTAGATCTACTACACACGGCACACCGGTGAAGTCCTGCATGATTACGCGGGCTGGGGTGAACTGGATCTCTACGTCAGGCTCGGCAGATGGATCCCAGTTGACTAGCGCATTGATGTGCTCGCCGGTGATGTTGGCGCCATCTTCGGTGCGAAGCAGGTTCTCAAGAAGAACCTTGAGGCTGTATGGAAGGGTTTTTGAATCTACTGAATTCAGTTTGAAGATCTTGTAGCTCTTTGAGCCAACGTTAAGAATGTCGGCCGAACCGAAACTATTTACTTTGGACATAGAAGTCCCTCCTATTTACAGCGACGTTGCTGGTTAAAACTATCAGTTGTTCTTGGTCGAAATCGTGCGACGTACCATCAGCCAAGTCAACCAAATAGTTAAAGCATATAGCGGCAAGCCCATGATCAATCGCGCGACACCGAGTGCCTCGATCAGGTTCGCAAAATACATCGGAACTTGCACCAGAAGTCGAAGAGAAAACATAACTACCCAGATTGCAGTCACCAAGGTAAAAAGTCTGAGCTTGGCCGAATCCTTGCGCCAACTGGCTATATGGCCAGTGAGTGCTCCAACAAGTACTCCGATAAGCGGCCATCTAACCAGAATGGAAATCAGGAGGACTGTGGCGTAGGCGCCATTCGTGAAAAATCCCGGAACGAAGTAGTCTGCAGCCGTCCCGCCATCTCTTAGGACCATGAAGGCTGTGATTCCAACGCCTAGTGCGCCTGCGAAAGCTTGAGTGGCGCTTTTCTTTGTCGCGAGCCGGAGGACAATGAACCCGAGAGCAACGGCGCATGCTGAAATTGCCGACCAGGTCGCGTCGCGAGTCACCGTCCAAAGGACTAAGAAAGTGAAACCGGGTGCAATCGATTCGATGATTCCCAGGGTTCCACCCATGCTAGACAGCATCGAGCTCTTGTTTAGTTCAACCGAGTCGCCCTTAAGTTCGAGCCCAAGTTTTCTGGCAGCTGCCTGTTGTTGCAGACCGTCAGACACTAGAGAGCCCCAGGTGGCAACACAGCACCGCCAGGAACGGTAATCGGTAGCAAGTCTCTCGGTGGCAACGGAGTCTCTCCGCGATTTACCACGATTTTTCTGAACAGGGTTTCAATTCGACCAGCAGCAATTGGATCCGTCAGTGCGGCCCCAGAAATTACTCCCCGCAAGAACCAGCGAGGCCCATCTACGCCGATAAATCGAGCGATTTTGTGACCCACTAGGTTGCCTGCCTCGTCAAGAATTGGCTGACGAGATGCAATTTCATGCCCCAAAGTGCCGATGCCCTCTTGCACCTCAGCACCCTGTTGAACAAGGGCTGATGCGATTTGCGCTCGAATATCATGCCAAATGCCTTCGTGCCTAGGCGCAGCAAATGCTTGAATCTGCAGTGATGATTCGGCGCTATCGATAGTGATAGCAACGATTCGCTTTGTTTCTTCTTCTACCTCAAGACGCAGCTGCAAGTCGTCAGAAGCAGGCACGCGAATAGAGCCGAAATCTACATACTGGTCTGCAGATCTAACCTCGCTGATATCAAGTGGGCCTGCGGTGGCGCGGTCTACCGGAGCGGACTTCGAGTTGCCATAAATTGACTCGTTCAATTATTTGACCCCGGTTGATCCGTGCCCAGAAGCTCCTCGATCTGAGCCTGGCAGTGTCTCGACGGAAATAAAGTCTGCTGTTTCATATTTCTGAAAAACAATCTGGGCAATTCGGTCACCAACCGAGTAATCCCATGCGGTGTCAGAGGTGTTGAGCAGGTTCACTTTCACTTCTCCGCGATAGCCAGAGTCGACAGTTCCAGGAGCATTCAGAACAGTGATGCCGTTCTTTGCGGCTAGACCTGATCTTGGGTGCACGAGGCCCACATAGCCATAAGGAATGGCAATAGACACGCCTGTGGCAACTAGGCGTCGCTCCCCCGGATTCAAAGTGCCAGCTTCAGCAGCCCTGAGGTCAGCGCCAGCATCACCCGGCTGGGCATAAGAAGGCATAAGTGCAGCATCGGCAGTGATCAAGATAGGAAGTTTTTCGTTCACGCCATGAGCGTAATCTAGAAACATGAACTCGTCGGGCACCCAAAAGGCACAATTTACAGAGCGACTACTGCCAAGCATTCCCGGCCTTTTGCCGATTTTGCTCATAATGCCAGCTGTCTGGCTTGTGTTTCTGCCACTTCTGGACAGCTTTTTCAATCTGCTGGTTTCGATTTTGAGCGTTCTGGCCGTTCTGGCGATCAGACTCTTTGTCGCCAAGCAAACAAAAATCGCAGGCCCAAAGATCGTTTTGATGAATGGGACGTTTGATAAAACGGAAATAGCTTCGTTGCAAACGCTAGATAAATACGAAACGCGGAGAAAAATTGGCCCAGATTCAGATGCTAGGGCCCTGCTGCACTACTCATCAGCTTCTAAGTACTCGATTTTGGTGGAGTTGAAGCCTGGGTCGAAATGGCCTTATGGCGTTATTTCGACGAATAGACCCGAACAGCTAACTCAAGCGCTCAGTTGACGCCGGTTTATATAAAGCTAGGCGACTATGCGGCGCACTCGAGGCATACCTTGCCGTATTTGCCTTTTTTGGCAGACAGCAAAGAGTGGTGCTTAACAATGAAGCACTCGGTGCACGTGAACTCGTCTTCTTGAGGTGGCAAAACAACCACGTCTAGGTCTTCAGCAATGACCTCAGGGATCGAGAAACCCTCGCCGCTGTCTGACTCATCAATGTCAACGGAGCCGGTGAGCTTGTCAGGAATTCGCTCCTTGATTGCCTCAATGGACTCATTCTCATCGTCATTTTTACGGGGCGCGTCGTAATCGGTAGCCATTTACGTCCCTTTCAGTTCGGCGTTGCGTGCATAGTGTGCAATAAAAAAGATTCAATTGCAAACAAGAAACGCCATTTGCGCCAAATATCTTTCCGAGGTGAATCACCGCAGAATGTGCCGTGTCTTTGGCCTTTAAACTGCCAAAATTTGCAGAGGAGGCAACAATGGAAGACCTACGACTCATTGAATCAAATGAAGAATTCTTGGTTCTTGAGAGTGCTGCCGGCGAAAAGTTTCGCCTACTGATTGATGATGAGTTGCGCAGTGCAACCAGAAAAGTGATCTCAGTAAAAGCTGTTTCTGATTCCATTACGCCTAAAGAAATCCAGCAGCAAATCCGAGCTGGAGTTTCAATTGCGCATCTTTCAGCTCAAACCGGTTTATCTAGTGACTTGATTGAAAAGTTTGCGGCACCTGTTCTTGACGAGATTGCGTATGTTGTTTCAAGTGCCCAGGCGATTCGCCTTTCAATTGCAGGTGCGCGCCCTAATACCACTGAGCATGTTGAATTTGGTGAAGTTATCTCAGGTCGACTGCGCGCGAGTGGCGCATCCGGGGCTGCATGGAGCGCTATCAAGATCGAAGGTTCAGCATGGCGAGTTTCGATCGATTTCAGCCTCGGAGATCAATCTCACTCGGCAGCCTGGATTTTTGAGCCACGCAAGCTGACGCTTGCACCAGAAAACGACATGGCAATTCGACTTTCAACCGAAGAAGTCTTGGCCACCCAACCAGCCGTTAGCCTTCGCGTACTCTCAACCGAAGAGCCTGTTGCAGAGGTGCCTGTTGCAGCAGTCGTCGCCACTATTGAGCATGAGACTCTCGAAGAAGAACTCGGTCACCAGGTTGAAGTTGAGACAAATGCGACAACTGATCTGCTTTTAGCAATGCGCATGAAGCGCGAAAGTCGCAAGTCAGAGCACGTGAAAGAAGACACGGTCGAGAAGGCAGAGCCTGAACCGACGCTAGAGGCAGCAGAGACTGCAGAGCCAACTGCACCAGAGGCAATCGCTCCTGTGACTTCAGAGGAAGCAGTTGAAAGCAAGAAGCCGGCAGCCGAAGTAAAGAAAGCAAGAGCTTCAATGCCTAGTTGGGATCAGATTGTCTTTGGTTCAAAGGCTGACGACTAAGGGCTAAGCGAACTGCCCAAATCGCATAAGCGGAACCTGCATCTCTTGAGTGCTTATAGAACCGTGCTGCCCAATCATCTGCATCGACTTTGATTTTGCGAACTTGCGATGGTAAATCGCAATTTCAGCGCTGGCGATAACAAACAAATCCGGCATCAAGTCGAGCGCATCAGCCTCTTGACTTTCTCCGTACCAACCACGTGAAAGCACCTCTTCTTTGGTGACTACGAAGGCGTCTCCATGGAGATGCTCGGCGACCATTTGCTGGTTTCTCTGTAGCTTGTCCGCGGCTAACTCTGCCTCAAAGTAGATAAACGAGACCCTAGGGTCGCCGCCAACAAATAGCAGTCCATCTAGGTCAACTTCATCTAGGAATACATGCCGCTCAGCAGCCACATCGACGATACCGTGGTCGGCGGTTAGCAAACAGCCAACATTCTTAGGCAAAGAATCCACAAATTTTTTAGTTAAGGCGTCTAACTCTTCGAGTTTTTCGAGCCATTGCACCGACTTAGAGCCACGGGCATGTGCGGTTTGATCGAGTTCAGGTACATACAGATAGAAAATTGCCGGGCCGGGTTGACTCAACGCCTTTCTAACTGCCAAAAACCTGTCTTCGAGCGACTTGCCAGAAAGGTATCGAGCGCCACGCAGTGTGGCTTGAGTAAATCCAGAATTCTCATACTCAGCAGGGCCGCAGAAAACAAACTCAACGCCTTCGAACTTGCACTTCTCAGAAAGCGTTGGCCGCGCCTGTCGACTAGGCGGGTATTGATCAGACCATCCGGTGAGCAAATTAACTGGCTGACCGATTTTTCGATCAAAAACCTGATAACCGATTACGCTGTGCTGCCCTGGGAGCTGGCCGGTTGCTAGGGAAGTGATGCTTGCAGCTGTTGTAGACGGAAAGGCGCACTTTATGGAGTTGGCCTTAGAAACGTGGGCGTTTAGAAACGGGGCGTGACCGGGTTGAAATTGGATGTTTGAAACGCCTAAGCCGTCGACAAGAATCACGACCGCTTTTTGGGCCCTCTTTAGCCCAAGGGGATTCGCTCCCCCGTTGCCAATCGCAGCCATTGAGCTGACTAAAACATCGGTCAGCCTCCCGAAGGATTTTGGCGCGGAAGGTAGCATCATATTCATTCTGAGTAGTCTGCCACAGAGGCTTTCAGCGACACATCAAGAGGATTATGAGCAAGCAAGAGTTTGATGCCGAGCGCATTGTCGACATCGATCTGACGCAAGAAATGCAGGACTCGTTCCTCGAATACTCATACTCGGTAATTTATGCACGTGCTTTGCCTGATGCTCGAGACGGCCTCAAGCCAGTGCACCGCCGTATCGTCTATCAGATGGGCGAAATGGGCCTTAGGCCCGATCGCGGTCACGTGAAATCTGCCCGCGTTGTCGGTGACGTTATGGGCAAATTACACCCTCACGGAGACAGTGCCATCTATGACGCGCTAGTGCGCATGGCTCAGCCTTTTTCTTTGCGAGTTCCACTTGTTGATGGCCACGGAAACTTCGGCAGCTTAGACGACGGCCCAGCTGCATCCCGTTATACCGAAGCTCGTTTGTCCGCTGCGTCACTTCTAATGAACGAATCCCTGGATGAAGACGTTGTTGATTTTAAGCCAAATTACGACGCTCAGCTATCTGAACCGTCGGTGTTGCCGGCAGCCTTTCCAAACCTGCTGGTCAACGGTGCAACCGGTATCGCTGTTGGTATGGCTACGAACATGCCTCCGCACAACCTTCGTGAGGTAGTTGCGGCTGCAATTTATTTACTGAACAATCCGAGTGCCACCACCGAAGACCTAATGCGTTTCGTTCCCGGTCCCGATCTTCCGAACGGCGGAATCATTGTCGGTACCGAAGGCATTGTTGAGGCTTACGAAACCGGTCGTGGTGTTTTCAAAACTCGCGCGAAGGTATCAGTCGAAACTGTTTCACCTAGAAAACTTGGCTTGGTCATCACCGAACTTCCCTATCTGGTTGGTCCAGAGAAGGTCATCGAAAAAATAAAAGATGGCGTGAACAGCAAAAAAATCGCTGGTATCTCTGATGTGACGGATCTTACCGACCGCACCAATGGCCTCAAGTTGGTCGTAGAACTTAAAACTGGATTCGATCCGCAAGCAGTTCTGGAACTTCTCTATCGCTTTACTCCGATGGAGGATTCTTTCGGAATCAATAACGTTGCCCTGGTTGACGGGAGACCTCAGACTCTCGGGCTTCGTGACCTGATTGGTGTATACCTAGCTCACAGGATCTTGGTCACTCGCAGACGCAGCAAGAACCGCCTAGGTAAGCGCAAAGCGAGATTGCATCTAGTAGAGGGTCTGCTCAAGGCGATTCTAAACATTGACGAAGTCATACAGGTCATTAGAAGCAGCGATGAAGTAGATGAAGCCCGCTCGAAACTACGCTCGGTTTTCGACCTCTCAGAACTTCAGGCTGAATACATCCTCGAGTTGCGTCTGAGAAGACTCACCAAATTTTCTCGCATTGAACTTGATGCCGAGAAAGACCAGCTTCTCTCAGAAATCGCTGAGCTAAATAGAATTCTCGAGTCTGATCAGGTTCTGCGAGATCTGGTTTCTGCGGAACTGTCTGAAGTGGCCGAGAAATATGGTGATGCAAGGCGAACCGAAATTCTTGCTGACGGTGAAGTTGTGAAGGCTGTGCCGGCGGCGAAGATCATCGCAGCCGGAGCAGAACTTTCTGATGAACCGTGCTTTGTCTCGCTTTCTAGTTCCGGTTTTGTGGCCAGGTCTTCGACAGAGCAAAACTTTGGCGCGAGTCGTTCAAAACATGATGCATCGCTGGCTAGCATCAGCACCAGCACGCGT
>JACCDL011297336.1_pt1 | contig 11910 bp, 10 predicted proteins | sample 7441931 | NCBI WGS metagenome assembly JACCDL01 (sample SAMN15323437, study PRJNA562643) | freshwater metagenome | isolation source: river surface water | place: USA:Blue River Watershed | collected 2017-08-16 | reverse complement strand
AGGAAATTGCTGCTCAAAATAAAGCCAAAAAAATATTGGCCGATGCCGAGGAGAACGCGGAAATCCTTAGAAAAAACAAATTGCTCGAGGCAAAAGAGAAATTTCTGCAAATGAAATCAGAACATGAGCAAGAGATCAACAACCGCAATAACCAGGCGAATCAACGCGAAAATCAGTTGCGCCAGAAAGAGCAATCCCTGAACCAGAAGCTGGAGCACATGGGTCGCAAGGAGCAGGAAATGGACCAGGTAAAACAGAACTTGGAGAAGCAAATTGAATTGGCCCGCAAGAAACAAGAGGAACTGGATCAGGCTAAAGCCCAGCAGGTAAGCCAGCTGGAAACATTAGCTAACCTTTCGGCTGAAGAAGCCAAGAACCAATTGGTAGATGCTTTGCGTGAAGAAGCTCGTACGCAGGCCATGATGCAGATCAAAGACATTGTGGACGAAGCCAAAATGACGGCAGCCAAAGAAGCCAAAAAGGTGGTGATTCAAACCATACAACGTACCGCAACTGAAAGTGCCATCGAAAACACGGTTTCGATCTTCAACATCGAAAGTGATGAGGTGAAAGGCCGGGTAATTGGTCGTGAGGGCCGTAACATCCGTGCCTTGGAAGCAGCAACCGGTATTGAGATTATTGTGGATGATACGCCAGAAGCGATCATTCTTTCCGGTTTTGATCCAGTTCGTCGTGAGATTGCCCGTTTGGCCTTACACCGTCTGGTGACCGATGGTCGTATTCACCCGGCCCGTATTGAGGAAGTGGTGGCTAAAACCAAAAAGCAAATTGAAGACGAAATTGTAGAGATTGGAGAGCGCACCGTTATCGACTTGGGTATTCATGGTCTGCATCCGGAACTGATCCGTATGGTGGGCCGCATGCGTTACCGTTCTTCTTACGGACAAAACTTATTGCAGCACTCCCGTGAGGTGGCCAATTTCTGCGCCACCATGGCTGCTGAATTAGGGTTAAACGTGAAACTGGCCAAACGTGCCGGCTTACTCCACGATATTGGCAAGGTGCCTGATGATAACCCTGAACTGCCACACGCTATTTTGGGGATGCAGCTGGCTGAGAAATACAAAGAACATCCGGAGGTTTGCAACGCCATTGGTGCCCACCATGATGAGATCGAGATGACCTCATTGATCTCGCCGATTGTACAGGCTTGTGATGCCATTTCAGGTGCCCGTCCGGGTGCCCGCCGCGAAGTGGTGGAAAGCTACATCAAACGCTTAAAAGAATTGGAATCGCTGGCTTTATCTTACCCAGGCGTTGAAAAGACTTTCGCCATTCAGGCTGGACGTGAATTGCGTGTGGTGGTAGAAAGTGAGCGGGTAACCGATGCACAGGCGGAGGTGTTGGCTGCTGATATATCTAACCGTATTCAAACCGAAATGACTTATCCGGGGCAGATAAAGGTGACCGTAATTCGTGAAACCAGATCTGTTGCATTTGCGAAATAATTTTTAATATTATTTTATGAAGAATCAAGCTCAAAAACGATTGGTAGATGTGTATTTTGATAAATATGCCGAAAGCCATCAGGATCATACCAATAAAACCATCCATTGGATCTGTGTTCCTCTTATCGTATTTAGCCTTTTTGGATTGATTTGGGCCATCCCTTTTCCTCATTTGGGTGTTCTTGGCCGATACAATGGCTATATCAATTGGGCTTCTTTTCTCATCGCTTTCTCTATTTACTACTATTACAAATTATCTCCGGTCTTATCATACGCCATGCTGCTCATCATCTTTGCTTTTTCAGCAGGTATTGTAGGTTTAGAGAAATTACAATTGCAAGCTGGATGGCCGGCCATGTGGCAAGTTTGTTTAGGCATTTTTGTCCTCTCCTGGATCGGGCAATTTATTGGCCATAAAATTGAAGGGAAAAAACCGTCATTTTTAGATGATATCAAGTTTCTTTTAATTGGTCCGATCTGGCTCTTACATTTCTTGTTTAAGAAGGCGGGTATCCGCTATTAAGCGATCTTCTTAACATTGTCTTAACAAACAATTGATGGTAGTTTAATCTGGCCCTAACTTGGGCATAATATAGCGCCTATACTTTTGTGAGTAATCAATCGACTCACAAAGTGAAAAAAACAAAATCGACACTCCAAAAACTATTCGTCTTAGTCCTTTTCTGCTTGGCTGCTTCTGTAGCCTCCGCACAACAAAGTGGTAAAATAGCCGGTAAAGTTATCGACAAAAAAACGGGTGAAACTCTTATTGGTTTAACTGTAAAGATCAACGGTTCAAATGCCGGTGTTTCAACAGACATTGAAGGCCGTTATGTTTTATCAGGATTAAATCCGGGTAAATACAGTTTGATCTTCTCTTACGTAGGTTATCAGTCTAAACTTATTACCGAGATTGAGGTAAGTGCTGGCAAGGTAAGCCCGGTAGATGTGCAGATGGAAGAAGCTTCCACCCAAACACTTCAGGAAGTGGTGATCACTGCCAGTGTTCGTCAGGAATCCATCAGCGGATTGTATGCCAAGCAAAAAACAAACATCAGCATATCAGACGGGATCTCTGCCGACCAAATTCGCCGTTCGCCAGACCGTAATACTTCTGAAGTGTTGAAAAGAGTAAGCGGTACCAGTATCCAGGATAACAAATTCGTGATTGTACGTGGTTTGGCCGATCGTTATAATTCTACTTTGCTCAACAATGCAGTACTTCCAAGCTCAGAGCCTGATAAAAAGGCATTCTCTTTCGATATCATTCCATCAAATATGATCGATAATATCGTGATCAATAAAACGGCTTCGCCGGAATTGCCTGGTGATTTTTCGGGTGGAGTGGTGCAGATCATCACCAAAGACGTACCTGAACAAAACTTTCTAAATATTAGTGTAGGGAGTGGATATAATTCCATGTCAACTTTTAAAGATTTTGAAAGTGGACTTACCGGAAAGAATGAATACCTAGGCTTAGTTGCTCCTTTTCGTAATGTGCCTGCTGGAGTACCAAGTGTAAATGCCTTTAGAACGCTCAATGCACAACAAAAGATCAGTGCAGGTCTGCTTTTTGAAAATAATTTTCAGAAAAAGGCTTTGGTTTCAGCCAAGCCAGCACAAAACTACCAGCTAAATTTTGGTTTGCGCAAGGAACTGAAAAACGAGGCTAGCTTGGGTGCCACCTTCTCATTAACTTACCGTAATGCAGAAAATGCCACCATTGCTGATCGTCTAGACTATGAATCTTCAGAAGCACAATTTGATTTCGAAGATCATACTTATAAGCACAGTGCTTCTTTGGGGGTTCTGGCGAATGTGGCCTATGTGAATGGCAACAGTAAATTCTCTTTCAAAAACATTTATAATATCGCTTCAGATAACACCTTTACCTCCAGAAGTGGCGAGCAATTCATGGAGAAAGACTTGGTTCGCGGCTATTCTTTCGATTATGTGAGCAAATCATTGTTCAATACACAATTAGAAGGAGAGCATAAACTAAACTGGAAAGATGTAAAATTGAACTGGAACCTGAATTATTCTTATACCGATCGTATTCAACCCGATTTAAAAGCCCTGAATTACCGCTTGGATTATGACCAGGGTGCCACTGAATATGAAGCCATTGTACCAAATGGTACTGCTTCTCGTACCGATGCCAGCCGTTTCTTCAGCGATATGTACGAAGATAGTTTCGGGGGTAGTGGAAGTGCCACTTTGCCTTTCACGTTCTTAAAAGAAAAGAGTCAGCTGAAACTGGGTTATTTCAAGCAGTACAAAGTCAGAGATTTTGGTGCTCGTAAGTTTGGTTACATCAAGAGTTTTGGATCTTTCGATCAGAGTTTGTTGAAGTTGCCTTACAATGAAATCTTTGCTGATCAAAACATCAAGGTTGGTGGCTTTATCATGGACGAGGGTACAGAAAACTCCGACCGTTACGATGCCACATCCGACATACAGGCTGCTTACATCCAATTTGATAATAAACTTGGCAAGAAACTACGCCTCATCTGGGGAGCAAGAATTGAAGACGGTTACCAAAAGGTAAATACCTATGATTTTGGCGGACAGCCTCTACAGGTTGACAATAAATTTTCGGATGTTTTGCCATCTATGAATTCTACTTTCAGCTTCAATGATAAAACTGCCTTGCGTTTATCGGTATCTCAAACGGTTACCCGTCCCGAATTACGTGAATTGACCAATTTCGGTTTCTTCGATTATATTTCTAAGCGAGTAATGCAAGGTAACCCTGACCTGAAACGCAGCCGTAATACCAATATCGACCTGAAATATGAGTTTTTTCCTGGTAGTGGTGAGATCATCTCTGTTTCTGGTTTCTACAAATACTTCAAACTGCCAATCGAACAGATCGTTTCCTCTGGAAGCGTGAGAAACATTACTTTCCAGAATGCAGAGTCGGCCAGAACCTCAGGTTTTGAAGTTGAATTCAGGAAAAAGCTGAACTTCCTTGGACAGGGATCATTCTTCAATAATTTGATCGCTTATACCAATGCTTCAGTGATCTTTTCTACCGTCAACTTAAATAACCTGGTTTCTGAAGTTACCTCACGTTCATTGCAAGGTCAATCTCCTTACATTATCAATGCCGGTTTATTATACAACGATACCAAAAGTAATCTCTCTTTCAATTTGCTGTACAATAGAATTGGAGAACGTATCTCTGAAGTAGGTTACCAAGGTTACCCAGATATTTACGAGCGTGGTCGCGACGTGATTGATTTCCAGATGAGCAAGCGTTTGCTTAAAAATAAAGCAGAACTACGACTCAATTTGTCAGATATTTTGAATCAGAAAGTGATTTTCTATCAAAATATGAATGACAAGAAGACGTATCAGGCAGATGTAGATTTCCTAATGAATGCCGCCCGTGTTGGACGTGGTGCCTCCATCTCCTTCATCTACAATTTCACATTAGACAAGAAATAATAAAAGCATAACTCAACAACATGAAAACGCAAAAAATCATTCTCTTCGTCAGTTTATTGGTATTCAGCTTTGCAGCTTGCCGTAAAAAAGAGCTGTATGAGCCAATCGATACCAGTCCGAAACCAGCTAGCGTGCTGGAAGGGGAGATCCTTGAAAATAAAACCCTTACTGCAGACCGTGTCTGGATCCTTAAAGGATTTGTGGTGGTGAAAAATAATTCAGTACTCACTATTCAGCCAGGTACTGTCATCAAAGGTGCAGTTGGTCAGAAAAGTGCGCTGGTGATTGCCCAAGGTTCAAAAATTATGGCCAACGGTACGGCCAATAGCCCGATTGTATTTACTTCGGCCAAAGACCCAGGCAGCCGTGCGCCAGGTGATTGGGGCGGAATTATATTGGTAGGTCGTGCTCCTACTAACCGTACTGTCCCAATTCCGGTGGAAGGCGGTATTGGGTTAACTTATGGTACAGGACAAATTCCTAATGACGATTCAGGCGTAATGCGCTACGTGCGTATTGAATATGCCGGGATTGGTACCAATGATAGTGAGATCAATGCCTTAACTCTTTATAGTGTAGGCAGTGGAACCACCTTGGAATATATCCAGACAACTTATGCTAATGATGATGCTTACGAGTTTTTTGGAGGTACAGTTAATGCCAAATACCTAGTGGCTTATGCTACCGCAGATGATGATTTCGATTTTGATTTCGGTTATACCGGACATATCCAATTCGCTGTGGCATTGCGTGATCCGGTATTTGTGGATGCCGCCGACGCTGGAAATGGTGTAGAATGCGACAACGATAAAGATGGCAGTGATTTTCAACCAATCACCCGCCCTGTATTATCCAATTTCACCATTGTTGGTCCAAATAATGCAGCAGGTACTGCTGGTTTCCATAATTACGGCAATAGATGGAGAAGAGGAACCAAATTCGTTTTCAATAATTCCATCATTATTGGTGCACAAAAAGGAGGTTTTTCTATTGAATCGGATAAAACTGCTAATTTTTACAAAAATGATGCTTCCGAGTTCAAGAATAATATCGTTGCACCGCATATCAATCCATTCCTGAGTAATTCTGCAGCATTCAATGCGGCAAGTATGAGTACCAAAGCCCTGGCTGCCGGCTCCGAATCAATCAGTCCTGCCGCAGTGATGCTTAATAATCCATTCATCCTTTCGGCTCCAGATTTCCTGCCAGCAAATGGTTCACCGGCTTGGCAAGGAACTTTCGCTACAACGGAGGGAGCAGCTAATGTAAATTACCGCGGTGCATTTGGATCTACAAACTGGACTGCAGGTTGGGCCAACTGGACTCCACAGCAAACGGTTTATCCGAATTGATTCTGATTACGTACAACAAAAAAGCCTCTCGAAATTCGGGAGGCTTTTTTGTTTAGCTCAATTTTTCCAGCATATCTGGCGGGATATTTGCCACATCCACTACCAGAAAACCATCCAGACTATCAGAAAATTGCGGATCGATGTTGAAACAGATGATTTTTCCGTTGAGTGCGATGTATTGGCGGAGCAATACCGGAATCTTCATTTTGGTTTCTTCAATATCTGAAATCAGGTGATCCAGATCTTTTAGACTTTCTTTCGATTCCAGTAGCAATTCAGAGTCAACTTTCTGGATATTAGCTTTAAAACGGTTCCGGGGTTTCACATGGCGGGCCATTTCGTGGTCAAAATGATTTTTTTCGATATAATCAACAATCAGGGATTGAGAAAACTTAGAAAAATTATTACTGATGCTGACCGGCCCAATCAGGTATTTGATTTGTGGATTTATGATCAGAAATTTAGTAATGCCACGCCAAAGCATGAACAAAGGCAAGGGTTTTTGTTGGTATTCTTTCCTAATCCAGGAACGACCTAGTTCCATACTTTTTTTCAGTACGGGTTCAAACTTATGATCAATTTTAAACAGCTCGTCTAGATAAAATCCTTTTTTACCGTAGCTGTAATAAATGTCGTCGCCTTTACCAATTCGATAAGCCCCTACTACCATCCCGGCTTCCTTGTCCCAAATAAATAATTGATGGTAATAAATATCGTAGCGGTCCAGGTCGATGGATTTATTCGTTCCTTCGCCCACTTCACGGAAAGTCAGCTCTCTTAAGCGGCCAATTTCTTTTAAAATATTTGGGATCCGATCGCTCGGACTGATGTATACTTCGTAATTCTTCTCTTCACAAACCTTGAATTCTTGAAGCTGATCAATGTCATACCGAAGTTGAGCGGTAGCTATGGCCGGCATGATAGACTGTGGCTTTCTCCGGATCTTGAACAGGTTTTTAGGCAGGAAGAATTTCTTATCGCCCTCAATACCAGCTCCAAGGGCATAGGTTCGGGCACGCAAATAGTTCAACAATTTAACCGGGTTGTTGGCATAAGGCGTTTCTTCTGGTTTAATCGCCTTGCCAATTCGTAATTTTAAGGTATGCCCCTGTTTGTTAAATAGTTCTGAAGGAAGTTTAGCTGTTCTTAGGCTGGGGTGTATCATGCCCAGCAGGTTAAAAAGCAAACCATTGTTGCCATGAAAATATACCGGAACAATTGGAACCTTAGCCTTAACCATGAGCTTGCCAACCACCGGGTGCCATTTGCGATCGGTAACATTTTGGCTACCCAATTTGAAGGCTGATACCTCACCCGCAGGGAAAACGCTAATGGGAGTACCGTCTTTTAGCATACCTAATGCGGTTTTGATCCCACTGATGCTGGAACCATGTTCGATATTCTCAAATGGATTCACTGCAATTAGGAAATCGCTCAGGTTAGGAACTTTTTTAAGAATAAAATTTGAGAGTTGTTTACTGTTCGGGTTGACCATCAAGGTCAGTTTGATCAGTACCAGGCCTTCAATACCCCCATAGGGATGGTTGGCTATGGCCAGAAAAGCACCATCTTTTGGGAAATTCTTTAATTCCACCTCATCAAATTCAACTTTTACACCCAGAATTTCTAAGATCTTATCGATGAATTCAATCCCAGATAAATGCTCAACTTTAGCAAAAGTCTCATTTACATCGTTGATTTTCATTATTTCCATCAACAAAGAAGCCAAACCCGGCATGGGTAGTTTGTCTATTTTGGTAGCCTTGGCAAACTCTTCTTTGGTAATGATACTCATTCGCGATCTGTGCTTTCTGAACTATCAAATTTCACAAAAAAATCAAGTATATTTAGTAAAATCTACAAAAGAATGTTTCGGAGATCTATTCAGGAATATTTCAAATTCTCCAAAAAGGAGTTGAATGGGATCCTGGTATTATGTCTGGTGTTATTCTTGCTCCTCATTTTACCCTTCATCTATGAGCCCCATTTCTTTACAAGGTCTATCGATATCGACGAGTTTAAAAAGGAGGCTGCCGGATTTGAAGCGTCAATTAAACGGACAAAGCCATACAGTTATCGTGAAATTCCAACAGCGTCTGATTTAACTGACCCTAAAGCAATTTATTTCAATTTTGATCCAAATCTGTTGCCCGAATCTGATTGGCGTAAGTTGGGGTTATCTGAAAAGCAGATCAGAGTAATCAAAAATTACGAAGCCAAAGGAGGCCGATTTTATCGAAAAGAGGATGTGCAGAAAATGTACGTTATCAGCAAAGAAAAATACCGAGAATTGGAACCCTATATTCAAATTAAAGCGACTAAGTTCGAAAACCGTAAAGAAAAACCGGGGGCTCAATTTGCAGTAACTAAGTTCATGCAAATTGATTTAAATACTGCCGATTCACTCAGTTTACAACAAATTAAGGGTATTGGTCCTGCTTTTGCCTCCCGGATTGTCAGGTATCGCGATCGTTTGGGAGGGTTTTATGCGCTCACACAACTGAAAGAGGTGTATGGGGTTGATTCCTTGAAATATGCTCAATGGCTTCCACAGCTCACGCTTTCGAAGAATTTGAAACTAATCTCTATCAACTCGGCCGACTTCGAATCATTAAAAAAGCATCCTTATCTGAATTATAAACAGATCAATGCTTTGATTCAATATCGGAAGCAGCATGGCCCATTTGATAATTTGCAAAGCCTTGGAAAAGTAGGCATCATTTCTGAAGAAAATTTGCGTAAAATAGCGCCATATTTAAACTTCGAATGATTGAATCACAGCTAAAAAAAGTCATCAGAGATGTGCCTGATTTCCCTAAACTAGGCATTATTTTTAAAGACATTACCCCAATTCTGAAAGATCCGGCACTTTGCAGGGATATAGTAGAGGCATTCGCCGAGCGATTTTCGAATTTGGAGTTCGATGCCATTGCGGGAATTGAAAGCAGGGGGTTTTTATTTGGATTGATGCTTGCTAATCGCTTCAACATTCCCTTCATTCCCATCAGGAAAAAAGGAAAACTGCCCGCAGAAACCATTGCTCAAACCTATGATTTAGAATATGGTACCGCTACCATTGAGATTCACCGCGATGCTTTTGCTCCAGGTACCAGGGTATTGATTCACGACGATTTATTAGCCACAGGCGGAACCGTAGAGGCGAGTGCAAAGCTCATCCAACAATTAGATGGGGAAGTGGCAGGTTTCTCTTTCATCATTGGTTTATCTTTTTTAAAAGGTGAAGAAAGGCTGACAGATTATTCTAAAGAGCTCGTTACTTTAGCTCGGTATTAAATCTAACTCCTATGAATAACGCTCAAAACAGCCTACCTGGATTCAATTTCTTGCCTGATGAAAACCAACAAATGGTGGCACAGGTAGCTAAAGATTTCGCCGAAAAACACATTAAGCCATACGTAATGGAATGGGATGAGTCGCAGACTTTTCCGGTGGAAACTTTTAAGAAATTAGGTGAATTGGGATTGATGGGCGTATTGGTGCCCGAAAATTATGGTGGAGCGGGAATGGGTTATTTTGAGTATGTACACATCATTGCAGAAATTGCCAAAGTATGCGGTTCGGTTGGCTTATCGGTTGCTGCACACAATTCTTTGTGTACAGGTCATATTCTCTCCTTCGGGAATGAAGCGCAAAAGCAGAAATATTTACCAAAACTGGCCAGCGCCGAATGGATTGGAGCTTGGGGTTTAACAGAAGCCAATACTGGGTCTGATGCCCTCCGCATGAATACTACTGCCGTTTTAGATGGCGATCATTATGTAGTAAATGGTGCTAAAAACTGGATCACCCATGGTAAAACCGGTGAGCTTGCGGTAGTAATGGTTCGTACCGGTGAAAAAGGTAGCTCAAAAGGAATTTCAGCGCTGATAATTGAAAAAGGAACGCCAGGGTTTACTTCTGGAAAAAAAGAAAATAAATTGGGAATGCGTGCTTCAGAGACCACGGAGTTGATTTTTGATAACTGTCGCGTTCCCAAAGAAAATTTGCTGGGTGCCGAGGGCGAGGGCTTTAAACAAGCGATGAAAATATTGGATGGCGGAAGAATTTCAATTGCCGCATTATCATTAGGAATCGCTAAAGGGGCCTACGAAGCTGCATTGGCCTATGCCAAAGAACGTCACCAGTTCGGACAAGCCATTGCCAATTTCCAGGGGATCAGTTTCAAGTTGGCAGACATGGCTACCGAGATTGAGGCTGCAGAGCTCTTGATCATGCAAGCAGCAGATTTGAAGAACAGAGGAGAGCAGGTAACCAAACAATCGGCTATGGCCAAATATTATGCTTCTGAAATTGCGGTAAAAGCAGCAAATGAGGCCGTACAGATTTTTGGAGGATATGGTTACACGAAAGATTTCCCTGTTGAGAAGTACTATCGCGATGCCAAACTCTGCACCATTGGCGAAGGAACTTCAGAAATTCAGAAATTAGTCATCTCGAGAGAAGTACTCAAATAGTGTTTCTTCTTTAGGCTCCTCCGCTTAATTTGGGTGCTTGCTTTTTTCTTTTCTACATTAATTAAAAGATCCTGTAGGCTGATTTGATACAATTCGCAAATTTGATGCAGCTTCTTTAAATTGATTTTAGTTTCTCCGTTTTCCCATGCCATGTAGGCATTTCTACTAATTTTTAAACCATTAGCTACCTGCTTTTGTGAGTATTTGTAAGATTTTCTAAGTGTTTTCAAAATACTTCCAAGGCCCATAACAAGAATATTCTTCCTTTTGGGCCTTTATACGTAAAAGCAAAGCAGCAGGTTACATTTTTTTGAAATTTTATTCAGAAGAGCGGATTTTGGTCAACTTGGCCATGAATAAATGCCCCATGAGCTCGGCACGGTACTTGGCTTCATTGGCTACAGGTCCGGCAAATAAGCTGTCTACAATGGTTTTGAATAAGGAAACCCAGCGGTCAAAATGAGCTTGTTCTATCGGTAGATTCCGGTGTTTTTCGAAAGGTTGGCCGCTGTAACCAGGTTGATTGAGCAAGATGGTCGTCCAGAAAGTATACATGCGCTCCAGGTGTCTGGGCCAATCGCCTTCACCAATTCTACTGGCAAATACCGGCCCAATCAAGTCGTCACTTTTAACTTTATCATAAAAAGTGTTCACCAAGCGCTCAATGTCCGATCTTGATTCAATATCTCTCATCTTGATTCAAATTTAATCATAAAACCTGCGTGTCATTTTACTTGAAGACTTAAATTTTTGATTTCCTATAAATTGTGTACATTTGCAGTCCCCAAACGAGAGGAGGTATTTTAGTTTATGATTATTATTAACATAAAAGACGGCGAATCATTAGATAAAGCGCTGAAACGTTTCAAAAAGAAATTTGAGAAGACCGGAGTGATGAGAGAGTTGCGTAGCCGTCAGGCCTTCGAGAAAAAATCTGTAGCTCGTCGTACTGAAATCAAAAAAGCTATCTACAAACAAGGATTGAATCGCGAAACGATTTAATCTCTTTTTAGCAAATAAATTCAAAAAACTATTTGTATATTCAATTCATCGGATATATAAATAGTTTTTTATGTTTTTAGAGCGGTTCAACAACTATTTACAGTACGAAAAACGACTTTCCGTACATACCCTCACCGCCTATCAAAAAGATCTTCAACAATT
>JACCDL010390490.1_pt1 | contig 11923 bp, 10 predicted proteins | sample 7441931 | NCBI WGS metagenome assembly JACCDL01 (sample SAMN15323437, study PRJNA562643) | freshwater metagenome | isolation source: river surface water | place: USA:Blue River Watershed | collected 2017-08-16 | reverse complement strand
TTTTCTCCACAGGCATCTTGTCCCAGGTACTGATCAGCATCGCCCAACGGGGATTTTTGCGGAAGGTCTCCCGCTGTTTATCTAAGAATCGCCAAAACAAACCATCCCAAATCTCCTGCCATTCTCCCTTCGGATAATCACTCATTTTTAGAATATAATTCGACCCACAGATATAGGGTTTCGTCGTCATCAATCCGCCATCGCTAAATTGCGACATACCATAGACATTCGGAACCATCACCCAATCGTAGGCGTCGATGTACATTTCCATAAACCAGCGATAGACCGCGTCTGGTTTTATCTCGCATAATAACATGAAATTTCCCAGCACCATCAAGCGTTCGATGTGGTGATTATAACCCGTTTTTAAAAGCTTGCGAATCGTCTGATCGATGGGTTCTAAACCGGTAGTTCCAGTATAAAAAGCAGCAGGTATTTCGTTCGTGAATCCCCAGTAATTAGTAGTGCGCTGCTGCACGCTTATTTTGCGATAGAGCAATTGGACAAACTCGCGCCAGCCGATGATTTGGCGAATAAAGCCCTCCACGCTGTTTAATGGGCCATGGCTTACTGCGACACGTGCCACAACATCTGCAGGATTAAGCAATCCCACATTAATCAACGGACTTAAAATGCTGTGAAACAAAGTCTTTTCTTGAGCCTTGATCGCGTCTTCGTAATCACCAAACAAATGCATACGTTCTCTCAAAAACAACTCTAATGCGGCTTGCGCATCTGCATGTGTCACAGGATAATAAGCGCCTGAAAAGGGCATGTCACTCGACCCGGGGTTATCTGGGAAATGCTGTGAAACATAGTCGATGGCCTCGCTAATGTAAGCGTTCGGAACGGCCTCTGGAAAAGGAGCCGGGATGAAGGTATTCTTCGGAATTTTCTTTCTGTTTTCGGAGTCGAAGGTCCACTGGCCTCCCGCCGGTTTGCCGTCTTCTTCTAGCAAGATGCCACGGTCTTTGCGCTGCTGTGTATAGAAGGCGGTTTGGTAATAGGGCTTGCGATTGCCTAATAAAGAAGTGTCCGTATTTAGGAAATTAGGACTAGGTAAAAAATGAACTTTGCCCGACCTACGTAAGCGTCTCTCTAGCAAATAATCATTCGGATCGAACAAGGTAATATCGCCCGCTAAAGATGCCGCTAACGCTACTTCTGAAGCCCTCAGATCTTGAGCATCGATGTATTCAACCATCTTTCCCGCCTCACGAAGTCGATCTGCAAAAGCGCGCATGCTTGCTCGGTGGAAAATCAGTTTCTGCTTATGAAAGGCGTATTGCCTAAAAAATAAATGTGATTCGACGAGGTAGAAAACGTCTGCCTCCTGAGCTAAAGTCTCCTCAAATAATTGGTGTGGAAAGATCAGAAAAGTGCTCATTTGTTCACGTGTTTTTGGAGAATACGACTACTCTCTTTTCGGGCAGTGCGCGTTTTGCGCATCGCCCAAACTTGATCCGACGCCGTCTTACGTGTCGCACTTAAATCTACCACTGGCTCCGGATAATCCAAGCCTATTTTAACTCCATACAAAGTCTGTTCCATGTCGCTCAGTTTCCATGGTTCGTGGATTAATGTGGCAGGAACCGCAGCTAATTCAGGCACCCACTTTTTGATGAAAACACCATCGGGGTCATGTGCATATGAATTCTTCACGGGGTTGTAAATACGGATGGTATTAATGCCCGTCACACCTGCTTGCATCTGAATTTGCGGATAGTGAATGCCGGGTTCATAGTCGAGAAATTGACGCGCTAAAAAGTGAGCTAAATCTCGCCAATCTTGCCACAGATTAAAGACGAAAAAAGACACCACCATCGCCCGCATTCGGAAATTCAAATAACCTGTCGCAACCACGCAGCGCATGCAAGCATCTACGAGTGGAACTCAGGTATGACCGGTTTCCCAAGCCTGAATTAATCGTTCATCGCGGTTTTTCTCTAGCGCTTGATAGGCCTTATTTACTGGCTCAAACTCCATGCGTGATTCATCTTCGAACTTCTGTATAAAATGGCTTTGCCAGTGCAGTCTCGAAACGAAATTTTGAAGGGAACGCTTGTTTCTGGCCGTTTTATAATGCTGCATCGTAAAGGTGTGCGCCATGCGCATACTGATATTTCCGTAGGCCAAATAGGGAGAAATCCGACTGCAAGCTTTTCGGCTCGCCTCTGGTTTACTGATTAATGAGCTATAACCCACATGTCGCGTTTCGATGAAACTTTTGAGGTATTTCCAGCCCCAATATTCGCCCCCTTCTTGGAAGATGGGATTACGTGTTTGAAAAGAGGAGGGTAATTCAGGTCCCTTGTGAGTGGCATAAAAATCAGCAGGCAAACTCAGCAAATTCCAATCATCCTCTCGTTGAAAAAAGGGTTCGCTGCGCATCGTCGTCTCCCAACGCTGCTGCCAGGTTTTTCGGGATTTCAAGCGGCGGATAACCCCGTTCGTCGGGGTCTCTTTCCATGTTATTCCAGCAGTCAAACAGAACGCCGCCACGTCCTTATCCCGCTGAAAACTCAGCGCATTCCCTATTTCTTCATGGGAATAAAGGGTCTGGATATCGTAGGTGGATGCGAGTGCCTGAAACACAGGAAGCACCTCGGAATGAAATAAATACAGCTGACCATTTCGGTCCTCCAGCCTACCCTGCATTTCCACTAAAGACTCATGAATAAAACGCCAATGACGCACATCGCTATCCGGAAAAGCGATAAGTGAGGGTTCGAAAAAGTAGACTAAGAGGGTGGGAATTCCAGCGTCCAAAGCCCGGAACAAAGGTTCATGATCCGTAAATCGGAGATCACGTTTAAACCAGACAATATTGATCGGGGACTTTGGCATACCTTAATAACTTAAAAGGCCATAGGATGTTTTCAGAAAGAAAATACTACCTTTGCAACGCCTTATTATTTAATGTATCAAAATGAAACAATTATTAACCGTCTGTCTATTCGTCCTAGCTTCTATTTCGCTTAAAGCCCAAACGGGTAGCATCGAGATGAGTACGGGAGGCTTCTCTTTTATTCCCGCATTCACTTCTAAAGAGCCCAATATCATCATCAACGCGAGCACAAATCCGAAAAGAAGATTAACAGGTGCGATGATGTACATGATGCGTATGCAAAGTATGACGCCTACGACTGTGGCATTATTTACGCGTTACCGTTTTATTGATAAGAAATTTAAGGCTACTGCCGGTATTCATATTCCCGCATTTCAGATGACGGAAGAGTATAAAGTGACGAGTTTCTTTGGTCGTGAATTATCCCTAAATTATCCTGTAAGTTCGAAATGGAATGTGGGGTCATTTATCTTGAATGGAAATGCTCGAAATACGGATTTTAAAGTGACCCTGGTATCTGGAAACACGAATTACCACCATAAAAATTGGAATTTCTTGTCTCAGGGTTACTACCTATCTGTGGGGGATTTAATCGGCGTTGCAGAAACGATTTCATATGATATTGACAAGCATTTTCAGGCCAAAGCCTTTGGCAATATCACCCTCACCGATGGGCAAGTAATTGGAACCGTGAGTATCAAGTACACGCTATAAGTTCTTCGCCTTAAAGGTCCAAGTAAAGACAAATTCAGCGACGATTTCGCCTGCCTGATTTCGGCCTATCGAAGTGACCAGCAATTTTGAACCAGCTGGATTGGCTAAAGCTTCATTCACCGTATCGCGCAACGCCTCGCCATCTTCGCAAGTAAAAATAATTACCCCAGTCGCCTTTTTAATAAATTTCGCTTCTAGCTTTTCGACAAGCATACTCACAGCCGGTTGGCGCTTATACACCTGTCCAAAAGCCAACATCCCACAACTCATTTCTGCGGCCATTGCCTCTACGGCGAAATACATGGAACGAAATGGATTCTGATTAAACCAGGAAAGTTTCACGCGAACGCCGCACGATTTTTCATCGAAGTGCGCCATCGATAATCCGGCCCAGAAAGCGGCAGATAGCTTTTGTAACACAAAAAACTTAAATAAAACCGGGTTAGTGATGATGCGCTTAAAGGCGGGGAAGTGAGGGTTCATGGTATACAATGTTCTGAACCAAAGATATAAAAAAAGGGGCGATTAAGCCCCCTTCTATTAATAACTCAATCCTAGTCCGAACTGAAACAATCCATAGCCCGGACCTTCCATATAACCCGGAACGTCTGATTTATTTGCCTCTACCGCCGCCTGACTAACCGGAGTCGTGAATGGCATCTTGCCTGTTGGTTTGAATGCCCCTGTCACGATATCTAACAGCGCTTCTTGCGTTGTCCCGAAAGTCGCGATGACAGTAGAAGCCTTTCCTTTATCGATTTCCTCAATCACCCAAGGGTTCGTATAATTGATCGCAACGATCGTAGGTTTTGCATTTAATACTTCATTAACATGATTTACATCGATGCGATTCTTCGAAAGATTCAAGTCGATTTTCGAACCCTGTGAGCTGAATAAACCGCCTGATGTAGGAACTAACCACAATAAAACGACTTCTGCCTCTTCTTTCGTGGATACGAATTCTAATCCTGGGTAGTTTGGTTTCGATACCTTAATCGCTTCACCAGCGGTGCGACCTGATTGGAAATAGGTCTCGAAGTATACTTTCGTTTTCTTAGCCAGAGGTAAACGCTTATCGTCGTTACGTAATAAAACGATTGATTTACGAAGTGCTAAATCAGCCGCTGCTACAGCTTCCTTGTTTCCTACAGTCTTTACTGCTTCCTCCACATTTACATACGGATTCTCGAACAGGCCTAACTCGAATTTCTCTTTTAATAATTTTGCTACCGACTGGTTAATGCGTTCCTCAGAAACTAATCCAGTCTTGACCACTTCAATTAAGGTGGTAGGATCTGCCGCACCTGAGAAGATGTCCACTCCTGCATTCAAGGCTTTTTTATAACGCTCTGGAATGCTGATATTTTCCACACCCCAAGGCATCATTTCGATAGGACCCGTATCTGAATTGATGATACCACGGAAGCCTAACTTGCCTTGTAATAAGTCACCGATCACCGCTTTGTTATAAGAGAATCCCACCTCTTCGAATTCCTTTCCCTTAGGAGCTGAATAATAAGGCATGATAGCGGAAGTTCCTGCTGCGATCGCCGCTTTGAATGGCTTTACATGGAAGTCAAACATGCCGCCTGGATAATGGGCAAACTTACCCCAATCGAAGTGAGAATCTTGTCCGTCCACTTGTGGGCCACCTCCTGGGAAGTGTTTTGTGGTCATCGCGACAGAAGTTGGAGAAAGTTTATTTCCTTGGAAGCCTAACACGATTTGCGTGATCATATTCGAAGCTAAATCCGCATCTTCCCCAAATGTTCCTTCCACCCGACCCCAGCGCGGTTCTGTCGCTAAATCGGCCATATACATATAGCCTTTGCGAAGACCTACTGCACGCCATTCGGCCGAAGCTGTTTCAGCAAACTTGCGTGTTAATTCAAAGTCGCGCATCGCTGCTAAACCTAATTCGCCAGGCCATTTTGAAAATGCAGTAACACCCACACTAAGTCCCACAGAAGCGTCCGTAGTTACGTGGTTACGCGGATTCGAAGCAACGATTGCAGGGATACCCAGACGTGTTGACTCGCAAAGTTCTTGTAAGTTATTCGACCATTTGGCCATGATTTCAGGCGACGCATTCGCGCGCAAAATGAAATGGCGCAAGTGATATTGCTTCACTCCTTTTGTGGTACCTGCTGCGGACATGTTAGGTGCGCCCAAAGGCTTGCGAGTGAACATATTCGTCGTTTGAACGAGATCCTCTTCATTAAATCCTTCCGTAATGGTCGGTCTTGGGCCACCACCCTGAACGCCATTCGCGAAAACTTGATCTCCACCCATGCGCGTCGTGCTGATGAGCATGAAACCGAGTTTTTCTTCGATGGTCATTTGAGAAACTAGATCTTTGATGCGCACGTCTACCGGCAAGCGCCAGTCCTCGTATTTATCGAGTTTATTATTTTTATTTAGGTCTTTAAAGGACAATTTTCCTACCCGTAAAGTCGGCGTTTTCATAGCGACAATAACGGGTTGCGTTTGGGCTAGTATAGAACTAGACGCAAAAAGCAAGGCAATAAGCAGACGTGATTTCATAGGATTTTTCTTTCTTTGTATAAGAAAGCATATATTAACCGATTTCTAATCATATGAAAGACCCTAATGTAGACGAATTCATACAAAGTGCCGACAAATGGGCTGCAGAAATGGCCTTTTTGCGCCGTATTTTGCTCGACTGTTTGCTGATCGAAACCTATAAGTGGAGAACGCCGGTCTATATGGTGGGCAAGAAAAATATCATTGCCATTTCTAGTTTAAAAGAACATTGTGCCTTGAATTTTTTCAATGGAGCATTGCTTCAGGACGAGGAGGGCTTATTAATTAAGCCCGGCGAGCACACGCAATTAGGTCGTTGGATGAAGTTTAATTCGGTGGAGCAGATTTTGGCCAAAGAAGATATCATCAAAGCCTATGTCCTAGAAGCCATCGAGGTAGAGAAACTGGGTTTAAAATTAGACAAGCCTATAGAAATCCCTCATCCAGAGGAATTAACAGCTATTTTCGCAGCGAAACCTGCACTGAGGGCAGCCTTCTTAAAACTCACTCCGGGTCGTCAGCGCGCCTATCTTCGATTTTTCACGGAGGGGAAACAGTCAGAAACACGCACTTCGCGCATTGAGAAAAACGAAAAGTACATTCTAAAAGGCATCGGTATTACCGATTGCATTTGTGGTTTAACAAAACGAAAACCGAGTTGCGATGGATCACATAGAGCCATTGAGAATTTTAAAAGATGACGCAAAGAAGTCATAAGAAAGGCGTTTGTTGACCAGCTTTTTAACCCCAATTTTGCCCCATGAATTTTGGAGAACAACTAAAGGAAATCCGTACCTCGAAAGGATTAACCCAAAACGAGCTTTCAGAAAAGAGCGGCATCGCTTTGCGGACCGTTCAACGCATGGAACGCAACGAAGGGAAACCAAGTTTGTATTCGATGAATGCGATCGGGGATGCCTTAGGGGTGAATTTGACTTTATTGTATGCTCCGGATGATGAAACCGAAAAACGAAATATCATGGAAAGCACCGACGTACAATTGTGGGCAATCGCGAAGAAACGCGCGAAGTTTAAAAGAGGCCTAGGGGCCTATTCAGTAGTTATCCCTTTTCTGTGGGTTATTTGGTTTTTAACCTCACAGGATAAAGATATTAATCGTTTCCCATGGCCTATTTGGCCCATGTTAGGCTGGGGATTAGGCTTAGGAATTCAATATGTGAATGCCTATGTGATCGAAGTAGGATCATTAGAGCAAAGCGAATACGATAAGTTGAAGGCTAAGCAATAAAAGCGGAAACATAATTCATTTAGGTCAGGATATGAAAAGCTAACTATTTTTTTAACTTATGTTTCTAAACCGACGAAACATGAAAAAAATAGCGATCCTTTTGCTGAGTTTCAGCCTATCACTTTCTGCTCAGATACCTGCTGGAAAGAAAGTGATTTCCTCTTTGTATGTGTATGATATTGCTTCAGGAAAGTCCGAATTAATTCTGACGGAGAAACGCCATTTCGAAGCGCCTAACTGGTCTCGAGACGGCAAGTTTTTACTCATCAATGCCTACGGGAAACTCGAAAAAATTAGCCCGAAAGGTGAGAAATTAGGGCAGTTAAACACGGGTTCGGTTGCCAAGGCAAACAACGATCATGGCTATACTTTTGACGGGAAAACCTTATTTATTTCTAGTGGAAAGCCGGAAATAAAAGGGGGCTCCTCCTTTATTTATAAGGTTTCAGCTGAGGGTGGGGAACCTATTCAATTGACTCCATTGACCCCTTCTTATTGGCATGGGGTTTCTCCCGATGCAAAAACGATGGTTTATACAGCTTCCAGAAATGGGAATTTTGATATCTATGCGATGTCAACTGAAGGCGGCGACGAAATACGTTTAACGACTCAAGAAAGTCTCGATGATGGCCCAGAATATTCTCCAGATGGGAAATACATTTACATCAATTCCTATCGTTCAGGCATGATGCAGATTTGGCGGATGAAGCCGGATGGATCTGATCCAGAGCAGATGACTTTTGACGCGCATTCGAATTGGTTTGCACATATCGCACCTAACAATAAAGTGGCAACCATTATTTCTTATATGGAGGACCAAAAGCAGGGCCACCCCTTTGGCCATCAAGTAAAACTGCGTTTGCTGGACTTAAAAACAAAAAAAGTAAAAGATTTAACGGAGGCTTTTTATGGTGGGCAAGGAACTATTAATGTGCCCTCTTGGAGTCCCGATGGCAAGAAATTCGCCTATGTGCGGTATGCTTTGGAAGATTTATAAAAAGGAAGTAAATTCACAAAAAACCTATTGGATATGAACAAAGATAGTCAAGCTTCCAGACGGAAGTTCTTACAACAAATTGGGGCGACTAGCCTCGTGGCAGCCTCCTCGCCATTCGCCTCTTTAGCCGCGCAACAAAAAGCAGAGGAACGCATCTTAACCTATGAAAAACGTATCTCGGTAGGCGAAAAAATTCGCCTTGGCGTGATTGGTTTTGGGGTACAAGGCCACTTCGATTTAGCTTCAGCGCTGAAAGTGCCAGGGGTAGAATTAGCTGGAATCTGTGATTTATATACAGGCCGTATCGAAAACGCGAAGGAATTATACGGTAAGGATTTGTATACGACCCGTAATTACAAAGAATTATTAGACCGTTCTGATATTGACGCGGTGATCATCGCGACACATGATGTATGGCACTCGCGGATTACCATCGATGCTTTGGCAAAAGGCAAACACGTCTACATCGAAAAACCGATGGTTTACAAAATCGATGAGGGCCCTAAGGTAATCGCAGCTCAAAAGAAATACGGCAAAGTCTTGCAAGTAGGATCTCAGCGTGTGAGTAGCATCGGCTTAGCGAAAGCGAAAGAAATGTTAGCAGCAGGTGAGATTGGAAAATTAAATATGGTGAACGCGGTCTACGATCGCCAAAGCTCCATCGGCGCTTGGCAGTATACCATTCCGAAAGACGCAGATGCCTCCACTTGCGATTGGAATCGCTTCATCGAAGCTACCGCGAAAATGGAATTTGATGCAAAGAAATTCTTCTGGTGGCGAGCCTTCAAGGAGGTAGGAACGGGTGTAGCGGGCGACTTATTCATCCATTTGCTATCTGGGACTCACTTTATGACTAACTCTAATGGACCTGAAACGATCTTTTCGACAGGTCAATTTAGTCATTGGAACGATGGCCGTAACTTGCCAGATGTGATGTCAGGCGTTATGCAATACGGTAACACGGCGGAGCATCCAGCTTTCCAATTAACACTCCAAGTAAACTTTGTCAGCGGAACGGGTGGACAAGAAGTGATTCGTTTAATCGGATCAGAAGGGGTGATGGATGTGAAAGGAAATACCATCTCTGTGAAGCACAGCATTATGCCAGAAGCACCAGGCTTTGGAGGATATGATTCGGTGTTTACGCTTCCTAAAAGCATGCAAGATGAAATGACCCGCGAATACAATGCGAAGTGGACAGAAGCTCAACGCGCGCGCCCAATCAAGGAAGACGTTGTATTTAAAGCGCCTGCGGGATATAGCGAGCACGTAGATCACTTTACGAACTTCTTCGATGCGATTCGCAACGGTACTTCGGTAGTGGAAGATGCGACGTTTGGATTTAGAGCCGCGGCACCAGCCTTAGCTTGTAATGAAAGTTATTTCCAAAAGAAAATTATTCAGTGGGATCCAGTGAATATGAAATTGAAGTAATAAAAAAAGCCGGTCTTACATAGACCGGCTTTTTTCTTGAATAAAAATCTGACTATTTAAAAGTCACATCGAAACGATCTAAGTTCATCACCTTCGTCCAAGCCGCTACGAAATCCTTTACAAATTTAGTTTGTGAATCCTTCGTTGCGTAGACTTCAGCCAAAGCACGTAGCTCTGAGTTCGAACCAAAAATCAGGTCAGCACGCGTTGCAGTCGCAACCACAGCTCCTTTTTCATTTTTACCTACGTACTCTTCTTTTGCTTCGTCTACTGGCTTCCAGGTAGTTCCCATTTCTAACAAGTTCACAAAAAAGTCGTTAGATAATGCGTCTTTCTTCGTTGTAAATACGCCGTGTTTCGAACCGTTGTAATTTGTGTTCAACACACGCATACCACCTGTCAATACCGTCATTTCAGGCGCAGTCAAGGTTAATAATTGCGCTTTGTCTACGAAGATTTCCTCTGTCGAAAGTGTGTAACGCGTCTTCATGTAGTTACGGAAACCATCTCCCATCGGCTCTAATAAATTCACCGAAGCGATATCTGTTTGCTCTTGTGAAGCATCCATACGACCTGGTGTAAATGGAACGGTTGTTTTCACACCCGCGTTCGCCGCTGCTTTTTCAACTGCAGCTGAACCACCTAACACGATTAAGTCTGCGATAGAGATCTTTTTCTTACCAGATTTGGCATTAAAATCTTTCTGAATTTTTTCATAAACAGCTAACACTTTCTCCAATTGCTTTGGATTATTAACCTCCCAATTACGTTGTGGCAATAAGCGAATACGCGCTCCGTTTGCACCACCGCGTCGATCGGAGTGACGGTAAGTAGAAGCTGAAGCCCAAGCCGTCGAAACTAATTCGCTGATTGACAAACCAGAGTTTAAAATGGTCGTTTTCAAAGCGGCTACGTCTTGCGCGTTCACAACCTCGTGATTCAAAGCTGGAATTGGATCTTGCCAAAGCAATTGCTCCTTTGGAACCTCTGGTCCTAAATACGTTGAGCTAGGACCCATGTCGCGGTGCGTTAATTTAAACCAAGCTTTCGCAAAAGCCTTCGCATACAATTCTGGATTGTCTAAGAAACTACGTGAGATTTTCTCGTAAACTGGATCAGCGCGCAAGGCGATATCCGTTGTCAACATTGTAGGTTTGTGGAAAACGTTTTTGTCAAAAGCATCCGGGATAATGTTCGCGCTATTCTTCGCGATCCACTGGTTCGCTCCTGCTGGGCTTTTCTCTAATGTCCACTCATTATTGAACAATAAGTGTAAGTATCCGATACCCCACTGCGTAGGCGTCGACGTCCAAGTTACCTCTAAACCCGACGTGATCGCATCTTTTCCTTTACCTGATTTGTACGTGCTTTCCCAGCCCATTCCTTGCTTCTCGATACTTGCTGCTTCTGGGTCTGCGCCTACGTTTGTTGCAGGTCCTGCACCGTGTGTTTTACCAAAGGTGTGACCACCCGCGATTAATGCAACCGTTTCTTCATCGTTCATCGCCATTCGACCAAACGTTTCACGGATATCTTTTGCCGAAGCTATTGGATCTGGTACGCCATTAGGCCCTTCTGGATTCACATAGATTAAGCCCATTTGAACTGCAGCTAATGGAGACTCTAATTTGCGATCACCTGAATAGCGATTTTTATCGTCTAACCATTTCTTCTCTGATCCCCAATACACGTTATCTTCTGGTTCCCAAACGTCTGTACGTCCACCCGCAAAACCAAAGGTCTTAAAGCCCATTTGCTCAAGTTATACGTTTCCTTTTAGGACCATTAAGTCAGCCCAAGAAATTTTATCGCCATACTTTTGCTTGATCGGCCATAACAAACGACGCGCCTTATCAAGGTTTGTGTTATCTGGCCACGAGTTCAAAGGAGAAAAACGCTGTTGGCCTGCTCTTGCACCGCCACGTCCATCACCTGAACGATACGTACCTGCACTATGCCACGCCATACGAATGAAAAGTGGGCCATAATTGCCAAAATCGGCCGGCCACCAATCTTGTGATTTCGTTAATACGGCCGCGATGTCTTTTTTCAACGCGAAATAATCAAGGCTCTTAAATGCTGTGATGTAGTTGAAGTCAGGTCCCATCGGGTTTGACTTTTCTGAGTTTTGACGTAG
>JACCDL011394047.1_pt1 | contig 11926 bp, 6 predicted proteins | sample 7441931 | NCBI WGS metagenome assembly JACCDL01 (sample SAMN15323437, study PRJNA562643) | freshwater metagenome | isolation source: river surface water | place: USA:Blue River Watershed | collected 2017-08-16 | reverse complement strand
ATTAACCTTAAATAAGTCGTCAAAGCCCGGTGGTATATCAACCATCACTCGAGCAAGCTTAGAGTGCTCATCGGAAGTTCGCAATCCGCACCATCCGCCACTTTGTAAAAGCCTTCCAGCTCTATAAACATAAAAGCCTTGCTGCTTATTCCATTTTAACAAGCCCCCAGCCCTTACATGTGCAGTATTAGATGAAAACTCTTTTTGATGAGGCAAGATGAAGGGCTTAAACTTAATCTTAGATTTTCTTCCGTTCAGCGATACATCCACCGAAAAGGGCTCCAGTATCTTGGTATGCTTTTCATCCCGACAAAAAGGATCCCAAGGGATTACATTTTCACCATTAACAAAGATAACCACCTTCTTTGAATTAGCCTCCCCAGTCAAATATCTATGGAAAATTGCTCCAAGTGATAGCCTTAACTCCTCTGTCAGTCTTTTAATTTCATTGGCAGCTCTGCCGCCTGTTGGTACTTGATAGTTTGTTAAGCGATTTAGACCCTCCCAGGTAACCACAGTGCCAGTAGTAGATTCCAAATGGTCAAATACATGACTTAACAATTCACTTTTCTTAACCGGAAGAATCTCCCATTGATCCACCTCTTTAATATAAGGGACATCCCATGAATAAGATTGAATGCGCCCTTTTTGAGATGATCTTCTTGAAGATACTGTAAGCAGATCACATTGACTCAAGGAGGAAGTTTTTAACCCAAGTCCAAACTTGCCCAAATCATTCTGCCCATATTCCCTCGTTGAGCCAAAACGCATGGCCTCTTGAATTTCCGCAGGCCCCATCCCAACACCATTATCAGAAACAGTTAGATAGGAATCCAAGCCATCAAATTTCAACTCCACTTGAATTACATTTGCACTCGCTTGAATTGAATTATCTACAATTTCCGCAACAGCATCACTAAATTAATACCCTAAGTCGCGCATTGAGGAGATAAGTCGCGAGGCACTTGGAATAGAAATTAAAGTCATTATGAGATACGCAAACTAAACATAGTAGAAGATAAAAAGCAGAATTAATTGGGGCGACTGCTGTACTTATCCAAAATTATAGCCACCCATTTGAGCTGCTTATCTGATGGTTGTTTTTTCCAATCTAGATTGGCATAGCTAATCATTGTGCCAGATATGTTGAGCTCAAACTCAGACAATAAACCAGTCTCCTTACCCCAAGCTGTAATTTCGAACCAATCCTTGGCAGTCATTTCAAGACAAGCTTCCAATGCAGAATCATTAGACCTAGAAGCTGAATAGATACTCCTACTAACACTCGACCCTATATCGATAACATATTGATCAAGCTCCCAATCTTTAGTGTGCTGTCTAAATTTAGTTAAAAACTCTTCCTTCTTAAATTCCTCTCCTGTATTTTTTGCCCTAGAGGCCAATGAAAGCATAACTTCTTGCACCATTGGAAGCCAAGAGGCAATCTGAGACCGAAGGACCTCAGGAATACCCTGCCTCTCCCAAATGCCTAATAAGTTTAATTTTCCTTCAGCCTTTTCCACAATTAATGATGCCGTGTAATTCACAATATTAATTCTGTAGCCTGGTATTTTTAGCTCCTTGGCTACATCTTGAACAGATCTATAGAAAATAGCCTTTGCAATTAATTCTTTAAATTCAACAGGGGAAGGCTCCCAGCCTTTTCCTAGACTTCCTCCAATATCCTCCATAAATTTAGCAAAGTTCTTTTGACCACCCTTACTTACTAGATCTGGATAACCATTCCAAATATTGCAATATCTTGCAATATCTTCTTTGGTTACAACCTGACTAGATGGGAAGCGAATATCAAACTTTCTTGAACTAGCTGAGTTGGCCCGCTCCGTTTGATAACCCCCTCGCGCTCTCTCGTAAAACCACATTGAGGTTTCACCAGGAGCCCAAGTAACTTTAGAGACTCGTTCAACGCCAACATGAAATGGACTATTTGCTTTTAGATCAACGTCACTAACTTTATTTTGCGAATTGGAATATTTTGAAATAAGAGGCACGACCTCCTCAAAATCTGATGGAGGGACAATGGTAATCTTTGCCTGCACAAAAACATCTTCAATAGTTGCCTTATTTTCCTTAACAGCTCGATGTATAGATGCTGTTGTTTGACCACCATTAACAATTTGAAGACCCTTTATTGATCTTATAAATGCATGGTCTTCAGAATATTCAACCCCCTCAGCGACAACAGTAATGCCATTGTTATATGTTAGAAATTTTTCAGGCGCAGTAAGCAATGTATTGAGGATTTCTTTGTTGATCTTTCCTTTAGCTTGGAGATAGGATCTAACATTTAATTCCAACAGCCTACTTCCGTATTTATTATATAAGTCATAAAGAACTTTACCCGGAACAATTGCCAAAGTGGTTGAGAACTCTTGATGTTCGGAAATTTTAGAAAGGCACTCGATACCATCTGGATAAAACTCGGTCAAGTCAACCTCAATAGGTTCAAGAGAAGAACCGCTAGATCTAAAGCGACTATAACGCTCTAAATCCCAAACTTCGACAAAAACGGCATCCAATCCATCAATTTTTAATTTGATTTTATCTACAGCTTTATTTCTAGCCACTGATACCGCATTTGATATCAGAATAATATTTACCCTATCTATATCATCCTTGCGATCAAAAATGGCCTTTAACATATCCCATTTTTCGTTTGGTCCATCTAATGACTGATAACCGCCATTGAAAGCAAAATTGATTGCGCGAATTGCTTGTGATACTTTTTTATCAATCTCAAAGGCTGTTAATTTTTCTATATCTTTGCTTGGCCTGTAATCAGATATAACTATATCAATTCTTGTGTCTTCCTCTGGAATGCTATAAGCGCTTATCTTAACGTCAGACTTCGAAACCTTCTCTTCAAAGTGACAGACAATCGGACTTTCTAAAATACCAACAAAAGCTAAGTCTTCAGTAAAAATCTCAGTAAAAGAGCTTTCCTTAAAGCCCTCACCTTGCATATCATCGGAGAAATTTTGGCCATTACTGTGTTCAATAATTTCCCTATCCAGCTCTCTGTGAAATTCCTCAATATCCATTGCCAATTAAATCTCTCGTGTAATAACTTCATTCATATCAACAAGAAAGCCATTTAAAGTTTCTGTCGAAATTCTGTACGTAACATTAAAAATTGGTTTTGGTAAATTACTTGAGACCAATTTTGGGAAATCAGCAGATACAAAATAGAAACTTGTTTTGACCAGCTTAAACATGTTGGATTTGTAAAGCTCCTCATCGCTTGGAAAGTATCCGGCACACTTCAGCAAACCATAAAATTTAATATTAAGCTCTTGAGTTAGCTCTTTTGAAATTTCATCTACTAACAAGGGCAATGTGCTATTGCTTGTTAACTCATCGTCCACCTCAAATACACAATGGTACAAATAAATATTATCATTTTCCTTACTAGCTAATTGATATTCACTGGAAATTTTTATTTCATTTTGATGATTAACTGTTGAAGACTTAACCTCTACAAACACCCCCGAACATACAAAGTCTTGTGCAGCACCAAGTGGCCCCTTCCATGAATTTAAAGCAGAATTATGGCCATGAATTTTGATTAAATTTTTGAGCATACATAATTCACCAGCCAAGCCAATCTGTTCCTCATAAGAAAGAACTCTCTTGGTGGATTTTTTTAAAAATCTTTTCCAGTGCTCAATTCTTTCTACGAAATTTTCAATAGCAGGCTTTACTCCAGATTGCTTAACTATTGTTTCAACTAAGTCTTGAATTAGCACTAAAAATAATTCGTAAAATCTTTTATCTAATAGATGAATACATAATTTGAATGATGCTCCAGAACTCTTTTCTCCGGAAATACTTAAAGCAAACCCTTCGGTCTTGTCCAAAGAAATAAGATGGTAAAAAACCCGTGGTATCACCACCGATATTTGGAGAAGATTCGTAGGGCTTTCTATACCAAAATAAATTGGAACGCATGAGCCAATTTCAAGCCTCCTCTCATACAGCCCACTAACACCATTGGGAATGTCTTTTTCAATATCACCAAATATTGATAGGATTTTTGACGGTAGATCAGTTGTCGATTGAGGTGTATACATTATTAACTACGTATGTAATTTCTTTGGCCGTGTCACTATCGGGAAAGCTTACAGCAATACCCATTATTGGCTTTGAGGCGATTGTAGAAGTTGATTTCTCAACATCAGAAAGAGGATAAAGTATGAGTAGACCATTTTTTTTATCCCTAACCTCTCTCGTACCCTTTCCCCCTGGTGAACTCGGAGGCTCTGTTGACTTATTTTTGCGAGTACTTACCTGCCATAAATTTATTGTTATTTCGAGTGCCGCGGCAATTTGTTGTTCGTTGAGATCTAAGTACTCATGACTTGGATCAACCAATCTTTTAATTGTGTATCTATTTTCTGCATCCAGCTCTTCAACGTCATCTCTATAAATCGAGCCAACATCCAATCCCCAAAAGTACTCTCCCACATCATTGGTGATAGTCTTTTTACCATCTCTTGATTTTTGATTAGCGTTTTTTTGAATAGAGGCTAATACTACAGTCCAGCTAACCAATTCATTTTGATTAATCTGCAAGCTAATATAGTCACTTAAAAACTTAGTATTCGCTCTTCTTGCATCAGGGTGTGTTTGGTAACGTCCTAGAAATTCAATAATTTCATTGCTCTTTACATCCTCCCATAAAAAACATGACTTTTTTATTTTTCTTTTGTCGATGCCAATATTTTCAATTAAAGATTTAACGGCGTCTAAATTTTTACCTACAGTTATTGGATCCCTATGGAAAATTGTAGTTTCGCTGATATCCCCCGCATACGAAAGCTTCATTTTTGTACCGGATCTCATTTTTACCTGTGATGTAATCATCATGGCAGGGTGAGATCGAACCTTTAATCCATACATGATTGGCGTGGCCTTAATAGTATTCATGTAATTGAATTCTTGACGCAACTCTTCAGACGCTACTGCTATATGCTTAAACCAGCCACGTAATTCATCTGTTGTAAATAATCTACAAAGATCCAAATATTTTTCTTTATACCCAAACCACCGCCCCATTTGCATCAGGGTATCGTACATACGTGATGAACGTAAAAAATAACTAACAACAAGACCTTCAAGCGTTAATCCTCTTGATAGCTTATCCCCACCCACTGCAATAACGTTTAATCCTGTAGTCTCATGTAAATCATAATTTAATGAGTCAGAAGCTGAGCCATTGATCTCCATTACTTGAATTGAAGATGAAATTTTACTTAAATGATTCTGAACATATTCCCAGTCAGGAAGAAAATATTCTTCTCCGCATACCTTAGAGGTGGGCACATAAGATTTAAACCAAATTTCTTTAAACTCATCCAATATGGTGGGCTGATAGGCTCCATCTCCAAATTTAAGTCTATGATTGATAGATCTTAAATGTACTTCAACCTGATTTTTAACCCTTTTTTGAACATTTGTAATTCTAGTCACATGAATTAGCATTGAGTTAAACAGCGGCGATGACTCTCGATATGTCCTAACAAGTGAACTTAAGATGAAGCAGAGAATTGCTTTGTGTAAGGAGGGTGGAATTTCTTCTTTCCCATGGAATAAAGGCACATGATCAGTCTTACCAGACGATTTAGGTGGCATCCACCCTATTTTTTGCCTCCTATCTTCAACATCGTCAACATAATCAAAGACGCTCTCAACAATTGGAAGTGGCTGCTTTTCTTCAATCCCTAACTCTTCATTTGCATCAATCCCAAATATCTCCGAAGCACCAATATAGTTGCTTGGCGCCTCCAAATTAATGATGAAACTTTCAGGAAATAAATCTTTACCATATTCAGATGAAATATTTTCATCATTAATAAAAATATTGGCAAATGGGGTTGCAGTAAATCCAACGTAAGCTGATTTATCAAAGGCATGAAGGATTTTTCTGATATGTCCATTAATGACCGATGGGTCATGTTCTGGATCTTGATCCCCAAACTCATTTTCGGTAATAGCTTTGATATCAATACTAGCCTGATCAGCCTCATCATCAATTACTAATAGTGGAATATCTTTGTGTATCTTTCTTCCAGTCTCAGCATCACTATGAGCAAATCCATTAATCCACGCAAGTAAATTTTCTAATACTTTTGTATTTTTTTTCACCACAAAAAGAAGCGGGTTCCCACCGGGGTGAATTTGAAATTGTTTGGCGGCGGTACTGTTAAAGTCACCTCTCTCAAATTTAGTCGTAACCGAATCAGCTATTGCATTTTTCCCGTATTTATGAACACCAACAAACTCCCTTGCACCTCGAGACTTTTCAGAGGCTGTATAGCCCAAAAATCCCTCATCGAGCCTGACTTGAGTTTGGCTTCTTAAATTATTATGCATCCCAGCCAAAACAATTATTACCTTATACCCCGCATCTGCAGCTTTGCATATCAAGCCCGTATATGTCCCAGTCTTTCCTGACTGTACATTTCCCATCACCAAACCTCGGCGATCCCATGCGCCCAACCTTTTTGGCTCTTCAATACTAGATAAAACCTCATCAGAGACCCTATCTATATTCCCAATTGCCGCAGGACTCAAGCCTACATCTTTAATTAAATAGGTTTCGTATCTATTCCAGAAATTCCAGTCAATCTCGGACTTACATGCATGTAGCCATGGAATATGCCCAACATCATTAACCAAAATTCCATGTGGAGGAGCCCAAATAGTAAATAAAGCTTCAAGCTGGATTAGCAACCAATCTTTATCAGCACTTGAATAAGAGGGGATTTTCATAAAAGCATCAATTCTTTCCCCGATAATCTCTCTTGTTAATGGCTTTGCGCTTTCCCTCCATAATTCTGATAAATCCATTTGAAGCAATGGCAGAAGTTTTTTACTTTGATCATTCATCTTAGTCAATCAATTCGTCAATTAAATTTTCAAATCTATTAAAAGGCTCAATTACCCTTAACGTATCCTTTGCCTTAGCAGATGACATAGTATTCAATAACACCTTGTAGGTTTTATTTAAATCGCTCTTAAGATCATGCGTGATTCCATCGTATGGATTCAAATTATTTTGCTCTGAATCTGCAGCATCTAACCAAATTCTTTGAACCGGAATACTCTCTTGAAGTAAACGCAACACTACCTCAAAGTCCTCGCTTAGGGGACCAAGCTTTTTTTTGAAATCGGCAATTAACGGATGGGTTTTACTAATCCTGTAACCTATCATCTGATCCCTGTCAGACCTAATCCATACAGGTTCTAACGAGAGAGGTCTCCTTTCAGGCCTTCGCCCATACTTTCCTCGAGCAACAAAAGTTTGACGAGCCTCATCTCTTACAGTTGTAGCGCAAATTGTCAACTTTTGTCTTAACTGTGGAGGCGGATTAGCCATTGATTTTTTAATATCAAGAGACCACTCTTTATCAACAGAATTGGGAATATCGATAGAGATCCGAGCTAATCGATACTGTTCATCCTTTTGCCATTTTTTTGGGGCTCCAAGTCCCAACCAACTACCAGCAACAAGTAATCTATCAGCCCTATAAACATAAAAGCCTTGCTGCTCAAGCCACCCCCAAGGACCTCCACCCTGAATAAATTCCTCTGGAGTAAGCCTATCCTTATGTGGCATAACATAACCCTTAATGCTGATTATGTTGCCAAGATAATCTTGGTTCTCCAATGGAGTTGAACTAGTTTTAACGCTATCAGAGCATACGAAAGGATCCCATGGTTCGGTTTTGTTAGCATTTACAAAAATGTTAACGGGTCCTTTATTCGAATTATTTCTTGCGGTCCCTTGAATAAATCTGTGAAAAATCATTCCAATATAGATTTGAACTTCATGAATTTGCTCTACAAATAAGTCTCTAGAGTTTGACGATTGCACCAACTCCTTAAATAGCGGAGATGACAGATTAGTCCATTTAATAAAGGTTCCAGAGCTGAGGCTATTAAGTTGTTGAAGGTCGCTATCAAGATGGGGTAACTTATCAAAAGCTCGCCACTCGTTATGCTTAGAAACATAATCCAAATCCCATGACATTGATTGAATCTGCTGCAGCTTCTTTTTGCTATAAACGCTTAAGCACCTACATTGAGCCCAAGATGCCGTTTTCAACCCCAAAGAAAATCGCCCGAGATCACTTTTATCTCTTATATCATTTGGATTTTTTCCTCCAGGACGCATAGCCTCAGATAATTCTTCAGCATCCATTCCACACCCATCATCCAATAAGGAAATAAAGCTATTAGCACCATCCCAATGGAAATTTAACCAAATGTTTTTGGCTTGAGCAGTAATTGAGTTGTCAATTAAATCCGCTAATGAGGTTTTGAGAGAATAACCAACACCTGTATATGCCTCAATACTGGCAGATGGCGCTGGGGGAAGGAGCTTGTAGTTCATATAAAATGACTATATAGTAATTATTCTAAAATATACAACAATAATGCCAATCTTACGTCTCAATGGGTGAGCCCTCTACTGCTAAAAAAATAAATATGAGTGATGTAAATAAGCAAGAGATTGATAGCAAGATCGCGGACTTAATCATCCAGCTAAAGGTCGATAAAAAGGATCGGAGCGACCTTTGGAATAAGGCTGTAGGTAACAGCATTGGCTTGCTATGTAACAGCCTAGCTCAAATAAAGCCTTTGGAAAACAATTCATTTGATCCCGAAAGTCTTAAGGTTGCAATCCGCATTGTTGCAGTAATTCACTTCGCAAAGGAGGCTGGATCAACTGATGCAAAGAAGAGAAATTTAAATTTAAGCTTATTTAAAAATCAAATTCCTAAATCAATTAATCAATATGTTGAAGATGACTTAATTATTCACTCATACTTAGCGCTGAATAATCTAAAAGAACAATGGTGTTTAGACTACATATGCAATGAAATACGTACCACAAAATTAAATGAAAACCTCAAACCACTTATTCAATGGCTTGATAAGTTAAATGATAGTCTGACTCAAAAGATAACTCATTTAAGTAACGCAAAACCGGACGTGCTTGATGAAGACGAGTGGATTATTTTCATAATTGAATTTGTCACCAAAAATGTAAAGAAAGATTTTTCTAAACTAGATAAATATGCTGTAGATTTTTTAACAAATCTTGTAAGCGAAAAAAATAGCGAGGCGATAAAGTATTCTGTCTCCGATCAAATTAACCAATTATCCCAAATAAACAACTTTGTTTTGTGCAGATCAGAAATTGCCAACTACTTGCTTCAATCGAGAGAATCAACATCTAAAAAAGTATATGCTATCAATTCCCAAATATGTGATCGCTATTTAAGCACCATCAGTCAACTGCTTAAATTTAATCTCAATAAGACTGAGGTTGACAATCTAAGTAGCATTTGGAAGATTTACGAGTCATTACTCGCTAAAAAAGATGCAATCAAGAAAACCAATGAACTAATTGCCATCCTAGATCCCCTTAAAGAAAGTGAACTAGAAAATCTAGCAGAAGGTTTGGAATATTTGGTAGCTGATTTATTGGCTACTTGGGAAGAATTATCAGACAACCTAAAAATAGACCCAACATTCAAAGAGCTAATAAATAAACTTGAGATCTTAAAAATTAATTTAAATATTTCACAATACTCCGCGAAAGGCGAAGTATTAATTTACGACCCACTTTATCAAGAGCCATTATCCGATAACTTTTCACCAACGAATAAAGTGAATGTTTTTAAACCCGGTTATTTCCAAACTCGCAGAAATGGGACTACTAAAGTTCTTAAAAAGGCGCTTATTGATTCTCAACTATGAAAAATAAGCCATTTAACGATCTCCCATACTCAATGCTTGAGTCACTTTTCAGGGCCTCCAATAAAAATGTTGATCTTCTTCTGCTTCTACATAGCGAATTACTGACTAGAGAAGATTTGGAATCAGCTCGGTTATTTGGACGTGTTAGCCAAATCCTTGAATTAACTCAACCTGATTTTTGCGAGGTGAATTCAGAAAAACTTGAGGAAGCACCCAAGAAATCAAGCGAAGTTGACGACGAGGAAGAAATCGTCAACGAAAATCAGGGGGAGCCTACGGAAGCAATAAGTGATGCAGAGGGCATAATTGAAGAGGATGAGTATTTTCACTGTCCAGCCTGTGGGAATATCCCAACATTCAACTTGGAAAACAGAAATGATCGTTATGAAAATTGTCAAAACGATCAATGCAATAGAGTTTTCTATTTAGCCAATTCGCTTTCAGATTCTTCGATGATGATTTACACAGCTCAAGAGAATTCATCAAAAGGAATCATATGCATTGACTTTGGCACAAGCTCTTTACGAGCAGCTATCTCAGATAATTTTGGTGCGAATGTTGAAACCCTAAATATTGGCGAATATTTAGGCCTTAAAGGAGTCAATTACGAAATTATTTCTCATATTTATGTTTCAAAAGATGCAGATTTCATTTATTTTGGTGATGAAGCTTACAGCAAATCAAAGGTAAGTCCATTTGATGCATCGATACTAGAGTCGAGCCCTAAAAAGTGGATGACACTTTATGATTGGGATGATGATGAGGAAGATTTTTGGGATCCGATAACTCCCAAAACCAAACTTAATCGTTGGCACTTGCTCATTGGATTGATTTCTCAAGCAATTCAATCAATAAAAATTGGGCTAAATATAAGCACTAATGAACTTAAGCAATATGAAATTCGCATTTCCCATCCAGTTTGGGGTGATGATTGGAAGGAAAAAAAATCAATATTAGAACTAATATTATTCCACGCAATTGAAGTCAGCGATATGGCAGCTCTTAAGATGTCTACATCTGAGCTTTTGAGAGAAATTGAATCCCATGAATACAATCCTGATTTAATACCCCATTCCAATGTAGACATTGTTGAACCAATTGCTGCTGCTGTCGAGCTTTTTCAAGAAGATACAAACGCAAGACAAGTTTGCGCAGTCATTGACATAGGGGCAGGCACCACGGATATTGGTCTATTCCTCGCCCTAACACCAGACACTAGATTAGATTTAGACTCGAATCCTTATAAAAGAAAATTTAAACCTCTAGCAAAATCAATCAGTCTAAATTTTGCAGGCGACTATATTGACTTTGCCATCTTGGAGCTATTTAAAGAGAAAGCTTTGAATTTTTCGAGCACCCAAATTAAAGCCTTCGAGATTGAAATAAGAGACAGAAAACTTGAGATTTTCTCTCAAGTAGGGACCACAACTTTCATGGGTATTGACGTTACATACCAAGAATTATCAGAATCTAGTCATATCTCTATATTAAAAAATGAGCTTTCAAATGCATTTTCTAATATGCTACTTGAATCTGAAGAAGTTTTAATTAAGCTAACTAATTTACGAACGCATTACATTCGTGAAATTAATTTGGTATTCGCTGGAGGCGGTCAGGGAATTCAATTTATTAGGGAATCTATACCAAAGACAATTACTCTAGCATCCGGACTTAACCTACCCATCTCTGTATCCAAGGAAAATGATAAAACTAAAAATCTGCGCCTCACAATAGACATGGCTAGACTAGCTGTATGCAGAGGTGGTACGACTTGCGCTGACGATTGGCCAAATACAAATCCGGAAGCAAAAGTTATTGGGCCAAATGACTCGGGGCCATGGCTTTAATTTTTTAATTGCCCCACTCCCCAATTTCTATCATTCTTTCCATGTCTTTAGGGCAGTATGGCGATCCTAAATACAAGTGTTTTTTAAGCATGACCACCTCGTAACCACACTTTGAACATTTAGCTCCGGGTCTTTTAGTTTGGGATCTTGGTGATCCACTAGGCACTGATAGCCTTGGATGCGGGTATTTCCCAAGTTTTTCAGCGATTCTTGTTAATTCTTGCCTCAGGAATTCATTGGCGCCCGCACTTCTCATAGGGCCTTTTAGACCAACTGCCAAAGCAATTTCT